>Ga0065711_1049781_pt1 | contig 11136 bp, 12 predicted proteins | sample Hoacrofraction12_FD_59098 | JGI IMG/M metagenome (GOLD analysis project Ga0065711, IMG submission 59098) | Hoatzin crop microbial communities from Cojedes, Venezuela - Epithelial fraction 12 v2 (version 2) | ecosystem: Host-associated > Birds > Digestive system > Esophagus > Crop | place... | reverse complement strand
CGCACATTGCCGGCTCATGTCCAGCCTTTCGTCTATCAGTACCCCCAAGTCCCTCTCAGCAGAGCTGCTCTTGATCCTTTCATCCCCCAGCCTGTATTGATAGTGATCTTCTCCTAAAAAACATGCAGTGATGTTAAGCAGCTACTGTCCTCTACCTCAGAGGTGAATGCTTTTTAGTGGAAAGCACAGTGAGATCTAGATAACCCATACACACGATCAAACATGTTCCACGCAAATAGCTGCAAAGTTTCAGTGGTTAATGGGTACATTGTGCTCTAAAATCCTCAAATGAAAAGCATTATGAAAATGTAGAATGCACTGACTTCCGTTTAACCAGTACAATCATTTTTCTAAGTCTACACAAGCTGTTAGACTTACTTTATGCTACTGAACACCTGTTCCAAACTTCTTTAATAACCAGAAAGCACTCCCTCCCTGGTACCACCTACGATAGCGAATTTTCTCTCATTGTGGGTTAATTTGTTCTAGATGCTTCATACACTAAGTATATTCTTGGAATAAATTTTTGTTATCAGTATCTGAATTCCAGGTCTCACGTGCAGCTTTGCAAGGGCAAGTGACAAGATATGCACAGGCTTTGGCACAAAACACTTACTAGACAGCTAGAGAACAAGTTACCCGATCTGCAAGTACAAAACAGGACAAGTGCTCACTCACACAATCAGTTGTGCAGTGAAGTTGAGACTTCACTCCTTTTCTTCACCATCTCTTAAATCCATAGTCTGTCAGCACGTTTGAAGAGAAGGACAAGTCATCTAGCATTCCTTGAATAATCTACACTTACGGCCTAATCACACATTCTTGTATCAAATATGGTATTTCTAGAAAAGCATGAGGTTTGGAGGGCCATAGCGGTTTGGCCCAAAGAAGCATTTTGACAGCACAGGCTACTAACTACATTTTTTTTGTATCAGTTATCACTGGACTCTATTGGCTTGCATTGTATTTTCTTCTCAAGGAAAAGCTTTGCAAAAACTGTTCAAGCTTCACTGAGACATGTTAAAAGAATTAATTACAAAGTAAAGCTGAAGGAGAAAATTAATTTTGGAAACACAAGAGGTTACTTTTTTTTTCCTCCCTTTTCTGGAAGTGGGGGAGGAAAGGCAGTTATTTTCATCTTCGTGCTGGGGGCAGGAGTTGGGAGCTGTCCAGTCGATAACCTGACCATCAGAACAAGGTTTGTAATTAAAAGGTCAGTGACCTGGAAAGCTAGGCCCTCACTCTCAGGGCCTCTCTGTAATGACGGCGCTATTAAATTAAGACTGTTATGAAATCAATGCTAAAAAAGCTTTCATGGTAACGAGATTCCATTCAAGGACATGCAAACTGCCTCATGAAATGGACTTAAATTACAAAAAAGAAAAGTAATAAAAGAGGGTTAAATTGAAATCTTCTGAAGAATTTACTTCCTTTAAAGCCCTCCAACAGTGGGCTGTGCCCCCTTCTCTCAGGTCCTCAAGGTGATCCACTTGGGTTTCTTTGGCAAAGAAGGAAAGACAGGGGTTCAACTTCCAAGAATGCTGATTACAGAAAGAGGAAGAAAATTAAGTCAGTTTTCTACCGGAGATCCTGGGGCTGACAGCATTTGTTTCCAGGGAATCAAGTGTCTTTGAGCTCTGACTGGGAAGGGACACGTACAACTAAATAATTTATTCATCCCTTCAGAAATCACCATGGCCTGGCATCTTGGCACTGGCAAAATTTTCTGGAACCCTGACGCACTGTAAAAAGACATGCAAGACCTACAGGAAAACCTTGTGTAGTAACTCACTTCCTACCAGGCAAAACAATGAACAGATTAGTAGATACAACATGTAAAAGGGCAACACTTCCAACAACCTCCACTTCACCTCACCAAGCAAGAGTGTGACTGCTTTTGGAAGCACATAGCCCATTACATCACCTATATATACACAAAAGACCAATCCAGGTAGCATATCTTCTGAAGACTGTCCAACCTTCTGGGTGGACATTTTCCCAATATAACTGAACAATTATACATTTACTTGCCCTAACGCACTTCTGTTGTCCCATCACTATAATTTCTTAGCTCCTCATATGCTTTTCTCTGTTCCCACAGCCCCAGCCTGGGAAGGCATTACTGTATTCATTTTACAGATGAAGAGAACAAGCAACTAAGAAAAAAGTTCTTCATCCAGGAATACACAATAAATCTGTAACCTAGCAGTTTTTCCCTGCCCCAAAAGACTAGCACCCTGAAAAATAGAGCTCCACATCCACAGTGCACTTCCACCCCCTTTCTCCATCTCGCCAGAAGTTACAGATTCAGAGTACACAAAATTAACAAGCCACATGAGTTACTGGATGGGTAACTGAGCAGTACAGGACATCTGAGGCACAACAGTTAGATGACAGACACATTTCCACAAGGGTTTAAACCCCACATGCTGTCTAATTACTCCCAAGGCGCCGCTGATTCTGTGGCATGTCATCAGCAGAATCAGCGAGTTGGACAAAAAACAAACAGCATCTTTTTTTCCTTTCTTTTCTTTCAGATACTCTGAGGGGAAACAGCTGTTTTTCCCTTCATCTGAAGAAGTTCATGATAAAAAGGAGGAAATGTCATAAATTACAGAAAATGCCAGTGTAAGCTTCAAAGAAAATGATAAATGATTCTAATAACTTCATGTTTCTCATTAATGCCTCTGTATCTGGGAGTTTAAAAGTGCTTAAGACAACAGAGAAATCTCATCCAAGTTTTGAAAGACCTTTTACAAATGCAGGACACTCTCAGTCTCCCAAATGTCATCAGCATTACCATCCCATGTCTGGAGAGAGCAGTTCAGCAAACCCCTGACCTGCATGTAACCAGGAAAGCCTACTTTCAGCCTCTGCAACTACTGTTTCACGAGAAACCAAACCCAGTCCAGCTGATGATTCTGAAGAAACTTCCATTTCTCACTGCACTGAAATGTGTTAAACAAACCCAGTTCATATATTAAATACTAAATAATATTAAAAGGAAATAAAATTTGATTGGTCTTTTTTAGGAAGGAGACGCTTATAAAAAAATTATAATTCAAGGCAGAACCACTTCTGCAAGTCTCAGAAGTGAAATTTCTTAGGCAAAGTCAGGATTGCAGGACCTGGAAGCTCTCCCACAGCTAATGCCCCAGCACCATCCCTGTAGCCTACATAGGCTGTAGCTGGGGTAGTGGAAGGCTCCTGCAGGGGCAGGGCACCTGGTCTTTTCCCTTCACATTGATCCAGCACCATCCTCTCCACTGCAGGAGTTTTTACCCAGACTTAGCAGGGAGTCACAGACCTCTCCTGTAGGATTCCACAAAAGTAACTACAAAAGACAAGTTCATGCGTGGTGTACAACTATCTGTAGATATGAAAATTCCCCTCCACTGAAATTCTTCTGGGGTCTATAAAAAGATCTTCAACTGCAATTTCTGCTTGAAAAAAAATGGATCAGAGTAACTGTGAAAAATATAAGGGTATCTCTGCATTACTTCCTACAAAGATAATTTTAAAAGAGACTCTTGTAACTGTTTCTCAACAGAAAATGCTTTTTCGGCTGGCAGTGACGACTTCTCTACCAGACAGCCTAACTATCTGTAAACTGGGAATAAACATTATTATTGGGATGACAACGACTGTATATCAGAGAATAGGGGGAATAGCCTACCAAACTGTGTAATCCCTCATTTACTCAGAACTAAAGTAGCCACGACATCTACGTTTCAAGAACAGTTGCCTCCACCTGCTAGAGCACACAGGTACTATGACAGCACGTACGTTCCACTCTTGACCACTCAACAGAGATCATGTTGTAAACTCAGTGGTCAGATTCCATATGGACATATTTCCAGTGACTGCTGGGTACAGGGTCTGCTGGACCCTGCTCCTTCCTATCTCCTACTGTTTTCAAACAAACAATTAGCACAAAGGCAAGGAGGGGTAATTAACAAACAGGAACAAACAAACAGCTCTACCAAACCATTTCTGCTCTTTAGTGATTATTAGCCAAGTAATTCATAAGAAGTATTAGTCGGGCCACAGTTTCTCTGTGCCTCCATCTCCCCACCCTTCCTCTTCTCCCAGTCAGGGATTTATTAAAATTAAACAGATTAGATGGAGCTCCTGATACTAAAAACTGTTCAGCAAAGCCTGCGGTGGGGAAGTGCAGAGCAAACACCAGAGACATTTGTCTCTAAATTGCTCTAAATACCTTCTGTAAATGAAATTCTAACCCAGCTGTGTTGAGAGAGAAAATGAGGAATAACTGGTCATTGTCAGCATAGAAGAAGATCAGGCAGTTATAATATTGCACGATATACTGGGGGCTAAGGATCTCTCGGCAACAATAGATTTTGTATCAGGTTACCCCGGGTAATCAGCACAGCTTTTAGGCTCAGCTTTCCCTTGCTTCATTGCTTCGATGATAGAGTTGAAATCCCCAAGCTTTTATGATTAATTACTCCCCATAGGTCCACATATTTCAAGGAAAAACTCATGGAGCACAGCAGCCAACAGGCTTCAAATTTTAATGCCACCCTGATGGCAGGGCAGGGGAAGCAACATACCTATGTGATTGGAATGCTCTCCAACTGGCACTGGGACAAGCAGTGAAAGGATCACACTCAAAATGATGTACACATGAACTACTTGTCATGACACCATTGCTAAAACACAAAACTGCCATTCCCTTCTAGGTCCTTTGCTATGAGCAAAGTGGTGCACATACTTGAACTCTCCATCTCATGACATCAGGTCTCAGGCGTCTCAATAAACAGTTCACAACCCCAAACAGAGTAACATCTATTTCACAGGCTTCCCTGCTTCTCAAAACTCAAGATCTTTAGCTACAGAATTTGATGTATCCTGAAGTATTTCTTACTTCAATTTATAAGCGGGTCACTCCTCTCTGAAGTTTGGAATTTCTGTTTTCAGTATCATTCCAACTGCTTCAAGTGCTCCATAGTGCATGTAATTAACTCCAAGATAAGATTGTCCTTATTATTTACATCTTGCGGTAAGGATCTAAGCAATATGGTCCCAGGATGGTAGCATAATATGGACTGAACTTCACCTGAAATGCACTATAAGTTGCAGACTAAAAACTTTAGAAAGAAAAAAAAAGAACAAAACATATTTCTGCTATGAGTCAGAAAGGAAAATAAATTCTCAGTAGGCAATGGTCAAAGTATGTTCCATCTGTCTAAGACGATATAGGATTTGTCAGGATCTGTTCTATCCCTGCTATAGAAAAGGACTAAACTCCGTCAGTAGTTTACCATTTCAGCCTGAAAGCCAGGCTGACCCCAAGCTTGACCTTAACCTGACCTTTTTTACTTTCACCAAGTCCTTTGCCCTTCATTCCTCTCGCTGGCTTTCTTCAGAAACATTCGACCTTTTCACCTAGAAGCTGGTCACTCTAAAGCCAATGTCACTGAAGTTAGAACTGACCAACTAGTCCACAACGCTAAACTGTCCTCACTTCAGAAAAGATCTGATAATAGTTAACCCAAAAACTTACAATATGTCTTCTGTATTCTACAATTCCACATCTGGTGCCAATATTGCTCTAGCCAGTTTAGAAGAAGAGAGACTGGTATTTTTTATAAACTTCACATCTTTTTTTGAAACAGACTACTTCCTTTGTCCTTAACATCCGATTTTCCATAGCAATACATTTTGGCTTTACGCTAACTCAAGCTCCCTCATTTTCATTGAGACCATGAACTTAAGAGTCCATACCTTTCTTCTTCAGAAATGCTCTTCTGGCTGCAAGAGGACTTTGGCGGACTCGTGGATTCTGTAAAAACTTCACTGCTGTCGCAATCTGATGAGGGTAGGAGGATTGGAGAAATAGAAGAGAGAAAAGATCCAAGTTAGGAACGGACAAATTCCTATTTTACATTATGCATTCTGTACTGCAAAGTAAGGCATCGCACCCAACACATCAGGACGGTCTGGAGCTGACAGTAATCCAACTTCCAGAAATGGTTCAACAAGCATCAGAGTTTGTGGCCCAACTCTAATCAGACAGCACAATTATGGTATTTCACACCTAGAAGTATCTTGTTGAATTACTCTTGGAGCAGCTCAATCTGTACAAAAACTCCATTAAGATTCTTAGGGGTTTCTGTCATTTCTACTGTGATCTTCTCACTTAAGTTGGCTCCTACAGTTGAGGGCAACCTTGAGAGTGTGTATGTGATCTGTAACAGTAGGCTCGCCAGTGAGACTGCTTCCTTTCTACTCGACTCAAAGCTCCCTGCAAATTCTAAGAGATTAAGGCCTCTTCTGCCATCCTTCTAATTTATGGAAAGCAATAAATAAACCTCAGCTTGTCATGACTGGAAAAGAAGCAACTTCACATGGTTTGGCTCACATAACAAAAATATCAAAAAAAGTCACTTTTCATGACATAAACGGGTAGGTGAGTGGCTAAATGTATGTGCCACACCAGCACAAATCGCAGCTTACTTTAGACAAAAGACTGACTTCTACATCCTTCTTTGAGGTGACAGAGCACTTGCAACAAACCACTTATTCAAACAAAGGGTGAAGTATGGGATAATACTCAATGGCATCGACAACGGCACTTGTTTTTTACATTTCCATTTACTGCCAGTGAAAGGCATTTGATTTTTTTCTTCATACGGTAGGTCAACTTTCCACATACTCTCCTACACTATTACACACAGCACTACACTTTGTTGCACTAGTGAAAAACAGCTGATTCACTTTACTTTTCTACAAAGACATCTGTTCTGATAGTAGCGTCAGGGGGAATAATTCGCCTGAGGTTAACAGCACTTAGGAGATGGACACATCCACACAAACTAGTGGAAGAGATGACTTCCTTCCTCTAGAACTAAAAATCACCATGCGTATGCATGGAAGAGGTTTTTCCCCCAAACAGTGGCATAAACCTTCTCCTAAAATGGTGGTATATGCTAGACCTATGTTAAGTAGGTCTCGAAGAGTTTGTCCTAACATACAATTTCTGGAATTCAGTCCCAAAATGGTTTTCAGAACTTTTCACAGCAAAAAAAGAAGGAAAAAAATAGCATCACTGCTGAAATCACTAAGTTTCACTTTGTGTTTGAATCAAACCCTTCGAATATGCATTTCTGGTCAGAGAGCAAAGTTCTGATGGGTTTAATGGCACTTTCAATGTACTCCTCAGTGCATTCCATCAATGTTTTTTTTCTTTTAAATTGCATCTCTTATTTCTTTAAATACATTAATCAGGCTAGTGTAGGCAAAACGGATCCATTGGACAATGCAATAAACATGAATTATCATCTATCCAACATGCATAATGGCTTAAAAATACATAATAGCAGGTGTAGTTTAAATGATTAGTTATTACACCTGTGGTGGGTCTGATTCAATTGGGGAAAATCATCTTTAATAGGTTAAAAGGTTTAGATCACCAGGCTTCCCTTAAAGTGGCTGTAGAGAGGGTATGATGGAGTACGCTGTCATTACTAATTCATTTAAGAAAAACATGGGGGATACAGCAAAGAACAGCATAAACGAGCGAATCCAATTTAAACATCAGGTAAAGCAGAAAACACCTTTTAAAAAAGCATGATAAATGAATTTGGAAGAGAGATGGAATTGACATATTTATTTTAACGGGAATTTGACAAAGTCCCAGCACACTTCAAAGTTGGAGGGTAAAACGAATGGGGTATTTTTAATTATTTTCCTTTTCTTATTTTCCTTCATTTTTTTCCTTAAGTTTACATTCAGTAATTTTGAACCGTAAAAAGCTACAGCAAAATACCCCACATAAAGTACACTTTGGTTTCATTTATGTGCACTTGATCTGTCTCCAGCTGAAACGCAGGTGACAGGCAAATCACAGATTTAAACTGTGCTGATGTTGCTATGCCAGATGCAGAAATATAAAGCACCCAAACTAATAACCTTAAGGTAATATGCTGAATAAGAAAGATGCCCAAATGAGCAGACCAACAGACATGTGAACATATCAAAACCACTTTCCCTCTAACCATAATTACTTGTTTGTTTCTTCAGAAACTCCTCAAGACTCCCTCCCACATTTAGTGGGCTAGAGACACAAACGGCCTGCAGACCTGAAATTCTGCAAGCTCTCATATTTAATTATCAGTTTTTAAGCACTAAAAACCTGTAAGAAATAACCAGTATTTTTCATTCTGCTATTTCAATCACAACCATGTAAACATTTTATTGATTCTAACCCTTTATTAAAACTTATTTTTGCCTTGTAAAAATGTAAACACTTCAGCAGTAAATTTCACTCCAAAATAAACTTCTATTTTATCTCTCCTCTGCATCACTTCCTCCATTATTCACAACGTTTTTACTCTTAAAACAAAATAAAATTAGAAACAACAACAAACTTCTTGAAAAACAATCCTGGACGTGTATTCCTCCTCCCAATAATCCCATGTTTCTCGTATCTGTGTTTGCATTTACCTCTGAACATTCCTCCTATAGGCTGAGCTGAAACTTCCTCATTTTTATAATTCATCTTACACACATGAGCAACTTATGAAGCAATTTTGGCCATGTCAAAATGCCAATATTTTCAACAAACATACACAAGAACTTTCCTGCCTTCTACGGATCATTTTCTTTGCACAAACAAGGGCAACTGCAGTCCATAATTTAAACAACAAAAAAAGGAGGAGGAATACGAGAAGACTTTGCAGTCCTCTGTATAGCCAAAAAAAAATCATGCAGCAAATAGCACTCTGACTCAGCTGGTAACATTGTTCCATACTATTTCTGTATCATTTGTAACACTTCTCCCATTTTTTTATAGTATTAAGACACTGCCAAATAATGTGCACTGTATCACTGCTCTGATTCTTAGATTGCCAGCACACACTGGCCAGCAAACTAATTTTATCTAGTGGATCAGGTACGTATTTCTCTTCATGAAAGACGCTGTATTTGGCTTTTAAAAGCAAGTCAATTCCATAAACTTGCTATCCTACCGCCACTTCTCCTGCAGTGATATGACACACAAAGACGTATTTCTGACTGGCTGGTGGTGGGTGGAATCCTGCAGCAAGTCTTGTCCTACAGTTTGATTTTCTAATTAGAAGATGAATGTAACTATTCACGGATTATATTTGTGTCTGGCCAAATTACATAAATTCAGTCCAAATATTCTGCTTCAATGTCAAAGATATAAAATGGAGACAGGAACTTTATTGCAGGTGTTGTGGGAGTGCAGCAGGCTGGCAAAATTCTGGGCCAAAGCACAGCACATGGACGTTATAGCCAAGGTCCTTCATTCCTAATCTCCCTCCCTTTTGTGTTAATGGGGAATGTAAAGCCAGCCTTATTTCTCACTATGCTCAAAGATGCCGGGTTTCCAATGAAGCAATCTAAGCTACTTTATCAGTTACTAGCATTAGAAAAATAAACCATGAAATTTAAAATACTGCTGCAAATGCCCACTTTCTACCACCTCAAAAAAAAAAACCACCAACCCCCCCAATGAATTAACAAAAATGTAAAAGAAAATCACCTTCATCAATAAAAGTTCCACAGGATTTGGTAACAGAGTCCCACGTGGAAAAGAGAATCAAAAGCCCCCAGCAGCACAGCCCGTGAGAGCTCTAATAGATTTCCGCATACTGGGAACCCTCTGTAGGTTATTACTAAACAGCATTTGTTGATGGACTGAGACTTTGAGATGACCTGTGATGTAAAGGTTGGGTCTGAATTATACGTTGCAAGGGATGGTATTTTGTCTTTCTGAGTGGATCTGTATCTGTTTAAATGCAACACTTCTTTTCATTAAGCAGAGGCGGCACAGGCCATGAACTATGCACAGACAGTTTACATTACATGTGCGGAAGCAATCAACACTGGCAATATACATGACGTATGTAAAAGAAGTTGGAATTAATTTTTTTCCAGTGTATTAAAAAATAATAATATGGCAGTATCAACAAACACTCAACGTATTTCAGCCAGAGCAGAAGGCCACAGCTATAGGGCAAACGGAACTGATCAATACATTAGCCTACAGCAACACCCCCTCAGCGTACGGCTGTATGTTTGCAAGGCTCAGAAGATTAAATTGCCTGTGAAAGGTTTCTGCACTCCTACTCTAAAGGAGATACCCAGAATCCTGTTAACAAGCAGCAGACTAAAGCCAACTTACGCTTTAACAAGGGCTGACTTAAAAGCCTGGCACTGCAATGAACAAGAAAACCCCTTCAAACAGAAACGCTGCATTTTGGTAAGAAATCAGTGCTCTGCCAGGACCAGCTTGACAACTATGGTTATCGGTGGCACACGGAAATAGTTGCAAAGCAGCTGTTAATCAGGGAAACACATCATAGAACGCTGATGCTAGCACTCATGAAAAAATGCAAGGGGCTAATTATGAAGCCATATATCTCACTAAAGAGGCACTGTTCCTTGAGATTCCAGGCAGGGCTCTTTCCGAGTCACGGTCCTGGGACACTACATACACAATGTTCTCCAGCACAAGCTTCATTCTCCCAGGACAAACCTTCTCCCAATTTAGTGTTCTGGGCCCCAGAATTCCTGTCAAATTCGTATTTTACAGAAACTGCTTTTTATTTCTAAAGAAAACATCTGCAGGTGGCTCAGAAGAGAGGAAACACTTTAAAGTTCCTATGATTTCATTGAAATTTTTATGAAACCATACAGAACCCCAGGAATTATTTCTGTTGTGAGAGAACCTAGAGACCTACAAAGTTTGGCAGATCTCAAAGTCGTATCAAGGAAAGTTTAAACATGCAATAACAACAATTAAAAAACCCTCATGTAAAACAGAGCAAAGAAAAACAATTTAAAGCTAGATTCTCAGGAGTCAGAACCAGAAAAGAACAAAGGCAAGGAAGAAACGAGCTTCAAACCGTGCCTAAGAACACCGAACGAGGAGACTACAGGACAGTAACCCCGGAACGGCGACACAAGCTACGCGGGGAAAACCCCAGGTGCCGCGAAACTCGGCCAACTGCGCGCTCTGCGGCCGCAGCGCGACTCGGAGCCATCGCCGCAGCGGCGGCCGGGGGAAAGCGGAGGAAGCCGAGCCCGGCCGGCCCTCCCGCCGCCGCTTACCCCGCACGCCGCCGGCCGGTTGCGGGGCCGCCC
>Ga0065711_1049780_pt1 | contig 11136 bp, 5 predicted proteins | sample Hoacrofraction12_FD_59098 | JGI IMG/M metagenome (GOLD analysis project Ga0065711, IMG submission 59098) | Hoatzin crop microbial communities from Cojedes, Venezuela - Epithelial fraction 12 v2 (version 2) | ecosystem: Host-associated > Birds > Digestive system > Esophagus > Crop | place... | reverse complement strand
TTTTTTTTTTTTTTTTTTTGTCAGAAACTAATTAAATTGAATCTTAAAATGCAGTAGATTCTTGCTGCTTTCTTTCCTTTGGAAACCATTCCAGACCCATCTTCACTGATATTTTTTTCAACCTAAATATATTCAGTGTTATTTTGTATTCATTAACTTTCATACTAACTGCTGCTTCCTTGATTTCGCTACTTTAAGAAACAAGCATTTCAGTCTACTTTTTAAGAAAGCATGATAAATGGAATAAAAATACAGGTGGCTTTTCTATATGTTCACACAGGAAAAGGTACCTCTCTTTCAGAGACTGGTTAATAGAATTGTACTCTGCCTGATAACTGATAAATGCCAGAGACAGACTAGACTTTCCACCCGTCGTTCAGTCTTCTGTGACCAAGTTCTTTTTTTCTTTTTTTCCATTAGCAGGGACCAATAAATGATCTCTACTCTTCGTCTTTAAAAGTATGATGATGCCTTTTGGTCACTACATATTTTCTCAGTCCTATTGTCACTTTACAAAGTTGATGCAGATTTTCCATCCCTCCCCTACGTATGGAAGATTTCCCTCTCTACCTCATTAGCAAATTTCACAGGATGGACCTCTCTTTTTGATTTCCACAGCATTGGTACCAACACCTTTCCTTAATTTTATTAACTTTCTCCAGCTTCAGAGTTTGTTTTTCATTCAGGATACTGTAACCTCTATTTCAGGTGATGTAAATATTCCGCAGTATTTATATTAATGGTATCCTCAGTAGACTTCCTGTGTGTTAAATATTACATTTTTGTCAAAGTTCAAATATATTAGATCTACATCATTTATGTTGTCTAGAAAGAGAATATCACATTAGTCTAACATGATCTAACTTTGGTAAATTCATGTCTTATAAAGTGGAATTTCATACCTGATGCAGCATGAAATGAATTCTAAGGGCTCCCCTAGTGACATTAGCCAAAAGTAATTGTTAAGATAGAAGATAATTGTATTTCAGTAGAAATTCATGTGAACTGTAACATCATTAATTTTAATTTTTTATTATCCATGAATTGATCCTCAAAAAAATGATTTTGATTTCAGTGGTATTTTACCAAATAGTAGCTTGAGATAACAGTCATATTAGCTGTGGTTCTAGACCCAAAATTTTCAGTGATGACAAACATAATTTGATTATACTCTATGTAAAATTACTTCAGAAACAAACTTTGTCACAAATTAAAACCAAATTAAATTAACTTTTAGCCTTCAAAGTTGAATGACACTATCAAATTACGTTGATTTACCTTAAAATAACATACCAATTTAAATTCTAGAACATATTTACATTAGTACAGGAGGAGAATTCAATTGATACTACTGTAAACGAAGGAGATTAATACGCAGTTGCTCAGGATGTCCCTGAACTGAACATGTTGGTGTGTGAGAGTATTATGGAGATATACATAAACGTGTCCTTCTCTCACATGCTCCTCTAGGTTTTTGTACTGGGTCTGGGTGGGACAGCGTTAATTTCCTTCACGGCAGCCTGTATGGTGCTACGTTTTCAATCTGCGACTAAAACGCTGTTAAGAATGCATCAATGTTTAGGCTGCTGCTGATCAGTGCTTGCACAGTGTCAAGGCTTTCTGTGTTTCTGACTTTGTCGCCCCAACAAATAGGCTAGAGGTATGTAGGAATCTGGGAGGGAACACAGCTAGGACAGCTGACCTGAGCCAGCCAAATCGATATTACACGTCATGGTCAGCAACAAAGTCTTGCGGACGTTTGGTCTTCCAAGGTTTTTCAAGCCTGCCATTCAGAGACTGTCTGGGCACCTGTCTGCTTGTAGGAGGTGGTGAGTAATGCCTTTTCATTACTTGTTTGGGGTTTTTATCCCTCTTTCCTTATTTGTTAATCTGTCTCGTTTCATAGCTGGCTCAGTGCAGGAATCTTCTTACTTTTGCTGTTCCTGTTCTCTTCCCTGTCCTGTTAGGAAATGGAGGAGTGGGTGAGGGGCTGCGTGGGTGCTGGGGTGCTGCCTGTGTTCAACCAACCACAGTGTGCCTCATTGCCTTTACTGGAGAAAAGATGGTTTGGTCTCAGGTAATAACGGAACAGCCATAACATGGTGTGTTGCGGTCAGATGGCACAAACTCAGAACACAGCTCGGCATGTTGGATAGTCCAGAGTAGTCCCAGTCCAATCAGTGTTTCAATAACCAAATCAAAATACATCGGTTATTATTAGCTCAGTTACAAAGATGAACACTTATGAGTTATGCAGCTATGCAGATGGTTAAGACAAATATACACAAACTTTCCAATATCTACCTGTTTTGCTCATCCTCCCAGTGCTGACCAGGTCCCACCATCCTCCAGTGGATGAGTGGAGGTGATGGTACTGGCAACTAGGACAACTCATCTGCATCATAAGCACATCACCAGCTGTGTGCTGTTCATGGTACAGATATCCTCTACCTCAGTCCTAGGCCAGTTTGGGGTTATTTTGAAGTGCATTTTAATAGAGTCAATCTTCCTAATTCCTCCGTCTTTTATTCCTAGCTACTGTTTGACTATTTTCACTTGTTGACTGTTATTGAAATTACAGAATAGTCTCCCAGAATTGACAAGGTTAATGTTTGTTACCTAGTGACCATGTAGATTTGCTAGAATTTTACCATATATGGTCCACATAAATCTAAGCTAAAACAAGTTAAATAATAGTGAGCTGCCTCCTAGCAACTTCTAGACACAACTAAAAAAAGGTGAAATCCCTGTAGGTCAACACAAGCCTGGACAACTCCCGATACCTGCAGGGTCAGGTTAATAAAGAAGCTTTTACTAGATCTGCCAATGTCAACTGTACTGAGCCTTGAGCCAGAGAAAATAGAGATTTCAGAGTTCAAAGAGCTATCCTCTATTGCCGTCAAGAAAAAGAGGTGCTTCTGAGGCTACTTTCATCCTGCTGGCTGCTGTTTGGACCATACATGAGCCTGTTTCATCATGTTGAGTTAATACAGGTCAGTGATGTATTTCATGCCTTCACCATTAGTAAGAGAGAACACTTTCTTTACACAATCAAGGTTCTTTTTTTTTTTTTTTTAATCTAAATAATGGAATGAAGGGAAATTAACTGACTTTGAAGTTTTTTGGTCGTTTCCCCCCCCAGATCATACATATGTTGTACCAGGCTGGGTACCTTCAGTTGCTTTTTACCTAAACAGTTCAAAAATAGCAAGGAGAGAAAAACTGCATTACTTTGACAGTGTATCTAAAAATATAGTCAACCACATGGAACACAGTAAAAAAATAATGAAATATGTCTGTTGAAAGACAAGCACAACAGAGAATGTAATTTGTGCCGTGTTACAATAGACTGAAAGAAAAAAGTAAAGAATGAAGGAACAAAACCATGACCAAAATCAGCTTGGATGAAGAGAAAAGAGAATGCTGTTCAGCCCGTTACTGTTCAGATTCTAGATATGCCTAATGTTAGAAAAGCTTCCCACCACAAAAGAATGCTCTTGAAGCACAACATGCGGCAAAAGAAAATGCATCCTAATTCTTTCCAGATTCATGATCTTTGGGGAAGAGCTATAGATTCACTTTTCTTTGTGAAGTTTGTGAAAGGCTAAAGGTTCAGTTTCACCCTATATGACCTGAGGTAATCTGTGGGTATGCAGTAAAAAGGATAGAATTTGAAAGTCACAGAAATTAGGGATTCCTTTGTCCAGACTCTTGAGAATAAAAATATTTTCCATTTTTTTAAGCTTGCTTTATAAATTCCACATGATGAGATGTTTGCATCACTTCAGAAGCTGAGCTTGCTCTGAAGTGTAACAAAATGCAAAGCTAGTTGTCTGTTCAAATACAGACAGTTTTCCATTATGCATTTTGGCCCAACTGTATAATATGAAACTGCATAAGACTGATTTTATAGAGACTTGCCAGAGTCAGAGGAACACTTTGAATTTCTGTCATCATGACTGTATTGTAGCTTTTGTTCTTAATTAAACATACACAAAACAGAATAATAAAACAAGATACTAATACTAAACTTCACTAACATATATAAAAGTATCTGCCAGATCTCCGTCCAGGATCCTATTTGAGTCCCTCATCCTCCAGATCCTGACGACATACTCTCATCTGTGCTTTTCTGCTCCTGTACTACTCACCCTTTTGTCACTCCTCTATCAGTCCTTAGTTGTTATTTCTTCTTCCTCCAGATCACTAATAAATTATGTTTACCACAGTATCACATCCTAGTGCTCTAAACACTTCCTGAGTTTTTTTTACATTAAACTGTCCCTGTTCCATGCCTAAAGAGTATTTGTTTCCTGGGAACTCTCAATCTGTCACTTTTCCTTTGTCCTGTACTTCCCTTTCAAAATCTTATAAGATTAACTGAGAGAAAGTTTTCAATGCCAGAAAACATCTTAGAAAGATATTAATAACGTGAAAATACGGAGAGAATACTTGCTTAAGGTTATAAATAATTTGTCTAATGGACACTGATACAGTAGATTGATATTTTGCTTACCATTATTAGGTGCCCATGCCTGCCATTATAAAAAAGAAGCTATAAAACATTTTCAAAGCCTCTCCCACAGCTTCTCCCATCCATCTTTATCCCAGCATTAAGATGTAACATTAATATAATATTTTCTTCTGAACTAACACAAAATATATTTTTAAAAGAGACAGCATGTAAAAAATAGTTTTATTTGCTAATGCATCTGATTTCTCCTGCTGTGCTGTTCAGCCACATTCCAAACCTCTCTAAACCACTAACTCTCCGATCTCGGAGGCAGTTTGTTCTGGTTCTGGAAGTCTCTCTGGTCCTGTCATCTTCTAGATCCTGCCTCTTCTACTCCTTTGTTCCACCATGAATCTTCCTTTGTTTCTCTCTTTTTTGTAATAGACCGATTTTTAACCCTCTTATACCTTGTGGATATTCTACTGCGTATGTACATGATTGTCATTACACAAGGTGAGGAAAAAATGGTCCTGACTTGCACATAGCTGCTTATGCTTTTCTCAGAAGATGTTGTTTCCTGTTGGTCATGAATTCTTAACTACATTAGAAATCATATCAAAAGCACAAGTTGTTACCACCTTGCACTTACTTTCTAAAGTTTAGGAGTTACCTGTACAGATAGTGAGATTTAATATGAACACATATTGCACATATGTCCTCAAATATTTTAAGATGTGTTCTGCAGCTTCACTAATTCATACTCTTATCAAAATAAGGTATAAATGTAATGTCTACTATACAATTCCAAACATTTGTTTCCTGTCTAACAACTTAACAAGCCCAGCCAATCTTTCTTCTCTAGTCTTCTGTGTTTAACAGCAACATGAAAACAAAATAACAAAAAAAGTAATCAAGAGTTTATCAGGCAATAGTAAACTTTTGTGAAGTATAATACTTACCTTGATTTGTTGTGCTCTGGAAACTAAACTATTTGAAATATTTTTTGAATGTCACTTTCTTTTAGTGTGACATTTAAAAATGTCACCTTTTTCATCTGGGAAAGTAGATCCTTGTTGAGCTAAAAACCCAAGATGATCAGATTACAGGAAGGAGTTTTCCATTTGGAAATCACATACACCCACGCTTCTAAAGACCAAGGTTTTTCCTCTGATCACCCCTAGACTGGAAAAAGGAAGTCCACCACTCAAATAATTGTCTTTCCTCTTTCTCAAATTCCCGCTCCCTTCCCCCCAAAAAAAACTCTAAAATTTACTTCTGGAAGTATTTTGGTTTAAAGGTGTTCAGAACCAGTCCAGTCTTAATTTCTTGAGAATGTTTTTTTCTTTGTATCTGCCTCATTTTTTTCTATTATGATCAGTTTTTATTGTTATCAGTTTATATGTAATAGCAAGAAATATTAAACTATACCTTTGGATCTATGCTTGATTTTTCTTCTTTCATATGGTTATAGTTTTTGAAATAGCAAATAGTCATTACACATGTATAATTCCTTGTATTTTTCTTAATAAAATTTTAAATCAGAAGGCTTTGTTTAATGCAGTTTAACATCAAACCTTCGGAAAAAAACCCACATACATACAAATAAACCCAAAGCTCTCAGCTTTAACTAGAAATTGAACTCTGCATACTGTAGACCATAATCAAAAGCATTCATCTGCAAGACCAGCTTGAGCATTTTAGTTGTAATTTACAGGTCATTGACTTCTTCATTATAGGCAGCCCTTGGGAAAAGTAGTTACTAATACAAAGGCACCTACAGTAGCCAAGCTGCAGTATGTGAGCACTGCAGCAGTTTGCCTATGACTGCAGGGTTTGAATATGCATTTAATAAACATTTGCATTCTAACTTGATCTTGCTCAGAAAAAATCATTCCTACTGGGAGAGGAAGTAAAAGAATGGACAAATAAAGCCAGACAACTCTTTCAATGCGTTTTGGAGAGCCATATTTTGCAACATTAAGCTTTAGGGTCCCCAAAGACCCATAGTATTTCTATGATCAGAATACTTTTTTTAACAATAAATACATAGAATGGACAAATTTTCTCAGAACAGGTGTTCTGACAGAGTAAGATAAGTAGTGTATTTCATGCTCAGTAATATTACTCATATCTATGTCATTCTTTGTATAGTAATATATCTGTCACTGAAAATTCTGGGTATTTTCGGATCTTTTTCACCTAATAAAGTCTTCAACCTAATGCAGTATAAAAATCAAAGCAAACCACTGGACATTGGAGACTCAAAGTTTTATGCGGCTTCAAAACAGCTGTACATATATATGTTCTGTGCCACATCTTCATCAGAAACAGATGTGAAAGGCAAGCAAAACCATAGTCCTGATGAGATTTCTGTGTGAAAGGAAGTTGACGCTTAGGTCATCAAAAACTCCCTGTACAATGCAGCATAATCTTGAGGTGATGATACTTCTGCTTCCATGTCAGAGATAAAATTTTATATAGCAACCAGACTTTAAATGTTTTTGTCTCTCATTCCTCATTCTCTATTATTTTTCCTCTTTGTGCATATGTGTGTGAAGGTTCTGAATAACTTTTGTTTTTCCTAGATCACCATGGATCAGGTGCAGCAGATATTCTACCACAGAAACTATACAGAACAAGAAATGAGATCTGTAACTCACACAGAGCTCTCCAGGATATTTCATGCTTACTTGGAGTCAGAAATGACTGCAGTATTGGAGGTAAATGGTAAGATTTTTTTCTTTCTCATTTCAGTATTCTTTTCAATTTTTGAGTGAAATGCTAGTGTATACAGAAGTCTACTAACACAAAATTGTATCAAAATGCTTACTAGATAAACAGAAGCCACCATTTAAAGCTACATTTCGAAAAAAAGTTTAGAATGTGATTATTATGCAGTACTGGATCTAATTTTTTTTTTTTAGTTAAATTCTTCCAAATTTATTTTGCATTCCAAATTTAAGAATTTTTAGTGAATTCTTCCAAAATTCACTAGTTCTGCTGAAACTAAAATAGGGACCAAAGAGTGAGCAAGTCTTCATAGCCTAATGATTAAAGCATTCAGCTCAGAAAATATTCTTGCATTACAGACTCTGTTCCGATTATATGGGAGGTTTTGTTAACAATAGCTTTATCCCATGCCAAGTAGTACAGCTCTCACAAGTGGATTCGAGACACCCACTTTCATCTTCACAGCCTGTAAAATTCACCTGAGGCAGTTTCAGACTTTGTTAAGGGCATAAACTGAAAAATCGATCTTTTAAATCTTGGATATATGTTCCTGCCGCTTAGATTGTAGAAATGTAAAACTGGAAGACCTAACTCAAGGGTCTTAAATATTGATAGGTTTGGTTCTTGACTTCACCTCTCTGAGGGTTAAAGACATACCTCCCATTTTCTACCTCAGTGTAGTCACTGCATTTCTATAAATTTATTCCTGTGCTAAATTTGCACTTAAACTTCTAGGTATTTTCAAGTACGTACCTGCCTTCTGTTTCTGCAAACACTGCTCCTATTTCTAGTAAGCTTTTTCTTGCCTCTAAAGTGTAAATAGTTTACATTTTTTATTCTAACAGTTATGTATTTTTGCACAGCCTTTTTAACAAAATGAACTCTTGCAAAATCTGGTTTCAGGGGCAACTGTCTGCTTCAAGGATGTGTCCACCCAAGACCTTGCTCTCTGCACGTGACATTTTCTTCTGACATTATTTATAGAAAATGCTCTTGAACTATCAAGTACTCAAACTCTCCTTTATTCTCACCTCAGACATGCAGCAAATACTATGAGCATCATACTGCAAGTCACTCATAGCACAGTATTCTTTCTTTCAAGGCTCTTTGTACCAAAAAGTGAAAACAATAAGTATCAGGCTAGACGTAGGTAAAGTGTCATGCAATGTAGACACTGATAGTTGACATGGACTAGTTTGAAGTGAAAGTTTTAGACAATAAGGACCACCTTTGTTTTGCTACAATACATAAACCAACATATTCTCACCTTTTATTGTACAATTAGACTTCATCTCTTCAAACATCTCTATATCTGTTTGGACATACATCCAAATGAACTCTTCTCTTACATGATGGGTTAGAACTGCATGCAGGTGGTGGTTCCATGCAACTTTACTCCACAAAATATACTCAGAAAACAGCACTAATTTTTCCCCTTACAGCTGTATAATGAAGATGAGCATGAGTAACTCCTTCTTCTTTCAATATCAGAACTCCAATGGAAATTGTATTGTGAGAAAGTCTCTGCTAAGGCATTACAATTGAGGTAAGAAAAGTAATTTGTGGACTGGGGATACTTACAGGTACCCTAATGGCTCTTAAAACCCAGGTGCTTCTGAGCATTACCAGAGCTCACATTTAGAGCTCTCAGGAATTTCAGCAGCGGAAAATCATGTGATTACAGATTCTGAGAGCCTTCTTGGTTAACTGGTAGCTGACTGCAGACATGAAGACTTACATGTTTTACTCAAAAGCCTACTAGAGCAGTTAGGCCATACTTTACACGTAAGCCCCTTTATTGCTTTCAGCTTTCAGTAAGTAACTCTAGAACAAACTGAATTCTTAACTTTCTTTTCTTTAGGTTTGTGTCCTGATCTGAATACAGAGTATAGATCCTTCTGGTTAATGCAGTTGTATAACTCTGATTTTGTAAGATTCTGCTCTGAATGACATCATAATCAAAATGTTACTCAGGAGGATTAATATGAGGAAAGGTCACTGATCTCACAAGCCGGAAAATTCCACCAGACAAGCAAGCTGTTGAATAAAAAACCAAAGGCTTGCCAGCCTTACATTAAGGCAGCTTAAGTAGTTTCTTCTTGTAACTCTCAATTTAGCAGAAAATGTATTTTCTATTTCAACCCCTTTTCACAGGGAGTTTAGAAGGCAAAAGATGTTCAAGTTCTGAAACTACTAAAATATCAAGCATGAAGTGTCCCTTGTTGACCTTGATGGCCAATTTTTTTGAGGTTAACTAAAATGAGTATTGCACTCTATATTTTATAAGTCTCCAAAATAATTAGTAGTAGATGGAAATCTTATTTTAAAGTGCATAGATTTAAACAAACATGGCAAATAAAGATCTTGAACCAAAAACTAGAATCATCACTGCTTCCCATCTCTACTCCCCTCCTAACAAGAAATCTGCACACACTTTGAGGTGAGAAAACACAATCACACTACTCAAATTACACCTGTGATTTATGTATAACGTGTCAAAAGAACAAATTATCTCACCTAGAAATATCTGTATTTTTTGTATATTGTGTGATTTGCTATGCTACCTATAAAGAACTTGCTTAGCATAACTTGCTTAGCATTAGTAGCCAAATTTGCTGAAGCCTTAAGCCACAAACTGTGAACTTTCACCCAGATATGCTGAACTTTTTCCTAAATAAGAAAAAGAAGGCCACAGAGCCAATGTGAGCTGGAAGGGAAGGACCCAAGGAAAGCCGCCACAACCATCAGCTGACACAGCAGTCGTAGAGGTAAGAGAAGAAACAACCCACCTAGTGACAATGAAGAGACCAAATAAATCACAGAATCACAGAATCACAGAATGTTAGGGGTTGAAAGGGACCTCTGTGGGTCATCTAGTCCAACCATCCCGCTGAAGAAAGGTCACCTACAGCAGGCTGCACAGGACCTTGTCCAGGCAGGTCTTGAATATCTTCAGAGAAGGAGAGTCCACAGCCTCCCTGGGCAGCCTGCTCCAGTGCACCGTCACCCTCAAAGTGAAGAAGTTCTTCCTCATGTTCAGACGCAACGTCCTCTGCTTCATTTTGTGCCCATCGCCCCTTGTCCTGTCGCTGGGCACTACTGAAAAGAGTTTGGCCCCATCCTCCTGACACCCACCCTTCAGGTATTAGTAAGCATTTATAAGGTCCCCTCACAGCCTTCTCTTCTTCAGGCAAAACAAGTCTAGCTCCCTCAGCCTCTCCTTGTAGGAGAGATGTTCCTGTCCCCTCACCACCTTCGTAGCCCTCCGCTGGACTCTCTCCAGTAGCTCCTCATCTTTCTTGAACTGGGGAGCCCAGAACTGGATGTAGTACTCCAGATGAGGCCTTACTAGGGCAGTGTAGAGGGGAAGGAGAACCTCCCTCACCTACTGGCCACAGTCTTCCTAATGTACCCCAGGATGTCATTGGCCTTCTTGGCAGCCAAGGCACACTGCTGGCTCATGGTCAACCTGTCGTCCACTAGGACATCCAGGTCCCTCTCAGCAGAGCTGCTCTCTAGCAGGTCCGCCCCAAGCCTGTACTGATGCATGGGGTTGCTCCTCCCCAGGTGCAGGACCCTGTATTTGCCTTTGTTGAACCTCATCAGGTTCCTCTCTGCCCAACTTTCCAGCCTGTCCAGGTCTTATTGAATGGCAGCACAGCCTTCCGGTGTGTCTACCACACCTCCCAGTTTGGTGTCATCAGCAAATTTACTGAGGGTACATTCTAACTCTTCATCCAGGTCGTTGACGAAGAAGTAGAACAAGGCTGGGCCCAGTACTGACCCCTGGGGGACACCACTAGTTACAGGCCTCCAAAATGAATCACAGAATCACAGAATCACAGAATAGTAGGGGTTGGAAGGGACCTCTGTGGGTCATCTAGTCCAACCCTCCTGCTGAAGCAGGGTCACCTACAGCAGGCTGCACAGGAACTTGTCCAGGCGGGTCTTGA
>Ga0065711_1049766_pt1 | contig 11136 bp, 4 predicted proteins | sample Hoacrofraction12_FD_59098 | JGI IMG/M metagenome (GOLD analysis project Ga0065711, IMG submission 59098) | Hoatzin crop microbial communities from Cojedes, Venezuela - Epithelial fraction 12 v2 (version 2) | ecosystem: Host-associated > Birds > Digestive system > Esophagus > Crop | place... | reverse complement strand
CACGTAGATTATGCTGTTACTTTTACTACATTTTAAGCAAATATCTTCTTACAGATAAATCCTGACAAATTCACATCAGTATTAAATAACATTTAATGGCGATAGTTAATATCAGTGCTCATATTAATGATAAATAGTTACGGTCAAGATTACTAACCCAGTATATCAAATACAGACCAAATACACAGAAATTTGCACTTTGGGAAAAAAACTTCATCTCTAAAGATCCGGGGTGGAAAAGACTTTTTTATGTAATAACTTCAAAAACCGTGCAGGAAGAAAGCCTAATTTGTTCTCTAAAAAGGGTAATTTTCTTGGGGATTATAAATCCAATGAAGTCTAAAAATCTTACTGAGCAGTGATATTTGCCCATTGTGACATCTAAAAGTTAAAGGGGCTTACTCCGGAAAAATACTGTAAATTCTACAGGATCTCAAGCAATGCCACTATTACAGCCAACCTGTCAAGGAGCAGAATGTGCAATTAAACTGAGGAACAGCAGCTGTGCACCATGGCAAGCTTCTGTTTAAGAATGAGATGCCAAATTTAAACATTTATCTTAAATGCAGTTCCACTGGGGCCACAAGCGCAGAGCTGTGAATGCTGTGAATACTGAAAAAGCTTGCGAGCTTTGCTGCTTTTGATCAGCTGACTGGTAAAATCACTGAAATGGCAGAACTTCCATGTGAATTTTTATTGACATTGATGTCACCCTATAAAGAAAAAGTATGGGTCTTTTGGTTGAAACCTTTCAGCCATTTCTGCCAGCAGGTGAAACCCTGTATTTCCTGCGTTTCTTCATAACCACGAGGTGAAATAGCAATTCAAATTTTATTCAAAATGAAAGTATTTTTCTATAAGGAATAATTCAGAAAGAGGAAACAGATTTCATATAGGATAAAAAGACAGTAACTACTATAAAGAGTTATATTTAATAAGAAAAAACATCTATTACCAATGAAAGCCTGTGGTGGGTTGACCTTGCTTGGCAGGTAAGCTCCCACCCAGCTGCTTGCTTAATCCTGCTCAGCGGGATGAGCAAAGAGAATCAGCAGGGCAAAAGCGAGAAAACTTGAAGGTTGAGATAAAAGCAGTTTAATAAGCGATGCGGAAAAAAAGAAATAAAAAACAAGTGATGCAAAAACAATCACTCACTACCAGCAGCCCAATGTCCAACCAGTCCCTGAGCACTGGTTACCTTGGGAAAGCCCCTGGCCCAGTTCTCATCGCTGAGCATTCTTTTGTTACAAGGCAGGGAGTATCTTCTTGGTCAATTTGGGTCAGCTTTCTTGGTTGTGTCCCCTCCCAGCCTACTTGCTGCGGGCAGGTAGAGTGAGAAACCGAGAAGGCCTGGACACTGTGTAAGCATTGCTCACTTGAAACACTGGTGTGTTATCAACACAGTTTTGGTCATCACTCTGAAATACAGCACTATACAGGATCCTGTGAAGAAAATGAGCTCCACCCCAGCGCAAACCAATACAAAATCTAATTCACCTTTTCCCCGTCAAGGCAATCCAAAGGGTTTACACATTTCCAGATGCAATTTTTTTGTTGCTTTGTTTCGAATTCAATTCATCAAATATTGACATTTCTTTCAGGGTGGGTAGGAAAATCCGGTGGCAACATACCCTGAAGATAAAACATAGGATTTTTCTAAACAAAGGTACTGCTAACAGCCACTGAGTCAATACTATCAACTGATCTTCTGATTAAGTAGTTTTAATTATTATTGAGAAAGATAATGCACTAATGTGCTACAATGCAGGCATGGAACACAGTGCATTTGTCAACAGATTCACACTTCTAATTCAGGTAGATGACTTTGAAAATTCCGTGTTTTCTACAAACTCAATCTGTATATTTACAAAAAGACTACTTAAGTAGTGTATTCAAAATCACCAACTTCTGTTACCACATAGGCTGAAATGAAGTTGTAGCTCATGGATAAGAGTGAAGAAAACTTGAGTGAAAACTGGTCAACGTCAGGATGGAGTCAGTCAAGAGCAATGGTTTGAACCCATCAAACGAAAAACGCAGTGTCTGGCCTAAGGCTGACTGGCTGTGCAAGAGCAGCTGCCCTCAGGGAGAACCTGGTCTGGTAACTTGGAGCTATACATTTAAAGGCAATCTTTTAGCAACATCCCAGTGACCCAAGAGTGGTATCACCATGTTTATGCCTGAATGTTTTTCTCTGCTAATTGTGCACATTTCTCCCATCTGTTTTGATCAGCTACTGTCAATAAATAAAAATAAACTTGTATGTAAGCTTATAGCTGATTAGTCACTCCTTTAGCAAGCACTTCGCAACAGCCACCTCCTCCTTCACCCTCCAAACTGTACTTAACCACCAAAAACACCACTTCAGAAAGAAGAAAGTGACCCAGGAAACTCAAGTTCTTTACCTGGCATTTGTTCAGATGGGAACTCAACTGCCTAGAAAGGCATTTGTTTCCAATGAAAATGGGAAAGAGGAAGCTACAAGTTTCTCTGGTCTGAAAGTTTCCCCATGGCTGTCAGGGCTCAGGTGACTCCTACATATTAGCCAGATTCAGCAGTCAAAATGATAGTTTGTTAGGAGAAAGAATTATGCCATAAAAAAAAAAAAAGAGCAGTTGTTCATTACTGCAACACTGCACTGAAGACATGAAGGCAAATCTCCTCCTCTGCTAGAACTGCCACAAAAACTGTTCATCACAAGGAACAGTTGTGTCTGGAATGACCCACCAGAAACACCACAATAGTAACAAAAACTCACTAAGTGAACTTTAGGCTTCTAACTCTGGAAGCTTAGGTATTTCAAAATCAAAATACTTAGACTGACGAAGTTCCAGCTGTTGGTGGCACTTCATACTTCCATAAGCTGCCTCTCCTTGCTGAGCACATTTGTTTTGTTAAAATCATCATTACCAGAGAGTTACAGTTCCTAGACTACCATTATCCCAAGGCTTTCCATCACTACTGTAATAATTGCTCAGAACAGTCAACAGGACGCACACGTTCTTCCCCTCCTTTTTCATGCCTCTCACCTCCCTGCCACGCGACTGTTACACATCCTTTCACGTGTACTGGTGCTGTGCTGACAGCATCATTTAGGGGCTCTTTTGAATAAGAGGAAAGTGCTGCTAAAAAGAACTGAACAGATAAAAGGTTTCTTACCTCTCTTAAATAGTCATGTGAAAGTCTTATTAAACAGCTCAAGTTATTAAGTAGAAGATTACAGAAATAGCATTTCTGTAATTGTAATCCTATAAGATATTCCCCCTTATAACTTTATAAATTCCCGTATCACATGAATGGAATGCTCTCTAGATAATTTAAATATTGAAATTATCAGCCAGAAAATATGTCTAAGTCATCTGAAAGACAGAACATTCACAGAAAGTAGTATCTTTACGGAATTAATTAATTTAATTATAACTTTGAAATACTTCAACGTGAACTTAAATCTGAATGTCAATTTCTCAATTTATCCTTCAAGGATAATGTACTTCCCAACTTAAATTTGAGCCTTAAAATCTAGACATGTCCTAGCTCAGCCTGGACAGGAGGATTTCCATGGACTGCCACCATCTTTGAAAATAAACAAAACACTTCTGTAGGTTTTTGCACCTGAATCTGGAAAGTTTATGACCTTCAGAAGAAGTATTAGTTGCCAAGGTCTGGTAACTGTTGTGATGTAAGTGGTATATATTCTGCATTTAACTCAGCTTTTACTGATCACACAACATTCAGAGTAACTGTACTCTCAAGTCATGGATCAATGTTCCACCTTCATAAAAATCTGATTCTGCCCAGGAAAGTAAAACAGGTTTCAGAGTAAGGGGTGACCTCTAATTAAGACTGATTACACTAGCTTCCCCTGTTCTGATGTGGGATAGGCAGTTTCTTCCGACAAATGAATCTTTTCATACCCATTAATGCCAATAGTGGTCAAGAACAGCTATGAACAGAAAAATGCAGGCAAATATTGCATAAGATTTTGAAGCAGAGAGACTTTTAGATTAAAAATCCATCTAATTCAGTATTTTGTCCAAAACACATAGACAGAAAGCAAAAAGAAAAAACAAACAGTGGATAAGCACTCTTTAAACCTCTGTAAATGTCTTAAAATATGACCCCATATTTTTCAGTCTTCCTGATTTGCAACATCTGAAATGAAGCCTGTAACATTAATTCTAGTAATTTAGAATATTATATACTGTAACAACATGTTCTAATACAACCCTAGTTTGTCACTTCATTGCTTTTGAATCCCTTATTTACATCTGCATATTTTTTTTTAAATGTATCTGTAATCTTGTACTTTTAAGGACAAAAAAAGCCAAGTTTAACATCTCAGTTCTTGCATGAGGAAACAGCATATTTTATTCCTGCTACTAGTTCAGTAATATCTATACCCGGAGACTTAAACAGATTCTTTCAAGTTATTTGGAAAAAAATAGATTGTGAATTACAACATTATACTTTTAAAAAGGTCCTAATGATTATAAACAATGTAGGAGGCAAACTGATAATCCTAACTGTTCAGCCGCAAAACTTTCATCAGCAAACAACAAAACACAGTAAGCTTTATTGACAACTGAGACGAGGTTCTTCCTCTGCTCTCCTTAGCCACATCAGTTCTTTAGATTTGCTAAGTACATTTTAAGTGCCACAAAATACAAAACAAAACAAAACCCCAACAAAACAGTGTAGTGGATAACAGCCCGCTTCTTGTTTTAGCCTTGGGTTTAACCTATTTACTGGAAAGAAAGCTACGTACTCTTTCCGGGTTGACTGACTGAAGAATGTGTGTATATTTCAGATTCCTGCAATGACTGCAGCCTGCACAGCCATTCCAGATCTGGACTGCTGGCTATCCAGGGTGTTGCATGTAATATTGTCACAGCTGCACAAAGCTCAGAAGAGGCTGCGAGATCCACCTGAGGACCCGAGTAAATGCTCTGATTTCAAGACTGCTATAGACTATTGATAGTACTCTACTTAGTGGTAGAGTCATTCTCAACTCCTCTGCATGAGCTTTTTTATCATAGCTTTATGCGAATGTTCTTAATGATGCACTGATGGAATAAAGCTTCTTCGCTTTTGCACCACTATCAATCATGAGCCATGTAGTACAATCACAGTACGCGGGTGTTCCACGGCTACATAACTTGGAGCTGAAGTTCATAGTGAATGGAGTCTGCTATGGTTCCTGAAGGGGAATAAGGGAAGACTGAAAGACACTACTGATCTTCATTCACCAGGAATGGAAGGATATACTACTAAAAAAATTCCCAGGTCAGAACAGTAATAACTTTCCTAACTGCAACCTTAAGTCAACACTTCAACTCTACCTCTCATACTTTCCTGTCCAAATCTGTAACTGGCTTTAAGGCATCATTTCAGCACTAGACCTTCAGAGGCGGGAAGGAGTGGAAAAGGAAACAGAAGAAAGAATATTGTTTCTACAGGTGTGCAAACTGGGAGTATGCACTGGCAAGCAGAAACAGCAACCAGTCAAAGTACTCATTTTATATTTTTGTCAAATGTAAATAAAAGCAAAGAAGAAAAGAAATAATTTCATGTTGTATATTGTTAGTGGTCTGGCAGTGAAAAGAGAATGGCAAATATTACATAAATCCACCAACTATGTATTATTTTAATGAAAAATTTCTAACAGAGTGAGGAGAGGAGACAAGTGTCTTCACAGAATTTGTTTGTATCCTGATAGCAGCACAGGATCTATCACGATTAGCCAGTATAACTGGTCTTTCAGTAGCTTGGATCAGCTTCTAACCTTCAATAATGGGAAAGTTAAATGGTTTTAGGGATTGTCATTTCACATTTGTCTCCACTCCTGGGAATCAAAACAGTGGCATCCACACCAAGCCTCTTCTCAAGATGCTCTACTGCTGCACAGATGTAACACAATGCATTAAAGCCTACAGTGAGTGAAGGTGATGTGGATCCCACCTGTTCTGCATTTTATGAGTGAGTTTAAATACTGTCAAGAGACAACATACAATCAATAAATCATATACTTAGAAAACCACTACCATGCTACAGTGGACATTCTGAAACAATCCTTTTGCAAGAGAAGTAATTCTGAACAGCAAACACCCCGACACCTTGGTCTAAGACATCATCAAGACTACATGCAGTGTTCTATTTCTTAATGTTTTATATTAAACAATAATGCTAATCTAGGAAATGGAACCATAAAAATATCAAGTCATTGCAACTAAATTTTATGGTTTATTTTCAAAACGGCTTGAGTAGCCTGGAAGACATTTTCCCATTTATGTACTACCTAGACTGATGGTCTACAACCTTGTATTTAAATTTACCTCTTCCAGGTTAGAAACCAACAATTTAGAAACCTGGGTTAGGAGGAAGTTTTCATATATATGTTCATTTGGAGATCAGATGAAAGATGCTAGACACCCAGAAACCAGCTTTTTCTTCTAAGCCAAAGAACAACAGGGACTGACATTCTATTCAAATGTGGACACTGGATATATATAATTAAGCTAGGATGGAAGAGCTGTTAAAATCAGGGGGTGGAAAACAAAATTAGAATGGGCTATTTTATTCAACAGCATTGCCAACAGACCTTTTTTTTTTTTTTTTTTGAAACAGTTATGTACAAAGAATTGAAATAGAGGAGAAAGATGAAAACAGGGAGGGAGGGAACATTGTTCAGCAATAAAACACTTAATAGTATTTCTTTGCTGTAGATTAATTTTGCCACATACAAAATTAACTACTTATTAACACATAGAGAAGCAATTTTAGTTGTTCTATTCCTTTATTCCTCTACCCATCCACCTGAATCTGGAAGTTCTACTCTAGGTGACCTGGACAGGATTATGTTGCATTACCATGTGGAACAAAGGGATCCTCTCCTATCATCCCAGCGGCTGAGTAACTTTTTTTATCCTCCTTCCCCTCAATTCCCAGAAAGTCTGGAGACCGAGAATGTAGTTTAACTGGTGTCACTTGCCTCATTCTTAACATAGATTTAGCATAGACTTATCCAACATTAAAATACTATTTTCCAACTCATTTTTTGGAAGCCCTGAACCTGGGAAGGTCAGCCATATTCAAAGATAGTTTGAACTGCAAAAACTTAAGTCAGAGGGAAAACAATCCTGATTTTTTTTTCCACTGTAGTGGCATATTCTGAGTTCCATGTTTTCAAATACCAGGTTTACACGAAGGCAAAAACCAAACAAAAAAACTCAAAAACCCCCACAAAACAAAAATAAATGAAAATCAACAAAAAACGACAGCCCCTCTATTATGGATATCACAAATTAAAATGCAGCTATCAAACTAACCTTGCATCTAAGGAATCAGAAAGAAAAAATAAATGTTAGTAAATAAGACTATCCAAACAAGGTCTTCTACGCTTTCTTACATCAATGTGCAAACTGTGAAAGCTGAAGGAGACGCTAAAATCCCATGCTATCAAAGTAGAGAGTCACTGCTGTGAAACCACATGGTGGTGATATATACACTGAACTGTTCCTATCTGTGTCAACAGAAGTACAGAAGACTGAAAATGTCAACACTAATGAATTCCTGCTAGTTATGAAGGACTATACTGTACTAAATTTTGAATGATTTTTGGAATAGAAACAATGCTGGACAACAAGCACAAGGTAAAGTACACTTTCTATTACTATACATCTGAATGAAGTATATGTCATTGCCTCACAACTTTGAAAGGGACTGTTCATGAAATACAGGATTTTTACCCAGAAGATCAAGAAGTGATTCTGGAGACAGATCAAGCCCTATCCTTTCTGACCGAAACTGGAAAGAATTGAAGTTCAAAATGATAACAAAAGATATTCTGAAAAAAATATGTATCAGTTCATTAAGCACCAGATGGTCCTGTGCAACGCATTTCAAATGTGGCTGTGTGTTTTATGAACTAGATGAGGTCAAATGGTTGGAGCACTGTCATTTTAAGAAAAATTATTATTTATTGCTTCATTTCAGTTTGTCTCGAGCAACCTAAGAATTTATGTAAAATCCACTCTTAAAGACTTAAGAAGCTCACAAATACTAAGAAATGGATTTGGTTTCACACAAAAGCATGTCCCATAGAGGTACTTTCAGTAGCTTATTTTCAGTTATTATTATCAATGCACCACTTGCATTCACTTTCAAGACTGGGAAAAATGGCTACATTAAATGAAGTAACAGCATCCTAAAGAAGAAACATAAGAAATACTGAGTTACAGGAACAGAAAAGGAGTATTCTAGTTTTTGAAACAGCTGGGCATTCAGGTGGGGCAATTTTTCCTTTTAAAGATTTCATTTGGCCATCATCCAAGGCTGCTTTTTTCCTTTTTTTAAAAAAATAAGAGAAGCAATTCTGCTTTCCATTTGTAATAGTTCTGAAGTCACTATGAACATGGACAATCACCTTTCCATGTCAGAGTACAGCTAGATCAATAAGAGTTTCATTAAGGACAAAGAAACTCTGGCTGGTCTCACATGGTTACACAGAAAGGTAACCAGAAGACAGCTTTCACTGACCAGTTAGTGCACAGCATTATCAAAACAGAACTAGCACCCAGCTCATCTGAAGTACTGATGAATTCCAAAATGCTATAAAACACATATACGAAGCCAAACATGTGTTTTATCTATACACAAATATATCTAGGTACATATAAATATATTGAGTGTGTGCAAATCAGACTTGTACCTTCCAAGCCTATTAAAACCACTGAACTAATGAAGCCATGCAAGGTGAAACAGTAAAAGATATCTCAGTAAAACACATCAGGGTCAAACTGGCAGTGAATAGCTTTGTCACTATTATCATAAATTACATTCAAGACAAATTCCACTTCTAGGGTAAGAAGCACCTTAAGTAGTCCTTGAGGTGGGCTTACAGGATGAATATATAACAACTCGGGTGTGCTAAGACCAATCAATCAGTGAAGAAAAATACACGTTAACTTTTCTTCAGCTTACTGATCAGTAATTTTCTTTAGGGAAGCACAGCAAGCATCAGCTACCCACAGCACGAATTTCAAAGATGTTGCAAAACTCTTATCAATGTCATCATTAGTTTATGAGTCCAGGCAGTTGCATTTCATCTGAAATACAATAACTTTCTTTATAGCTGGAGGATGTGATCTCTAGTGTTCATCATAATGCAACATGGGACCCACACAAGCATTTTCTTGTCGTAGGTAGCACTGTGACACTATGCTTTCGTCTGGAATCAGATTCATGCCACAACTGACATGCGCAGAAACTGACTTCTCTGTCAAGTTTATTTTGACAGGCTGTTCACTTTCTTCCACAAAAGCACTTTTTCAAGCAGAACTCTAATGCACCAAAACCCACAGTACAGTAACTTGCAAGCCACAACAAACAACACATTCAGTTTAAATGCAAATACAAAATACACACAAGCATATGGCTCAAAAGTGCTGGAATGCACTGCAGATACGACAGCCGCTCAGTAGAACTGTGTTCTAAACCAACTGTATTTTATTTATAGAGAAGAGAAGTAAATAGAACTGCCACAGTGGATCAGACTAGTGGTCTGTCTAGCTGTATGCATTACCACCTTCTCAAAGGAGTGTAATACCGCAGTCGGCAAACTGGAGTAACTACACAGTGAAGTCATCGCCCAAGCCTCAACAATTACTAGTCCACTTGATGATCAGAAGAACAAGAGAACAACAGATTACTCTTTACTTATTAATAACATCATGATTATATTCATGTCTTTAGATAGCTAATATTTCAAATGTTTTTACACAGGCAGCACATTAAAGCAAGGATTTTAATAAGCTAAATTTTTTTTAATTTTTCTAACTTTGACCTTTCTGTCTTGATCTGGTTTCAGTGCTAATAAACTTTCCATTAAAAAAAAGGATAAGCCAGTATCTATAATTTTTCAAGCCAATTACGTTCACACACTTTGGTTTCTTCTAGGGTTCAACATCACCATCTAATTTTGATGTCCTCGCCTTGCTATCTCCAAAATACAGTACTGAAGTTTAATGTTTAGTCAAAATTACAGAAATTAGAAATTAATAATTAAAGTCTAGAGAATATAGCAGAAAGATTAAGGGCCAAACTCAAATGTACTTCTCCTGTTGGTTTTTTTAAATACTGGCATTGATGCCAGGATAGGATGCTATTGTATATTGCAGATCAGCTATAAATTGAGGAAATACCTAATTAGGATCTATTTCATATTACCACAACCCTCTTCCAAACTGAGAAATTTATTTAAAATTTATTGAAAACTTTAAACTCTAATATATTTATAAAGATCAATACTAACCTAAGTTAGTACTATTTTCAGTACTAATACTTCTACTTAATGAATGTCTAATCAACCAGAAAATTTCAGAATCAGTAATTACTACAAAAGCACAGAACTCCACTCTGTTTCTGTAAACACCAAAATCTGATAATTTGACACAAAAAAATTCCCCTTTCTATGACAAACAGTAATCTGTATCTTGAAGGTAACACCTCACTTCATTCTTCAGAAAAGACAAGAAAATACATTGCTTAATGCTTTCTATATTATCTCATCTCAGAGTTACACACATCAAAAAGGAACCAACATTTATAATGATGTATGTCCCTTCTCATTTTATGTACTCCTACAGATTTTTCAAGAACATAACGTACCTTTTTGCCCAAGATTCCCATATCAGAAAGTCAGTTTAGAGCTCTGATTATATACAATATTTCCATGGAACAAGCACTCAATTACTCCTATCTATTCTGACCTCAACACATGGCTTTTCTGCTTAAAATCCATCCAGTTAAATAAAAAAAAAAAGGTAAAGTAGAATTAATCTTGACATGAATATGCAGGGCATAAAAGCAGGCACCTGAAATGGCCTTTGGCAGCAGAAAATTGATTTCTAATATTTCAATCTCTAGACGGATAGCGGCCCTTATTTTCTCTGAAGCAAACAACTGAATACGTGGTATACATTGGCAAGAAATATCTTCAGCAAATGCAAAAAATTCTGTTGTTTCCATAGGAAAACATTGCTAGCATTCATCTGATCCGTAATTTCAAAACAGCAAAACACCGCCAAAATAACATGGTAGATTCTTTGTCCTGTTCTCTTCCCCCCCCCCCCCCTTTTT
>Ga0065711_1012539_pt1 | contig 11136 bp, 7 predicted proteins | sample Hoacrofraction12_FD_59098 | JGI IMG/M metagenome (GOLD analysis project Ga0065711, IMG submission 59098) | Hoatzin crop microbial communities from Cojedes, Venezuela - Epithelial fraction 12 v2 (version 2) | ecosystem: Host-associated > Birds > Digestive system > Esophagus > Crop | place... | reverse complement strand
GCTGGACTCTCTCCAGTAGCTCCTCATCTTTCTTGAACTGGGGAGCCCAGCACTGGACCCAGCACTGCAGATGGGGCCTCCCCAGGGCAGAGCAGAGGGGGAGCAGAACCTCCCTCGCCCTGCTGCCCACACTCCTGGTGATGCACCCCAGGATCCCATTGGCCTTCTGGGCACCCAGGGCACGCTGCGGGCTCATGGCCATGAGTCCCAGGGAGGCTGGCAGAGGATGGACCGTGGCTCGGCTGCTGCCAGCTCCCGGTAGCGCCGGGCTTCACACCGAGACGGCGAGGCCCGGGCCAGGGGAGCGGAACTGGGCACGGGCAGGGCCCGGCGCGGGGCTGCGGACACGGGGTCCCAGCGCACAGTGGGGCCCGTCGGGCGCGGGGTCCCGGCAGCTGTCGAGGGGGCTGCGGGCATCCCACGCGTGGGCACGGAGCTGCCAGCCCTGCTCCGCTGCTGTGGGAAGCAGCAGGGCTGCGGCTGGGCCACGCCAGTCCCGACGGACACGCCAGTCTCAACAGACGGACCAGTCCCGACAGACGGACCAGTCCATAGGCATGCCAGTGGCTGGGCCATGCCAGTCCCGACAGACACACCAGTTCCAACAGACACGGCTGCGGCTGGGACACACCAGTTCCTAGACACGCCAGTCCCGACAGACACGCCAGTCCCGACAGACACGCCAGTTCAATTCCTACCTGGGCAGGGCTCCGTGTCTTCACGGTGAGGATGGCGATGGAGGCAGCAGCGCTCGTTGGGTGGCTGCCACAGGTCCCCTCGCGCGTGGCACTCCTCCGGTGTCCCCAGGCCTGGAGAGGTGACCGGGAGCCGCTTCCCAGGCTGCTGCAGAACGCGCTCAGCGGAGCCGCTGTTGGGTGCGAGCCGGGGGTCAGCGCCGAGGGGTCCGTCAGGGAGACAGCGGCTGCGGGGGCTTCCCCGCGGCTGGGCTGGGGGCACTGGGAGCAGCCCCCAGCTCGCAGGGGACCTCTCTGTAGCCAGTGCCTTCACTCCTCCTCCGAGGCAGAGGGCTGCGGACGCTGCTCGGGGGATTCACACCAGGAATTCTGTATCCTGCTTGAAAAAGCCAGCAGGGCACTGGCACACCTACTTCCCCCTGAAACCCAACGTGCTGGTTAGTGTAACACCCTCAAAGCTCTGTGAGCTACTGTCAGAATGCTGGGGCAAAGAGGTGCTCTAGGAAAATGGTTTTTACTTGAACACCTGAAAGCCACAGCTGCTGGGACGCCGCCGGGCCGCGTCACCCGGAGCCCGCTGCTCTGCAGAACCTCCCAGCGACAGCAGCGCCCGTTTCAGATGGACGGGCAACCCAGGCCGGACCGCAGCCAGCCACAACTGCCCCTTATCTGCCGTGCTCCAGCGAGATCTGCTTTCCTCTCGACACTTCAGAGCATCCATCAAAGCTCCAGTTTCCCCAGGACTGACGCCCAGTACCACACCTGGACTGTTCCCTCCTAGGCAGCCTCCGTCCACACGCGCCGTCCCGACACCAAACTCCAAACCTCTTCCTAAACGATTCGCACATCTTAAAAATAAAATCCTTTATTGATAATATGAATGTTTAACATGTTTAATGCCATCAGCTATAAAAATGATTAAAGACTTCAGCTTGGTACATTTGGCTTTACAAATTTACAAGTGTTAATGAATTAGTACTAGTGTGTACATTTTGCACTTCATTATACTCCATTAGCCAGTGACAAACTCTGCAACAACGTCTGCTTATAACAGAGGCGAGTTATAGAAGAAATATTTAGTTGCTTCCACACAGAATCTACATCAACAGTTAAATACTAACTCTAAACGTCTTACTGAATTAGCTGGATCCATTTTAATATCTTGTGCTTAGTTTCTCTCAGAAGATAGGTTACTAGCAAAAATACATTCTTTTGCATACCCCCTTCCCATATTATATTTTAGAAGAAACAGTACTCAGTGCATTTCCTAACAGACTTCATCATAGTATATCTCTCTCTATAGAGCTATTGATAAAGACAGGGGCTAATACCATTTCGATTAATGTAAAAGCAAAGAAACGTTAAAGAGTGTATACAAAAGCCTCACTTTTGAATCTGAAGGGACACGTGGGCCAAAATCCATCTGCCCATCAGTTTCTAGTCAGTCTCATCACCAGGAAAAATCTGCTGTGGATATGTAAAAGTTAAAAAAGTAAGTACAATGTGTTTCCAGACGAGTCACTGCCCGTCGATCTCTAGGCTGCCTCTGCCTCCCCGCTGTCAGCACGCAGCCTGTTCCCCTGGATCAGAACACAGCACGTAACCCCGCCGTCCAAACGGCTGCTCCGAGGCCGGCAAAACCCCCTGTTCTCGTCTGACCCCCCGGCACGGCCGGGCAGGAGCCAGCAGCAGCGTCGCTGCAGCCAACGGCCCCCCCGAGCTCCGACGTCCGCAGCAGGAGCCCCGCGGCCGGGAGCCCCCCAGCTCCCTGCCCACCAAAGCATCCTCCCAGCTGCCGCAGGCACCTTTCCGGCAATAAAGCTGGAGTGTTCTGTCTAATTAAATATTGAAAATGACAAAGGAGGAAGTGTCTCCGGCAGCGGGAAGCTGTGCTCTGCGTAAACGCGACACTGCTGCAGAGGGAATGCCGAGCACTGACTGGCACCGAGCAACAAGTCCAGTTTCTAAATTTAGGACCAGTCCAGACGCACCGCCTGAGATAACGAACTCAGGGGCACGCTCGCAGCCTCTGCCGCCGACCTGCGCTGTCTTTGGCTCGCGTTTCTCGCCGCAGTGACTCAGAGCCGACCGCGCCGTGCCGCGGAGCGCCGGGCAGCGCAGGCAGCACACCTGCAGCCAGGACTGCGCTTCTCGCAGCCAACGTTTCTGCCCAGGAATCAGCTGCTTCTCCCCTCTTGGGCCCAAATAATGTTTCACAAACACAACCTGCCTCAAACTCAGGCAATTCCGCGCTCTGAGTGATTTTTTAAAATCTCAATGAATTCCCGTATTTTCTTCATATTAGGCAGAACCTCAAGAATAAAGATTTTCCTAATACACTGTGTATTTAGTACGTACGTGTGTGAAGCGACTTACACATATAGACATACTCAGTTACACACGACAGTCATGATTTGGTTCCGTACGTGCAGCCAAGGAGAGCCAGCAGGATCCCATAGCTAACGAGTGAGTAAAATCCAGGTCAGCCAGACACAACTGATACAGAGGAGGAACAAAGTTATTGCTTTTGTTTATAGTAGAAGATCCCACGTTACTGTTGACAAAAATCTGTATCATATGGACTAGTGATTTTTTTTCAAGTAATAGCGAGATCTTTGTCAAGTAATAGCAAGATCCATTTTTTCAGAAGTTCTACACACAACAGTAGGATGCTTGAAGAGCTTGAAAATTCAAGGTGACACACCAGAAACCGGCGTTCAGCCATTTAAAGCACACAGGCATTTCTGCAGGGTGTGTTACAGGAAAGCAAAAAGAACTACATGGACAATGAATACCACGGGAAAAGTAATCTGGATTGTAATATGGCTAAATTTTACCCCCAGAAACTTACGTGTGCTCCCTCACACCGCTAGGAGCTACGTCCTGACGGACAGAGCGCGGCTGGCTGCGGCAGTCTGGTGGTCACCTGACACAATTTGTAGCACATTTGCTAACTTATCTCAGCAAATGGAAAGAACTGAAAAGAAAAACAGTGTTGGTTTCAACATTCACGACTCACAGAAGAATTTGTTTCTGCAGCTAGATGGTCCCCCTCCTCACCTTTTTCAGAGAATCACATTCATATTGCAGGCTTCGTTCAGGCACTTTTTATAAAATGTTCATCTGGAGTAAAAAGTCTGCAAAAGTTATTTCTGCATAATTTAAAAGTAGCGTTTCAGTCCCATTAGAGTTTGATAGTTCGTTAGGTCCCACCACGTGATCATGGTTCTTGTTACCTCTAACGATTTGGCTGTTGCCATGAGACATTCTGAGGCTACTGTATAGCTGTAGTTAAGGTTTCTTCATAAACAAAAATATTTTCCTACCCATTAGAAAAGAAAAAAATATACTAAATGCTTTATACAGACAGAATCTGCTACTATGGAAATAAATAACATGGAGTGGAAAAACAGTGTCTCAGCGCTAGGATGCTAAGCCATGGAGGTCCCATTGACATTCCCTGGAGACTAGCTGCTGGTCGGCAGGAGAATCTCCAGCTCTTTGCCGTTCGACACTACGGCAGTGTTGGAGCAGCTGCTTGCCACGTCCAGGGGAGCACCCAGAGAGGACGCGGAGGAGGAGGTTTTGGTTAGCGGAGCCGGAGCAGCCGGTGACTGAGCGAGGCCGGGTTTCTTTGGAGGAATGGGTGGAGGGTTCCCTCTTTCTGCTCTCGGAATGGTTGGTGACTTAATTCCAGGAGACAGCGGGCTCAGTGGGCTGGAAACCTTGCCAGGGCTTGGAGAGTGACCAGATTCATTTTTGGGGCTCACGGCATTTGCCAGATTTCGGTAGTCCGTGCCAAAAGGCGAGCTGTTAGGGGAGACAGGTTTAATAGGTCCCTGCTGGCTGGTAAACCTGGAAAGGACCTGAGTGACCGTATTGCGGGCCAGCTGCTTGGCAGCAGAGTTATCGGCTAGAGTAGGAGACAAATCCCGCGAGGGTGGGCTCTGCAGACCACTTGACTGATGGTCCTGCTCAGCTTGAGACTGAAACTTGTGCCGAGCAGCATGGAAACGCTGGTTGATCCCCACCTGGTAGGATGACTGGTAACCAGGGCTGCTTGCTGAAGCTCCCACCAAGCGCTTGGTCAGAACGGGCGAGGAGCAGGGAGATGGCGTTAGGGAGGAGGCAGCGGTGCTGCTGGGAGACAGGGAGACCCCGCTGGCAGCGAGCTGGGACATCAGATGCACCGGCGACTCTGTTCTCACGGGGGAACTTCCATTCTCAACTGCGCTTTCTGGGGCCGCGCCAGCAGATTTCTCCTTCTGAACTGGGCTCTCGGCTGCAGCCGCCGGCAGCAGCTCGCTCCCCGTCTGCATGTCTGCATCGCAGTGACCATTGGATTTTGCATAGGAATGAGCAGGCGCAGGAGGGCTGGGCAACGCGGTGGGGAGAGCTTTGCTTGCGCCGGCAGGACTGGCTCGCTCTGCCTGCAGACACTCTGTCTGGCAAGACACAGACCTCGCTGTGGGACTGTCGGTCACGACACCTCTGGACACCACCGAGGGACTTGGCTGCGCCAGCTCGGTAGGGCTGTGCTGCTGGCAAGAAGCCTCCAGCTCTTTCAGGGCTTTCTTCAGACATTCCACCTCTTCTTTGAGTGCTTTTGTACGGTTTTCTTCCCTGTTCAGCTTGGCTTTCAGCTGTTCCCTTTCAATGTCAAACTCGGAGAGCTGCTTTTCTACTTGTGCTTCCATCTGTAAACCCCGCTTCCTCTTGGATGCCAGCTCCTCTTCCAGTTTACTCACCTTACTCTTCTCTTTTTCCAACTTCAAGCTCAGTTCTGCTGTCTTCTGCCCCTCTTCAGCTGCTTTGGCCGTGGCTTTCTTGCACTCCACTACAAGCATGGAAGACAGCTGCTTGTGGCGTGCCCTTTCCTCCTCCAACTGGCTGGACAGCTTCTTCTGTTCTTTTTCAAACTTCTTCACTTGGGATTTTTCAAACTCCAACTGGAAGATAAGAACAAAAAAGACTGTAAGGGAACCACAAAACCTCCTGGAAGTAAATGAAGTATAATACCCGAAAACTGGATGGGTTGCCATGTATCTCAGAGAAATTCCTCAGTAAAAGATGGCAATGGCTAAGCAAGAGGCTCCTGCCCCAGGAATTTGCAAGACAGTCTGGTATGACTCAGGTTGTACAGATTAAGAATTCTTACTTACTAGTAGTTATGTCATGTATGAAATTCAATTGACCTTTAGTGAGATATACACCCAGTCTGCCGTGCGCTGATTGAACCGTCAATCTGGAGCAAAGCTTCCTTCCACCTCATTTACTACTTTGTTGGGTTTGCCTTTTGAAGGCATTTAGATGTTAAGATGCTGATGCGTTATATATGTTTAATAAAGTCTACAGTGCTTAAGTAACAGAAAACAGTAGCTTAAATATTTATTATCATCTCTGAATAACTCCCCCAGGAGATCTTTCATGACTTATTCTGAATTTTGCGTACTAGAGAGCCCTGTCATTCGTAAGTGCAGCCCTGCTCTTGAGAACTTCTCAGATTTCAGGCTGAAGTAATGTTACAAAGCATCCCGTTGCCTATCAATAGCTTTTAGCACTGCTCAGCTATCAAAACACCCCCCAAAATTAAGGTTGTTTTTCATATCGAAACGCTAAAAGCTGGGAGCACCTGACAGAGGAGGGAGGTCCCCACCACTCTTTCAACAACGAAGGCGCAATCAGACAGCGCTACCGAGCTCACGGCGCAGGAGGCCGGGGTGCTGGCCGGCTCCTGAGGATACCTGCTGGGTGAGGCGCTCCCGCTCCTTCTCCAGCATGTAGGTGACATCATCCCCCTCGGCCGTGTCCTGGGCATGCCGCTGCCGCTCCTCCTCCAGGTCCAGGATCACCTGTGGAGCAGACACCCGTCACCCCCGGGCCCGGGCACGCTCCCGAGCGGGGAGAGGTCAGCGCCTTCACACACCTTCCAAAGCCAAACGACACGGGAGAGCAACCCCTGCAGCCTCAGACATCCAAACGCCACCCCAAAAGTCCCATTAAAGGCAGCTTCTGGCCACCTTACAATACTCTGTTATTATACAGTGTAGTAGAGTCAGTTTGTGAAAAGTTAGGGAAACCTCACACTGGATGCATCTTCATTTTATTATTAAATAGCTAAATTGCATGCTTTCCCCCCAGACTGCAGAGCAGCCTTGAGAAGCTCACGCTACCCGTCCCGGGTCGTGCGGTGCCCGCCTCGGAATCTCCCGGCAAACCCCAGCAGGAGCAGAGGCTCTGCCCGGCGACCGAGCACCCAGGGGACACGGGGCTGGGGCAGCCACCAGACGATCCTGCTACGGGTTCCGTGGCGAGTGGCACACAGGCTTCTCCCCCAGTTTCTTCCAGTGGATTTGAGGACTGCAGTGCAAAGTTTATTTTAAAGAACGTTAATTTGTTCTTCCACTTAAGAACAAGATGAGCTCTTGAAATGAAACTGCCTGCCATAAGCACCCAGTTAAGGAGCTCCTTCAGCTTTAACGCTGAATTACAAGAATAACTGGAATTCTATTAGTTCGACAAAAAAGCCAGAATACAAACTGCCCAAGAGACTCCACTGCATCTCACCACCAAAACTCTAAGCTCTCCTAACACATGGTCACCATGAATTTAGCAGCTCCTCAGTCTTTCCGAAATTAAGGTTCCAAACAATGCTTAAATATCTTTAAGGACACAAGGAACCTCTTTGCAGAAGGAGACTGGAAGGACAGAAGGAGAAGAGAAAAACTATCTGATTTCAATAGCATGATTTAGCTAGGATCCTGGCTGAACAGTGAAACACAGCTTTGCTGCAACTGCCAGTGACTCAGAGGACAACCCTAAAGCTGCAGATACCTCCAGGCGCCCACCCTACGCGCGGTGCCCGCGACGCAGCACTCAGGCTGGCTGGTTGCTTAGGGCACAGTAAGGTTTCGGCAGCAGAAGTGCTTCAGATTACTCACAGTCTGAAAGGAGCTCGCTCTACCTTACCCCATCGAAACAGATTACGGGAAAATAAACTTTAACCCACACGCTGATGAGCAATGAAACAGAGGGTTCAACTTTGAACCTTTTGATTAGAAACAGAATGCGACTACTTGTATTTGAGAACTTTGTACGTGACTGAGTAATTTGTAATCAAAGCAAGAGTGACATACCTGAAAAAATACGGCATGGCACCAGCCCAGGCCCTAGCCAGAAGTACCCCTAGGCCTGACAGTGTAAAAGATTGCTTCCAGACACCAGCGGGACAGCACCGCCTCACCCCGCCACTGACTCCAGGGAAAGCAAATACCAGCTATTTTTTAAGATGGAAAAGAAGTATGTGAAGAGGTTAAGATATGGTGCTGCAGTGCAGGTGGCCGCAGGGATGCTCTCGAGAGCTCCTCCCAGTCGCAGATTCCTCTGGTGTACTCTTGGGCAATTATTCTCTGCCCTGACCACACAGCAGGGACAAATACTTCAATCATTTTGACTTGTTTAAATTTACTGCAGGACAAAACAAACATGTAAACATGTGTTGTTTTTTTTTTTTAAAGCTCACTAGTTACACAAAGAGACTGTGTGGTAGCAAGACTCCAAGAAGCGGCGCTGGGCGGACTCTTGCTTTCAGACCTGTGCGCAGTTTCGCGCTCCTCCAGCCAACGGCCACACGCCGGGGGAGCGAACCTCTGCGAAGCGGTTTGACACGCGGACCAAGAACTTCATTGCTGTCAATATGTGTTAAAGCCACATATGCAGAACAATATGTGCTTTATTACTGAGGCAAAACAGCATGAAAAATAGTTTGGGTCACGCCCTGCTTTCTTCGGAAAGCACACGGAGGTGCAGTGCCACGAGCACCCGGTACCAGCTCCCCAGGAGTCACCGAGAACAAGTCACAGTCAGGACAGTGATATTCTGCTGAGAACTCAACCGCCCAGAAATCCTTTCCTGCGTTTTGGGAAGCACTGTACCTCCCAGCTGTGAATAAGCTGGTTCCTTTTTTGTGTGTCTGAACAAAACCATCTTGCATGTATTTCAAATTTTGGAATGACAATTAATAAGCTTACCAGCTGCATCGTACTGAGTGAGACGCTCAACCAAAGGTGCAAAGCCCTTTCAGTTACCAAAACTCAAGGCATTTAAGTGTTTTTGGTGAAGCTAACATATTATCAAAATGCAAATACTAATTTCTGCCCAGTTTATTTGAAGCAAAACTTACCTTCCTGTGCCTGCTTTCCGCAGCAGCTAGTTGGGATAACATTCTTTCCTGCATGTTCTTGCAATGTTTCATCACCACTTTCAAAATAGATAAGGGATTGGAGCATACTGGTTGCTTTTCACCGTGATTTTCCTCTTTCAGAGTCTCAAAATCTCTCTGCAAAGCCATTAATGGATCACTGATGTTGTACTTCCCATAGCGTTCTTCAATGAACGTGTCTCTATGCTGGGCCTGCCACACAAAAACAAATTTTCATTTTGATATACTTAAAATAGAAAACTAGCTAAAGAAGAAAGTAATTTGTAGTTAATCTTCCTCTTCCCCAGTTTTCCACTTGGAGGCAAAGAGATCTCGACACAGCCTGACTCCTCCCTGCTGTGAGGACAGGGGTGCTCAGGCAGGCGCAGCCACACGTGTGCCACGTCAAAGGTCCCGGGGTGGCCGACAGGAGACAGAGGGCAGTGCATACGGCAAAGCGGCCACGCGCTGAGCCCACCGAGGGGCCCGAGCCACCGGTGAGCCCCAGAGCCCCCATCAGCCCCACAGCGAGGGGACGAACGCCGTGCTTTTCACAGCCGGGGTGCACGCGCCGCTCCGCTGACGGCACCCTGGCCAAGCACGTCACGACTTCGAAAGGTTAAGTGTGTAGGGAGGCCAATAATCCTCCTACCATCAGAAAGGACTTTTAAGCTGTTAACATTTAAGGTTGCTGTTCACAGGCTGTCTCCAAAGCGCGCGTGTGCTGATTACATGCAGCACGTGCTCGGGTGGTTTCTCGCTGTCCCTCCAGCTGAACAACGTCTTTCAACCAGGTGGCCCCAAACCGACCAGCAACAAAGGAAAGTCCTGCTTAAAAACACAGCGTCCCCACGCTGTGCTCAGTCTGCGAACATCCTCATACCACAGCTACCTGCTGGCGATGCCCATGGCTCACACTGCACCCCTGTGCCAAAGGAAAGCAGGTAAGGATCAGCCCTTGCTCAACAGAAGATTGAATCATTTACTGCTGTTTCGGTGGAAGAGCAGTTGTGTCACTGGCTTGATTATGTCACCATCAAAGAATTTCGTGTTGAGCAATTAAAGAGTTTTATTCTCGCAATGGCCTATAAATCTGTAAATTGTTAATAAAATCCTTAATGTTCTCATGCAGACTAAACAAAGTTTAGTTTCTCAAGAAGCAAGACAGGAATGACTAGGTTTCTTTTGGGGACATGCAAGAATTCAGGAAACTCACACGTACCAGGCTTCCCATTCACAGCGCTCAGAATCAGCCATTCCAGCTGGAAATCTGTTTGTTAGGCTACCAACAGCCTTATCCTACCAAATGCCTACTGTGAAGCTCTAAAAAACACAACAGACTTTCATAAACACACAGATATTTATCTACAGGTTTCACACCATGATAAGAACCCACACGAAAGCAGATATCCACGCAACGCAAGAGGCGAGAGGGAAAACAGAGCTAGATTCAGAGAGCCCTCAGAGCTGACCTGTGCTGGCTCCACGCCGTTTCCACACCGATTTCAGCGGTCACGGGGTCAAGGCGACGTGCCCGGGAACACCCGTGGCGGGGTCCCCGGCCAGCGCCTGTCCCTGGCAGCACGCTCCCTCCCGCGCACAGCAGAGCGGAAAGGCTCCAAAGGCAGGAGCCCCAGCACCTTCACCCCAGTTCTTCTTCCCCAGTACGCCATCGCCTGCCACCCAGACTAACTGAAAGCAGAATTCCCCGTGTTTACCTGGCACAGCACCGCGGGACCCGCAGAGGAAGGCGATGGTCCCAGCCGCGCTCTTCTCGCGGAGCACACACGCACGCGACGTGGTTTTGCCCCGCAGCCTGCTCCGAACAAACGCTGCCCGCGCGCTGCCAGCTCTGCTGCGGCTGCCCCTGCGCGCGCCGCTCGCCGCCGGGGCCCTTCCGAGCACAAGCAGAACGGGAGCCGCTCCAAAGCAAACGCAGCAGCTTTTCGGAGCTGGTGAAGGGCTCAGGCTCCGCACAGCCCCGGCCCTGCGGATGCTGCGAACGGGCACTCAGCTGTCGCCAGGTGGGAAACCGGCTCTCGGCTCCCGATGCGGAGCGAGGCCGCGGCAGCCTGCTCCAGAAACCCCGTCAGCTAACGCGAACGGCAAACCATCACCGGCAAACTGCCACCCATCACAGAATCACAGAATCACAGAATAGTAGGGGTTGGAAGGGACCTCTGTGGGTCATCCAGTCCAACCCCCCTGCCGAAGCAGGGTCACCTACAGCAGGCTGCACAG
>Ga0065711_1049779_pt1 | contig 11137 bp, 8 predicted proteins | sample Hoacrofraction12_FD_59098 | JGI IMG/M metagenome (GOLD analysis project Ga0065711, IMG submission 59098) | Hoatzin crop microbial communities from Cojedes, Venezuela - Epithelial fraction 12 v2 (version 2) | ecosystem: Host-associated > Birds > Digestive system > Esophagus > Crop | place... | reverse complement strand
ATCATCACGGAGCAGGGCCACAGAGTCTTCACTCCACTCCATCCTCTATGGTACATTGCAGGGAGTTGCTGTGTGAGTGGATTCCTCGCATGCCTGCTGCAGCTGTGTCCCATCCTCAGAGCTCCTTTTGATTTTATGCTTTTTCTCAGTGGGTGAACAATGCTATGTTTTTCATATAAACGTTAATTTTCAGATGTAAAACCTTAATTTTACTAATAATTCCACAATGGGATATGCATTTTAGAACAACATTTAATTCCTTTTTTCCATCTTCCCCATTGTTCCTCTCACACTTTATTTCCTTTTTCTTCCTGAGAAATAAAAAGAAGTATGATTTTAATAGAAAATGCAATTATTGCCTGGTCACAGCAACCGTTAAGGTAACTTACAGGTACAGCAGAGAAGTAAAAACACATCAGATGACTTTGAGGTGGTATTTCAACACACTGATTGATAAAAACAGCATTTTAGTACTCCAGTCTTAATTTTAGTTTCCATTGTTAATTTTCTTTGGAAGGTATGTATGTTTTGCAAGCCACTTGGATGAAACATTCAAGTTAGATTTGAATTATCTTTATGTTTACTAGAGACATCTTCAGTTTCTTCATCTCTTATACCCTTAACAAGGTATTTTGAATTTTCAGCTGAATTCAGGGAGAAATTAAAAATAGGAAAGATCTCCAAAACACTTTTTTTCTTATGGGGTTCCAGTTTGTCCAGGCTGTAACCCTGTGCGCTCAGGAGTTGATTTGCGGTGGAAGGCAACGGAGAGCCAGCTGCAGCTGACCCTGGGATTTCTTGATTCTTTCTGGGTTATAGACCGATCATTGCAGCAGACTCAACCCAAGAACTGAAAATGCCAGTCAAATCACAGAGTAACATCTAGCACAGCAAGCGCAATGAAACCCCCCAGCCAATCTGTGCATTTTAGGTCCTGTTTTTATTTTGGATAGGCTCTTTCAGAATTGTAGCGAAGTTGTTATTGGCCACATATCATTATAACACCAAACACAGCCCTGACAGTTTTAAAATATATGACAGCCAGAACTTTTTCCTCCTTCACAAAAGGGCTGGCTGTAATACTGCAGTGCACACAGGACCGATATGGGAGCAGTGGCTGTCCCAGATTTTCTGCCACACTGCCTGGCTATAAGCTGTTCAGGACTAGGAGATGCTGACTGCACTTTTTAAAATGAGCTTGAACTAAATAAAATGACAGACAGCTACTTGGATTCTTCTAGGAAAGAGAACTCCCCGTAACAATTTTAGAATAGGGAAACTAATCTTGAACATGTACCATTGCTTTGAAGTATACATATGATGGAAGAGAGATACTGGGAGAAGTTAAATGCAGCACATCTGAGGACGTTAATCCCACATGTATACCTGTTTAGAGCCTGCAGGCACTTGAGTGGTATTTCAGCTGTATCTGTGTTTCTTTCATGAAAGTACTGTGTCACAGCAGTGCTTCAAAGCACTTGCTTTCACAGCAACAGCCGCAGCAGCAATGTCCCGGTGTGTGTAACACAGACCAGGAGCGTACGGTCAGATGCTCGCTGTCGGGCTTGTTCGTGGAGTTCAGGGGAGGAAATGCACGCTGCTTCACAGTTAGCGCAGGTGGTGGCCATTTCTCTGTCAGATCCCTCTGCCTTTCGGGTTGGTTTTTTTGCTAAGTGTGTTTTGGGGGAGGTGTGGGAGGAGGGGGAGATGCTGCTGCTGGATGCTGAAGGCACAGCTCTCGGCTGTGATAGGCGGAGAGGCTGTGGGTGCTCTGCCTATATATGCTGGCAGCTGCATCCTCTGCACTCTACAGCTGTCAGAGAGGAGCAACGAAAGACAGCGAGAAAGACAGAGGAGAAGAAAAGATCTTACCAACTCGCTGTAAGTAGCATTCTTTGTCCTAAAGCTTTGTGGTTATTGAATTCAAGTAGGTACATTTAGTTTAATGCAACAATTGGTTACTCAGAGTGGGAGCTCGACTAATAAACAGCCAGCTTGCGTCATTTTAGGGATAATCTGGGATGCTCAAAAAGCATTTATTTTTAACCTAAGTTTGCACAGTGTAGTGTACACCTCTCATTTTGTGTTTGCTTTTTTTTTTATGTATGATGTATGTCAGCTATAGCTGTTTATGTACACTTACATAGAATCCCATGTATCCAAAGTTTATATCTTGTCTTTCCAAGTACAACAGTTCTGAAGAGCCAAGCAGACCTTGAGCAATTATCTGCCAAATGCTTTGAATAATAAAATTTTCAAGATAAATTCAATGCATCACTTTTTAGGGTGAGGCTTTCCTCAGAAATAACCCTTTCACATCAGTGTAATACGAGCTCAGCAGGGAAAATCACGAAGTTGCAGAATCTATGCCAGTGACAGCAGTGAATAAAAACAGCAACTTCTAACTGGAAAATGAAATTTTAAAATGAAATGTTGAGCCTGTAACATATATAACATGTTATACAATGCTTAGCTTGTGCAAAGGTAGAAGTAGATCCAGTTCCTTTTTACTCATGCTGAAATAAAATTCATCCTACTGTCCTTATTCAAGCAATACTCCTATTGCCAGTGGTAGAAGTTTAGCTTAAAAGTAGCAACAGCTGCAAAAACCTTCAGCTTGTTGGGTTCAGTAGCAGAAAGTCCTCATGGATTCAGTGGTGCCACTGTAGCACCACAAGCCTTTAAAATTGCATTATATTCTGCAACAAGCAGTTGGCAGAATAGAAGGTGCACTTGTCTCATTTATTGGAAAGATACACAGTTATTACTTTTTTGAGTCAGTGCAGCTATCAACTTAAGGTGTTGTTGATGAGTCTACGCTTTTTTCCTTTCTGTATTTAATAATAGGAGCTGCTAAAAGATTTTATTATTGTGACTGTTTCTTTATTTTACTTTGATGAACTGGAGAACAGGCACTCATAAAATTACAGTACATCGAATATACCTCTCCCTATTGTCTTTTTCCTCTTTTTTTCCTTTTCCTTCTTTTTTCTGTTTTTCGTCCTCATAACAAATTTCCTGGTAGTATTTAGATATCTTTTACATTTATATTTAGCTAAAAAAAAAATTTCTAAGATTATAGAAAATACTTTTTAACAGAAATAATGAATAAGCTGAATGTTATCTACATAAAATTATAGCTAGAAATGTATTTAATACTTAATTGTGCGTAAACTGCTTATTTGCATGGTTCAGTTTCAAATAAAGTAGTAAATGGTTTACAAATGAACGTTATACTGAATGTACAATCTAAAGACTAACAACAGTTCTCGGTAACGTCACTAAAATAAAATGTTGCCATGTTCTTATTTCAGTACACTGAGGTAGGAGTAGTTTAAACAAAGCAGCAAAGGCTATGTCACCTTTAGGTTGTGTAGAGTGTTTGTCCTGTGACAAATTCCAGCAAAATTAAAGACTAAAGAGTTTATGTATGAATAACAATAATAATAAAAAAGATACTTTGATAGCATTTAAAGTTTAACATTATTTTTTTTGGTTTTTTGCGTAAAGTTAAGAGCAAAACTCAGTCATCTTCTCCGGTAAAGTCAGACTTGATCTGAAGAAGTGGTGACAATATCTGTCGGTTCTTGCTGGGAGCAAAAGTACTCAGGCATAATATATGTTTGGTAAATATATGTGAGGTTGTTGATGAATTTGAATGCAGACTGTGCTTACAAAGTGGTAGAGGTGCCTCCTGAGAAGCTGTGCGCTCCTCACTTGGGCTTCAGCTCGCAGGTGTTGAATAGGCTGAAATTCATCCGGGGAGGTGTGGGATCCTTGAGAGCATGGAGCCTTTGTCACTCTTTATGGGCCTTCAAGAAAATAGACCACTATTAAATACTTTAGTGAAAGGCTCAGTTTCTCCGAAATTGCTATTTAGTTTTGGAAACTTGGCCTGCATTGTTTTGCAGTTGAAGTCCCTTAAACCTAAGTGTATATTTCAAGTACGCACAGATTGTGACACTCAGCCCTTCAGCAAATATGGATGCTCTCAAACAGTGTTTTCATTTTAGACCCTAAAGGCTGAGTTTTCAGGGGTATTTTGCTTCTTCGAAAACCACATTCTATATTTTTAAAACACACCGGCAGAGGTCTTTCTCTATGCATTGGGTTTTTGCATTGTACTTGTGTTGTATGTGCATGAGGTAGAAGAGAGAAATATTCTATACTGGTAGAGAGGTGAAGTAATTTTTATTTTTATAGTACTAAATGGTAAGCATTACAATTGTCAGATATTCAGTCTAGTGGCTTCCATACCAAGTAATACTTTCAAACAGATGTAGCGAAATATACAATGAACAGTTGAGGAAGAGAATAAAAATAGGGATGAGAGCGTAAGTGAGTCTTGTCACTCACAGAACAGATATAAAATGGGAAGGGAAAAGGAAAGTTTAAACGGCCACTGTGTTCCTGCAAGGCATGCCTTCACAGTTCCCAGTGAGTGTGTTACAGTAGGTAAGGAATTTTCCATCAAGGACTTTTAGGAAAGAGGTGCATGGATACGTAAAAATAGATAGATGTTTAGATAGATTTGAATTTCTCAATATTATCTTTGGGGGAAAGAAGAATTAAATACTTTGCTACAGATTAAAGCAGATTGATGTATTTCATTGGATCAGACTGAACTGAAAGTTCATTAGAGGTTTACTAGATACTAGTTTATATCAATTTATGGCACTGCAGCAGCTATGGCAGATTTGGGATGGATGGTTCATCCTCCCAGTCTTTATGCTTAAGCTTCCTGGTTCAGTTACCTCTCCCATGCGAAACAGTGGGTTTCCCCTGTAATTTAATTCTTCATCCTGAATTTTGAGAATGCTACTGCAACAGGAATTTATGACAGAAGTTGTGCAGCCAAAACAGTGTTTGGATGAACCAGTAGAGCTCCAGTTCTTGGGAAGAACTATAGTTAGCAAATAACAAATAAGATCTCAGTAATTATCTAAAATGTGTATTTTGTCAAATTGAGTTGACAAATTTCAGTTCCATGGTCATAGGCTGAAGCTACAGAATGAGTATCATCTGATGTTTAGATCTGAATTTTATTTGCTTATCCTGATATCCAAAAAGAACTTTTTCCAAACTGCTAATAATAAAAATGACAATAAATTAAATCAGCATACTATACAGGAACAAGATGATGCAAATATTGTTTGGAACAGAAAGGAATTTCAGATCAAAAAAAATCTATATGTCGTAGAAAAATGGTCACAAGCTATATAACATAGTATCTATGTTATGGTAATATGATACAGTAAACTTATTTTTGTCTATGTGTTTGTGAGCTGTTTTGAGCTTACACACGATGCTATTTGTTTTATTTTTGATTTGTATTTTGTGACAAGACCAAGTAATCCACAGAAGCTACTATGTTAAATGATGCTCTATATTTGATTGATACAAAATAAAGAGTGCAGTATAGTGTAGTATAGTGATATTCTGACCTGTTCTGACATTGTAGTGACAGTTTGTTAAACCCACAGATACTGAATGAGATGTTCAGCTGAACCAATCCATGTGTAAAAGTCCATAGGAATAACTGTAACTCAGTGGTAAGCAACAGTGGTGCTAGAAACACCAAATCCTGAAGTTCTGAGTCAGTTCAGTCTCAGGCAGCTCCCACTAATTTCGCAGTCATGGGTTAAATTCTTATTTTCAGAGCTTTCATCTCTGAAACCAGAGAGAAAAATAAGACTACCACATGAAAATTCTTTAGAGCATGGTGTAACAATGAACTGATGAATGAAGTAGCATAAAAGTAGTAATGATAGCATAAGTTAAGGGTTAAGTTAGAGATACTTTGGAAAAGAAGAGAAACAGTTCAATATTTAGATTTCTTCTGGCAAAAATACCTAAACCAAAGACCTGAGCCTTGGGGTGTAATTACATTGCTGCCACAGAGTTGCATATTGATTGCTGCAGTTCACGCTGGCTTATTTAGAAAGTTTATTAAAATTTTGAACTGTGATCAAAGGTGTGTTAAATGAAAACGCACATAAGATTTGGAGGGTATTGAAGAAATGGAGTCATCCTGATTGTAAAGGAGCAGAAATGAAACTGCTTGCTTAAACACAGTCTTTCAAAGGGGAGATGACACACAAAGCTGCCCACCAGAATCCGCAGAGGACCGTAATGACTACTGGTAGTGTGTTTCCGGCAACTTAGTAGCAAAATCTGAGAAAGGTCCTAATTCTCCTTTCAGAAGGGCAAAGAGAGCCAAATAAACACTGACATGATGGTTAAAGAGAGCAGCAAAAACAGCTATTTTCTGGGGGGCTGGAAGTCCCTGCTGTGCTGATACATGCTTCCTCCCAAGTGGTTCATGACCTACAGCAGCACCCTGACTTCTTAAATAGCAGCAGCAGCTGCTCCACACAAATCCCAGATCCTCTATTTGTAGCAGCAGAGATGTCTCTAGGATGGTGTTTATCAATGATGTCTTTCTTTTGTAATGTGACAGTACTAATGCAAATACAATAAAGCCCAGAAGGGTCTCTCTCTTCTCAAAATGATGTCCTCGGTTATAAATCCTTAGCACAAGTAGCTGATAACTAAGAAGTTGTCTTTTAATTAGATAATATTCACATTGTGCGTAATGTAATCATTTCCTTACAAAGTGACGATCTGAAGATATGTGAAGAATAGTAATTCTTTACACCAGCAGTGAGTATCCTTGCTTCACATGCCAATTTTCTTACTAGATCCCAAGGAACAGTATCACTCTCTCAACCTGAGTGTATGAAGACTCTTGGATGCTTTTTAGGCACTGTGGTCTCAACTGTGTATTCCCTGAGCACTCAGAGTGCACAGCCACACGCAGTAAAATGTTGGGTGGGCCAGGACGCAGGTGCAGGCACCCTAGCAATATCAGTTTATATTTGCACAGCACTTTGCAGGCAAACTCCAGCTCATCTCAGCTGAGCCATACATTGCCTTGGCTGTGCTCACACAGTGTCTGCCTAGCTCAAAGCACACCTAGAGCTCTAGCCCACCATCTTAGATGTAGGGGCAGCCCCAGACAGAGCTTCCCTCACATTCTCCTGCAAAATACAGTACAGGTCAACTCTAAGTGAGTTCTAATTGAAGCCTCAGTAAGCAATAAGGTTTTGTAAATGACACAGAATGTGCATTTACAATGAAAGAGTAAAGAAGCTAAATCTTGAGGCAAGACAGGAAGCAAGAAGTAGATTAAAAGACAGGGCAGCATGGTGGATCACTTAACCGTGATTACTACAGCTTGTTATTAGAGATCATAATAGAGACACACAGCATGCTGTTTCCTTAGACCTCTGCTTTATAAGGCAGGAGGGAGTTGATTATCTTCCACATAACAGTGCCACATCCTTGTGTCAGCCAGCAGCAGTAGAGGTTATATCTGTGATTTCTGAACCTTTATCGATGTACCTCTACTGCTCTTCTCTGCTAAAGATACAGCTTATGTGTATTAACCTAATCTACATCATGACCTAGGCATCAAAGATTGAACAGTGTGATTTACTTCTATACAATGTCCAGCTAATACTGCAGCGAAGCAGAATTCAACACTGTAAGGGCATTGGCCTAATACGCAGAAATAGAGGACCATATAGTCTTTGCAAAAAGGCCATATGAGTCATCCTAGAAATCATCTGAACAACAGATTTAAAACTAGTAATATTTTCTTTCATAAGTGGCTTAGTGACTTTTCTTTCTTTTTTTTCTTAGACTTTTTCTGATACCCATGGATGCTGCAGAGTTCCGCAAGAGAGGGAGGGAGATGGTGGACTATATTGCAGATTACTTGGAGAAGATAGATAAAAGACAAGTCTTCCCAGATGTGGAACCAGGATATCTAAGGCCTCTCATTCCGGACTGTGCACCCCAGGATCCTGAGAGCTTTGAGGAAGTCTTTAAAGACATTGAGAAGATCATTATGCCAGGGGTAAGAGAAATGGATCTGTAGTGTAATGCTCGATACTGCATTTAGGTTTTCAAAGACTTTAAGCAAAGTGTGGATTGAAGGCTGCACAGCTAGGCCTTATGAACAGAAGTACCCACACTGATTAGTTTTTAGAAGGCAGGAGTCTGATTTACATCCATAGTTAAATATGATCTAACACTTTACACAACTCATGTTTTCTGTTATTGCTAAAAATAATCAAATCATTCTTTTGCTTCATGTGAGGCTTGCTTATGGAAATAATCTCCTTTCCTCCCTTGAAACGGTTAAGGCAAAGCTTCATAACTTTCAATTTCATGTGATATTTTTGCTACTTGCAAAGCATAGTAAATATTTTATAAAACGATATTTTTATTAGTCTACTGTGCCTGAAGTGTTCCTTCAATCTGATCTTTAAATGTTAAAGTTCTCTTAGGAGACTTCTTTTTATTGCAGAGTTGACTAGAAGGGATTCTCCCCAATACTTCTTCTGTTGACTTACTCTCCTAAATGTCAACTTCTGCTAATACCTTTTAAGGCAGATGGCCACTACCTAGATATTAATCCTTGGATAGATCAGTTGGACAGACAATGCAGAGCAAAACATCTGGCATTTGTCCAGTTCTGAATCTTTCTTATTTTTCCACTCATGGTATACCTTTTTTATTTTAGATATATACTTGTCTCCTAAGGCCTCTAAGTAGCTTGAAGAGGACTGGACTATTAGTAAATGTTAATAAGAAATCTCTCCTTTGGATCTCTGCAATAATCACTTTGGGTTGTTTCTCTAGATGTAGCTAGGTGATATGATTACTATGTGACCGGACATGGAACCACCGCTCTGCAAATGTGTTTAGCCAGTGTACTATAACACCAATTCCCTTTCATTGATCAATGTAAATATTTGATATTCAATATGACTTTATCTTGTTTCCCTTGGAGCCAACCCTGCTATCCTTTCACAGGCAAAAACTCCACGGAATTCAATGGAAATTTCCCCACTCTTCTCAAAGATTTCTGGATGAACTCTTAAATCCAACAGAATTAAATCAGTACAGATTAGATAAGCGAATTACATTCAACACTTGCAAATACTTTCACTGCTGTGCATAGATACCATTGCCTTTTCTTTTTCATTGGAGGAAAATACCAACCAATTTTTTTTGTCCGTGGAATAGAACAGAAAACACTTTGCTTTGAACACTTCAGAAAATTCAATAAAAATATAAAATTAAAAAATAAGAGCCGAATCATTTGAGAATAGAAAGTAAGACACTGAATTTCAATTATGTCATCAAGATGTCATGTTTCCTCTTAACTAAATTGATTTTTTTCTTGATATTTGCATGCCGTACAAATAAATTTACTTTGACAAAGTGATGCATTCTGAAGAAGAAATGCTCTGTCTAAAACTTTCCTCTGGTGTGAAATGTTAGTGTTTGTGACACAAAGAGCAAAGTACATAAACCCCAGTTCTTGCAGTAACTCTGATTCTGCCTGCATTGTTTATACTAAATACTGAAGACTCACATAAGCACAAAATGACAAAGTTGCAGTATAGTAGAGGTTGGATGGCACCTCTAGAGTTTGTCCACCCTCACTGCTGAAAGCAGGGTCAGTTAGAACAGGTTGCTCAGGACCGTGTCCCACTGAGCGTTGAATATCTCCAAGCATGAAGTCTCTACAATCTCTCTGTTGTCCTGTTCCAAAGTTTGGCCACCCTCACAGTAAAAAAGCTTTTTCTTATGCTTAAGTGGAATTTTCTGTATTTCAGTTTGTACACATTTCTTCTTGTCTTGTCAGTGGATACCACTCAGAAGAATCTGGTTTCATCGTCTTTACACCCTCCCATGAAATGTTTATACACATTAACAAGAGTTAAGAAGAGTCTCTGTCTCTCATCATATGACAGATGCTCCCATTAATCATCTCCATGGCCCTCCACTGGAATCACTCCAGTATGTCCACGTCTTTCTTGTACCAGAGAACCCAGAACTGGACACCACATTCCAGGTGTGGCCTCACCAGTGGTGAACAGAAGGGAAGGATCCCTTCTTTTGACCTGCTGGGAACAGTTTTCCTAATGTGGCCCAGGATGCAGTTTGCCTTTTTTGCTGCAAGGGCACATTGCTGGCTCATGTTGAGCTTGTCTACTGGGACCCCCAGGTCTTTTCTGCAGAGCTGCTTTCCAGTCAGTTGATCCCTGGCCTGTGCTGGTGTAGGGGGTTATTCCTCCCCAGGTACAGGATTTTGCATTTCTCTGTTGAACTTGATGAGATTACTGTTGGCTCATTTCTGCAGCCTGTTGAGGTCCCTTTGAATTGCAGTGTATCAAACACTCCTCTCAGTTTTACATCATCTGCAAAACCACTGACCATGGACTCTGTCCCTTCATCCAGGTCATTAATGAAGATGTTAAACAGTACTGGCCACACTACTGATTGCACTAGCCTCGAGCTGGACTTCATGCCACTGATCACAACCCTATGAGTCTGGCAGTTTAGCCAGTTTTCAATCCACCATCCACTTATCTAGTCCATATTTCATCAGTGTGCCAGTAAAGATGTTATGGGAGACAGTACTGAAAATCTTAATGATATCCTGTGCTCTCCCCTTGTCCACCAAGCCAGTCATCTTGTAGAAGGCTGTTGGGTTGCTTAGGCATGATTTCACCTTCATAAGTCTTTGATGCCTAGCCACAGTCACCTTCTTGTCCTTAATATGTTTGGAAATAGCTTTAAGGTTCTGTCGTCTTCCCTGGGATTGAGGTGAGGCCTATAGTTTCCCAAATCCACCTCTTATTGAGGTGGATCCAAGCTCTTCTAGGAGTGGCATTTGCTTTTTTCCAGTCCTCAGGAACATTTCCCAATTGCTGTAACCTTTCAAAGCTGTTTGAGAGTGGTCTCAATGACATCATCTGGCTCCTGCAGCACTTGTGAGTGCATCCCATTAGGCTCTGTGAACTCATGTATGTCTGCTTCATTTGAATGGTTCCTAACCTGATCCTCCTCCAGGCAAGATCTTCCTTGCTCAAGGCTTTTCCCATTCATCTCAGGAGCCTGGGATTTCTGAAGGCAAATTTACCAGTAAAGACTGAAGTGAAAAGGCACTGAGCACCTCAGCCTTCTCCCTGTCACAGAATCACAGAATGGTAGGGGTTGGAAGGGACCTCTGTGGGTCATCTAGTCCAACCCTCCTGCCGAAGCAGGGTCACCTACA
>Ga0065711_1049778_pt1 | contig 11137 bp, 5 predicted proteins | sample Hoacrofraction12_FD_59098 | JGI IMG/M metagenome (GOLD analysis project Ga0065711, IMG submission 59098) | Hoatzin crop microbial communities from Cojedes, Venezuela - Epithelial fraction 12 v2 (version 2) | ecosystem: Host-associated > Birds > Digestive system > Esophagus > Crop | place... | reverse complement strand
CTCTCCTCTCCTCTCCTCTCCTCTCCTCTCCTCTCCTCTCCTCTCTCTTGAAAACAAAATGAATAATTTGCACTTATCCTACAGAGGATTTTTTGTTAAGCTGATTTCTTGTATCCCATGAATAGTATTAGGCAACAAGATAACATGGATTTTCCTCACTGGGACCTACCAGATAGGATTAAAGGACTGCTCAGGGCCTGATCCTGTCCTGTGTTTTTCTGACTGGTATGCCTGGTACTGAGGAGCTGAGAGGCCAATGAGCCCCTGTGGAGCAGATTCCAGCTCAGAGTCTCTGAGCAAACAGCCTCTTCGCAGGTCTCCCCATGGCGAGCATCACTCAGTCGCCTCGGCTGAACAGGGTGCCAGAACCCAAACTCCATCTGGAAACACAAATATTAAGAGCCATGCAGAAGAGATGTGACGTTGATTGGCTTCGGTATGTGCTGTTCTTCTGCTTCGGGAATTCCTGGAAATCCGGATTTTGACATCTTTCCTCACATATGCTGTCCTTTGCCTTTCATGCCTTTCACCAGTGCCAGCGGGATGGTCTGGAGGAAATCCCAGTGTATGAACAGTCTGGTTATTCAGATCACATGGAGAAAATCCAGAACGGGGCTAGAAATCTTCAAGCTTGGGCTTTGATATTTGGCACAGGGGTAAAGTCAGCCTTACTCAGGATCACAAGTGTGTTAGGCCAGGATTACGTGTTAGTGGGACTCGCTGAGGCAAAAGGAAAGCTGACCTTGGCTGCTGTGCAGATGTTTTAAGAAGAAGAAACCCCAGGTGGAACGGATACAAAGATTAAGTTTGCATGAAATTTCCTGTTTCTCGACAACCCTGTGACCTGATGGCCTGAATTTTACTTGACAAAAAGGGAAAGGAGTATTTTTTGGCAGGGAGAACAGAAGGTGTTTGCTATCATCATAAACAGTGAGGATTACTGCAAACAATGAAATGATTGCTGCAATGAAATAACTACATCTTCTGGGCAGACCCGCAGTTGTGATGTAAATCCCAGAAATATTTCAGAAATAAAAATAACAACAACAACAATAACTGTAATTGTAAGAATGATTTACAGTGGCAAAAATGTCACTACCATCTCTACTAGGAATGCTGAATTTGCACTTAGCTGGCAGCAGCCAGGCAGTTATCACACACTGAAAAACATCCAACAGGTAAGAAAAATAAACGTAAAAAGAAAACAACCTGAAAACTCTTCTGAAGAATAAAGTAATTCCTTTTGCATCATAATGTAAATGTAGGTCAAAGCTTTGTGAGGAGGCAGAGGAAGTTAATGGTTTTAGACCTTGTTTATATTCAGTGGCTATCTGAACTCCTTTAAATAACTTTGAAAGTTGTGCTATAAACTTTGCAGCTATGCCTTGATCAGCCAAATACATCAGTCAGCAATGAGCCCTAAATTGAGGAAAGATTTTCCGTTCTATATCAATTTGCTGTTGATACAATGATGTAATTCTTCCCAAAGTGACTCTGTTTTTACTTTCAGATAGGTTACTGCACATGCAGTACATTTAATACTGATACTGAGTACTACGTACTTTTAACACTCTGCTGTTTCTATGCAAATACAAAGAAATACAATTTAAATAAAAAGTCTAGGTGGATTTAAATCTTCTTTTAAAGGCAAATTTCATTACCTCTCACTGAGTTTTACAAGTGGAGGGAAAAATTTATGGAATATATGTGTGCGTGAGAGAGTAAGAATAAACCTGCTACCATCTGCAGATCATTTGCTCAGTAAGATTTTATTTATACAGAGCTGTTTAAATTTGGAATTGTAATTTGCACTCACTGATTGACATAACTGATAAATCCACTTCTTTTGCTCTTATCCAGCTTTTTTTTTTCCATATCCTTTCAGAAGGCTGGTAGTCTCTTTTTTCACCAGATTTGTTAAGGCTTGGTTTTTGATCTACCAGTTTGCCCTGTAGTCACAGTAACTGGATCCAGGTGACAAATGGAATTTTGATAGCATTTGAGAGATTTTTATGAGTTTTGGTACTACTGCCATAATCTTCTCCCATCCAGAAGCATCTAATGATGAGTCAGAACATCTAACGTCTCCTACCTTGTCTCCTGATCGGGAATAAACATGCACATACTGCTGCCCTTCAGTTTGAGCCTTATCATCTGCAGTGATACAGCTGTATCTGCAAGGCTGCCCTGCGTCTTTACAGCCATCTATGACTTCCTTTTTGTATGAAGGTCATGACATATTTCTTTGTAGAGGATTGGCATGATATGACTAATAAGTACTAGGAACAAACTGCAATGCTCTACACGGTCTGTCTCTTAAGAAGGTGAAACTTCTATGTGTTTTTCAGTAAATACTACATACATGAAACATGGCTCCCTAACATAATATTTACAGAGGAACTTCTGCTTTCTTGCTAAACACGTGCTTAATTTTAATGTTTAAGCATTTTCCTTCCTGCTGTGTACACATACATGTAGATATGCCTTTATTTATATATGTGTATATACATATAGTTTCATTATTGTCTATATGCATGGCTTTTTATTCTTCAGTATCAAATTTGCCATTTTTGTTCATTTTGTATCTAAAGATACTTCTAAAATGTTTCATAGATTTTTTTAATTCTGACCACTTCAGACTATTTCGTATCATTAAAAACCCCCACTACCTCACTACTCACCTTCTTTCCAGACTATTCACAAATATGCTGAACATCTGGATGCCTGTGGGACTTCATTAGCAATTGCCTCCTACCATTTATCACTACATTCTGTTACAAATCTTCTGAGCAGTTATTAATCCATAGGAGGATCTTCTCTCTTATCCCATTAAATCCTGTCTACTTTAAATGGTTCTGATAACTGACCTCACCAAAAGCTTTTTTAGAAATCTAAGAACATTACATGAAGTATGTGACCTTTATCCACAGGCTCATTTTCTACTTTGAAGAACTTTACTACACTTAGGAGACATAACTTCCCTCCATGAAAGTTATATCAACTTTATTTCTATCAATGCTCGAGCCAGAAGTCAGACATGCTAATGTCTGATTCTCCAGGCATGCAACAAACCCGTTAAAAACCTGGCATTACATGAATCTCCCTTGCTCTGGTCATGAGGCTGACTTTAGTAACTCATTTAGAATTTTCAGACCTACATTTCTTCAGGACTCCTCGGGGAACGCTGGCTGTCCTTGAGATTTGTCACTATTTATTGTATTGATCTGTTCTGTAATTTCCGCTGGTGCTGGGAAGAGCCTACAGACTCTGATTAGGAATCCATATGCAATGGAAGAAATGTGATTTGAATTTCCTCAGGCAGTTGAAGGAATGGGATGTGGATCTCCTTCTTTCAGCATGGGAGCCTTAATCCCTATTAACTGCCAGTGTGTGTATGCTACGATCTGTGCTCTGCTGTGTCTTACTAGATCAAACCCTTTTTGAGGTGGACAGGCTGAGGAATGGCTGTTTTACAGTTCTGACTAAGTTTAGGAATAAGCCAGAAAGCTCAGTCCCGTGAAGGCTGAGTCCGCCTGAGCACAGATACAGCAGCTCGGCTGTTTAGAGACTTGGATGTTAAAAATGAGGTGTCTGCAGAGTTTAGGAGATGTGCACTTGAGTTCTACTTGTGTTAGCCACCTGTCTGCCATTTTATTTCTACACCTACAGTTAGCAATGAGGTGTGGGCTTAATAAATGCAAAGAAATTTTTTCATAAAAAAATCATTATTGTAAGGATGTGCTTTGGTAAAGCACATGGAAGTGGAGTAATGAAATTTTCTTCATTAATACACTACTCATACATCTCATACCTGGACTTTACTGTTACTAAGAAACATATTGATCACCCATTTCTACAAGAGTTCAGGCCAGACATCTGTTGAAATCTGGCCCTTGGACTTGCAGTGCTTCACTACCACAATGTACATAAAGGCAGCAGAACGTCCTGGCTTTCAAATGCTTTGGGTGATAGAGAAGAAGCATGCAGATGTCGTGGATTATGTAGGGGAAACATATTGTCCTTGGCAGGCTGGATGAACAGCAACATCCAAGATGCTTTCAGTAAACCAATAAAAGGTGAAGAAATATAACAGGTGCCTTTTTTTTTTTTTTAGTACTGGAATTGCAAAGCAGTATCACTGCCTACCCTACAGCATTATACACACCAAAATAAAATCCCATGCATCTGTTGTCAAATGGACTTTTGCAATAATTCCCATCTATGTGTAACCAGGTACTGCAGGCAAAGCCATTATTTTTTTGTTTGCTAGTTAATTGTTTTATTTCTTGAGAAGCAACATTCAAGGTTACGTCCAGAAAATTCCCCACTCGGGATACAAGTTGTTTAGGCAAATAGAAGTCACAGCATCATCTGCAATTTTATTTGCAAGGGGCACTATAGACCAGCGTGTACAAACCAGCCAGACGGTGGATCCCGCTGGGACCTCCATGGAGTGACACGCCTGCCTGCTGCACAATTCCCATTCGGCTCTCTACCTTTGTCAGCCAAATCCAGATGGACAACTTCTACATTTTGCAAGTGTGCAAATGACTGCAGACTACTGAAGGTGACATTGTCAAATGTATTATTTCACTCTTAATCTTAATGGACGTGTAAGAGTGTCTCTTGAAACGTATGCTTTAAAGACTGTAATCTAAGAGGCAGCTCATGACGACACCTTTCATGGTGTCTTGCTACTACTCTTTTGAAGTTTTACTAACCATGATCTGCATAATGATCTCATAACACAGTATTATCTTATATAGTAATATAGACACAGGATATATTTGCAGTCACGGATATTCATAGTAAAGGACTGTGACCAAGCTTTTCAAACGCAGCCAGCATGGTTTACCACCACCTGAATTCTACCTTAGTTTCCACAGGAATTAAGCTATCCTTTCTCTCAGAACAACCTTTACAGATTTTTTAGCTCTGCCCTCCAAGCCTGACATTTTCTCATGAAGTACTGAAGAGGGGAAAATGACTTTGTGCCATTCAGCCTATGAGGTCCACAATAGGCCCATGTGGGCACAGTTTTTCAGAGCATTATGACTTAACACAGGGAAAGGTGACATCTGGGGACGCTGACAGAGGGAAGAGAAATTCTGTGCCTGATAGCAGGACTTCTATTGTCATCACAGTGAATCTTCTTCAGAGAAAATACAAAACCTATAACTGCTGATGTCCATGTTTCTGTCCCGTCTTAATCCCAAAACCTAAAGAGAGGGAACCTAGCTGGTACTTTACACATGTGGTGAAGTCTTAACTCGAGGGTTGCTAAAAAACATAGAGAGTCTAAAAGTCTCTACACTTCATGCCTTCATTTCTGGAGAGAATGAATCATATGCTGGGTGGAACTACCTTGCACTGAATTGATTGATTGTCTACAGAAATAGGATATATCCTAAGCAAGAACAAAAGCGAGTGAGGGCTTGAAGAGTTGAGGAGAAGAATGGAAAAGCAAATTTTGCCAAGGAAAATACAGTAATACATAGCGTTGTTCTTGAAAAGATTGGCCTCAGACTAAGATTGCAGTGTGATAAAGTGCAGTGTGGAGTCACCGTGCTGTGGAGAGTGAGAGGAAGGAAAATGCCCCTGTGGCTGCAGAACTCCCTGAACTGGTGCTGTGTTCCCCACTGTGGTGTAAAACCTGTGCAGGCAGGTAACACTGCAGATAACCCTATAGATATTTAGGGAAATGAGGTATTGCTGCCTCTCCTTAGACCAGTGAAGCTTTTATTCCATGCAGCACAAAATCATAGAAAACTGGTTCTAAAGAGAGATATTTGTCCACCCCCTGTCCTAAACCATAGGCTGGGTTTGTCTAATGTTTTGTCATGAACGTTGTTTTGGGGAACAAAAGAAGGTACTCACAGAAACCACTTCTGCTTTGTATATGTGGATGAATTTTAATCTGACACACTGTAAAATACAAATCGATAGAATACTTCTGCACTGTGGAAACCCTACCTTAGCTTTTACAGTAATCAGTGGAAATCTGATTTCTAACTGTATGCAAACCCCTGAAATTAAGGTGCATGCACTGGTGTGAGCACCAGTCAGTTTGTACACTGTGGGTGAAGGTGGAAGATGTTTTTCTGTGTGATTCTAGAAAGGCAGAGCCAGTGGCACACTCGGCTCCACAGCATAACTGGGAAGTAAATAAAAAAACCTACAAACATGGCCATATAAACAAATACTAAGATTGCTAATTCGATAGTCTGATTTTTAAGCAGTGGGCCACCGGTAAAGACCCTCTAAGGTTAGGGTGCACCTCTGTGCTCTGCAGTTTTTCAGACAAAGGCAGAAAATACTGATTTAGCCTAAAGAATATTAAAGGTACAAGGCACTGAGGTTGAAAAGACACCACCTGTCCATTTGTCTGTTTGTTCCTCTGAAAATCTTGCCCTAAAACTCCTAACTTTGGGTATCTTTTTTTTTTTTTTTCTTTAATCCTGACCTCACTGCATTCCACAAACTCTTAGCAATGGATTAAGGGCATATTTAACTGTGATCAGTCCATTATAGCTGAACTCTTGAGTTGTCTGCAGTCTCCTGACTAGTGTGAATTGATGCTTGCCAGCACAAGTATCTCTGTGACTTGTAATTACACTGTGATGCTTATTGCCACAGTAGGTTTGTTTCTGACATATTTCAAGAAAGACGATCCTTTTTTGTGAACACATTCCCATTTTCCTAAAAAAATTTCTGAATTTTTATTGACTGAAATTACAGGAAGAGAAAAAGTGGGCCTGTTTTCCTTTTTTTTTTTTTAATCAGTTTTTGCAATGGTGATTTTATTTTTCAACTAATTTCAATTGGCTTGTGTGTTAAAACACAAATTCTGGTTCGCTTGTCTTCCACCATTCTCCAAAGCAGAAGGACAGCACAGTTTTGAACTATGAAACTCCTATAAAATTTGCAGAGGACTTACGGATTTATGGTCATATAATAAATCATTTGAAAAGAGAAACTGCATGCTGGGAAAGTTTCCTAACCTCAGGATATTCTTCTTTGTAGGTGAATGCACACAACCACAACATGTCTGGCTTACAGGTACATGTACTTTGTGAGCTTGGGAGGAAACTGGTGGAATCTCCTTAGGTGTGGCTGCTGTAATGTAGGTACATTATTTCACAGAAAAGAGAAACTGGATTCCTGGGCAGTCAATGTGTGTTTCTAATGAAATAAAGTCCCTTGAGTAGCCTGGATTTCCACTTTAAAACATTTAAGGCCGTTCAGAAGATGCCTTTTTCCTTACAAAACCAGACATCCCCAAATCTCAGCACAGTGCTGATGACCAGCCTTACTTTCAGCAAATCTGAGGAGAGAGGCAGCCCTGGGATCAGGCTCGGTATTTCCTGTGGAATGGCAGTGAGACACATTTTACTCTGTGCGAAGAGAAATCTAAACTCCCTTTTGATCAGTGGATGGTATGCCCTCACTTTGAAGGATTTGGGAACTAACAGATAACGGGCTGCTTATTTATTTACTTATTTGTGTGTATCACATAATGGTTGTCCTATAAATGAAAACCTCTGTGGAATCAATGAGAAAATGTTCAGTGTGCTTACCATTAGCTAATAGCAGAAGAAATAACAGTCCAATTAAAAAAAGTCTTGCTCTTTACATTTACGCCTGTATTTGCATTTCTCTTAGTGAAAAAAATGCCATTTAATTATGAAAATAATAAAAATACTTTTTATGACTTTCACATGTCTTCATGACTTCATCGTGGTTTCCACCTAATCTCTCAGATGTGAGTCTTGATAACGAAAAATATCAGAAATACTCGTATTTCCAGGTTTCAGACGGCCTCCAGCAGCTCCAGGGATTGCCAAGGCTGTAGGCGTGGGGAGAGCCCACAGCCCTGCACCGCGCTGGACCCTTCCCCCTCCCCTTCCCCTTCCCCTTCCCCTTCCCCTTCCCCGTGACACCGATGACATCTAGTGGCTGTCCCCGGTCCCTCGCGAAGCTATAAAATTAAAGAAAAAAAAGTGAAAAAAGAAAAAAAGATATCCTATCTGCTTCCGCCAAATCTTTGTAGACACTCCTTCCCAAACTACGAACAGCTTTCAGGGCAGTTTCCCGCCCCGCTCACAACGGCTCTCCCAAAACTCCATGTGAAACTTCACATCATGGGCTGTATTTTTAGGCCAATAATGCCAAAGAAACTTATAACCTGTGAAGCTCAATCAGTACATGGAGAGTTTAAAGTAGCGCAGTTCCCTCATTCATTAAGTGGTACAATCGCCTGACAATTTAAATTTGCCTTATTGAAGAGTAACTCTGTCCATACAAAAACAAGAGAAGAATGAATCGAGGACTTTGAGCTCCCAGCTAAAACCAAACACTTCTCGCTGAGAAGCATTCCAAATCTTCCACAAAAACTAGAAGGAGAAAGGGGAGGGAAAGGGGAGGAGAAAGGGGAGAAAGGAGACGGACCATCTAATTGCAGGAGAGGCATCTGCTTCACCTAGAATTACTCGATTGATATTGCCAAGCACCAATCCTGCCTCTGACAGTCCTGGACCATGACTCAAGTGCGGTGTTGTGACAAGCAGAGATAGAGGGGCCATATCAAGTCCAGTGGCTTGCACTAAAGCCCTTCTTTTCTCTTTTACTGTGAACAAAAGTTAGAAGCAGAGCCCATGTAATTTATGTTTGCCATTCCATCTGAATATATTTATGTCCTTTCTCAGTTACGCTGTGGGAAAGAATTTCCTTACCCCTTCTTGTAGATGTTCTTGCCGTTAATACAGAAGAAGTGCCTGGGAGGCCCAGCCACAGACTAGGACATGTGAGGTACCCTGCCAGCAATGAAAGGCTGACCTACACCATAGAGTCCAAGTAAGAGGCTGGTCTCTGGAGCCCACCTTCCCAAGGGCTCCTCTTGCTTATTGCACTGCATCTGCCGCCAGCCAAGATCCATCAACAGTATGGAGCTTGGACACAATGCCCTTTATTCAGCATCACCCTCAAGGGAGGGTCTCTCTTGCCCTATCCTTGCTACAGTCACAGTACAGAAGACAGAGTTACAGATAGATCGATGAAAGTACAAGAGGGAGGAAAAGAAAGTAGTGGGGCAAACCTTTCAAGGTGCCAAAAATACTGGCTCAAAGTTTTCTGATACATTATGTTCTCTTGCGAAATATTGCTTTGACTGAAATGAGTGACTGAGAGTGAATAATTTTCATCCAAGTTTGACCCCAAAATAATTTAAGGAACCTATATAGATCACATAATTTTAAAATGTTGCAACACTTAAGTGGAAACAGTGATGATGATATTCCTTTTTTTTTTTTTTTGAATTACTGCTTGTTAGAAAATGTTGACTTTAAATTTTCAGTTGGAATGAAAGAAACTTTTTCAGAACATCATATTTCTCTGTGAAGTAGGAAACCTTAGTTTCAGCTGGACTCCACTGAAACTAGTAGTGAATATAACAGCTATTTTGGGTTGCTTTGTTATGTTTTTATAGGTAGCAGCTCCAACTAAACAGCCAAAATATATTCCTCAAGAGCAAGATGATAACCCCAGCTGAGATTCAAAACCGTTTTCTTCTAGAACATTTACAAAAGCCACATATCGTCAGGAAAGAAAAAGGAAACATGATCTTAATAGAAATAGATCTAATAGAGCACTTTGAAGAGATTCAAAAGCTGCTGTTTTATTTTGAATGCTGAAAGATTAATAGGATCATTTTATGTGCCCAGTCCAGCAATGATCACTAACTTAATTGATGACTGAAGGAGAACAGCAATTCTTCAGCTTTACCGGTTCACGTACTATCCCCAATAAATTGTTGCAAAGTACAACAGTGGAACATTAAACTCATCCATCATTATTAGCTCAAGTACAACTACTTGCAAACTGCTGAAATGGAACCGCTCTCAGCCTTCCCGGCACGATTTAAATGCTCAGATCAAGTTCCTCTTGGTATGGGACCCTAGATAGGGAGCAATCAGGGAGTTTCAGACTGGAAAGTACTGCTTTTCCAAACAACCAACATCAGCATCTCTCTAAAGCAGTTAAGAATGCAGCAGCAGAGCTGTCTCTGGGGTTCTCTGGCCATAAGCAAGGTGTGCTCCAGGTCTTCTGTAATGCTGCCTCTTAGTTTGATTTATACCCTTATATTTTCCCTGCCCCTGTCCCCAGCTCTTCAAAATACATTTACTGGCAGCAGCTTCACTCAGTACTCTAACCAAAGTGTGAGGACAATATTTATTAATTTCTCAACAAGTGTATGAGTAGTAAATGGAATTAATTTTAGACAAGAGCTAAAAGAGGAGGGAAAAGTGATCAGACAAGATAAGCCCTGAGCAAAAGAGGAATTAGAGTTGAAGTAATATAGCCCACTTCTGCACAGACTGTACCTCACAGCTGCATTTAAAAAGGGGTCTTGCAGAGCAGGCTAGACAGGAGTCAGCATGCTGGTGAGTAGTACTGCAAGCTCTGTTATTAAAAATGAAATGCATTACTTTTGGAAGAAACTTCTGGATCACGATTACTCATTTACTGAGAAAGAGAATCTGAGGTTATAGGATGACTTCAGCTTTGCAGAAGGTCACCTTAAGCAATAGAGTTCACTCCTAAATTCTTGTTGTGATTTTTGCCCGTTACTTGTCCTGCCAGCGACCAGACGTGGAGAACAGGTTATTCCCTTTGTTTTCTTCAAGAGGCTTTTCTGTATTTGACTCTGTGTGTATGTGTGTGTGCCAGTCCTCCTCTCAGCCTTCCTTCCTTCAGGCTACCTAACCTCAGCTCCTCTAGCCTTTGTGAGTCAGTTTTCATGCTTCTAAGTGAATTTTTACTCTTTTCACCCAGACTGTTTTCAAACAGGTCACATTCACAGAATCACAGAATCACAGAATCACAGAATCACAGAATCACAGAATCACAGAATCACAGAATGGTAGGGGTTGGAAGGGACCTCTGTGGGTCATCTAGTCCAAACCTCCTGCTGAAGCAGAGTCACCTACAGCAGGCTGCACAGGACCTTGTCCAGGTGGGTCTTGAATATCTCCATAGAAGGAGACTCCACAACCTCCCTGGGCAGCCTGTTCCAGTGCTCCGTCACCCTCAGAGGGAACAAGTTCTTCCTCATGTTCAGACGGAGCTTCCTGTGCTTCCG
>Ga0065711_1049777_pt1 | contig 11137 bp, 14 predicted proteins | sample Hoacrofraction12_FD_59098 | JGI IMG/M metagenome (GOLD analysis project Ga0065711, IMG submission 59098) | Hoatzin crop microbial communities from Cojedes, Venezuela - Epithelial fraction 12 v2 (version 2) | ecosystem: Host-associated > Birds > Digestive system > Esophagus > Crop | place... | reverse complement strand
CTCCATGCCCTTCTAAAAAGTCCCTCTCCAGCTTTCCTATAGGCCCCCTTTCAGGTACTGGAAGGCTGCTGTAAGGTCTCCCTGGAGCCTTCTCTTCTCCAGGCTGAATCACAGCATCAGAATGGTAGGGGTTGGAAGGGACCTCTTGGGTCCTCTAGTCCAAAAACAACCCCAACTCTCTCAGCCTGTCCTCATAGGAGAGGTGCTCCATCCCTCTGATCATCTTTGTGTCCTCCTCTGGACCCGCTCCAACAGGTCCATAGACATGCATTGGCCAGTGTCACACAGGAGGTCTGAGTTAGGGCTACAGATGAAAGTTCTGCCCCACGTCTGCAGCCTAATGATTTAATTACCACGCTCTCGCCGGGCAGCCTTGGAAAACCAGTTTTGTCTCCGTGCTTTGAGGGTTTCCGCTGGGTGAACATAGAGGGAAGGAAACTCAGCTTGATAAAACCAAGCGACCCGTTCGGCGCAGGGGGGACAGCCAGCGCTGGAGCCCTCCGCAGCCGCGGTGGCTTCAAGGACCCCAATGAGTGATTCTCCATGTCCTTTGCTGCGGGTCTTTGTCAAGCATCGTGCCCGGCTCCAGCCCGGCAAGGGGCTGCTCCCGCCTCCGCTCCAGCCTCGGGAACACGCCGTCCCCCAAACCCCAACGTCACCGGGGCTCGAGGGCGTTCACAAACCATGCTCACACCATAGGTCGAGAGAAGGATCCAAGTGAGGGCAAGGAAGACCAAGAGCAAGCTGGAAGAGGGATAAGGAAGGAAAAGGAAGGTCAGAAAGAGGGCAATTAAGGAAATGCAGCAAGGAGAGATTATGCAAGAGAGGATTAGAAACGTACAATTGGTGTCAGTACCTGGGAACATAAATCACAAGGAGCTGGAAGGAGATCACACAGTGCTGAAAGAAACCTAAGGGTGATAGTGGACTGATTATGAGTTTGAAATATGGCATGCTGGCAAAAAATCTGCGATGATTTATCTTCTGTCACGGGCTGCCCTGGGAAAGTGGCAGGCCTTTCCCATATAGCTCTTCCGAGACTGAAGCTCCAGCGCTGAATTGATTTCTGAGTCTACCAGTCTGTGCTCGGCTGAAGATGGTAACAAATAACACAGAGAAGAGAAGAGAAGGAAAAATTAGGAAATCAAAAAGGAGATTACAGTCACGGGAAAACAAATGCATCAAGCGCACCCTCGGCGTACGAGATGGAGGACAGAGATTTGGGTACCAGTTTGCCATTGACACCCCTATAAACAAACCCAACCCAGGTGATTACCCAGAGTTATCCTTTAACCTGGTACCGTGGGTATAGGAAGGTTTAAGAACTCCGTTTTGCAGCCCCAGGCAAATGCACCAGTGATTACCGGTCCATATGAAAGTCCAAGGTAAAAATCTATACTTTTTGCAAATATCTATATCTAAAAATAAAACCAGAATACAGATCCAAGTAATAGTGATACGGAAGAGCTAGTTACAAGATGAATTAGGTATCTGGATTACAATATGAAAGGCTGTGTGAGCACGTGCCGTGCTGTAATTCCAACTTGGAGGCACCAGCAGCACAAACCCGCGCCGTTCGCAGCTTGTCGGCACGGTCTGGGACCCGAACCCGAGCGGCCGGGGCCAGGCCTGCACAGGGAGCCGGCAAGGAGGACCGGGAAAGGGCTATCAGATGCTGCAGTGATGGTGGGAGGCAAATCAGGAGCCTGAGAAAAGCTTCAGAAGGAGCTGCTGGCAAGAAGCATAAACCAAAAATACGCAGTGGCAGGAATAAAGCTGAGAGTGGGGAAAATGGAGAAGACGATCAATACCTGAGGACCAGAAACAAAAAGAGAACCCTGAACAATTTTTATTCCTGACCTATGCAACCAGGGGCCTGAACAGCAGACCCGTTTTCTCTTAGAGAAACTGTAGGCATAGTCAAAAAACAAGAGAGATCTAAATGTGGGCATCGACTGCACTGCTCCTCCAGCACTTCTGAACCGCTCACGCAGCCACCCTGGATGGGGACCTGGCACGACAGCAACGAGCCCCCAGCCCAAACCAGTGACCCGCTGATGGCTGCTGCCAAGCATTGCTGTTGTGAGAATTCCCCACATTTCCCAGAAAATTAACCTAAATCTTCCCTGCACCTCATTAGCAGCAGTGCAGCATCCCAGTTTCTGTGCTGCCCCACTTCCATGCTGGCCCCGTCTGGGTGACAAGAAGGTCAAGGGACCGGCTCGTTCAGCGTCACCGAGCGCCTCGTTGGCACGGTCAGGATTAGAGTCGGCGAGTCCCAGGGTTCACGGTCTGCTCCTGAACCAGCCTAAGCACGGGACTCCTGCTGCAAAACAGATGGTAAGGAAAAATGATTGGAGGAGATTAATAATAATACTGATAGAAAACTAGATCAAAGGGATCAGGACATAACAGAGGGGCTGAACGATAATTTGATGCCTCTGCAGTAAATGAAGAGGACAGATGCTTGCTTAAATTTGTGGATTAGATTTCGTAGACTAAAGAAGATAATAAATGCAATGATTACGGTATTAAAAGGTTGGCCTTCCAGTGGACAAGCAGTTTAGAAAGACCCTTGTCATCAGGAGCTGGGGATGAGGGGACAGGTCCTTGGGAAAGGCAGGGCTGAGTCTGAGGGCACTGCCGGCGGGTGCGGTGGCAGAGCCGGCATCCCCCGCCCAGCCGCTCAGACCCCGGCAGCCGGGAAATGCCGAGGGACAGCAGCAGCCTCCCGTGCTCCCCACTCTGCTCCCCACCGGCAGCACCCCAATGCTCGCTGCCTTCCTGCCTGGGGTTTTGTAGAGGGATTTGCCAGGAAAGCGTCCTGAGCCACCCCTGGCCCCTCTCTCCTCCCTCCTCCTGGGTCCCAAAATCCGCCCACCGACCTGCACCTTCCACCCAAAGCCGGGGAATCTGGGCCCGAGGTGGAGCGTCTCCGCACTTGGAGGATGCTCGTGCCCTGGGCTGCTGTCAGGCGAGGCAGACAGCCATTAAACGCTGCTTGCTTTGAAGGGAGTCCGATCGCGGGAATGGTTTGAGCTGAATGTGTAAAACTCCACAGCTTGGGCTGGGTTCTGCAGTTGTTTGTTCAGCGAATTGCTTGAATATTCATGCAAAGAGTAAATTAATAAATGAGAGACATGAGAGAGGTACTTTAGCCCAGAAAACTCATTCTTCAAGGGTTCCCTGCGGCGTGGGAAGAGGATCCAGGCACCCGGCCCCCTGCTCCCAGCAAAGCGAGCCTCCGGGGAACAGGCAGGGCACAGCCAGCTCGGCTGGCTTTAGGCTCAAAGAGGTGCCCTAAAGAAATAGGTGCTTTCAGGGTGGTTTTTTTCGTTTTCCTCGCTTTTGTCACAAGCTTTGGGCAAGGAAATGGCCCGAGTGTCATCACTTCCCATCAGAGCTAGACCCAGGGTGGGAACCCAGCCCCAGGCCCGTGCAGCTCCCTTCCAGGGGTGCCTGGACGGCAGTGGGGGTCTGGGGAGGCTCCCACAGGCTGGGGAAGGCAGCCCCGCTCTCGCTGCCGTGCCTGGGAAGGCTGGTGCTGCCCCCGAGATCGGGAGGGATGGCTGCTTAATCCCTCTTGTGTTCTCCTTTTTGGCTCTCTGCTCATTGTTCGTCTAATTGGTACATCGAGGTTTATGATAAAGATCAAGCCCACCGGGTAATGGCAAGTGCTGTAGCTGCCTGGGGTTCATTTGCTGCAGTTCCTGTGTTTATTATTGCTAGAATTAAAGAGTTTCCCGTGGAGAAATGGCTAATGATGTCACTAAAATATGAGGAGGGAGGAGGCAATTACAGCCGCTCCCCACCTAGCTGTTCTTGCTCAGGCAAACAAAACCGCCTGGCTGGCCGCGCGCGGTGGAGGAGGCTGCGGCGGTGGGTTTCTCCTGGGGGCAGGAGGCGGCGAGGGAAGTGCTTTACGAGGGGAGAGTCTCCTCTGCGCGCACAAATATCTAAAAACTATTAATTTCGGGCAGCAGCTAGGAAGAAATACATGAGAGGGAAATTGATTTCTATTTAAATGGTATGTTTTCATCACCTTTTTCCAGAGCACGAACATTCGTCTTTGAGTACCTGTGCTAATTGATTTCGAATGCAATTCAACACAATCGCTGTAGAATAATAAATCTGGGGGCGAAGCAGCGAAAGGAGGGGCATCAGCGCGGCGCGCGGGCAGCAGGTACGTCGGCCAGCCCCTCTTCCAGGCAAACGGTGCGCGGGCAGCCTGCGGAAGGCGGGTGCAGTCCTGTTAGAGGAGCCCTTCGGGGACCAAGGAGGTTTGTGGCCAATGCGAAGGTCCCTGCTAACCCACGTAAGCTCTCGGAGAGAGAGGAGGTTTCGAGGGAGATGGGCACAGAGCTGAAATGAGGAACCGGAGCCCGAGCTGGCCAGGCGGTGCCCAGGCTGCAGAGAGCTGAGCATCCCCGGGCACGGCAGCCCCCCAGCCCCAGCCTCGGCACGGGGAAGGAGGAATGGCAGGGCTGGGAGAGGGCCTGGCCACGCAGGGAGGCAGAGGGGACGGGCAGATGGCAGAGGGGTCTGAACCACTGCCAACTCCTGGAAATGGTCTTTCTTCCATGCAGGGGTTTGTGTGCTCCTGCGCGCTCCTCGGCCACGCCGCTCCGTGTCACACTGGGTGCTGGCACACTGGGATGTAAAATGCCGTGAGGCAAGCCGCTGCCAGATGGAGAGCGTCAAAAGGAGCCCTTTGAGCACTCACCCCGTGAGCTGCTCCTCTCAGGAGCACCGTTAGTCCTCGCAAGCACCTGAATTTAATTTATTGCTGGGGAAATCGGCTACAGTGTCTCCCCGTGCAGGAGAAAAAGTAAATAAAATTTCCTTCAGGCACATTGATTTTCGCCATGAGCCGTCTGGTGGTTACAGAGCAGGTAAGAAACGAGATGAGGCACCGACCCGCGGGCAAGACGGCGGCCGTCAGGGCAGGGGAGCGGGCTCTGCCCTCCCACCAGCACCCAGCCAAGGAGAGGAGAAGCAGGGAGGGAGCTGGAGAGCTGCAAGGCAAGAGGTAAGACCCGAAGATGAAAATAAGCGGTACGCGCCGTTAAACATTTACAACACACCCCAGTGAGGGCTCCCGGCAGGCACGCAGGGTGCCAGGCACGGCACAGGGCTGGGCTCTGGTTTCTTTTCTCATGGGCTTAGGAAGAAACCTAACGTAAGGACTGGAGCCGTGTCAAAGCGCGGATCTCCTGCCATGGCAGGGTCGCTCGGACCGACGCGTTTCAACGTCCTCTACCGCAGAGGACGCGAGCAGGAGTGTACGCGGAGGCGAGGACTCTGGGGAGCAATGGCTCTGAAAAACACCTAGCTTTTAGGTGTTTATCCTCAAATAAATAATGGAACATGATACCCAAAAAGCTGCTGTGGAAAAATGGGCTAATGGAAGCCCTGGCTAAATGTGAGCACGGTGGGTGAGCAGGAGGTGAGCTGCTCCTATCTCAGCATGTGGCACTTGTAGGCAGATATTGCAGTGCTACAGCCTGTTGTGGTGCTTATGTCCCAAAAGGATGTTGAGAAATTGGGGAGGGAACAGAAAATAGCCATAAATATTACTTGCAAGCCAAAAATACACTGCAGAGAAACCAGCTAAAAGAGTCTGGCATGTCGAGCTTGTCAAGAAGAGAGTGAACGATGCCCTGAGTACAGAATATGGGAACTTCTGCAGGAAAAAAAGATGGAATAACATCTGTAACCTGGACCAGCTCCACAAGGAAAGAGGGCCCCAAATTAAAGCCGTGGGGACAAACAGCCCGAGGGGGTGGTAGCCTTGGTGTCTTCTGCCAGGCTGGATGCCCTCCCCCACAGACCACCTACATGGGCACAAGCTGTTGGGCACGCCATAGGATTAAGGAGTGAAACTCAAAGACTTTTCATAAACGAACAATCTATGAACTTCTGTACGGCATTGTAGTGCAGAAGCTCGATAGCAATATTCATATTGAGTTATCTCCCAATTTATGGTGCGTAAGATTGACTGGTTTGACTCTCATTTAATCTGAGTCATTTCATACATCCTTGGAAGCAGACGTATGTAGCAACTGCCCAAAATTGGGATTATGCTGCAAATTATATTCTCTTTTGCGCTCTCCGCTGCTGGGAGGGAGATGTGCGTTTTCACCCACATAGTAGCTGGCCCATTATGAAGCAGTATTGTGTGGGCATCATCTTTTCCAAATCTACTTGTCCCATTCGCTCCCATGCCCCGTGACTGCAGCGAGGAGCGGCGCCGGGCGAGGCGAGTGGAGCCAGGGCTGTGAGGAGCCGCGGCGGCACGAGGAGGCTGGTGCTTCCAGGGATGAGGAGCCACGGTGCGGCAGGACAAAGCTCGGGGAGCGCGTTGCTCCCTCCTTTCCACAGCCGCCTTCTCTCTAGATGAAGGACCTGTAACCTTGCCACGGAGAGGGTTAGAGCCTAAATAAAAACCTCAAACCACCCTGATCACTGCTCTACCACAATTAAGCCTGGAAACAGCTGGAATGCTTGTATGGAGGCAGCTGGGATGATAAGCAAAATAAAACCAGTAAAATAATGGTGAGTGGACAGTCGGAGACCATGGAAAGTCTATTGATTGCAACAGGGTGTCTTTTCTGTACGGCAGAGTGATCTCAGAAGAGCGGAGCTTCGGGTAATTTCCAGCGAACAATGTACTGAGCACCATTATCTGTGGATCCTGGAAATCGAACCGGAGCACCTGGGTCTCGCTAGCGCCTGCTTATTGAGGAGCAGGCTCTGGTGACAAGGAGCTTGTCGCTGCCAGAGCGCCTTGGCTTGCTCTCTTGGTGCACAAACGCTTCTGGTCGCTTTGCCGGGCGGATCGGGCGGAGGGGGCACACGGAGGGAAGCAGAGCCCCGTTGGAGCTGCCGCCGTGCCCAGGGGCTCTGGGGCAGCAGGACCAGGAGCAGGAGCAGCCCGAGAGGTTGCCTGGAGTTTAAAACAAAATCCTCATCCTCTGTTTTACGTGAGAACTGGGAATAATGAGGACTGTTTTCCTTGATGCCGCGTATTAGTTCAGGAGGGTTTCATTGATTATCGTGAGACAAACAGCATCCCCCGCTAGCTCTGGCTCCTCGCTTCATCCCTGGAAATAAGAGGGGAAACGCCTGGGCCACCTGGACACGACCCGATCCGGGGTCCAGCCCCGATGCCCTGCGGGGACTGGGACAGCCCTCCCTGCACACGGGGTGCGTTTAATTTGAAAGGGGGCTTGCCCTGATGTGTCTGCCGGAAAGGTGTATCCGTCACCCAGCGCTGCGGCATTCGTCGCACGCCGACCACCGGCACGAGCTCACCTTTCAGCCGGGGCTGCTTGCACAGCTTGGGGACCCCCCAACGGAGGACTCGAGAGAACGGGGTGGTACAAAACAGAGGGAGGGACGTGTTAAAGACTGGACTAGACAGATGCGGCCCCATGCCCACCAGCATGGCCCCACACCAGCCAAACAACGTTGGGTAAAACTTGTTTATGGCTTCACGCCACCAGTCAGCACGGAGGAGGCCAGCACAAATTTATGGCAACAAAAGAGAGGACCTAAACCAGAGTGAAAAGGCAGGGGTAAGAGTGTCAGCGAAATGAAAAAGCCCAGACCAGGAATTCACGCCGTTATCGTTCCCTGTGTCAACAGAGGGAAGAGTCTGACAGTTAATTTGTACACCTGACCGTGGGTGCCAGGGACAGCACAAAACCACCAAAGACAACCTCAGGATCAGCACAGAGAACGCTTATAAATTGCCGAGCGAAAACTCCGGTGCGATCTGTGCACCACCGACCACGTTCTCTGTTTTCTGCAAAATCCATGATCAGTTCAAGCCATTAGCTCCGTATTCTTTAGGTCTCCGTGACAGCCCGACCGAAGCTCCCGCCACGCCGCAGGGCTGTCCCAGGATGCTCGCAGGGCCCGGCACAACGTGAGCCGTCGCTCACGGTGCGGCCAGTGGCCGTTCCCCAGTGTGCGCTGTGCCGGGGAGGGGACTGCTTGCGGCTGCTCCGTGCCGGCTCAGAGCGATGATGTATCCGCGAGGTGTGCTTGGGACCGTTATATACGAGCAGTTGTCTAACGGGTCTCTGTAGTTACAGCTGGTAACCGGTGCCTTGAGAAAAGGCATAAAAGCAACAAATCAACCTTGAAACAGAATTAAAACCAGCGTGCTTCGTGGCCCGGCGTGGGCTGTGCATGGCAGAGGGGATGGGGCATCGGGGTGACAGTGGCAACCTCCCCTAGCTCTGTATGCCAGACTCTGCCCCACAAAACCTTCGTCAAATCATAAGTGAAGCGAAGTTACTGGGCCACGGAGGCTCGAGGAAGGGCTGCTGGGAAGCGGCAGGCTGGGAGGTGGGACAGCCGGGAGCAGCCGTTCCCAACCGCGAACCTTCCTGGGGTCCCTACACCAGCACGATGGAAGCAGATGTATTTATTTATAATATTTACCCAAGCTGCTGACATCTCCTGCCAGAGGGTTTTGTAGGCTGAATACGTCTGTCCGTGTGGGAAAGGCTGCCAGCAGCATCGCTAATGCCCGGTCCCAGCGCAAGCCCTTCACACCAGCTACCCCCCGCCCCGTGGGTAACAAAGAGATTTCGCTGCCAGTTCAGAGGTTGTGAATTTGATAAACTGTCTCATATTTTTAAATGAAAAAATGATACTTCATCTTTCTCGTGACAGAAAACTTGGAGGTGGTTTACAGTAATATATGCCTCTTTTAATACATGGCTTGCAATCTCAGGCCAGCGGCTGTATGAAGAATGGAGTAGCAGGCAAAAGGTTAATAGAGCATTGGTCCTTTTTTAATTGAAAAAATGACTGAGGGACCACATAGCAGACCGAGCAGTAATATTATTACAGGCTGTAAGTACTGTTCCAGAGACTTACTGTCCATCTGGGAGCAGAGTAATGAGCACCGGGCTGGGTCTCCTGCCTCGGCAGGAATGCAGGCTCGCTCGCAAACAGCTTGCCTTTGAAAGTGGAGATTATTTCACAAATGTTTGTCTTCCTTAGCGAACTTTGCACGTGGCGCGGTCCCACAGAAAGAAGCGTGCGGGATCCCTGGCAAAACGGACTCCCCAGATCACACCTCGGCAGCATCGCGCCCGACCTGCCCCGGCGTGAGCAGGGGCTGGGCTGGGCTTTGCGCTCACGGGCCAAGAGGATGCAGCAGGGCGCCTGCTGATCTAGCGTATTTGGCAACGCTCTCCTGGGTGTAAATCAGCGTGGCTGTATTGATTTCAGGCAAACTACGGTGATTTACACCGCCTGTGGATTTGGCCCGCTGCCCTTCCCTGGCACTGCCCACCCTCGCTGCCAGGAGCCCGGCACGGTGCCCGGCATCAGCAGCATCCCCACGGCACATGCAGACCCTCCTGCAGCTCTGCCAGGGCTCCTCGAGTGGCTCTGGACCGCTCTTCAAGGTGACCCCTGGATTTTAGCTGCAAATTCACCCTGCTGGGTACCTGAACGCGTGCTGTGGGCGATGCTGGCAGAGCCCCCGCGGCCCCCGCAGCCATGCGCCTCGTGGGCTTCGGCTCCTCTCCTCCGCGGAGGGAAGGGGCTTGGTTCGCACGGACAAAATAGAATCGCTTTGCTTTTCCGCTCTAAAACATTTACGAAGCTTTTACACACCAGTCTTATCAGGCTTGATGCGTCTCGTAGAGCAGGAAAAGCACAGCAGCGGTTTGGCTGGTAGAGCAGCCGGCGCAGTGCAGGTCGCAACCCGGGTACCGGTGCAGGGTGGGAGAGGCGACGCGTGGTCCCTCAGCGGGCACCCGCAGCCCCGGGGGCAGGCACCCGGCTGGCTCCTCGCTGCACGGACCCACCGCCACGCAAGGCAGGGTGCACAGCTATAGGTGACGCGTGCCCACAGCCCACGTGTACCTGTGCTGGAAGAGGTGACCTCGGTGCGTGAACCAGAGGTTTCTGCTCCAGCGGCTGGGTTTGAGGCCCCAGGGAAAATCTGTGCACACCAACAGAAGAACTGAAAATAATAAATGAAGCCAATAACAATGGGAAAGCCCTCTGAAATCCTGCAAAATTGGGTCTTGAGACTAAAACTGCCCAGAAATCCTCTGGGGGAAAGATGCTCAAATAATAAATAAAAGCTGAAACTTGTATAAATTATGGCATTTAATTATAATGTGAGGAAATACTGAGCTTAGTGTCCTGCTTAGGCTACAAAGGGGAGGAGCAGGGCTGAGGGTCACTAGCTGCTGAGCCCCCCGAAGCTGGGGGTGTTGCTGAAGGCATTGAAGACAGAGGAGCCGGGGAGGATGGAGAACCAGAGGAGGTGGTAGGGGACAGGGATTTCTTTTTAAATACATGGATGCAGCAGAAAGCCAGAAGGTTGAGGTCTGTAGGGAGGGTGGGGGTCTCTGCTGCGAGGGCACCCGACCCTGAGCTGGGGCATCCCTGTCCCCACCGCCCCACGGCAAGGGAACGCGGTGGAGGCAGAGCCTGGAGAAGTCAGACAGCAGTGGCGGAGGGCTTTGGTGCTGACCCCGGTCCCTCGGTGGCGGCTGGCACAGGGCTGGCCAGAGGAAGGGATGGGTAACCCTCGGCGGATGTTTATTCGGGAGCTGGGGTCAGCACCCAGCTCAAGCCACGGCGAGTCCCGAAGCAGCGGCTGCGGACGGGGCTAATGGATGAGGAGCTGCCGTCCAAGTCAGCGCCCTGTCACCCAGAGGAGCTGAACTGCCGGCTGGCTGGGCAGCAAGGCTGTAGAACAGGTTGTGGCCGTACTTTGGGCTGGGGAGGATTTATGCCGCGGAGGAGCAGCTCTATCCGTCATCTGTGAAAAGCCTCATTTACAGAGAGACACCGTGAGGAAAGGCAATCAGCTTGAAACCTGCTAAGCCGGGAATTTACAACTGCTTGGCAAGGGAGAGCTGGTCCCTCCGCTCAGCAGGAGCCGCAGAAGCCGCAACGGGAGGCAGCCTGGGAGCTACAGGGATCCCCGGGCACGGTCCTCCGGGAGCTCGCCGGTCCCCCAGCAGCCCCCTCCAAGGACCTCTAAGGCCAGGCAGCAAAAAAAGGCGCTGGGCTTCCTAACCAGCCTCTGCTGGGAGACGGCCATCTGTGGAAATGGCTGGGACCACCTCCACTAGGAATACGCCTTCCTGTCTGC
>Ga0065711_1049776_pt1 | contig 11138 bp, 6 predicted proteins | sample Hoacrofraction12_FD_59098 | JGI IMG/M metagenome (GOLD analysis project Ga0065711, IMG submission 59098) | Hoatzin crop microbial communities from Cojedes, Venezuela - Epithelial fraction 12 v2 (version 2) | ecosystem: Host-associated > Birds > Digestive system > Esophagus > Crop | place... | reverse complement strand
TATTCAAGACCCGCCTGGACAAGGTCCTGTGCAGCCTGCTCTGGGTGACCCTGCTTGGGCAGGGGGTTGGGCTGGGTGACCCACAGAGGGCCCTGCCAACCCCTACTATTCTGTGATTCTGTGATTCTGTGATTCTGTCAAGGACTGTCTTATACGACATCTCTTAAGGATTAAGCACGAGGGGGATGTAATCCAGAAGGAGGTCTCCAGGTACTACTCTCAGAGCATCGCGGTTGCTGAGCTGAGCCTGCCCTGACAGTTCCCCAGATCACTTCTATGTGAATATCGCGCAGGAGCAAGGTGAAATCCACAAAGCAAATCAGAGCAGGTAGCAGATAGACCATTGCCAGGTAAACTTCTAAAGGATACTCTCTAATTATTACTTCCTTCTTGCATTTGTTGTGCCTGCCCTAACACTTGCAAGCACAGCAGCCACCTTACCAATGGCAAAATCTGCTGGAAAAGTGGGTGAGTCGAAATGGCACCGCAGCTCCCCGGTGACCTCGGATACCCATCGCTCCCTCTTTGTGGGAATACTGAGGTTGCAGTCATGCGTATTCAAAATGTTCACTTTGAAAACGCTTCACATCTATGATGCGAGAAAGCTCCTTAGCGGTTACCCAGAAGTCTGTAGACACTTCTGTTCTCACAATGAAGGATCCTGGCTCTTGGCAGGGCTTTCTCCCATGGCGAGTCTCTTCGCAAGTTGCACAACGTAAAGAAAATAAGAGTGGTGCTCTGTTTCCTTCTTTTGATTCCTACTTCTAGCTAGGAACGGGGCATACTGTCAGTCTTTCTTTTAAAATGAGCATTGGCATGTTGCTGGTTACTGCTCTTTGTAGAGCACTGCTCCTCCTCTGAGAGTCTAATTCATTGTCCTTGCTGTGCGTGGTCACACCCTTTTTGCTTGCTTATCTTCACTTATTCTTCCTCCCTTTTTTTCAGCTTTTCTCATGAAGCAGGATTCACAGCACTTGCTTTAAGTCTCTACGTTGCAGCCATCTGAGTGAGTCACCTAAACACCCTGCAAAGTCAGGGAGAAGCAGACTCTCCCAGGAAGTGACTCATCTGATCCAGGTCCTCCTTGGGTTAGGTCCTCCTTGGGTTCAGGTAACCACGCCTTCCAGTGAGTTCACTGTCAGGGGAGCTCTGGACCACACAAAACCACCAATGTCATCCACCACTTCCACAGCGCAACTGGGGCATTCTCCGGTGTGCCTCTGTCCCCAGCATTTCCCCTGCAGAAGGGCAGAAAAAACAGCAACAGCCTTCCTTTGGACCTCTGCATTTGCACCACTGCTTTAGTGTCCCAGTTGGCAACCACGTAGCCGGGAGGGGACACCCCCAGGGCCTCGGCCCACCAACCATCCTTTGCATCACAGCAAGGGAGGATTGAGGCAGGATTGCTACCTTGAACGGGCTTCTCCCAGTCTTTCTGATCCCGATCTATCAGCGAACGCTGGCCACAGGAAAGCACTGCAAGGCAGCAAGCAAACCTCCAGTGAGGAGGTTCAAGAACAGAGCGCCAGTATGCTGCTCAGCTTGGAGCTTGGGTAGGCATCTGTCTGGCAAGCTGGACCTTCACCCTGTCCCGCTGCTTCCTTTGCTAGACTCTTACTACTTGGTGTAAAAAGCCCAGTCCGTCATTCTCTCCTGCTCATGGTGAGAGGAGCCACAGCCACAGTCTCCTCACACATAGCCTCTCTGCAGTTCTTCCTATGGGAAGCAGAAGACTCCTGGTGGAAGTTTCCCTTGTGTGGGGTGAAACTGTGGCCAGTAAAGTGAAGTGAATTCTGGCACATGGAAGCAGGTTCCTGGATGGGGAAGGAAGGGTGTTTATGAAGAACAGAGCTGGACCACAGCTCTCATTGAGTTAGAAACTCCTTGATTCCTGTGGACATGAGCTCTTTCCTGATGTCATGGTAACGCTGTGATTCCAAATACATGTGACATAACCACCACAGTTTGACTGGTGTTGATGCTTTCACAGTATCTGCCATACCAGTCCTCTTCTCTGCCTTACACTTCCCTGCAGAGCTGCCAATGAAGATGCGACCCGGCTGCGGTGCTGGCTTCACCCATGCCCTCTCCCAGGGCAGGGACAACGAGTGCTGTCACACAGTGTCTCCGCTGGCACTGGGTCTAGAGGCAGACTGGGCTTGTCCTCACCTCCTCTGCCGTCCCAAACTAAACTTCCTTCTTCCAGTTTCCAGAAAAGTTAATGGGAAAAAGGAGAGAGGAGTAGAGAGCAGGAGGGCAAGGCATAGTGCAGCAGGTTTTGCCTGAACAGAAGCTCCAGTACCTCCCGAGCGCAGGAGTCTCAGAGCTACCTTGACTCCATTATGGAGCTTCGGGACAGGTTCCAGTCCCATGGCAAGAATAGTTCATCCGAGAAGAAAGGGGTTAGAGGAAAGAAAGAGCCCACCCACCAGAGACACGGGGACATGCGTCTCGTTGGTCTCTGCCTGCTTGTTCTTACTGCAGATGTAATTGCTCAGGTGAAAATGCCCTGTTTGCCTCCAGTAGCTGTCTGATGTGTGAGAAGCTGTGTTACATGTGCAGGAGCAATTTGTCGGTTTGGGTTTTCTTCCTACTGCTGAACCCTCTCATTAACTTCTGCTTCACTGGAACTAGCTGGACCACTGACTTCTGTACATAATTACTGCATTTCATACTCTGCGTCCAGAACGGAAGGAAAATCATGCAAGCATCATTCAGGCAATTAAAGATACACTGCCTTATGCTTTGCACGCTTTCCATTGCTCCCTCAAAATTTCCAGCACAGAGACTTCTTGCTTTGGAGTTAAGAACACACCACAAGCCTGGTTTTGTTGCTCACTACTGAACACATACTCAGTAAAATGCTTTTCTGGTTGTGCGCACACAGTAAAGAAAGCAATAATCCCAGTAAGCTGAGGAGACAGACGTGATGCCTTCCTGTTAGACGACTGCTCTGAAGGTACCACCTACCAAAAGCATCCCTTGACTGTCCAGATACAGTGTGAAATTCTGCTTAGTTTTCCATTGTCACTCCCAGGTCTGTTGGTCATGCTGTTTCTTGGGCTCTTCCTTGTCACTGGGGTCTTGATTTGGCTTTGTGGTTGGGTAGAGGTTGGGAGAGCTTGGCAGCAAGGACAGAAAAGGTAGCAGTGGGAATATCACACAGGAAACATGGTAAGGGAGACTGGGCACTTGTGCAGACCTGTCCAAGCCACCCATCTTTCAATGCCACAAACCCCCAATTTTTCGTAATTATATGATCCCTGCATTTTAAGAGGCACAAACCTGTCTTGCAGGCTGTTTGGGGTTTAGCTGGGGGCATGAGTACTTCTCTGCAGAAGGGGTGCTGGTTTGCCCCCACCAGAGGCAAAGCTTTTCTAAATCTCAGCTGACAGAAAAACAAAACTCCACTCTGCAAAGTGCTGGGACATATTCTCCTGAGCTTCTTTCCCTACCGCTTCTTCAGACCTGCCTACGTGCAACTCTCCATGTTAATCTGCTGCCTCTGGAAGCCACTTACCAGAAAAGACTGATCTACTACTGTCTCAGGTCAGATTAACAGCTGAATCACTGGAAACAAAAAGTTACTGAGAGAGCAAGTAAAAAAATGCATCTTCAGTCTCTGTTTCACAGTATGTCTTTCTGAGTGTCTTCATTTCTAAGATGCTTTTCAAGGTGCCTTTCTGGTGAGACCTGGGCTCAGAGACTCAGCCCACCCTTCCAGCCATCTGCTAAATATGACTCCAGCAGTTCTGCCTGCAGGACTTCGGATATTTAGAACTGAATATTTTGGCTAGTCAGACCCTTCGCAGATCTGCAGATCCACAGATCCCCATCCAGCTCTCCTTGGGTCACCTCTCGGCACCCATGGTGAAGACCATGCCCCTTTGTTTGGATCCCAAATGGACTGTGATGGAAAACAGGCAACTCTCATTCAGGTCTAACCTCCAAGAAGTCACATGTGTTCATGAATTTCTTCTGTTTTGTGGTTTGTCTTGATGAAACCTGCAGAATCTGAGCAAGGTGTGCAAATGAGACTGCTAATAACCAGCTTGCTGTTCATTTAGACACTCAAGTAATGGACCCATGAGCTTATAATAACAGGTCAGAGAGTTAAAGTCCTGTAGAAATTGCTTTGTCAGCATCCTCTTCTCGTCAAATAAATTTTTTATAACTATAGCAGAGATTCTGACATAGTCATGCAGAAACCCCAGCCTGCAACTAGCCGTGCCCTTGCCAGAATCCTGCTCTGTTTCAAGAAATCACAGTTCCAGAACAAGTATTTTCCAGGACAAGAGATTGCATGGAGGGCTACCCAAGAGGGATGGAGATACATCACTAGGGTGGGGAACACCAGAGATTTTCTCAACTTCAGCTTCTTTCAAGAAGAGTCAAGACAATCTTGCTGTTAGACAAGGGCTGTGCTTCTGTGCTGTGTCAGGTTCCCTTTCCTGAGCAGGCAGGGTGCTGTCACTTCAGATGTGTTAAAGAGAGCGGAAGCTATAGGGACGGAAAAATTATGCCATCAGCTGTAGAAATCATCTGTGCATGCCTAAGAGAGCTTTCCTCTGAGGAGCAATTAGTAAGAAAATGCAAACCAGTCTGTTTTGTGTTAGACGATCATTAGAACTAGAACAAGACTTAACAAAGCGTGTAAATGACACTGCAAGCAACTGACAGGTCTCTGCTGCATCAAATGCTGCTGCCATGAAAGCAGCATTCCCACGATGATAAAGCACATTGCGAGACTTCTGTGAGACGGGTGATGTTATTTTGTATTTATTTCACTGAATTTCTAATAAGCTAGTTACAATTTTACATTTACAATTCTTGATGTTTACCCAAAATATTTGCTCCTTGAGGTGACTTGTCAACATCTAGAGGAAGAGATCTTCAATGAGCAAAGCAAAAACCCTTCTGGAAGAAGAAAGGGGCTGCTCTTCCAGGCTGGATCCCAGGGGCATCAAATGGATCTCAAACTATAATTCTTGGAAAAAAACTGTGGCATGAATATCAGAAGACTCTCATGGTTGTGAGCTTCTCTGTAATCCCTGGAAGAGGAGAAGCTGCCAGAGAAGTGAAGGACAACACGGAATGGGTCTGCTGGTCCTTGTCCAGCCAACAAAGCATGAGAGATAGCTAAGAGATGAAGTGACTGAGAACCACTGAAAATAGGGTATTTAGCTGGAAAGAAATCCTCCATGAGAGGAAAGATCTCAATTTTTTTATTGACCATCTGTAGCAGAGCTGGAAAAAAATTATTCCTCAATTACTACTTCCTTTTCTTGTTCATAGATCACCCTTTGAAAATATTGAGGGGGAGGGAAGGAAGAAATGATGTGACAGTGCATCTATATCAATAAATAGATTCTTCTGGGATACAAACATTTTCCTCTTCTTAAAAAGTCCAGAAAAATGACCTGTGACAAACTCAGATGGGTTCCGAAGCTGGATAGCACAATTTGAAAAGAATGGTAAAAGTGGGAAATGGTTAATTCAAGGCAGAGATTTAAGAAAAAGAAGAAAGGGCAAAAATTAATCTCTCTCATCCATTAAAAACCTTCTCTCTAATACACATTCCAGCCATCTCACCATCATGCCATGCTTCACTGGGAGAAGGACGTAAGCCAACCCTACGTGATAACTCCTCTGCCAGAGCAGGTACAGACTGCACTTTCTGTCTGGAAGCTGCTAGGCCATGGCAGGGTCCCTCGTCACAACCACAGCCCACCCTCCTGGGTACATACTGGGCACAACCTCCACCTGAACCTCCTCTGGCCCCCTTCCCGCAATCTTCATGGACAAGGCCAGAACAAGCCACTTCCAGTCTGAAGAGCATCCTGCAAGGATCACATTTCCAGGGAAATTTCTTATTTTTCTTGCTGGCAGAAGGGTTCAAAGCTGTTTCCCAAAAAACAAAACCCACTTTCCTCACAAGTAGTGGAGAGAGCTCAGTCCTTGCTGAGGCTCCGCTAACACAGCATGTAATTACGGAGAGGAACATCCATGGCAGCACAGCTGTCTCCCTGGGAGGGCGGATGAGAGATCTGAATCATCGGCTGGAAGTATGCCGGCTCTCGCCAGTGTCATAGCTAACTTCAGCACTGCAGTCAAGTGCCAGAGCAAATCCAGCTGCAGAAGCTCTTGCTTTTGGTGCAGATGGTCCCTTATCCTGTCCCTGATGGTAACCCGAGCAGGTCTCACCACAGCTAGCCGCAGGCATCCAAGAGCTAGTTGTCTCAGTCTGAGCTAGTCTTCTGGGCTTGCTTTATGGTCAGCAGAAACACATCTAGCTGAGGGTGTTACATCGACTTTCAGAAGCAGTTAATTGAGCAGCCCTTGGGAGGATGAGGTTGATCTGTCTCTCTGGTAATCAAGAGGATTATATAGAGTTACACGAGTTTAACCCCACCTGCTTTAGGAGATGTGAGAAACAGATTCTCTAAAGAATCATGTAGCTATGTGATAAACCTCTGTTAAAATGATGGCTTATCAAGACATTTGCTCTGCCTGATTTTGGAGTGACAAAACATGAAGGCTTAATATATTTCATCGGGTTTCCCCCATGAGCAGATAGGGAAAAGACTTTTTATATCTCAGTTGTTTTGGGATAGTAGCATTCAAAATATCATTCTTCTGCACACACTCTCAATCCCTAGGCTGTGCTGGAGCCTGACTCCCACAAAACTCCTTCTGATTCACGCTACTGCCAACCGGGTGTGAACATTTCCTATGCAGTGCAAACATGTTCCTGCAACAAGCCCATCCTTGGCTCTGACAGAGGGTAAAAAAGGGATGATCAGCTCAAGCTAAATGTCAAACTCTAGAGCATCTCACTCTGAAACCATCAAGCTGTGAACTTGGGTCAAAAAGTAAATGAAAAGAAGGCATGACTGTGATTGCTTCCCCTGGCTCTGATTCCATGAAAAATTTAATTCTGGTCATCTGGCAGGTCCAGGTGCCACAGCATCCTGCATAGTGCAGGCAAGCCAGAGTTAGATGTAACAGGTCTGTGCAGAACAGAAGGACCATCCAAACCAGGGCTCTGGCGGTGCTCCCTGTGGCTGCTCCACGGGTACTTTTCCAGGAGACCATTGTCATTTAAATGGAGATCACTTCTTTCCTGTAAAGCTACGTGTACTAGTGTTATTTTGGATCCTCTTCAATAACTATTTTTAAAATTATTTAAATCAGTAAAAAAAAGGCTTTTAAACAGAAAAAATCTGGTTTTGCCTGACGTGTGATTCCTGAGCCATTGCAGGGCCTCATTGTAATGATCCTGTCCCTCGTATTGTTCAATAATGACTCTTCATTTATAAATGAATACTGTAGTGCACCAACAGTCATGGGGTGTCCAAAGGCCACGTCTTGATCCAGTTAGTGCTATTATGTAATGACAAATGAGGGGTGCAGTTCTCGGTGTAGAAGGGGAGGTCTCTGCAGCAGCCGGAGGCGGACAAGCAAGAGCTCGAGGCAAGAGCTCATGGTGGAAGGAGCTTTGCCACCCAGCTCACTCGCCCTGCAGACAGATGTAGTTTGCGCCAGGCAAGCACTATGCATCAGCTCTTTTCCCGAGGAAAACATGTACAGTACCACTAATAGGACAGGCACTGATGCTTTCCAAAGGCTGTGTCACCACAGCTTTTTTGGACATTCCCAATACCCATCCCTGTGACAGTACATCATCCTGGGTCTTCATAGTTCCACTGCTCAGCAAGGTATGCACTTGTGGGAGCCCTGGCTGTGTCCCTCTGCTCCGGTCTGTGTTGCATACCTACCAGAGCCCCTTCTGCAGTCACGTGAAGCCCACCTTGTTGGTACCGCATGTCCTGCCGTGCTAATATCCCACCCACCTTTCAGCAGGGATTTCCTCCTATGGGAAAGAGGTCATTTGCACCTGCCTAAACATCTACAAGGGGGATCTTTGCCGTGTCTAAATCCACGCTACGCTTCCTTTGCTGCCAGTGGAAAGCCAGTCACTGGATCTGGAGAATGAGTCCTACAGAAACAGCCAGCTGAGGTAAGAGAGGTGAGTCGCGTCCCACCTGCGCATGTTTCTCTTCTCTCTTTGTCTATGAAGGATGCCCAGGGTGGCTGCCTGCACTGCAAGTGTTTCTGCCACGGTTATCTGAAGATAGACGATGTGCCTGTCACTGGCTGAGGATGGGGAGACAGCACTGGGACTTGCTGACGTTGGCCCCCAAGACACCTTCCCCTGGCTCTGCAGCAGATGCCTGGCCCAGGGGTGACAGGGAAGCACAGGAAGAAACCGGTCACGCTGCATCAACACTGACCCATGTCTTGTAGGGTCAGTGCTGGAAAGTCTACCATGGTGATCAGCACAGTGTAGTCTGGGCTTCAAGTGCCAAGTGGGCTCATTTCACTTCAGACATTTATAAGCAAATTTTCAGAGTAAGTAATGTGAGGTCCTTGTATAGTTCCTGGTTAGAAACAGGCCAGGCAGACCTAGTCGGTGGTGTCAGGATGTCCTGGAAATTCCCATTTTAAGCTGCTCTGGCTGAGGTACTAGTTGGTCCAAGCCCAAAGGTTAAAATAGAAACTTTAATTACATTGCTTTAAATATGGAAAAACTGAAGCAGAAGAGGATGTAGTAGACTCAAAAATCTCAATGATGTGAGAGATTTTGGCTGCAAAAGATGTCAGGGCATAGGATTGTTATCACAGAATCACAATGAACTAAAAGAAGACATTCTTGGCATTTGTATGGCCAAAGACCACTTGGTGAGATGCAGGAGACATTGCTTTAGAGATCTATGCTCCATCTGGCTTAAAATTGCTCCCAATTCAGAAGATGTCTGAGAGGAAGAGTGGGATTTTCATCTCTTTGTGAAACACAGCTCCAAGTAGAAATGTGCAGCTGGTACATGTGGAACTGTCCTTGTCTTATCCCGAGAGCTGCTGGTGACTTGGCGGGGAATTTGTACTGCTTTAACACAGGGGAGTTTCTGCACCACGCAATTCACTGAGTATTCCTGAGAACCCATTTATTCTTCCACTGTAGTTCTGCAGTCTTCTTCCTACTGTTAAATGGAAAGATGGTGATGACTGCATCTGTTATATTAAAAATACATTGACCTTAAACTTCTAATTATACAATGACCAATTTACAGAAATTTTAATCACTCTTCACTATGCCAGAAAAAAATCACTTTTAAAAGGCAGTTCAAACTGCATTTTTTTGTCAGTGGGAGAAGTGCAAGCCAACATTTTGTCAGATGTGCTAAACTTCACGAGGAGGGAGCTGCATATAGCTTTAACTGAGGAGACAGTTTGAGGAAGGGCCTGTGTGGAGAGGGTTCTGGCATCAGAGCAATGAGTGATGGCAATGCTTTTGGCAAGAACTAGCAGGGAAAAAAAAAAACATGCAAAGCAATGTCCATCACAGCCTTGTATTCCTCCCAGTGCAACCCCTTGGGACTTCAATTCAAGCCTGAATGACCACTTAATTACAGTTTTCTTTGTTATTTGTTTATGAATTGCAGAATTACAGAATAATAGAGGTTGTAAGGGATTTCTGGGGGCCATCTGGTCCAACCAACCTCTCTAAAGCAGGGCCAGCTTTGAATTTGGATTAGTCCCGAAATTAAATTAGGTCAATGAGGGCCTTGCACACAGAATATCTTCAAGAATGGAGCCTCCACAACCTTACTGGGCTCCTCTTCCAGTACGTGACTCCTCCTCAGTGTGGAAACACTTGGTATTTAGAAACCTGGAGATGATCACTCATATCCCTCTAACAGCCTCAGCAGGCAGGTTCCAGCTGTTTTACAGGACTGAAAAGTTTGCAAGGCGTTTGAAGTAGTTAATGAGATCAAAGCCTCCTGTTCCTTTAAAGCCTGTGAAAATCCCAATTGACCAAACAGCGTGTTTCTCTCATGCTTTGGAGTTATTTCAGAACAAACCAGGTGGCATGCATCCAAATTATCAGAGCGAGTTTTCTTGGGCAGAACATGTTAGCCTGCTCCTCTTGCTGTGTTCTCTGGAGATGCCTGATACAGTCTTGAGTCCATGTGCTCTGACTCACTCGCTGGGAGAGGCTGTGGGAGCTCTCATAGCTAGCTGATTTGCAAGCTGCTTCACTACTTTATCTTATCTGCCTGTGCGCATGTTTGAATACAAGATAAGACATCTTCGATATGAGATCCAGCTTTATCACAGCTCTGCTGTGGCGCAGAACATCCCAGATGACCAGATAAAGTCAGATTCTGGTATGTTGCCCTTAGTGGCACTGAATGCTTCGCACCCGGTGGGACAGGCCCATCTGTCCAGCAGTGTAGGAGCAGGCAGACATTTTGTAGCTCAGGCAGATCCAGCCACTCTGAAACCGTGTTTGCAGACTCTGGGGTGAGTAGGTCTATCCGTGTGCAAGGAATGAAAGCCCAGGGTGGCTCCCACAGTATCTGGCAGACTGAGCTGTCACTGGAGCAGAGGAGCGAGCGAGGAGTTGAAGCAAGCGCTGCACCAGGTTTTCTTGGAGCCAGCGGCGCCAATCCGTCTCCTGGGTAGTATCTTCTTTTGGGAGAGCCATGAGACCATGCCACATCCATGTTGGCCCAGCTGCAGCATTTGTCTGCACAAGGTCCAGAGCAATTCCCAGTCCACCAGCCAGCAGGGAGCAGTGGGCAGCACCTGCCAAGGTTGGGTGAGAGGGTGAGGAGGCTGGTGGCAGTGTGTCACGGGGTGTCCCCTGCCATGCAGCATCTCCTCCAGCCTCTCTGTCCATCCCTGCCTGGTGCCCATTGGCTCTGTTCCCTGCTCAGCACTGGGGTCCCTTGTGCAATGGCTGGTTTCACACTTGGGCAGCCCAGCCTCCCTTTCTACTGAACTCTTCACCTGGTGTAGCTTTTGGGAGCTGCATCCCTTCCCTGTCCTGTTTTCCTTCAACACCATGACTTCCTTCCACAGTCTCTGCCACCATGGATCAGAGATATTAATCACAAATGGGAGGCAATTGTGGGTGTCTTCTTCAGGTGCAGGCAGAAGAGGGGAGCGCAAGGTCACAGAATCACAGAATAGTAGGGGTTGGAAGGGACCTCTGTGGGTCACCCAGCCCAACCCTCCTGCTGAAGCAGGGTCACCCAGAGCAGGCTGCACAGGACCTTGTCCAGGCGGGTCTT
>Ga0065711_1049775_pt1 | contig 11138 bp, 5 predicted proteins | sample Hoacrofraction12_FD_59098 | JGI IMG/M metagenome (GOLD analysis project Ga0065711, IMG submission 59098) | Hoatzin crop microbial communities from Cojedes, Venezuela - Epithelial fraction 12 v2 (version 2) | ecosystem: Host-associated > Birds > Digestive system > Esophagus > Crop | place... | reverse complement strand
CCTGTCCTCCAGGACCTCTCAAAGATGATGGAGAGTGGCTCAGCAATGACATCCGCCAGCTCCCTCAGCACTTGTGGGTGCATTCTATCAGGGCCCATGGATTTGTGGGCCTCCAGATTGTCTAAGACTCCCTCACACATTTCTCCTCAACCAAGGGAAGGTCATCGTCTCTGTAGGCTTCTTCTGTTACTTCCGGGGCCTGGGATTCCTGAGGGCCTGCCTTGCCACTGAAGACTGAAGCAACAAGGCATTCAGTAGCTCTGTCTTCTCCACATCCTCCATCAGCGGGACACCCACCTCATTCAGCAGTGTCCCCACATTGTCCCTAGTCTTCCTTTTGCTGCTGATGTAGTTCAAGAAGCCCTTCTTGTTGTTTTTGACATCTCTTGCCAGCTTCAATTCCAGGTGGGCTTTGGCCTTCCTCGTTGCATCCCTGCACGCTCTGACCACATTCCTGTACTCTTGCCAAATGGCCTGCCCCTCTTTCCACATTCCATGGACCTTTCTCTTCCACCTGTTCTCCTCTAGAAGCTCCTTGTTTAACCATGCAGGTCTCCTACCTCCTTTGCTCGATTTCTTTCTCAGGGGGACGCACTGCTCCTGAGCATGGAGGTAGTGTCGTTTAAACAGCGAGCAGCACTCTTGGACCCCCTCTGCCTTCAAGAGACCTGGCTCACGGGATTCCTCCCAGTAGCTCCTTGAAGAGATCAAAGTTAGCCATCCTGAGGTCCAAGGTTTTGATCCTACTTATCGCCCTGCTTCCTCCATGCAGGATCATGAACTCCACCATTTCATGGTCACTGCAGCCGAGTCTACCTCTGACCTTCACATCCTCCACCGGTCCCTCCTTATTTCTTAATACAAGGTCCAGCAGCGCGTCTTTCCTTGTTGGTTCCTCCACCACTTGCATCAGAAAGTTATCATCGATATTCTGTAGGAACCTCCTGGATTGCACCTGCCTAGCTGTGTGCTCTTCGCAGCTGATGTCAGTGTGGTTGAAGTCCCCCATGAGAACCAGGGCCTGTGACTATGAGGCTGCTTGCACCTTCTTGTAGAAGACCTCATCAACTTCCTCCTCCTGGTCGGGTGGCCTGTAGTACACACCCACAATAACATCACCCATATGAGCCTGTCCCTTAATTCTAACCCATAAGCTCTCAACTCTTTCATCTGCCCCCAGGCCAAGCTCAACGCATTGCAGTTGCTCCCTCACATACAGAGCAACTCCACCACCTCTCCTTGTTGGCCTGTCTTTCCTAAAGTGTATGTAGCCTTCCATGACAACATGCCAGTCATGCGAGTTGTCCCACCACATTTCAGTGATGGTGACCAAGTCGTAGCTGCCCTGCTGTACAATGGCTTCCAGCTCCTCCTGTTTATTGCCCATGCTACGTGCGTTGGCATAGACACACAATGGGTGATACAAACTTGACCTGGGGAAGATTAACGTGCTTTCTTGTCCGTTAATAACAGAGTAGGCTAATAAGAACTAAAAGCAAAACTGAAAACATCTTTCCTCTCACTCTCCTGACTTCTTCCCAGGTTCAACTCTGCTCCTGTCCCCTCTTTCTCCTCCCCCCAAGCAGTGCAGGGGGATGGGGAATTGAGGTTGTGGCCAGTCCATAACAATTCCTCTCTGTTTCTCTTTACTCCTCACACTTTTTCCCTGCTCCAACATGGGTCTTTCCCACAGGTTTCAGTCCTTCAGAACAAACCTGCAGAGTGGATATCTGATCCGATGTGGTCCTCCATGGGCTGGTGGGGGACAACCTGCTTCACCATGGTCTTTTCCCTGGGCTGCAGGGGAATCTTGTCTCTGGTGCCTGGAGCACCTCCTCTCGCTCCTTCTCTGACCTCGGTGTCTACATAATTGTTTCTCTCACATTTTTTTCACTTCACTTTCTCACAGTTGCTGCACAGCTTTTTCTACCCTTTCTTAAATCTATTATCACAGATGCATCACCAGTGCCACCAAAAGGGTTATCTTTGGACAGAAATTTTTCTGTTTTAGAGCCTTCTGGAACTGTCTCTCTCTGACATGGAGGTAGCTCGTGGTCTCTTCTCACAGAATTCACCCCTACAGTCCTAACCAATACCAAAACCTTACCACATAAACAAAATACACCCCTTAATCTGGGATGTTGTGGACAGAATACCTGACTTTACCCTTGCGCTATTAACCTCTGCTGTTCATTCATCTGGACACCAATGATACTGCTGGGTCAATCCCAAGCATGTCAAAGGAGACTGACCATGGAGCTCTGGAAGTGAGGTTCAAGGGACTGAGGCACAAGGGACTCAGTACTGCCACTGAAGGGAGAAAAATTGGATAATTACCACGGATCAATACCTGGCTGTGGGGCTGAAGCCACAGGAAGAGCTTCAGCTGAAACAAGATTTTGCTTTGTAACACCATTTGGTGGTGCTGCATCAGTCCCTTGACCTATTGTGTGGTTGTATACATATTTTGATAGACTAGGGCAGGTTTTCAAATATGTATCCAGATATGCTTATAGGCAAATCACCGAGGACAGGAATAGGCTCAGTCAGGTAGCTTGTTAGAGATGAGGCAGTGGTCTCCTAAGCAACATAAATATGGAGATCCTTGCCAAGCACAATCTGCTGAGCTGTGTGCAGTGCTGAGTTCCTAATCATCAATAGTGCAGCAAGAACATTAACATGCATGGGATGGAATATGCACAAATTTTTGCTACTATCACACTCTGTTGTAACTCCTGGCATGGTAACTTCATATCATTGTTACCTGAATTTGGCATTATGACATGAATGAGGAAAATATCTGACCTTTATGCCTCTGCTGAACTACTTTTGTGAGAAAAATGCAGTTATCTTCCATATATTTCATAGATCTTCAGGGATGAAAAATATGTGAGGATGTGCACATGTAGTATGCTGCATTTCTGACTCACTGTATTTGACATCTTTAAAACCTCCTTTAACTTCTGTGATTGCAAAGGGAGATGAATGCTTCATGCACCTCGACCTCCTGCTTTCACTAGTTTTTTTTGCCAGGTCCGTAGACTAGCAGCAGTTACAGTCTTCTGTGGCGTAGTCTGATTACAAAAGGGGGATTTCTCTAATAAGAGATGCAATTATGTCCTCTACATGCTCATCTTGAATCATTTTGTCAGCCATTACCTAAATTCAAAACCAGTTTGTACTGACAACGTAGTAACATATTGATCCACCCAATTTGTCTGCACTGGTGAAGTTCGTATCCTTCTTTAATACTAATGGATTTGACATTCACATGGGAAGAAATATATTTGTTGGTTTTCTGCTTTCAAAGTCAAGCCTACTCCACACTTTGGACAACTATTTCCCATGAAATAGAGGCGCAGTTTGGCAGCTCTTGAGTTCAGGCATTATAGACTTACCACAACTTTGAAACATGAAGTAGCACAATTCAAGAACTCTAGTGCTGCTTATTAATTCATTGTCTAAGGGAAGAGGATGAGCCACTGCCTAAGATGGCTTATCATGCAATGGAAGAGCAACTGTAACACAGTAGCTACCACTACTATAGGACTGCCAGAGACCAGTATCACCTAGCACTTCATTCTAACTTTTATGTAAAATTCCTATTGAATTTTAGCTAAATTTGCACTGTACTCAAAGTTACTGCACATTGTCTCAACATATTTACACAGACAAAATTAAGAGTTGCAGATATTTTCATTCAAAATTTCTGGCTTCGGCAAGCTATCCTTCTCAGCCTGTCCTGTAATGTATTTCATTTGACAATTAAAAAGTTAAAGTAATAAACCTGCATGTTTAACTCTTGTATCTTTAGCTGTTTCAAGATCATATTTGCAGACAGACTTAGGTTCCATTCCTGCAAATACTGTGGTCTGAGAGGAAGTTCATTAGTTAAAATTACTTGTCAGTTTGACAATACTGTTCAACTCAGACTGTGCTAAGTAACAAAAGAAATAAGAACTGCAAGTTATTGTAGTAAACCCATTTACAACAAAGCATGCCCTGATTTATCAGCCTGTCTTTAGTCATAAATTCTACTTACTCTAAAATTAAATTTCACACTTTAGGGCAATTACCATTCGTCAGTGTAGGCAGTCATATCTGTTAGACCATAGTTTTTGTTTCTGAGGAAAAATGAATCCCTCTGAATTCAGTTGCAAACAGGTTTCTTCTCACGATTCATGGTTAAATCTCTAACTGAAGCTTCACTCAAGAATTTAGCTAGAGGAAAAGAAATCAAAGGTGTGTTAAAAACCAGTTAGACGTCTAATTTCTATTACAATTTTTAGAAGCTGGATATATGAAATAACAAATTAGCTGTCAAAACCAAAGTTTTTTTCTTTGTTTTTAACAGCCCCAATATTTGAAGTGATAAGGTTAGATAACAGGATTCACAATTTACTCAGTTCAAAATCTTGGTAAAATAGAGCAATGTTACAGAAAACCTAATAATATAGTGCTACTACTTCACATATGCTCCCACTTAATTTTAAAAAACATTCAGGTGTTATTTTGTGCATGCATGTATTTGCATATGTACATACAAGTAAGACAAAAGACAAAGAAGAATCAATATATAGTATATCCTGTTACAATGATTCCGATGCTGCGTTACTCTATATTCTCTGCAAGTACTGGTACATATTAAAAAATTTATTTGTCTCTTTCTGTGTTATGGCTATTTTTTCAGATGTAATTTTTGTGCTTGCTTTAGTTCTATACAGTTGTATTTGATTCAGCCTCTCACCTTAAGGACCTGATAAAGAAGCTTCTCCTGTAGCTGCTGAAGGAAGGCAATTCCACACTGCTAGCTCTAAACCATTGCCCACAGTCAGCTCCTGGACATACCTGGGGAGACTGAGTGCACTGATCTTTAAGACTTTCAGGCTAAGCACAAATTTTACTTAAAGGAGAGGCATTAATTAACTTAACTTCTTCTTCTATTTAGAAAATCTGTATGACAGTGCTCAAATAAGATGCATATTATGTCTTCTTCTTCTCTCTTCAGCCTTCTTTCTTATATTTACGTAAACATGGTTTGTAAACTGGCTTGCAGACACATGGCCCTCCTCTGAAATGTGCAAGTATCTTCAGAACAGTTTCACAAATATTTTTACAAATAATAGAAGATATTCACTTTAATGTGTATTCTCTGATTTATTGTGCTCACTTTCATTAATATTTTATGAATATTGAATATTAAAAGAATATTTGGTTTCATATTAATATTCTCAATTAATGCATCATATAATGAATATGTGATTACAATACTCTCAATGAATACTAATGGGAAATGTAACTGCAAGAGTATTGCTGAATGGCAATTTTTATTTTTTAAATATGCATATTTGCACTTTTAACCTGAGACAGAAAGATGGTTTCAGTGAAACTCCCGAGTGTTGTTCATCAGATTAGAATCAAAATCAAGTGACTTGCAGCTTGCAATTTACCAGAGGTTTTGAAGTAATTTATGTAATAATTTTGAAAGCTCGTGATGATCTATATACAGACTACTTACTGAAGACCATATAACACAAAAGACTAACCCCATAAATGATCTGGAGAAAATCTATGCACCTTGTGGACAGACAACACAAGAAGACAAAAAGGATCTAAACCAATTAAAAGTTTCAGTAAACAGTGAATTCTGTTTGGGAAACTTGTTTTCTTTCTTCTTTCTGATTCTTGACACTTATCCCAGGTTGTTTCTCAGTGTTCCCTGTGTAAAGAATAAGATAACTAGCATATTTACATGTTGTCTATTTGTCTTGTAAACAACCTTAGGAAAGACTTCCACTTATTGTGTGTATATACAATGCTTAAAAAATGGTAAAATGGGGCCTTGAGATACTAGTACATACATTAGTAGGTAGCACTACTATCATTAATGTTTGTTTCAATTACCATTTGAAAAACTTCAACCAACAAATTGAAAAGTGAAAAATCAGGCAGACTTCCAAAGAAAGATGCTTTAAATATTTCTTTCTGAAGAGCTCAGCATAGAGTTTAAAAAGAAAATAGACTTTCTTAGCTTTCTACAGTAAAAAAAATATTTGATGAAACAGTGGAAAAAAAAATGGAGTAAACAAATTTTACAGGTTCAAATATGTTGAACACACAGTATGACTGCCTTTCAGCCCTTGTGTATAAGCAGAAGATAGTTAAATGTTTAAATGTTACTATTTCTAATTAAAATTTCAGGGTGGATTAACTTGTGATGAGTACTGAAAGCACAAAAACTCGGCTACTTCACTGACCACCTCTTTAAGTATATTGTTTGATATGAAGTCAGACTGAAATCCCAAGTGTTCAGCTTGAAATGTAAACCACAGTGCTAGAGATTCATAAGAGATATAGTGAGGAATCAGCCCATTGCCCAGACACAATAGTATGAAAGAACAATGAACAATAGTTGGCATATCCTCACAGTTTTATTTCTCTGGACGTTGCAGAAAGATTTCTTTAACAAACAGCATTAAACACGCTTCAATTTTGCCATATGGAGGATCCCTAGATCCAATTTCTACTTGATACAAGATGTGTGTATCCTTTGTATGGCTCTCCTATATTTCAGCTATCACTTGCAGAGAAGAAATATGCCTCTTAAAAGCAGAATGTGCACAGCAGGTGTTTTTCAGGGACTAAGTAACATGATGAACAGTTTTTATCTGAAACACTACATATGGCTTAGGTCACAATATTAGTGAAAGGACATTCAAAAGAGAGATTAAAAGATATGCTGCAGAAGACAACAAAAATCACTTTGGAGTTTGAGGACTGAAGCTATGATGAAAGACCTGTCAGGCATGGTTGACGTAGTTTAGGTGCAGAAGACTTCAGAGGAAGGTTATTGAAGTACATATAATGTGCTGTTGATGTTAACTTTAAGTATACATGGATTTTAAGATGCACGAATTAAAGTGTATTATATTAAAAGTATGTACAAAATACATAAAGTGTATAATATATGCACACTAGATATATACATTCTTTTTTTAGGGAAGCAGTTTAGATGAATGTTTAACTTAAATATGCACATTGAGTAAAAATAAAAGAATAAATAAAAAATAAAATAATAAAACCAGGAATATAGACAAATTGCCTATTTGTTACTTAATATTTTAACAGCTGACATTCTTGGGTATTCATTGTGTCTACTCAGGAGCATTATTTTTGGCATTGCCAATGAGATTAAAATGGAGCTTAACTGCTAGGTGAAAAATATCACAAAGCATAGGTGGACATCTTTCTCTCATATTTCATCCATTTTGGTCTAAGAACCTGCACTCAGCTACTATGGATTAACAGATGAGTAGTGTCCTGTTTGTTTCTTCACAAGAGTTCTAGGTAGCCAAAGCCACCGTTTTAAAATGGATGTTACGTTGTGGAACGGAACAGTTTTACAAATACCAGTATTTCTGTCAACTCTGATTTTATTTAAAATTAATTTCCCTTTAGTGAAGGCTATTCTCATGTCAAATGTGCATTTCCCAGCCTCTGATTTTATGCATGCAAAGTTAGCCAGAAAAACAGTATTTTTGTAATGAGAAATGTGTAACTTTGTCCTAGATAAGCCCTGATTATTTGTTAAAGTCTGAAGATTTATGGGAATTAAAAACCTTCCAATTACTATTCCAAAGAGTGATAATCAAAAGGGTCAAATAAATAGATAGCCAGGAATACTTTTTAAGAGTTATCTGAGCACAAAATGATACTCAGTTTTAACTATTTTGTTCTGCATTTCTTCCATTTTACCAATGCTGAGAAAAATCAGGTCACACAGTACTTGAGGATGTGCTTATTACTGTGAAGTACAATGCAATATATCATCCTAGCTAATGTCCTCTCCTAGAGACAAAGTAACAGAAAATCAGCAGAATTTGGTTGTAAATCCTCTTTATCGATGTTGATTTTTGCTCTATTCACAAAAAGCATTTGTTGACTGTTGTTAACAGATAAAAAAATTAAGAACTTCCTTTTAATCTCTATCTTATTTTGTATAAATGAGGATTTGGGGCAAACATAAGAACTGTACAACTAAGCAATATTTTGAAGTATTGTTTACATGTCTTATTTTCTCTCTTCTATCAGCACCAATATTTTGTTGAAAAGAACACGAGAAGAAGGGAAAATAAAAGGCGTGTTTCATGCTAAGGACTGACAGAATTCTCACACTGGTGAAGACTTCTGATCCCTCAAAGGAGAAATTGCAGAGCTGAACATCAGCCAGGTGTTCTAGTGGGTGTTGCGTGCTGTAATTCCAGCTCTTTCTTCCTTCACCACGGTCAGCAAAGCAAGATCCTCTTTTCTGTTCTTTGACACCACTTTTTCATCCTTAAATGCAAAGATTCCTTCCAGATTGGTAGTAAAGTTTCATCTGGTCCTACAATTAGTAAAATGTTAGTAGATCCATGTAATATGCTTACCAGTAATAGAACTGAACCTCCTTTAGACTTAAAAGGACACAATATGAAAATAAGCTGTTTAGTTTACAAGCCCTACTGAAAAAGAATTGGGACTTAACATATTTAATATTCCAATTTGCCTCCATGAGCTAACATTAAACATAGTATCTCACACATTTCATTGTATTTTCCATGTTCTCTGTTTCTTAGTTTATACATTTGTGATTCTAGATAAAGTAGCAATAAAGCTTTTAACACTTGAAAGCAAGTAATATAAGAATTAAGTGTAATTCGTTGATTATCTTATTTTCAAAGTGTATAGATATTGTAAAACTTAGTTTATGTCTTGATAATGTTTGATAGCCATTGTTAACCTTTATCTAATGCAAGAGAAATTCTTCTCTACTTTCCGTATGAAAAGTAAAAGAGATAAAGAAAATCTCCTGATTTGTTTTGTTATTTTCAATTGAGATTTTTTCACTCCACTTCCTTTATTTAGACTTTCCTCTGATCTTCAGTTTTGCTAATGACCATTAGTGCACACTAGAATAATGAATGACATTTCTAAAGATAAGCACAGATGTTGATGCTTAAGTCACAAAGTTATACACTAGTAGAAATACTGGCTTAGAATAGGAAAACTGAAATCTTTCGTGGATAGAATTCAAAACAGAAAAAAGTGTCCCTTTTCCCTCTATCAAAATGACTTGTCAGTTTGAAAATATTTTAAATATCTTGAATCTTCTTTAAATGAAATGCTCATTTCTAAATTGTACAGCTGACATTATACTTTTCAAAAGAATTCTCCCTGTGGATGACTGCAGAATATCTGAATAAGTACAAATTGCTATCTAATATTTTAAAGAAAAAAATTCTAAGGTACACTATACTGGAAAACAAGTAGTCAGTCTTTTTCTTGTTCATTCAAGAACTCTCCATATTTCCCTAATTTGGAATAGGCAGATCACTCATGACAGTGGGAACAATTGTGGCTAAGAAAGTTTCTAACAGACTAACAGAAATAAGCCATCCCACTGTAGGAAGCAGCTGTTAGAAGATAATAACATTATTAAGAAATTGAGAAATTGTAGCATTCTTGAGACAGATGAAAAAAATCAGACAAAATGAATAGGAATTATATGAACAAAAGTTCTACGACATGTGGTCCAGTTTTCTAGGTCTGGAAGTCTTCAATCGAGGATGATATATTTCAGTATAATTTTTTTCACCCCCACAGAGTGTTGTCCTTTTTTCTTTGTTTGTTTTAAAGTTAACTCATATGTGATTTCATCCTAAGCAGTGGTGGTTGAAGCTTCCTCTTTATTTGTTCTTTCAAGCAGATTATTAGTTCCTGCACAATGAGGAGAGATGGAATATGATTACTGATTGGAAATAGCAATCATCATCTGAGGTTACCTAATATTATCAGAGGAAATTAAGACCTGTGGAGAGGAAACGTGAGCAATTATCAAAATATGAAGGGATTTTGTTAGTCACCTTTTACAGACTTACAAACACTCCTGGCCCTCTAAGGCCACAGACTGAAAACTACCAATCGGATGCGTTTTAGAGTCTCAGAATGTACAACCTTTATTCAGAGGAGCTGGGAACCAAAGGAACTTGTCTTGACCTACAGGGACTTACTCTGTTCCAAATTAGTAAATAGCTTATCCGTTGCTTAGTGCTTTTTCTGGCCTCCCAACCACTGACTCATTGTGAGAGGTGCATAAATCCAGTCTGTCACAAATCTTGAAGACCTCCAAGCAACAGATCTAGAAAGACTTTTATTAAGACTGTATTACTGTCTTCAAATTGAATATTGCTCTTAAAATTTTTCACAGATAGGAATTTATATTTCATATAGTTTATATGAATACTGGAAACTGCAAAGCTTTTCTAGGAGAATAAAGTTTGCCAGACTACATACTGGATTCTTTCATTCATTTCACCAAACATTTATACAAGCAAATTTTTGTTTGCAAAAATGTTTGCAGAAGAAACAGTTGTGACTACATGTTTGCACAAATGTTCACCTGAGTGTTTACCTTGGTGACCCTTGTGGATTTTGGTCTGCCACATCATCAGGGAAAAGGAAGAATGCAGTTTAACTCCTACTTGTTTTCTATATCTTAAGAATTTGGAAACTGGCCAGAAATTCCTGGTGTATCTATCTAACTCAAATTAATTTCAATGTCAAGACAGATATTTTACAAAAGTTTATTAATAAAAAATCTGTACTTTATTTCCAGAAAAACTTACCTCAAAAAAGAATAAAGATTTCAGAGACACCTTAAAACATCATTTATAGGATTAAACCTTCCTGGCATTAAATAAAACTGGAATTAATTCAATAATTTTTGTTTTAGCTTGAGATACTTCATCCAACAGATTGGAGACTCAGTACAAAAATATGAATAAAGTCTTCCACACTGTCTTCCACTTCCACATATCTCTCAGCTCCTCTCTTAAATATATATATTTATCCACACATATATATGGATATATATACACATATAATCAGTCTCACATTGCTTTAATTTCCTGTCAAGTTTTAATCTAACTATTCTATTTTTGCAGAGAAAGTTTCATTGATAGAAAAAGAAATACACCTGTCAGTATTGCACTATGAAGAGCATGAGAGCTACATCTGTCAATGCATTTGTTTTATTACAAATGTTCAAAGATTAATCCAGCTAATTTATGAGATATACATAGTAAAAAAAAAAAAAAAAA
>Ga0065711_1049772_pt1 | contig 11138 bp, 7 predicted proteins | sample Hoacrofraction12_FD_59098 | JGI IMG/M metagenome (GOLD analysis project Ga0065711, IMG submission 59098) | Hoatzin crop microbial communities from Cojedes, Venezuela - Epithelial fraction 12 v2 (version 2) | ecosystem: Host-associated > Birds > Digestive system > Esophagus > Crop | place... | reverse complement strand
TGGAGATATTCAAGACCCGCCTGGACGGGGTCCTGTGCGGCCTGCTGTAGGTGACCCTGCTTTGGCAGGGGGGTTGGACTAGATGACCCACAGAGGTCCCTTCCAACCCCTACTATTCTGTGATTCTGTGATTCTGTGTATTCAGAGTGGAGGGACCAGAGCAAGCCTTAAGATAAGGAGCCCTGGGCTGAGCTGTGCCATCCTCAACCCTCCTCAACAGCCAGCTCTGCCATGGTCCCCCAAAACACACACAGCAGTTCCTGACGATTTGAGATCTGCAAAGCAGGGGGAGGATAGAGCCAAGTAAGATCTTGATGTTATCCCATCTGGTCTTGTCTACCACAGTAGATCTCACAGCCTTGTCTGTGCAGACTGTGCTGGACTCGCTCCGAAACGCCAGAAGTGCCTTGAAACACCTACACAACGGTCTCCAACCCACGCCGCTGCTGAGCATGCAATGCCAAGGTCAAGACCTGAAAGCACTGGTACGCACAGCAGGGCCGTGGGTGCAGTAAACAGGCACAGTGCATGAGCACAGAATCACAGAATGGTGGGGGCTAGAAGGGACCTCTGTGGGTCATCTAGTCCAATCCCCCTGCCAAAGCAGGGTCACCTACAGCAGGCTGCAGAGGACCTTGTCCAGGCGGGTCTTGAATATCTCCAGAGAAGGAGACTCCACAACCTCCCTGGGCAACCTGTTCCAGTGCTCCATCACCCTCAGAGTGAAGAAGTTCTTCCTTATGTTCAGACAGAACATGAAGAGCGTCTATTTCTGCATTTACATTACAGCCAGGAAAAAGCAAATGCTTGCAGCAGGTAGCAACTTATAGGGCTTGCAAATACCTGTTCTTTCAATCTGGGTGCCCAGGGTTTAGGGCACAGATCAGCAGAAGCTGCAAGCTTCATGCAGTGAGAGAGTATAAGCAAATGTACATTCTGCAGCACTCTTGCAAAGCCTAATTTTTCTCAGGGGTTGTTGCTATAAAAGACCTTCAATATACTTGATCTCATTTACTTAAAAAAGACTGTCAGAAAGACTTGTCAGCAACTTCTTGGAAAGGCAGCAGAGGGAGGGGAAGCAGATTGTTAATATTAGAATATCACCTACCATCTGGATGTGTTTAACATAGGATCAGATATAAGATTTGGACATAAATTTACAGTCCTTGGTCTCACGCCCAGACAAAGCTTGAACTCAAGAACTTGAAGACATGTTCTTGTATGTGGGATGGAACAAGTTAATAAAAGCTCCAAACACTCAGACGATTTCACTGTACATATTCCCTTCCACTTCTTTAAAAAAAAAAAGGTTAAGTGCATTTGAAAGAAAAAAAGAAAAGTATAAAAAGCCAATGACACCTACAAGCTCTACTGTACACTGAAGAAAAAAAAAAAGAAAAACAGACAGCAGTACTGCAATCCCTGAAATTCTGCAATTTCAAATAGTCAACGAACAAATGGAGGGCCACAAAAATGATCAGAGGGATGGAACACCTCTCCTATGATGACAGGCTCAGGGAGTTGGGGCTTCGAAAAAGAGAAGGCTGCAGGGAGACCTTATTGCAGCCTTCCAGTACCTGAAGGGGCCTACAAGAAAGCTGGAGAGCGACTTTTGACAAGGGCATTTAGTGATAGGACAAGGGGTAACAGCTTCAGGATGAAAGAGGGTAGGTTTAGATTATATATGAGGAAGAAATTCTTTACTAAGAGGGTGGTGAGACACTGGAACAGGTTGCCCAGAGAAGTTGTGGCTGCCCCCTCCCTGGAAGTATTCAAGGCCAGGCGGGACGGGGCTCTGAGCAACCTGGTCTAGTGGAAGGTGTCCTCTTCCCATGGCAGGAGGGTTGGAATGAGATGATGTTTAAGGTCCCTTCCAACCCCAAGCAGTCTACAATTCCATGAAATGGACTTAGTGACAGGCACCAGCTGAAAAGAAGTCCATGACTGATGCTTACTTAACAATGATCTCAGTCCCAGTGTCTGCTTTTGAATAGAAGGATTAGTGTAAAATGTACTGAAGAATGGAGAACACAATAAAGTAACCATATACTGGACATGGAAGTATTTTTAAAAGATACCTAAAATATAAAGGAACTAAATGCTGCATTCAGTGAGGTGGCTTATTACTGACAAACTGTTTTGTAGCATCTGAGGAACTATGATCTGAATTCTCTGTTTTAAGAACAGAGAATACTTAGGACTCACCACATCATATTCATCAGGAATTCCCTGTCACCAGTTTCTCCCCTTCTCCACCTCTCCCCATTGTTAAACAGATTAAATAAATACTTCAACACGCAGAAAAAATGTGGCTTTGGCTGAAAATATGAAAAATTCAATTCACCTGGTCTGTCAGGTACACTCAGTCCTTTCAAAGCAGCAGGACTTGTCCAACACACCAAGCACCAGTCAGAGCCACCCTGCATCAATTCTTTAGGTGCACTCACAAGACCCTTCTTTAAAAACAACCGCAAATGAGTAGCACAGTAAAATAAATTTATGTTAATTGATACTGGGTAAAATGAAGAAGGGCATTATTCTTACTAGCAAACAAAAGTAGAAAAATCACTTTCCAGCCCCATAGACCTGGGCCTATTTCTTAGGCTCACTTTCTCCCTGCCTGCTGGCAGCAGGAAGAAAGAGCCCTCGCCCTATGTCATTCAAAGATGCCCTACTATTTTGTTAATAGCTAGATTTATAGACAGCACATGACATAATTACTATGGTGAGCTCTGAGCACTTTTAATAGCTCTTATATGGAGAACACATCAATGTGAAACGCAAGTCTAATACCAAGAGCAGGTGACTGTCTTGTCAGCAACATGAATTCACAAACCCGAATTAAACTTCTTCAGGAAAATCAGCACCAGCCTTTCCCTCACAACTGTTCCTGCCTCTCTGCAGCCCAAACCAGTATATCCTGGGTAAGATCTCCTCCTCTACAAAAGACCTTTTAAAGTCAAATAAAAAGCAAAGCATAGAACTTTTAGTGCACTTTTTAAAATAAATTACTTCTACATTTTAAATATTTATTGTCAACACCACCACCCAACAATAACCCACCAGTACCCATCTGAGAAATACCATTTATGTTTTGCACTTGCCATCACAGTTTCCCATATTTATTTTCTTAAGTAAACAGGAAGTCAGAGCAAGAACAAAACAGATTTTTCTGGATGGAAAACATCATTTGGTCATGAATTATTTTCTCTCAATATTGTTCTTTTTAAAGGGAGAGACAGGAAAAAAAACATTTCACATCAGAAATTGCTAAAGATTAAAACAAAAATTTAAAAAATCCAAACGTACTCTAAACCAACCCACAACTTTTGCTGTAGCTTTTAACCATACCCATTCCTTACACAGCCAAATGGCGCTGCAGATGTAACTCCACCACCCACATAATCAGCATGTCACTTCCCAAGTCATTTACTGCCTGCAGTGCTGGCAGCTTTACACCTACATGGGCTGTCTTCACTGCCACAGAAGGTAGCTTTCTGCCACGGGTAGGTAGCATACGGTCACTACCTGGTAAAAACCAAGCAAAGACACGTTAAAATAGGCAAAGTCAATGGAAGGCAGCTAGCAAAGCACTGCCCTTGCCCACTTATCTTACACTAAAAATGATGCACATCCTCACTGCGGTACGAGTGGTGATGTTGCACCAATGATGATTTAAGCATGCAGGAGAAAAGTGGCTTTTAGTAAGTTAACTGAGCAAGTGGGTATGGACAGGACAGGCCTGGGGAAGGGACTGCGTACCCAAAAGTCTGTCCTTTACCAGCTATCACATTGCCAAAGCGCACACTTGTTTGCCAAAGAGATCATTGCCATCTGTTCAGCAGGCCACGAATTGCTTATGTTTCTGATCAGGCTGCACGTAACAGAGGAGAAGCTGCAAAACAAGAAGCCCTTTCCCTGGGTTAGTCGAAGAGTTGATAAGCAAGCGAGAATTTTTCCCACAAGAAATTTTGATGAAAAACAACATGTTGTCAGACTTTTTAAAAAAATATTTTGTTGGTGAAAAAGGAAACATTTTCACTTTGATGGTCCAAGAAAGGAACAGTTCCATATTTTCCAGTGTAACCATACATATTTCTTATGAAAACAGAAGTGTTTTATAAAAACTATCTGATGAACTAAGCAATCTCTGTTTAAAAAAATTTACCACCTCAAACATTTGGAGAAGACATGCTCTACCAGTTCTACTTAAGAAAGAGGAGTAACCTCACAGTAAAGCTCTTAAAATGCACAGAAGATCATGTTCAGAAACACTATATTTCACAAGAACTGGTCTGGAGGGACTGCAATTAAAATACGCAGTTACTGCTGGAGTCATGGGATACGGTATATGCTAACACAGCAGTATTAGCTCCGTTATACTCTGTGTGTGTATATATATTTGTGTGTCTGTGTACATAAGCATATGTATATACAAACATACACATGCATATGTGCATATATACACATGTACATCTGTATATTTCATGGTATATCCAGGCTAGGATTATAGCTGGTTCAAAAGGCAAAATTTTTTAAGTAAACGATCTGCTGGAGCAAAACATTTAAAACATTATTTCTTTTCCAGCCGCTGTGACACAGAGCTTAGCTGGGCTGTATCTGAACCACAGCCTTACTACCTCTGTGGAGTGCATTGACTAGCAAGGCTGTATTAACCTAAGTCAGATACACAATGTTTCTCTCTCTCCCTCTCTTTTTTTATTATTTTATTTTTTAAGAAAAGGCATAGCAGAAACTACCAAACACTTCACAATAAGAGCCGCCAGCCCTCAGTACAGCAATGCAGGTGATCAGGTCTGTAAGGTACCATATGTATAATCATGTAAATAAGCAAAGTGTATAGCAAATTCATGTTTCATAGCAGGACTTTTTTCCAGTATATATATGCCAGTATAGCATAACACAGTAGGGTAGCATAAGGTTTCTTTTGAAGCATTTTAAGATTCTGAGAGGAAAACTATTCTCTGTATAAAGTCTATTACTATAACAATGTAAAGCTAAATTGTAAACTCTCTAAAATACATGTAAACAACAACATTCCTCAACTGATCTACTGCATTGATATTATCTCATCAGCCAGCACAGGGGACTGTGTGTGTTAGGGAGTGTGTATGTATGTGCTAGAGCAGTGTGGGAGGATAAAATGGGACCCACATTAAGAACAGCTGTGCAAGACTTCCCTTCACTATGAAAAAACACTGCCTTTCAGATGTAATATTGACATTGACGATATATTTCCACTGTGTTTTTAAACTGAAAAGCCCCACTTGGTCACAAATTATTTAAAATATGAACACTCCAGTCCCAGCCCAAAGTTGGCCCTGCCAAAGCTCAGGGGAGTTTTGGTGCCGACTTCAATAGAGCCTGAGTTTATTCCTACTGCACTCACATTATCCAGTTTCCTTCTACTATCATTCAGGGTCCCCTCCAACCTGAAGCGTTAACCTTGCAGTCAAGGTATGCTAAAACTGTTCACGGAAGAAAAGTACACTTAATGCATATTCAGGCACTTCTCAGCACTGACAAGGACTCAAGCTCCATCAGACTTCTGAGCTACAAAGCAACATTTCATCATCTCTTACCGCACTGAAAGGTCCTTTAAAATAAACATATTGAAACAGTTTACAAAACAACTGTCACGCTACTGTTCCCGCTAAAGAATGCCATGTGAAATTAGCTTGTTCTTTTAAAATTGTAATTTAGCCATGAACAAAAACAGTTAGATGCATTTTAGCTATTAGGTATCACGCGCAGTCGTCTTAGTACCCAGACCCGTTTCATCAAATTGGCTTTCACTCATTACACCCAAGGAAACTTATATGAACACAGTGACATCCACCCTACCCAGGAACAGGCTAAGTGCCTAATATAACTTCTACTCTGATGCTACACCTGGACATTGGAAAGCGCTTCTGAATCTGGACAATACAGTCACTAAATACATGAGAGTTAAATCAAACCAAAGCAAACCAAACCATCAATCCTTATTCATACGAGGAACTTGCCCTGATTAAAAGTTGTGTTATTTTCATCAATAGCAGCAAAACCTTTAGCTGCTCTATACCATTGCGTAGACTTTCATTGGCAAAACAAATTTGCAAGACAATTTTTTTTAAGCGCCTGAGATTTAAAGGATATGTGTAAGTCACAAAGAAAAATCAATTCCCAAGCAAAACAAATGCTGATTTTCAGAGTACATGAGATTCTATGTCATTTAGTTGCTTTATCCTGTCTGCTTTGACAGGCGAACTTGTGCCATAAAAAAAGCCTTTTTAAAGTGTGATTGTTTTCCATCCTTCATAACTGGTCCTTGTATTCCCCGGTTTGTCAGCTTGGTATTACAGAATAACAATAATTTTCTATTATAACATAGTACTGTAAAAGCATTTAACAGTTCCTGTCTGCTACTGAACAAGACACTGCACTAATTAATTGCATTCCCTCTGTTTTATGTTTCATAAAAACTTTAGCAGATATTTCAAAGGCACAAAAGGACATTTCAACAGCCTACACTCCATAGAAAACAGCCATGTGCGCCCTTAAAAATTTTGTCCTAAAAGAAATGGCCACAACAAATGAAGTCAGAAAGATTTCTGGTTTAGAATGACTTAAAAAAATTGTGTCTAGTTACAGCTAGCACTTTAATCCTAAAGACGTTCACTCCCTCCAATTTACATTTAAATACACTGAGTAGGGTCTGAATAGGGCCAACATATCTCAAAAAAAGTACACAAAATTATAACAACAAAACCCAGCTAATTACGTTCTGATTTATCCATAAATACAGGATGGAGTTATTTTCTGGCTTTCAAAACTACAGATTATAAAATTAAGAAAATTAGAATAAATACATCAAATATTAAACAAATCTCCACATATATCAGTCAGAAGATTAAGGTGTGTTAAGGTATAAATGTCTTATGAATAAATACTTTCTCTAATGACCCTAGTAATATCTTGGGGCGGGGAGGGGAAAGAAGGCAGTGCAAGCTGTAAGCTATCTGAGAAATGCTGAGCATGATGGCAACAGACTCTTATTTAACAAAATATGAAACTGTGTATCAACATCAACCAGCTGTAAATTAATGCATTATAAAGTAGGCTTTGTTCATTTCATAATGTGTTACTGCAAGGAGGTAAAATAGATAGATAATCTACCTATGCTGCTTCTTATCCCTCAAGCATATATGATTGGACACTTTTCTTTCTTATATAATTAGGACGTAGGATGCCTATTACTAGGACACCTACGTAAATATTAAATTAGGACATTCATTCTCCTCAGTTATTACAGTTAACTCACTATAAGAAATTGTTTTACTTCTACAAATCTAGCTTTAATCAAACTCTCAATAAAGTACAGCTACTGCAAAAACATCTTGTGGTCAGAGGAACTATTTAACTTTGAAGTTTAAGTCCAAATAAATATTTTTCAAAGATTGTGAAATATTATAATCGTCATTTTGAGATTGTCATTCAAGGAGAAGTCAACACCATGGCCATAAAAATGCAGCACCTGTGTTGCATAGTGGCTATACGCCTGGTATGCTCATTGTCAGACTGTCATTATTTCCCATCAGTGCAGTTACCGTAACAAGTAACCTGTATCTAAGCCATGGAAATTATTTAGTCCCTCAAAACTATAAATGCTAAGTACTTTAAACAAAAGACACAGTTTATGCTTATCTCTGTTAGACAAACTGCATTAAAACAGACAGCATCACCACAGATAGATGTTCGTTTAGAAGAGAAAATGCTGTAATGGGGGGTAAGCATCCGAGAGCCACTTCACGGCATTTCTTTCCACTCACCAGGTCAGGGATTGGTTTACTTCAAAGTGGGTTAGCCCAGCCCCCCTGAAAGACAGGGGTTTCAGAAGACTAATACACAGTCCCGGTGCATCTAGTACCCCAGCTCGTCCCAATAAATTGACAGATGATCCAGGCACTACCTTCAATCTAAGGGATATTTTGAAGCCAAGGTTTTATCCTCAATCTTTTCTGTTCATTTTTTAATGAGTAAACAGATAGTGTTTTGTGGCTTGATAAAAAAAAAAATTATTAGCTATCGGTAGGTCTCTACTTGCAAACAAAATACTCTCAGTGAAAGGATAGCCTTGTATATTTGTTGAACTAACTGTGCAGCACATAGAGGAACTCCAAGGTATGTCAGCGAAGCCCAATTTTAGAAATGAGAGCACAAGATCACTCTGGTGAGCTAAATGCAGTAGATAAGCACAACAGAAAATTCAGAACTAAAACCAAAGGCTTTTGTAAGGCAAGGACTGATAATATCATCTAATAAAAACACCAGAATCCCTACCTCAACATACCATTGCAAACTTCTGCTGGAGAATTCAGTATGCTGCAAGCAGGTCCAGTGCTGAAAAGAAGTGAAATCCTATAAAAAATTGCTTACGTTCTTCCAGCAGAACTAACAGCCTCCCACTCTGTTAACCAAAACTTCTGTCTGTGGTTTGGACACAAACAAAGCGAACCCAAAGCATTTCAAATACCTCAAAACCAGCTTTCCTGTCTGCATCACCCACACAAACAAGAAGCCCACAGAATTGCTTCACCTTCACTCTGCAATACAGGAGAGTTTGGTTCTTTCCTCTCCTACATAAGTAGTCATAAATAAAATGTGTGAAGGCTCAAAGTGAAGCATCATGCTGTCTGCCTCTAACAAGAATCCTGTGTTGCATTACACTGACTGACCGGCCGCATTCATGCTTGCTACCAGTACAACACGTGCTACCCGCGTGCTCCACACTCGCAGAGGTTGCTCTGTCTCGGACTCGCCCCCCGAGGTGTGGCGGGGCAAGGTTTATATTAATGGCCTCCATTTCGGGTCTCTACAGTAACTTCTGGGCTGCAGCTAGGAAGCGCTGCCCAGGGAACGCCCTGAAGCAGCGCAGGCTGGCCTGACCCAAGGGTCTTGTTCCCAGAAGCTCCCAGCAGCTGCCCCCAGTGCACAGTCTGGTTGGTATCTCGGCAAGCGCTGTATCCTACTGAACTGACAAAAAACAACTTTTCCTTTTTAAAGCCCCACTATTTCCAGGAGAGCACTAAGCAACTATTTAGAGATCTAACCAGCTGGGTCCAGTCTAGATGCGATTAAACTCCTGTTTGTGCAAAACTAAAGGTCACCAAGTTGGACTGCAGCGTGACAGAGAGGTGAGAGTGCACTGCCCACACAATGCTCTCAGGGGGAGCCCTCTAGCTCTGCATTTCACACCACGGGATACCTCCTGCTTGTATCAATTCTGGCGATAGACTGCAAAGCACATCTACCTTGAAAAGTTTCTCACGCAGAAGAGAAGACGGTTGGGTAAACACCTCAGCTGGAGTGAAGTACTGGATTATTTGTCGCTCAGCATGGCTGTGCAGTTTTAAAGGCAAGACCAGCTTCAGGATTTTATCTGTTACTATAATAAGGCTTCACCCATGACACAGCTTCATTGCGTTCAGCTTTGTGTACAGGCTAGGATGATGTCTGTATTTAATAAACTTTGCCATAACACCTCAGTCAGGAATTACAGACAAACTTATAGTAACTATTTATGGTTTAGCTCTGTCAAACCCAGCAAAACAAAATGTGCTGTACCAAGAAAAACTAAACGAAACATCTTTATGCTGGTATAGCCATGTTTATGTCAGGGCTTTCATCAGTATAAGGTGATAAAAACAGAGTTAAAGATCCTTGTGCTCTCACACAACTTACTGCTGCGAGACAAAAAGCAGCAAGTGCTGACTTGGGCAGGGTAAGGAGCACTCCCTACCCTGAAGAGCTTACAAATTACATCAAGAATTACAGAAGGAAAAAGAAAATGTTACTTTTACTCCACTCCTGGGAAAAAGGCCACAGATAAAGTGAATTGCCCAAGATGAAACCAAAGCTCTATGGCTGAATGGAAAACAAGACTATCTGTTCAGGTTGCTCGGGTTTTAACCCACAAGACCCAACCCCTCTGTACTGTCAGAGTGCAATTTTAAACATCTAGAATTTTAGCTTTGTACCTTTTATTTTAGGAATGTTCCTCTTTTATTCAGACGAATGCATGACATTCATTCACACTGAATAAACAGTCTGGAGAAGATATATAATCAACTCAGTAAATGATGAATCACTTGCAAAACATTCTTCCTCTTTACTACTTCATTGAGAAATGCAACCTTCCTAGAAGTCGAAATACCAGTATCATGCACGTTTACGCTAATGGCAACGTGTTTCACACTGCCATCTAGTCTTGCCAACAGCACTGTTAACAACCCAGGGAAATAAAAACCCATATATTTCAAACACAACAGGCACAAACACACAGAAAACTGAATCTGGAGAGACGGGAGGCTTGTATTAGCCTGGAGGAGTCCCTGTTGTCGGATCATCCACATCATGAAATAACTGACCAACTGCAAGAAATGCAATAAAACATGTGAATTCTGCATTGACAACTCTGGAACAATTTTTTAGCAAGCAAACAGAAAAATCCATGATCTGATTCTATTAGTGGGCGAGGCTGCAATGAACAGATGGGGTGATGCAGGGAGGAGAATCCTCATGATGACAAGAAATAGAAGATTCTCTTAAAAGAAATGAAAAGACCGTCAGCAAGAATAGCCGCCAGACAGGGCTATGCTGGATCTGGTGTGGTCTGGCCAACAGAACATGCCAGAATGCTGTGTAACCATCCATCAAGAAAACACTACAGAGTGAAGAGCTGTCCCTGAAGAATAACCACGAGCAGGTCGAAAGCTTATGGGTAAGAATCAGAGGCAACAAAGGGAACCTAGTGGTTGGTGTCTACTACAGGACACCAGATCAAGAGGAGCTGACAGACAAAGCATTCTTCCTCCAGCTCCAGGAGGCTTTGCGCTCGCAGGCTCTTGTCCTACTGGGGGACTTCAACCACCCCGACATCTGCTGGAAAAGCAACACGGCAAGCTGTAGGCAATGCAGCAAGTTCCTAGAATGCATTGAAGACAACTTCTTAAGCCAGGTAATAAGCACCCCTACCCCAGGGGATGCGATACTAGACCTGGTGGTCACCAATGCGAGTGAGCTTGTTGCGGATGTCAAGATCGGAGGCAGCCTGGGCTGCAGTGACCACGTGCTGG
>Ga0065711_1049774_pt1 | contig 11139 bp, 12 predicted proteins | sample Hoacrofraction12_FD_59098 | JGI IMG/M metagenome (GOLD analysis project Ga0065711, IMG submission 59098) | Hoatzin crop microbial communities from Cojedes, Venezuela - Epithelial fraction 12 v2 (version 2) | ecosystem: Host-associated > Birds > Digestive system > Esophagus > Crop | place... | reverse complement strand
TAAAATTCAATAGAAGATTTTGTGCTGGTGAGAGCTAATCTACTACACCACAAGATGCAGCATGCTGGTACGAGCTTCTTGTCCTGCTTCCTCACAGCAGACGGCTGGTGGGGCAGGCACTCCCCGCTTGTGCCTCTTAAGGGGGGTTAGTTGCCTTGGCTGTTTGTGGTGGAAACTTTGATGAGAAAGCAAAGTGGGAGGACTCCAAAATAGCAGTATGTGCCCCTTTTGGGTGACTGCGTGCAGTGAGAAGGTGGTAGGGTCTCTCAAGAGACCTCAGCACTGGTGTGGTCATGCTTGCAAACTAAATATAACTACTTGCCAGAGAAGCAGAAGAAAAAAAATACAGATTTGAAAAAGGCAGAGTGGATGCCTCAGCCGTTTCACTTTTTTCCTGTATGCAGGTAAATTGTCAGGCTCCCCCTGAGCACTGTTTGTTTAATGACTAAAAAGAAAGCACTTCATGTCACTCCAAAGAGTAAATATCTGAAGTTATGGATTAACTAAGTTCCAGCAGAGCTCATGGCGGAAGAATAGATCACGCTGATTCACACTGAATAAAGCAGTAAGTGCTTCAAAAGTATTGTATCCTTCGGGATTTCAAAGTATAGCTTGCTTTAATGAAGCATAGAGCTTGTCAAAAACGTGCTGACAAAGGGAGGCAGTCGGGGCAGACAAGAAGTGCTCTGGGGCAGCTGCCGATGGGTTAAAGGGAACCAGCAAACCAGTCTGGAGGGCCTCTAATGAGCGGCTGCTTTGGAGCTGGAATCAGAGAGAAAGTCATGGCACAACACAGCATTCAGCAAGGGAGCTGCTCTGAGGAAAAACAAGCGCAGGAGCTCACTGAGCTGTCAGAATAGAAACAGTCTGCAGTGCGGGGGTCATGCTGCAGCCCACCGGTGCGCTCCCCTGCACGCCGACCTTCTCTTCTCTAGGTGAGTCCCGCTGCAGTATGTGGAAGCTCGTCACCATAGGGGTGCTGCTGGCTGCCGGCTCTTTACGAGTCTCTAGTACCTCAAGTAAGTTTTCGTTTTAGAGACACCCTTCACCCTTTTCCAGTCGCTGCAAGTGCATTTCCTCCTCCTCTGTCCGGCACGGGGAGTGGCTGGAAGCCTTCCCGTGAGGGGGGTTTTGAATTCCTCTAGCAGAGGTGCGCAGACACAGTGCTGGGCCGTGGTGGCTGCCTGCTCGCAGCCCCCCGTGAGCTCTCCGAGTATCACAGAGCAGGCAGAGGCTGGAGCTTGCTTCTGCAGCACAGCACTGCCAGCTCACGGTTCCTAGGGCAGGCTGTCTTGCTGTGCTGGAGAGGGGCTGTTGCTCTGACCAGTGTCCTTCGTGAAGGACCACTACCAGTTTTCAGCCAGGTCTTTTCCCGGCTTGTGCTTTCGCGTTTTTGCTTCCAGTATTTTACAGCAGTAAAGATGCAAACCGAGTCCTGAAAATCCAGAAGCGGGCGAACACTTTTCTTGAGGAACTCAAACCGGGCTCTATGGAGCGTGAGTGCATTGAAGAGCGGTGTGACTTTGAGGAGGCCAGTGAGATATTTGAAACCAAGGAAGCAACGGTAAGTTGTTTTTTTAAGGATGAATGTGGGATTTAACTAATCAATTGTTTGTTTTCTCGAATTATTGCAATCCAGGGCATAGGAGTCTTGCTGTCGGCACTGAACATGCATCACTCCTGACTCCTAAGGTGTAGGCATGGTTTTGAATGTAATTGTGTTACAGTGATTGTCAAATTACCACCTGGATGGGGCACAAAACTTGGCTGCTCATGCATGTCCCACCCGACCTCACTGTGAGGTTTAGGTCCCACCAGTAATGCCAGTCCCTGCTTGACCCCATTGGCTCTTCTTGCTGCCACTGAATTTTTCCCAGTCCTTTGCCCTCTGTTGTCCATTCACCAGCTCTGGCTCCCCAGTCTCCCACCTGTGCCTGACAAACATTTCTCTTGTCACTAGGTCCTCTCTCCTCCAGACCTCGTATTTTCAACATGATTTATTGTCAACATCACTGATTCCTGCCCTTTTCCACACCCAGTCGTGTTGGCTTGGACTTTTTCTTTCCGCATTGAGCAGCGTAGGCTTACCCCCTAGGATGACCCAGTCCCTGCTCTCCTTCAGACCCCAGTGTCGAGTGGGGTCTTTCTTCACAATGCCCATGTTTTGTCTAACTGGGCACAAATGAATTGTGTGCTCAACAACACTGGTGACTTAACCTGGCAGTAAGTGACAAGGAAACAGAGAACCTGTGGGGGGTATTGAGGGGTTGTGGTGCTGGTGGGTCTGCCAGCAGGGCAGGGGGATCTGTGTTGAGTACAGGCAACGCGTGAATGTCCGAGTTGGCCAGTTGTGCTGATTTGTAGTGCTAGTCACTACACTGTCAAGAAGAATGAGACTGGTGCTGTGCTCTATTGGTCAAGACCATGATACACTTTAAACCTCTTGCTTGTGAAAACTCTGCTTCTAGCCTTAATGTAAGTTTTGTTTCTCCACAGCGGGATTTTTGGAGCAAGTACGTAGGTATGTAAAAGACTTTCCTAATAATTTCTCTGTGTTTCCTCAAGAGTAACTAGTACTCAGCCTTCCTGCTGCCACGTATCATGTACTGATTCGAATTCTTATTCTCTCCTGTATGGGGTGTGCAAAGAATGTTTTCCTGTCCTATCATACAAGCAACCTTCCTAAAAAACTTGAGGTGCATCTGTGCCTATCATCAGTCACCTCCCCAGAGCTAAGGCACCGGTCAGAAGGGCTCTCTGATACTCTAACCCTGCCTGGCGTGGTCCAAAGAGTTGCCCCAGCCCTGCACTTCGCTTCCGCAGTAACCTGCCTCTGCCCTGCCTGCCTCAGGTTTTGTTCTTTCTTCCCCTTCTGCCCGCTCCACTCGCTCTGCAGCTGCAATTCAGAACCCAAACAAACCCCCTTGTCTGTGGGCCAGCACCACGGAGGTGTCACCGTTCAGTGGCAGAAACCATGGATGATGCTTGGGAGTCTGGGGAGGGTCTGGTCGTGTTGATGTGTGGTCTGTGAGCTCTGTATGATTCAGGGCCTGTGTTTTCCTGCCTCTGTTTCAGATGGAGATCAGTGTGATCCACAGCCCTGTTCCAATGGGATCTGCAAGGACAATATTGGAAAATTTTCCTGCATCTGTAACAAAGGCTGGGAGGGGGCTTTGTGCAATTATGGTAATGCTGCCTTTGATCCACTATAAAATAACGTTCTCTGTGACAGGGATCCCTGTGTAATAGCAATCGACACTTTTGTCAATGCTTTCTTTACTAATGTGATTTCTCTTTTGCTTCACAGTGTGATAAAAGCATTAGATGCGCTTATCTAAAGCAAAATGAACTGTGTGTTGCCATGGGAGAGGTTTGGAGATCCGAGATATCTAAATTTTACCAAAATACTCAGTTCTGTAAGGCAAGGTTTCAGTTACTTTAGAACCCTTAGCATGGGGATGATGGTGGGTTTTTTACAGTACAGGGGAAGAAACAAGCCACTGCAAATATTTAGTTGTCGCTACTGTGACAACTTCTTCCTGGACAAAAGCTGGATAGCACATGTAGGGATGAGCGTAAACGTCATATATCATCAACACTTTGCACTCTCTGACTTGCACTCAGTGATGGTGGATTTTCTGTTCTCCAGTCTTCCTGCCCTGACAGCAATCTCTGTATTCTCCGTCTCCCCACTGCCTGATTCTGGACCAAGCTCTGTTTGCTGTCTCCGGGCCCGAGTGCCATTAAAGCCCACAGCTGTCATCCCAAATCCGTTGTCAGCTGTTGCTCACTTGAATCACGATGACATTTTGCCACTTTACCTTCCTATGACTCTTTGACTTTTCAGCTTCTCGTGTCTCTCTTGCTGTTCGTTTTTTCCACAGAGGTCAAATACACCAACTGTTCTGTCAATAATGGAGGGTGTGAGCATTTCTGCACAGATGACCCTGCCAACCGGTGCCGCTTTTGCAGCTGTGCATCCGGGTACCAGCTGATGAATGACCATGCCATGTGCAAGTCTGTAGGTAAGAGCAGGATGTTCGTAATCCAGATTTGACAGAGGATTATTCAAACATTAAGTAAGAGAGTTTTATGGAAAAATTGTCTGCAGTGCACTTTGTGCTAGTTCTCAAAACATCAGTTCCATGCGGAGTAACTCTGTGTCTGCATTTCCCAGCGCCATACCCACTGCGTGGCCTTTAACCTGTGTTTGCCTCATGGAGACATACAGGGGAATCGGGAAACTGACCCCTCTGCAAAGCAGGGACTTCCATGAAGCCGCTGAGTAGTATTGCCTAGGTTAGAGACACAGAGGTGATGCTTTAGCAGGAGGTTTTGCACTGGGTAATCTGGTCTTTGCTAGTTAACTTCTCTGCATCTCCTGTAGTGGAGTTCCCCTGTGGAAGAGTGAAAATGGACTACACTGAAGCCAACGCAGTACCCAAGATTCGGCTCATTGAGGGAAAAGTAGGAAGAAGGGGAGGCAGCCCATGGCAGGTAAGGAGAAAAGAGTTTTTCACCATGAATAGTGTAAGCTCTTGCCAAACAGCTCTTCCTGCCTAGCTACTCTAGAAAAGCTCCTACGTTACTACTGGTGGTGTCACATGAAGCCAAAATTCCTTTAGCTTAGCTTTTTCGTAGCAGCCCAAATGTTGGAGTAACAGGAAATAATAGTTTATTATCTGTGAGGACTCTTGACCTTGTCACTCTTGCCAAGTTTTTTACCTTACCTTGCCAACAATGTCGAGAGAGGATAGTGATGGCACTTCCCTACTCTGTTGCTCTGTCCTGGGGAAGGCCACTTAATCACTGCAGCTCGTGCGCATGATGCATGCTCCAGCTACTGTAACAGGCTTGCGGTGGGAGTGGGAGGTGATCTTCTCCCCTTTTCTGCATGGATCTGTTCTTAGCCGCCTCATCAGTCAGAAGTTCAAGTTAGCAGATTTAATCAGCAAAGCATGCCACAGCTTTACAGAGCAGGTGGGACATCACAGAGAAAGGGGAGACCTCACAGAGCTTATCGTGGAACTAATGAATGCGTATAATTAGGACCTGGTTTTCTTTGACATTAAAGGCCCTTTTACACCGTAGCATGAGAGTTGCAGCCTGAGATGACGCACTGTCTCTGGTGTGCTCTGGACACAAGAATAATCCTGTCATTTGAGCTCTGTGTTTGAAAGCTTTGAAGTACCAAAGTGCTTCTTTGCAGTGACCAGCATCGTCCCATGCTGATTTGGATGAAGCCAGCCCTCATTCAGGAAGAATATTCAAAACTTCTTTGCAGGTGTTCCACAGAGACCTTATTCATAGTGCTTTTGTCCCACTGTAGCTTTGGCTTCAAGGTGTCAGACTTCTCTTTTTTTGTTTCAGATTATGCTGCAAAATAGCAAAGGGAAATTTCTGTGTGGGGGTGTTCTCATCCATCCATCTTGGGTCCTAACAGCAGCACACTGCACTGAGGCAGAAGAGGGGCTCAAAGTAAGACTTGGTATGGAAAAAATGTCTGTCCCTGTCTTTTCAAATATAACTGTTTCATTCCCAAGGTTTATCATCTCAGGAGAAAGACTAGCAGGTTGTGAAGACAGAAGTCCTACTTGGTTGTAGGAGTAGGTTGTCTAGGAAGTACTTAATATGCACCTTAGCACAAAAAAAAAAAAATAGTTTAGTAAAAATCTGATTTCCTTTGAGCCACTATCAGCCTTACTATGGAAGTGAGCTGACGTCTTTTGAGCACTGCTGCTTGTCTGTAAAGTGGAGAGACTTGGTCTCCTCTGCTTGTGTTTTTCTGGTGATGAAAATGTTCAAGGTCATCCCAATACTGGAAAAAAAAAAATCTTGATCCCAGGAGGAGAATGTCACAGTGCCTCTTCCTGCCTTTTCAATACATTTGAACATGATTACTTAAGAGAGTTTCAGTAGAGGAGGAGGAGGAGAGGTGCAGCAGAATGGCAACACTGCCTTTGCTGGCAGTGCTGCTCTTAAGCATGAGAAAATCTGTCAAGTACAGTACTGCTCCTGAATTAACAGACCAAAATAATTAGCGTTCCATTCACACTTAAGTAGATTTTTTTTTTTTTTTTACATTAGTGTTTTCTGTCTACCGTCGGTGACAGAGGCATAACAACTCGACTGCTTGCTTTCTCTGTTAGTGAAAAAATAGGTTGTTTCCAGTAATTGTGGAAAGTCTTGCAAATGTATTATCTGTATACGTAGCCTTGGAAATATATCGTCTGTATGCATGTTCCGAATACACTGTGGATGTGCAGATGTTTGAGAACAGAGACAATAAGGCACGTACGGATGGATGTGTTTATGTACATCCTCTGTTTTTCAACATAAAGGATGAATGGAAAAGCATGTGATACAGCCTTGGGTCCTCTTAGTGCCAGAATATCCACCTTTGCCACTGAGGGACATCAAAGTAGAAGGGCATGTTTGGAAATATGCATACAGACTACACATCTCCAAGCACTTCCAGTTACTAGTAAGTCATTTTCTTCCCTTTTAAGTGATCCCCAATATGTATATTTGGTTTTAGTGAGGTCCAAGAAGAAGAAACCTGTGCAGTTTGCTTGGTAAAGGATCTTGGAGTGTTTTAGGGAAAAAGCAACCGTCAGATGCAGTGTTTGAATTCTCTGCAGTGCTCAGTGTAGCTTGGAGTGTAACTTGAAGGGGATAGGTCAGTGGGAGAATGGTAACTAGGGGAAGTATTGAGGCTGCACATAAATTACTCCACCCTGGCCTCGTACTGCAGGTCTTGGTAGAGATCTGTGCAGTCTAATCAGCTTTCAGCTGTGATAGCCATGCCCAGAGATCTCTCCGCGGCAAAGAAAGAAGGGATGGGATCTGTCAAGAGAGTCCTGTGCTGTCCAAGTAAGAAGTGATTTTCAGCGAGTGAAGAAAAGTGTTGGCACTTGAGAACCCTGATTTGAGAAGATTAGGGGGTGGGGGGCAGCTTAAATGAAACTGCAGAGACATCCCACACAGAAATTTGGGGTGAGTATACAGAGTAATTTATAGTGTAAGGATGATCGGCAATAGGAGCTCGAATTTCTCTCCTTCTCCTAGCTGCCCAAAGACCTTCCTTATTAACAGAGGAAGAAGCAAGTGTGTGGTCATGGACTAAGAGTTGTGACACGAGAGGAGAACCCTTCTGTTTCAGTCTTGAGCGATGTTGTGATGAGATGGAAACCACAGAAGGGTCCTTTACTAAGACCCAGCCTCACATCACATGGTTGCCCTTTTACATGTGTCTTCTGGGCATTTTACTGCCACCAGAAAAGCAGTTCTCCTCGGCAAAATGCATGCTCTAAGCCTTCGAGAGGTGTAGTGAGTTTTGAATAGAGACATTGCTGTGTCTGGGGGGTGGGTGTGAGCTGCACGGCAGTGATGAGGGTGTTGGTACTGAGACTGCAGAGGTGATACTCGACCTGCTTCTGCCAGGCTGGGATACCCAGCGCTGTTCCGGACTCGTCCCGCTGCAGCGCTCTGCTCGCCGTCCGTGAGAGCAAAACTGGAGGGGAAGCTCACGTCTGGGTTTGCACTCAGGAGCTTGGGGAGTCGTCTTGCAGCAGGACTCGTGTGGCTTTTTTAGTGTCTGAAGTGAAAAGTTAGATCTCGGAGTAGCTGAAGTTTTGGAAGATGGATTTGAGAACAACCCAGTTTTTCTGTTTGTGGCCTTGTTCCTGCATCTCCAGCTTAAAAGCATCCAGTTGTGTGTTTGGAGCTCCAAGAAAATCGAGCAGATAGGTGAATGTAATGATTCAATTCAAAATACTGTCTCTCCCTTCAGAGAACAGGTCTCGCACTTCCTTGTTTATGCAGAACTTCATAGTTAATATTTTTGTGCCAGCAACAAGATCATGATGCTCCCTGTTGTGTAGAAAGGACTAGATGCATTTCACCCAGCCTCTAGGTTCCGTACATCCAGGTGTGGATGAGACGTCTGGAATTTGAAACTCCTGGGGTGGATAACTCAACTGAGAAAGGAAGTATTCATGACCAGAGGTCAAAAGGGTCTTCTCCTGGGCTGGGGCGGGGTGAGCCTTTGCTGCAGTAGCGCTGGTGCGAATGCTGTCACGTGCTTGCTCAGAGATGTCCCAGGATACAGGCAGTTCATGGCCATGCTTGTATGCAGAGCCTGTGAAGCCTGGCAGAAAGTATGCTCCTACCCAGCTAAACTGCCTTCCTCAGAGGAGATGATCTGATAGTGTTTGAGTCCAGAGTCATTTCTGAGGCCTAAAGCAGAGTTTTGCTTCTGTGAAGACAGGAATAAATCCCTGCCCTTATTTGCCAGTCAGCCCCCAGCCACAGCAGCTGCAGGGTGGGTGGCAGGGAAATGTGCTCCAAGGGTGCTACCGACACCGTCGCCACGAAGAAGAGAGGTCACGATGGCAAGAAAACACAGATTTGGTAGTGGTGGCCTGGTAAGAGCAAGTCCTTCTGGTACTGCTTAATCCAGTTGCCCATCAGAGCAGTTGCAGCCATCTGTGCTGTTGGCTGTGGCCGCGTATGAAATGTCCGTTGGCTGTCTGCAGAGGAGCAAGAGGAGAGACTCGGAAATAATTGGTTAAAAGTCCAAGATTCAAAGCTGGACTTCTGGAGTCCTTTGAGAATCTGTTTCTGGAACTACTGTGGATCATAAGGTCCCTACGCTTGGAGACTCCAACTCTTTTACAGGAAAAAACCCAAGCAGCTGCAACCCATCATTGACAGGCTCAAGCGCAGGGGAGCTTACACTGAAGCAAGTGACTTCGGAAGACCTCGGTCACGCAAAGTTGGAGCAGCTCGGCTTTAGAGTTTGTATCTGGAGGAATTCAAATAAGACTGAAAGAAGGCAAAAGTTAACGGGAGGGTGGGGGTGCAAATTTGAAGGATGGTTTTGTGAAGCACACATTTAAAAAGAAGGAGATAAAGAGCAACTTCCAGCTCGCTTACAGAAAGAGCGAGAAGGAGAGGGCACTTGGGTTGCACCCCTGCAGCATGGGCAGGGGTGAGGTGCCAGCCTGGGTGTTCTGCACCGCGTGCGCTCGGATGTGTGCCTGCCTGCAGCTCGAAGGTGCAGAGGGGACAGTTCTCTGAAGAAGTGTTTTTATGGAGTACAGACTGAAGTCAGCCTTGTTGTGAAGCTTCAATGAATCGACAGCACGCTTCAGAAATGTGACAGCCACTGATAATCAGTCGAAAGATCTGTTTCTGTCTTTCCTTTTCCACTGTATCACAGATGACTTGTTCTTGCCTTTCTGGCCCTTTTCAGCTTAGTTTCCTGCTTACTGTTCCATAACTGCTTGGCCCACAAAGCGGCCGTGATCATGTAGCACAAATAGCAACTGAGAAGTCTTAAGTAGTCAAAAATTCCTTAAAATACAGATGCAAGATTTCAGAAAGGAACAGCCTTACCAGTCAGTCATCTTCATCTTATAAATCCTGAAGTTCAGTCATTCGGGCACCGGTTAGACAGCATAAAGCTCATGTGCTGTTGTAAATGTCTTGCTTTGCTGTATGCTTGCTCTCCCGGCTTTTAACACTGACTCCAGGAAGGTTGTTTTCCTCCCAAAGAAGATCTCTCAAGTTGCACAAGTGTACTGTAATATCAACAACAGGGCAATACACAGACATTTCAATTTCTTAACTAATTACCATAAATCTAGGGTACTAATTCATTTAGTACTGTATGTAGTCGTGATTTAGGTAGATATGGAGAGTTTACAGATTTGTCCATCTAGTAAGAACACTGTTAACCTATAACATAAAATAAGCAATTGTCTATATTAGAAGGGAACTAAAAATGCGAAGTAGAGTCCTAAAGCCCAGTGTAATCCAGATGCTTTGGTGTTCAAGGTGAAGGAAGGTTCGGTAGCATCTGTCATCTTCTTGTTTGCTCTTCCAGGTAAATTCCACCGTCTCCGTATTGAGGCAGACGAGCAAACCATTTGGGTTGATAAGTGTGTAACCCACGAAAATTACACCAAGACCACCTCCGATAATGATATAGCCATGCTGCACTTGGCTGAGCCCGTGATGTATAACAAATACACGCTCCCTATCTGCCTTCCCACCCGCGACCTGGCAGAACAGGAGCTGACGAGAAGTGGGAACTTGATGGTGGTCACTGGCTGGGGCAGCACAAGTGATGGTAACAATAATTACTCTACTTTCCTCAGTTACATTGAGATCCCCATGGTTCCCCGGAACGAGTGTGCCCGGGCGATGAGATTTGCCATCTCTGACAACATGCTGTGTGCTGGGAGCTCAGGAGACAGAAAAGATTCCTGCAGTGGGGACAGTGGAGGCCCTATGATCACTAAGTACAAGGAAACTTGGTTTTTGGTGGGACTGGTGAGCTGGGGCGAAGGCTGTGGAAGAAAGGAGAAATTTGGAGTCTACACCAAAGTTAGTCAGTATCTTGAGTGGATCCAGCACCACATAGATGAGATGTCAGCTTCCTGGAAGGGTTGATTCTGATACCGAGAGTCTGGAATACTGCGGCGACGTGCTAGTGACAGTATGCAGTGTAATGTACTGTCAGATCTTCAGTATTAAATATTGAGTATATGTTAACCTTGTGTACTGTTTTCCTTGGTACCTTTTTTAAACGTTTTTTTTCTTTTTTACGTTGGTTAGTTTCCAGCTGATGTAGTTAATTTGTAGTATGGTCCTACTTAGGCCTTATTGGCACGAAATAATACCCCGTTACGCTGAGATGCTGGACAGCATTGTAGAAAACAAGATAGCCCGTGGTCAGATGACTCCATCTTTGAAGGGTGAAATGACTGAGTTGGTTGGGGCGGGGGGCAGGACGGGACAGAGAAAAGTGTTTTACACATCGACACGGTGGGGCAGTTCTGTCATTTCAGCTTTACTGTAACATATTATCCACAGTGAGTGTTTTGGCTTCTTCTGTGTTTGTATAATTTTTCTTTCCACGCAATGAAATGTTTATAGTATCATCACTGCCTCCACTCATTCACATCTTGGTCCATTGCTCACAGATGAAGTTGATTCAGCAGGTCGACTAGAACCTCTCTGTGGTTTCTGTTCCTTGCGCACTCGGTGCCTGATTTTACCCGCCCCCCCCCGTGAGCTCCTTAAAAGTCAGTGGGAATTCTGCTGCTATTAAAAAAAAAAAAAAAAAAAAAA
>Ga0065711_1049771_pt1 | contig 11139 bp, 12 predicted proteins | sample Hoacrofraction12_FD_59098 | JGI IMG/M metagenome (GOLD analysis project Ga0065711, IMG submission 59098) | Hoatzin crop microbial communities from Cojedes, Venezuela - Epithelial fraction 12 v2 (version 2) | ecosystem: Host-associated > Birds > Digestive system > Esophagus > Crop | place... | reverse complement strand
GGGGAGGGGAGGGGAGGGGAGGGGAGGGTGCCAGCAGCTGTTGCGGATTCCTGACGCTGCCCTGCCATCTCCTGGGAAGGCCCTGAAATGCCGCACAGAAAGCCCGATCCCCTTCCCCAGCCCGGGGCTTTCGGGGGCTTCTGCCCGGGCTCCTGTGCCCCAGCAGCCCGGGGGAACCGGTCTCTGCAAAGAAGGATTCGCAGGCTCCTTTTTTCACCCTGTGGAGCTGAGAAAACGTTCTTGCAATGCTTACGTGAAAGCCAGGCAAAAAAAAAGTGTGTCACCACATGCCCGCTCCGACACCCCACTACGAGACCCCTCCGGCCAGGGCCAGTGAGCGGGGGGCAGAGCCCCGCAGCTCCCCCGCACCCACCGGCTGCAGCTTTTGGGGTGCCACGGGGCCAGCGGGCTGTCCCCCCAGCTGGCAGCACCCCTGGGCATCCGTCTGCGCACACCCAGAGGCGAAGGACCTGGAAGAGTCGGCCGGGAGCATTTTGAGTTTGCCCTCAGACTGGGTTTGAGAGCATCAGAGTGCTTTCAACGTGGCTTTGAAAGCATCGCAAAGCTCCGGCGGGTTTCGGGACTAGGGAAGAGCTGATATTGTGCAAATATTTTTTGAAGGCAGTCTGGCCTGCAAATGGCGGCGCACGTTGTCTAGTCTTGCCCTTAAAAAAACCCTTAAACACCACACTACAAGAATACTGCCAGCAGAAAGTCATGTTTGTTAGTGCAGCATCCACAGCCTGTAACAGAAACCACCTGCAGTCCTTTATCTAGCCTGGGAGACGCGGGGAAACGCAACCTTCGCAGGGCGCTTTGTACCTCAAACACAGTTTGTGCCAGGATGGCAAAGCTGCAGCTCTCCCTGCAACTCTCGCGCGGCCCCGCTGTGGGACGAGGGGACAGTCACCCGCGAACACGGCGACGGTGGGCACGCACCAGCTGGCCGGTGCCCCCCTGCTCTCGCTGCCAGCCCCCTCGAAGCAGGCAACCCGACGTACCCACGGCTGGTTACCCCGTCGCCGTCGCTGTCGCTTCCACAGCGACAGAGCAGTGGCTTGGGGAAAACATGCCGTTTTGTGCCCAGGAAGCCCCTCTTCTGGGGAGCAGTAATAAAAGGGCTTTTGGCCAGGTGTGCAAGCATTTTTTTGTTTTTATTGTGCTGGATGTGGGTGGGAATGGGAAATATCGCGGGGCATGGCTATGAAAGGAAAGGAGCAGATGGCAGGTTTTGCAGCTCTAAGCAATAAATTGTAAAGCAAATTGGCTCTTAGGCAGGCGTGCAGATAGGAAAGGTACGATCCAGCGCATAATTCAGTGCTCCAGTTTGCTTTAGTGCCCTGACACGAAATCCTACAGCAGCAGAGTGTTTTAGGGTCACTGTCCTGCAAGCAAAGACGCCCTAGAGCACAGACCTGTGGGACACCAAGGCCCAGCCGGCGCAGAGCATCCCACCGCTTGCTACCTGCGAGCCCGTGGTGGGCTTGGGCAGGGGGTCACCTTGTCCCCCCGGTCACCTGCACACTCCCAGAGGCAGAGAAGCCAAGCAAGGCCCGCAGGTTGGCACAGCAAGCAGATGCCTGTTCTGCCTAATAAAACCTGGTGATGAACATCTAAACAGGAACAGCTGGGAAGGAAGCAAAAAACTTCAGAAAGGGGAGGAAGGCAAATCTGCTGGAATTACGGTCAGGAACTTGCTGGCATTTGCTGACATTTTATTCTGATGAGCTGGCAGAGCTTGTTCTCATCAGGCACACACCTATGTGTGGATTTATTTATTTTAGATGTGGGACTGGGAACAATTTCAGAGCTGTTTTTAAAAACACAGGCCCATCTTCAATAGCCGCTGGGGTGCAGACAGACTGCTAATGGAACCACCTGAAAACCCAGATTTTGTCTTCATAGACATTTTGATTCTTTGCAACACAATTTCCTTTCAATTTGCAATTTTCCCAGGTTTTTGGAAGCTCTCCACAAGCCCCAAGTCTTGAAACATTTTTGTTTCAGAAAGACTAACACATGGTGCTTCTGAAATAAATACACTCCCTGGAGCGGAGCAGGTGCCGGCTAAAATTAACATTCCTCCCTGCCAGCCTCAGCCAGCCCCACCATGGTCTGCAAGTTAGCCACGCGAGCCTGGAAGGTCTGGGGCACCCAGGGTCCCATTGCCGTGGCAGGGAGCTGGTGGCAGTGGGACCCTGGTGCTGTGAGCCTCCCAAGGGCTCCATGCGTGGGACCTACCAGCGGCGGGAGTACTCCCACAGCAGGCTGAAGCAATGCCCACGTCCACTGACCGTTTCGCAGCCACGCAGGAGCCATCCCGCCAACAGTCACCCTGTCCTAGTCTCACTGTCCCATTAACGATGAACATGCCTAAATGGTGTTATAAGAAACACACACTGCATAAACTTCATTCTTAACCATCCTCAGTGTGATCAGTTGTAATAGCTGTCAGCAAATTTACCAATAAATGTGTTAACAGCTGCTAATTGTAAGAATCAATACTTACCCCCTCAATGTACAGTGCTTCCCAAGCACAGCACACAGCGCTTAGCCCCCTCCCCAGCTCCAACAGCCTCTAGGCTGTACCCCGGGCACAGCTGGAAAACATCTGCAGCAAGCTGCTAAGGGCTGGGCACAGCTTCTGCCCACCCAAGGGCTCCTGCCACCCCCCCTGCCCAGAGCTGACTGCCTCACTGCAAGGTGAGTCACGTCCCCTTAAATCACCACTGCTCCAGGTGCTCTCAGTGAGCGGAGGAAGCTGCCCCACGCTGCCTTCATGGAGGGGAAAAAAATCATGCAAGAGTGGAAGAAGCCAACCCGCAGGCTGGCTCCCAGGTGGCTGGCAGGTTCCCCTGCTCACATGAGACTCAGGCTGCCCACAGCAATGGGGCTGGGAATTGCTGAGGGCAGATGCCCAAGAGAAGGAGGGCGAGGACCCGGAGCAAGAGGGACGAGGGCTGGTGACCCCATGGCCGGGTGGCAGGGAGGGCTGCGACAGCAAGCGGCCGCTCCGGGTGTGCGACACCGCAAGGGGCTGGCTCTGTGACCTGGAAGGCATCCGTGGCTCATCATGGTGCTGCTCCCAAGGTAGAATTGCTGCAGGGGGAAAGGTCTTGAGGTGGGTTTTGTATGGATGCACGGAAATTTTACACAGCGATACCTCCCCCATCTGCAGGAAGAGCCCAGGGCACGCAGGCTAGCCTTGTCCCTGCGATCCCGGCCCAGAGGGCGCGATTCTGGCCATAGCTTTTATGTTGCACCAGAGACAAGCAGGAATCTGAAGGGATATGGCTTTCTCAGCTTCTATAGCAAGGAACAAGGAAGAAAAGCATCTACTCCATTTGTGTGACAAGCAAGTAGCCGTATTCAAATGATATGTTAATTGCCGTGCCTAGCTGTCAAGCTTCTTGTAGCAATCCCTCACTAGCGGCTGATAAATAAATACAATGCTTGGCATTCTTCGTTTGGGAACGCAGCTTGTGTTCTTCAGACATGTCGCTGCTCGGTTCCCGAGCGCAAGACACCGAACGGAGGAGGAGCCGTTATCCTGGGTGCTCTCCCCTGTGAATCACCGCCGCTAATTGGAACTACCTTTGATAGGTTTGTAATTTGCCAAGGCTTATTTGTTGTATAATCAGACACGAGGCCCCTTCCTTTAATTGCCTTGTAGAGCTGCCAGAATGATTAATTCTGACACAAGACTGCATTTATCTGTGGAATGACATGCGGTGACTTACGAGAGTGGCGAGGCGAGGGCTGGGACACCCGGGTTGGGGGAGCATCCCTCCTGCTCGCTGCAAGCGGCTGGTCCTCACCCTCCATAAACATGTGGGCGTGCACCCCTTGCCCCATGCAAGGGGCCCTGAAAATCCCATGGGCGCCCAAACCAGAGCCGTGCCTGCGTGGGAGCTGTGCCCACGGGCCGGCGCCTGCCGATGGGTGCGGCGTTCCCAGAAACGCTCCCTGCGCCCAGCCCTGCCGAGACCAAGTCCACAGCAGACGTGCTGGTCCCTATCCTCACCTGGGAAACCTCCCCCAGCTCTGCCCCTCCCCCACCGCCGCCTTCCCATGGCCTGTCGATAGCTGACAGCCGGCGAGGGCAATATTTCACTCCCACATATTTCATGCGCTGACGCCGCAGCTCTGATATATTCTCCTAAGGGACCTCTCGTATCTGAGCAATAAACATTTCTGTGTTTGCCACTCAACTTTCTTGCCTGCAGATGTATTCATACGAAAAATAATGCACATATCAGCCCCCAAATCCTGGTGTCCAGGGGAGAATTGAAGCGGTGCAGTGAATAGCCTCAGCTGCCTCATTAGGGATTTTACCTCATTTCCCCGGGGTTGAACACTGGTGGAAGGAGGGGCCAGCAGCTCAGGGGGGTGCCTGCGCGCTCGGCTGCTTGCTGCTGCCGGGATGGACTGACAGATGGATGGAAGGAGGGGTAGGGAGTAGCGTACCCCGAGCCCCGAGCCATTGGGAAGAGGGGTGAGGGAATGCTCAGAGCCCCACGCGCCCACACACTGCCCGCTGGGGCTGGAGCGTGGCTGGCCCCCAGCGTCACCAGTGCCACCAGAGGAGGGTGGCAGGCCACCTTGGATGGGGCCATGTCCCTGTGCTGGAACCTGCACGCACAGAGACGTGGAAACTCTCTGGGCATGCCAGTGGGGTGCCAGCAATGGGCAAGAGGGGAGGTGGGGACGCGGCTGCAGGCTGCATAGTGGGGACAGTGGAGTGGACCCTGCCTTGCAGGAGGAGCTGGGAGTTGGCGTCTGGAGGGAACCATCTTCACAGCCTCAGCTGAAGGTGGCACCCAGGGAAGGGTCATCTGTCCAAAACTATGGGGCGTGGGGTTTGCCCTGGGCTGTGAGCAAGCGCCAGGGGGTTCACAGGACCAGGTGTGGAGGAACGTGCCAGCACCCCCGGGGAACCGGAGGACACATTTCCCCGCAGCAGGCTTTGGTGGAAGCACAGAGGGGTCAGCAGCGTGCAGCAGGAAGAAAGCTCTTGAGATTCTCCCTCTCTTGCCTTATCTCTGTTTCAAGGGCCAGGTTATTTCGGAAGCATGCTCTGAGTGGAAAAAAGCCCACAAAGGAAAGAAGGCAAGGTCGGTAAGATGGTGGGTGCGGGTGCTCAGCAGGAGGGCAGCAGCTCCACACTGGAACCCTTGGATCCATGCTTAATTTTCCCTTTCTGCTCCTTCTGGGTCCTGATTAACCATCGGCTGAGCCCTGCTGTAGCCTGCTCAGCCCCCTCCCAGCACAAGCGAGAAATTAAAGATGACTTTGTTTCCAAACAATTGCAAATGCATAGTTTGAGAATCTGTAATTTAAACTCACATCCTCCTTCTGTTAACAGTGATGGATGGCTTTTTCCTACTGCTTTGAGAGCCCTTGGATCCTGCACGGCAGATGCTTTCCTGATTTATGGCTTGCCTCTTCATGGGATGGGAAACAAACAGCCCAATTCTAATTACTCTGCTCTTGTTAGGATAGATTCCTATATTGCTTCCATCTTATTACCGGGGCTCCCCACTCCACCTTTGTGCAGCTGACTTGTGTTTTATGGGTAACCTTGGCATGGATTCAAATAATCTCTGTTGCACTCATTCCGCTGGCAAAGAAGTTCAGGTGCACCATAGATGGATGACACGCCAGAAATTGTAACTTTTCTCAGTGGCTCAGTCAGTGAGGGGGGGTCAAGACGTGGGGCTGGGGACGACGGGAGGGAAGGAAAGAGAAAATCTGATGCTGGCGGTATTTGCCTGCCTCTGATGGGCGCTGGCAGAAAAGAGGGAGGGAGGGAGGGAGGGATGGGGCCACACTAGGGGCTGAAAATAAATGTTCTTATTCCTAAAGAGAATCTTGCTGGTTCAACTCTTTCCCATTCTTTTCTATGTGAGAGTGGTTAATTCTCCTTGGGAGCCCATTCACTCAGCAGATGTTGCTTTTCTTTGTGTGATTAGCCTGAAATCAATGGAAAATAATCCTGTCCTTTAACAAATATTTGAGCACAGGATTCCAGTGCTCCAAGGTGCTTCAGCAGCCCGAGCAGATGCTGAAATTACTGTCCGTAAGAAAAGCGCACATGGATGTATTTATGCTTTTAAAATAGCATCACCCGAGTTTAGGAGCTGATGGGGGAAGAACGCCTGTCCCAGCTGCAGAGCTGGGGCTGGTTTGGGCTCCCCGGCACAAGACCAGTGACATCTTGGAGCGAGTCCAGTGAGGCCACCACGGTGCCTGGGGCAGGAGCACGGGCTCTATGAGGAGAAGCCAGGAGCTACGTTAGCTCAGCCCAGGGTGGGGGACACATCCGAAAAGCCTCCGCCCCTGTGCTCCCCATTTGGCCCGGGCTGCGGAGCTCAGCCCCGTGTTCACCGTCGCGGCCGCTCGGCTCGCCCTGGTCACGCAGCAAACGCTGCCAGCAGTGATGCTACCGGCGGAAACGCCAGACCCTGGCCCCCGCAGACCCCCCCCAGCAATGCCACCGACTGAGGGCTTCTGGCTCAACCTGACTTCTTGAAATGGGCTTGTCAGCTACGTTTTGATTCATTTAATGTGTCTTTTACTGATAACTTTTAAAATCAAACTGTTGTGCTATCCAGACTCAGATGCCAGCAAAGCCCGAGGATTTCACACCTGCGCCATTACCTTTATCAGCCAAAGTCATAATCTCATCAAAGAGCAAAATCAGAATTATCTGATGAGCACCAAGTCCCTGTAAAAGCCAGAGGATGGGAATGAATTATCTCCCTATCACCTGTGCTAAAATCATTGAATCCCACTAAACTTGCCCTCTATTTGCTGCCGTGAAGTTACGAGGGATGCTATCTCCCTGCACCGATCCGGTCCCGCCCTCCGCCAGCTCCTTGATGGCCCTTCGGTCACCATGCCTAGCTAGAGCATGCTCTGATACCCACCTCTTCTCCCCATCATGCAATGGGGGAATATATACATATTTCTGACCACCCCTCTCCTGCTTGTGCTCAGCCCCTGGCACTGGGATGCCTGTGTCACCATTCTGCATGGAGCCCAGACCCCAAGCCACCACTACTCACGTCCTCCTACTTGTTCAGGTGATAATTTTCCTCACCAAGAAAACCTTTGCATCACACAATGAGTATTTTTATTTCAACTAATTTGCAGTCAACGCCATTTCGTGTTTCATAGTCACTTCTTGTGCACTGAGGAGAGGGGAGGGAACAGCCCGTGAGAGCTTTTATGAAGGTGGCATCTCTAATCTTCTCCTCAGACATATGAAAAGGCAAATCCTTTCCTTCCTTAGAACACTGAATCCAGCAATATATTTATATAGGCAATTTGTTATTGGCCCCTGAAATCATTGCCCTGTGCTCTCTGCTGTGACGGCTCCGAATCGGCATCTCCCCGATGGGCATGGGGGCTGGCGCTGCCAGGGAGTCCATGCAGGCTCACCTGAGCAGCCACGCTGGTCCTGCATGGCATCGGGATGCGGACACCAGCCCTGAAAAACTTCATCTTTCCCTGGCCCAGTTCCCAATATTGTTTAAAGGAGCTCTGCCAGGCTCTGCCATGCTACGAGCCAGCATCGAGCCGCCTCCGGGCTGGCCCAGCACCCGCTGCCTTCAGCTCCGGGGGGAACTGGGGACAGCCCCCACAGATGGGGAGACACAAAACCTGTTAATCATCTCTGTGCCATGGCATGAAATTGGATTTAGCACCATTAGCCGAGCAGCTTCTGAGCAGCTCCTTGACTCCTGCTGAAACCACTCTCCCACTGCAAAGCTGATTAACAGAATGCGTCCACGGTATTTAATTAACCTAATGAACCCTGACAATAAAATTAGAGACCACTTAATTCCTAGTCCCCCACTGTGGCGCGCAGGTGAAGCCACAACCCGCAGCTGCTGTGCAGTGGCTGCCAGGGACCCGGCCCCAGGGCTGGGGGCTCCTGTGGAGCCCCGGGTTGCGGCGAATGAATCAGCCATTTTGCTCACTGCACTTGTAAAATTCTCCACAGAGCCAAAATAAGGGATTGGAGATAACGAATCGACAGCTTACGTCGGAGCAATGACCCGGTCCTCACACCCCGGGGACTGGACAGCCTGCTGCTTCTGCGAAGGAGGCCAGTTCCCACCTCCAGGCATTTCTCCCCACAGGGAAGGAAAGAACGATAAATGCAAGGCTCAGGGAACCCGGCAGGGTCTGTGATCTCTGGCTGTGCTGCCCTGGATGGCTGCAGATGCCGGCGCCCGTAGGGAGTAGGGAGGCGGCGGTCGGGGCGAGGAGGTGGGTGCCTGCGTGATGCACGTGGCTGGGTCCCCGGCGCTGGCACGGCCCCGCTCGCGCCATGGATGGCAGCAGCCGGCTGGATGGGTGCCGCCAGCCCAGCCCGAGCTCATCCTTCCTCGGCGATCGCTCCGGACATTCGGAAGGAAAGGGTTGAAGCAGAGACCTTTTTTTTCCTGGTATAAACAAAGCTCTGTCTTAATGAGAGAGCCACAGCGGAGCTTGGGCTGCCCCTCTGCTGCTCTCGGGACGGCTGGGGAGGAGAACGGCCGAGCACCCCACGCAAGTAAGAGGTGCCCGCAGGCGATGTAAACTCTCCGGTGCTTGATGTTTTCTAATTGCGACTGGGTTTCTCTCGGTGTGAAGATGGATTGTCGCTCAGCCAGAAACACTGGGCTTGAGGGAGGAATCATCAGGCGAGCTTCTCTGGCCGCTGCTCTGCAGATCATAATAGTCCCTTCTGGCCCTAAAGCTTATGAATCTATAAACCAGATAATTACTAAAATAGCTATGCCATTTCCCTGTGACATAACAATAATTTAAAATGCATTTTAATATACAGAATGTAAAAGAGAAATGTCCCAGGGAAACAGAAATGTCAAAGAGCATCAATTCTGCTACTTGCGGGAAACCAAGTGGCTCTTTGTGATGGAAGTGCTGTTTTTAGGAAAATGAGAAAAGTCCCCTCTCCCCCTCCGGCTTCCCAGGAGCCTCATTCCCTGACCTGAATTACATCCACCTCCTTGCTAAGCCCTACACCTTGCAACCTGCTCGGCAGCCAGCTGTGGGGTGAGAAGGGACAGTACCAGCAGGGGGGTAGCCTCAGGTAGTGGCCTCAGGAAAAGCTGCCTTTCCTCACTGGAAGTCACCGATGCCCTTTGTGCCTGATTTCTAGAGTCTAGATGCCTGGATGCCTTCCTGGGTGCAACAACTCCGTGAAGGGATTGAAGGGGCCAATTTAAAGGCAGCTTCGATATCTGGGGAGCCTCACCCTACAGTTGCTTTGTGCTTGGTCCTCCTCAGACTGCTCTGTTCAGAGAAACAGATCCAAAATACTCAGGAGAAAAACTCTTCTGAGCCCAGAATGAAGAAGAAATCATTCTTAGAATCTTTAGAATCATTCTATGATTCCAAGAAATACGATGCACGTATTCCTGGAGGCTTAGAGTTGCAGAAACGTGACCCTAGCGTAAGAATTTGTGGGAGCAGATTCTTGTCTGGATTTTACTGTGCCTTTAAAGTCTCAGGGTCTGGGATCGGGGGAGTGAAAGTGGGAAGAAGCAATAGTTCAGCTACCCAAGCCATTTACAGTTTCAAGATGATAAGTACGGAAAAAAAAAGTGAAAAAATAAAGTAAATGAAAGCACGAGTAGGATTTTTTTACAATTTTGAACTTGTAATAATCTATACTGCTGCTTGTCCTGCAGATAAGGAAAAGACAGGTACTCCAAATCCACCCAGACGGAGTTATTTTGCATGCCTTCAACACAGAGAGAAATGGAAATGCAGTCTAATAAGGCTCCTGAACTCTTTCTTTACTACCCTCGGAGACAACAAAAAGGCATTTAATTTCCTGCAACCCAAGAGCACAAACTGCACTCAGACACTTTACAAAACCCATCGGGCATCTTTCTGAAAGATTGAATAAGTAGGACAGCATTTTCAAGCAGCTGAATTGGAGTAGCGTGAGCAAATTGACCGGCCGGAGCTGCGCCGTGCCTCTGCCTGCTCTGATTTCTGCCCCGCTGCATGGCCCTTCCCTCGCCCGAAGCCATCCCCCCGAGCAGCGGCAGTGCTCTGTCCCCTGGCAGCAGGGCTGCACGTCCCCTTTTCAAAGGCCACCGCTCCCCGCACATCACGCCTGGCACCGATGGAGGGTGAGGTGCAGAGGCTGCTGCCCTTCTGCGGGGGGATGCTGAGGTCTGGTCCCTCTCCCAGGGCTGCTCAGCAAGACTGGGAAAGTTTGAGGGGTCTGGCTGTCAGAGCAGCCCCCGCAGCTAAAGGAGCGGGTGCGCGGGGTACTGCGTGCCCAGCGGTGGGTGCTGAGCCCTGCGTGGGGCGAGGGACCGGCAGCCCTCCCTCTGCTTCCACAGCTGCCCGGCTACCACAGCGTGTGGGAAGCCAGGCGAGTCCATTGCCCGGGGCAAGGTTATATTTAGGATGGTCTTTGTTTAAGCACAGGGAAGGTGGTAGGATGTGCAAGCAGGCTGGCTTCCCCATGGGACCAGTGTCAGATTCTGGCTCTAAGCGGGGACAGAAAAGCAGTTCTACCTGCAGGCTCTATGGCCTGGGGAGGGGGCTCTGCTGACCCGCAGCACAGGGCAAACCGCAGTGCTCAGGGTAAGAATATGCAAGAATTAAGAATCAGAAGCTCTGACCCAGGTGCACAGAATGGTGGAAGGACGATGGGGGAAACCCCTTCACAGAATCACAGAATATTCGGGGTTGGAAGGGACCTCTGTGGGTCACCCAGTCCAACCACCTGCCAAAGCAGGGTCACCTACAGCAGGCTGCACAGGACTGCGTCCAGGCGGGTCTTGAATATCTCCAGAGAAGGAGACTCAACAGCCTCCCTGGGCAGCCTGTTCCAGTGCTCCGTCACCCTCAGAGGGAAGAAGTTCTTCCCCATGTTCAGCTGGAACTTCCTCTGCTTCAGTTTGTGCCCATTGCCACTTGTCCTATCACTGGGCACCACTGAAAAGAGTCTGGCCCTGTCCTCCTGACACCCACCCTGAAGGTATTTGTAGGCGTTTCTAAGGTCTCCTCTCAGCCTTCTCTTCTTCAGGCTGAACAAGCCCATCTCCCTCAGCCTTTCCTCATAGGAGAGATGCTCCAGTCCCCTCATCATCCTCATAGCCCTCT
>Ga0065711_1049770_pt1 | contig 11139 bp, 9 predicted proteins | sample Hoacrofraction12_FD_59098 | JGI IMG/M metagenome (GOLD analysis project Ga0065711, IMG submission 59098) | Hoatzin crop microbial communities from Cojedes, Venezuela - Epithelial fraction 12 v2 (version 2) | ecosystem: Host-associated > Birds > Digestive system > Esophagus > Crop | place... | reverse complement strand
GCTCCTCATCTTTCTTGAACTGGGGAGCCCAGAACTGGACACAGTACTCCAGATGGGGCCTCACTAGGGCAGAGTAGAGGGGGAGGAGAACCTCCCTCGACCTGCTGGCCACACTCTGCTTAACGATCAACCAGCAGGAAACCGTGCAGTTACTGTGTCAGCTCACAGCTTTTGCACACCTGAATAGCAACATTTGCATGAGGTTTAGATATTGCATACAGTGGATTTGGTAGTTTCCACGTAGCTCCAGGCAACAACTGCTGTCATGAAAAGATCCTTTGTTTTTACACTTCTTTATTGTTCTTTCTCATCTGCCCACAGACTGCTGTGTAGCCCCAATTACACAGACCGCAAGCCACTAAACTAACTGCTGCGGCAACAGCTGATAGAAAAGTGGTAAGATGAGGCTGAGTCGGGAAGAGGTGGCTGCCTCTGCGACTTCGAAGACGTGCCATGCCAAGAGAAGATTATGGTAGTGGTCTGTCGCCATGATGATTTCACGTTACAGGAGAAGTAAGGCTGAGAAAGAAGTAAATGGATAAAGCAATATACAAGCAAACAGGATAATCTGATGCGTGACAGTTCTGAAGGCAAATGCTCCTCAACTTCTCTGAGCAAACCTTTCAAAGTCTCTAAGCAAACTTCAGTGCCATAACATAGCATAAGCTCCACAGTGCAATAAAACCCTGTATCTACTATCTTCACAGACTGAAGCAAAGTGGACAGTTACAGTAAATATCATTTGCACTGGAAGACTCTTCCTTCCTGTCTGACAGTGTATCAGTACACTAGGAAGAAACAGTACTAATCTTTCTGACCTAGCATTGTGGTACTGGGTTTGCACCACAATGCAGGAATATTTTGATGGCTCCCAGAAAACCAAAAGTGGTCTGGACCCTGTGGGAAAACTTGCTTATCCCTTTGGAGGCAAGGCGCGTGAGCATGTGCTGTTCCCCTTATTGACTAATCAAAGGGTCCATCAGTCTTCCCCACCTCTACCACCAACTCCTACCACAGAGGTCTAGGAAACCATCCCAGCTCCCCTCATAAGCTGAGCTGCCTCTCACAGCAGACGTGGCCATCGTTCTTTGCAAACTGAATGCATCAGGGGTGAATGAAGAGGCAGCTTCCTTTTTTCAGAAGGCCATAAAAACTAGAGAAAAAAAAAAAAGAAAAAAAAAACACCAAGTGAAAGCACTGCCTGGAAGACCATGGCTCCATACACCAGCTACACCACAAAGGACATTCAGCTCATATAAACCAGATTAGAACCTACTCAGAAAGAGTGCATTTAAATATTATGCTTGCTGCTGTTCTCATTAGCTCTCAATCACTTCCAGACTTCTGTCAGCCCTTTCAGGGAAGCAGGACAAGAATAAGATGGAATGAGACTACTATGCTGTTGCACCACTACCATCAAGTTCGGAAATTTCCATTTCCTCCTTTGTCTTTAATTATTAAGCTAGCTTTCTGTGGCGAGAAAACATACCATATGCATTAAATACATCTTAGGTCAGACTCCTCTCCCTTTCTGGCACAAGACTTTTATTATACAAGCTAATAATCCACCCCGAGGTGCACACACACACACACGGAGGCAGATGGAGACTGATGTGGGCTCAGCTGGTGAGAGCCAGCTCTGGTTGTGGACCACGCAGCCGCCCCAGCTTCTCACGGGGCTTACTGCCCTCACTGCGCTAACGACGGGACTCTGGGAAACCAGCATGGGACTGCCTGCACCCGCTCGCACACAGCGGGCCCCGGGGAAGGCTGAGATGCCAGGACCTCAGCAGGCAAAGGCATGCTCCCTGGTGCAGGGCTCACAGCTGTGGGCGTGGCAGCCTCCTGGATGGTTTATCATTCCTATCAGACCCACTGTTTCTCCCCTTTGGGCTGTTCCTCAGTGTCAGTAGAGGAGAATTTCTTCTGCTGCTTCCAGCAAGTAAAGGAAAAAACGTTACAAGGATAACTGCAATCTCATTTCACAGCAAACCTCAAACAACAAATCCCTCTGTGTGACGTACCACAGCTAGCTATCTCTTTCAGTTCATTTTATGGAAACCTAAAAGATCCAGGAGTAAACAAATGCAGCCACCCCTTGTGATACTTTGTGATTTCATGTCTGATGAGGCAGGCAGAAAAATCAGTCCCAGACCTCCGATTTTCACTCTAGCATGGAGTGAAATTAAGCCAACATCGTACTGCACCAGCCCTGCCAACTTTCCACTGGCTGGTCTGCGTGTACTAGGCCCACACATTTCTATTTTCTAGCAATTCCTGGCAAATATCCTGTCAGATTAGCAGCAGTTTTACTCCGAAGACATGACGCACAGAAAAACCCAAGTAGTTCGTCTCTTCCAGAAGCCATCTCCCCGCCATGGCTTCAGGCGAGACACTCTTAAGGCGGCGCAGGATTGGTGACACCGGCAGCATCCCCACACGTGCGTGCCAACCATAAAGTTATTATCAGATGATTTGCAGTGCATTACCTCAGTGTGAGCCCTTATCCTGATTTTGCTGATAGGCACAAGAGAAATTAAAAAAAAAAAGACAAATACAGTAGGAAGGCTTACATAGTTTACTCGCATTCTGCTGTACAGCAGCTGGCATGGCTGGCTCAAGAGACTCAAAACCCCTCACATTTCAAATAATGACCAATTTCAGGGCTGGGAAACACCCAATGCACCAGTCTCCATGCCATCTCTGGAAGGTGTGTGGGTTTGCGGTGTCAGCTCCCTGAGCAAAGCCCGGAGGGAGGTGAGGAGCTGCCTCAGGAGAAGGGATCCAGTTCTGCCACAGAGCTGGCTTCACAGGCCGCCAAGCTGGGACACAGCCGCTCGCTAGCAGTGGAGAAACTTGCCGGGACATCCACTGCCTTATCCCTCTCCCACTTACTAATGTCAGCAGCAAGCCTGCTGCTGGCTGCTGCCAACTTTGGATGGAGGAGGGAAATGCATAAAAGTAAATAAACAAAATCAGAGGTCTTGCCCACAAACCCTGGTGCGTCTTGGCCTCCGAACTCCCATGCTTCCTCAGGCTCCTACAGGCGAGAGGGGAAAGACGATGCCCAGGACAGACAGGAGAAACCGAGAAGGTGTTTTCCCCCAAATGTTTCTCTGAAGGCAAATAAATCTTAAGAGACACCTTATCTTCTTCCTAACAACACATTCATGACTCTGGTTTAGTTAATTGCTCTTGGTCGAGGACTCTCTCTTCTGAAGTCTTTAGGAAAGGAAACACAATCAAGAGTCTCACACGCACCAGAGAGCTGGAAAATTAAAACACTGACACTTGGGATTTGGAGAAAACCCAACAGTCCCAGCCACCCACTGGTCATAGCTGGAGCCCTCCCTCTCCATGCACCCCAAACCCTGACCTTCGGACAATCCAAACAGGGACCAGGACACCTTACGGCACCCAAAACACAGCAGCAGTTTAACATAAACTGCTGCAGGAGTTCTCCAAAGCGAGCAAGGTGTTAAGCAGTCCTTTTTACCCCCTTCTAGTCCTCTAATAAAAATCACAACACAAAAATGAAAGTGTTTCCATAAGATGGACAAATTGGCTCCCAATTGCAATGTAATCCAGGATTTTCACTCTGTACCACAGCAAAGTATGAGAGGCAAAGCTCAGATCAATATCTACTGACTATTCATGTAAGGGGAGAGCTGCTGTCTCAAAAACACAGTTCAGAAACTTATTATTCCTCTAGTAAAGCATGACCACGCACAGTAAGTCACAGGACCTGTTCAGTCGTTGCGCTACTCTCAACATTACCCAAAACCCAGCTGCCACCCCTGCTGTGCTACAACAAGGCAGATGTCACAAAAAAAAACAAACAACCAAACAACAAAACAAATCAAAACACACTCAAAAACCAAAACAAATATAGAAGTATCAGTATCAGTAGTGAGAGTGACTGCGGATGGTTTTGGAAACAAAGGGAAAACACAGCAGCTGTAAAACGAGAGCGCAGCGAGGGAGGTTAGCCCCATTCCCGGTCCCCACACTCCTTACCTTCGTAGCAGGGCAAGAGCTTCCTCCCATTGGGCTGCAGGTTGGGGGGAATGATGTTGCAGAAGCCGTGGGGCAGGATGTACTCTGTCTCGTAGTAGATGTTTTTCCAGCGGTGCGCGCATGCCTAAACAGACCACATCACATGTGTTATTGACCCAGAGTCACAGGAGGGCCCTTCGACCAAGGCAGAGCACGCATGAACAGGACCTCTCAGCATTGCCTTCCCTCCACGACCCTATTGCCTTCTCCTTGCATCCCACTCTTTCTAGAAAAATTATCTTCACGCTGTAATCTTCGGCAGCTCATGACACTGCCTGACCTGGCAGCTCAGATCTCAGCCTTCATGTGTGCATGACTAGGAAAACAGCAGGTCTCAGAGCAAGGCAGAGCCCGTGCTGGAGATTTCAAGATCCCTCACTGTGTATGAGTCCTCACAGCCAATGAAGCTTTTCTGACTACAGATGCACTAACAGAACTCAGCCAAGCCAGAAAAAGGGGGATAAAAATAGGAACAAAGACATTGAGAATACACATAAGAGGATCAGAACGGATGCTAAGACTCAGAAGGTTATTAAGACCATATTAGAAGGTTATCCCACCAGAGGATGCATGTGTGAGTCAAACGCTTGTCTCGCTGGGAAAGGCAGCTCTGTTACTGGTGACAGAAGAGCCAGGCCTTGCCCACTGGCAATGATTTAAGTGAAAATACTAGAGATTTTGTGGCAACAAGAATGGCAGCATCAGTCAAGGCACAGATGAGCTGCAGAGATCACGGTGCCTTTCCCTTCACAGTGAAGAATAAGGTCACCCTGCAAAACCAGAGCTAAACCAGTCTCACCAGGACACTTGCTCAGTACAACTGCCACACACAGGCACACATACAAGCAATGTGGAGCCTGGTTCACACACTCCCAGAACCCATTTGCTTGAAAAATTAACACTGCCTTGCTGCCAGACAAACCACAAGTTGCCTGATGCTCATGGGTTACTTGGAACAAAAAGAAATGAAATGTGAAACAGCAAGGGCTTTGAATGCAAGCACATGCCAGGCTGTATCTCCAGCTGGTCTGCCACTGAAGTCAGTGTAGATGTGTCAATTGATATCATTTAAGGCTTGGTCCCATGCGAACAGAGCAGCCTCTATGCTGCAAATCATCTCCTCCATCTACTTACAACTTTTTCCAGATACTTTGCGTCAGTCCCCTTCACGACTTCCACATTTGACCCCATCCTCCCCAGATGAGACACCCGCTGTCTTCTTCCCTTTGTGCTACCCCACTTCTCTGCCTCAGTGCCTCAGAGCCACCCATGGGAGCATCTCAACATCATTAAAACATAGATCCATAAGACAGGCACACCTGTGTCACCTATCCAGTGAAGCACTTGGGAAGCGTATCAACTACTGGGAAGCTCAAAATTCAATCCAGCAGTCCACACAGGCCCCTTCCCACGTACTTAACCCCAGAAAGACATAAAAGGATAGTAATACTCTTTTTTTTTTTTTTAACTGAAACAGAGCAAAACCAGTTATGCAAAAGCCTGCTCTGCCTGTGCTGCACTTGGAGTTTGATATTTATTGCTTTCCTAACTTCCAGTACTCAAGGAGAAGCACGTATCTCCTGAAAATGGCTATTGCAGAGGGATAGCAAGGGACTCCAGGGGCCATGGCAGGCTCTGCACCGCACTGCGTGGCGCCGGCTGCCACCTGTGACACGAGGGATGCTTCTGATGGCACTCTGCTCCACAGTCAAATGCACGTGAGGAGTCCTGCAAAGAGCAGCGTTGGGGACTCCCTTATGTGCTTTAAAGAAGCTTAGTTATGATTTTAATCCCCACGCACCACTCATTCAAAATTCAACAGCAACAAAAAACCAGCACGTGAAACGCTTGTTTTCAGAGTAACCAGGAAAGAGTTTCTCCCCTGACGGATCTGTGCTGTGAGCACACACATGCACATGCACAGCCCTTTTAAAGACAGTACCATAAAGACACATACCATTAAAGTGACAGTCAAGTCAACTCCAACTCCGGATACAGACCAAGTGTATTTTTTAAAATTATGGCAAGATAAATACAGGATTGTGGTATTGTAAATTCCTTCACATTTTTTATCTCAGAAACTGCAAGGGGCTCACATAAATTAACCTACTAATCTCTCTCCGAGGAGCACAAATGACAGACCCAGGGAGAGCAGCAGCATTTCATCACAAGCAGGAGGTTTTGCTCAGGAGTGAGGTGCAGAGGCCAAGAACGATAGAATAATATAAGGAGAAAAAAAAGGAGCTGCTGCATAAAAGTACGTTCAAAATCAACTGGAGGCTACGGGCTCAGTTTAGCAATTCTGGGCACACTTACCTGGTCGGCTAGGGTTTGGGTTTTATTTAGGTTTTTTATTTTGTTTTAATGATCACTTGTCTGTACCTTCAGCATGCTGTGTATTCAGGCACATTACAGTTTCCCGCTGGCTGACTGAGTCTGTGGACAGCCCATAACCATAGCTCCAAAAGATGAGCTCCACCTTGGTTATCTCAGCAAGGACTTCCCCAGACTCCCCCTCGCCACAGCTGCAGAATTAGATGTTTTCCCAAGGGGCATGAGTTCAGCAGCTCCTCTTCCTTCCCAAAACTCACTTCTCTGCAGCCAGACAACCAGCACATTTGTGTCCCTGCCAGAGCAAAGCTTGTCCACAGCTGCTTTTGGTTCTCCCGCCTTCCCAAAAATGTTTAGCTGGATTACAGTGGGCGGTTTCTGCATTATTCAACGTTGCTGAGGTAAGGTGATGTGCAACCAAAAGTGGCTACAGCCTTCCTTCTTTGATGGCACACGTCTGAAGAAGTCCTGGGAACACAGACAAGTCATCTGAATTTGATGCTGTGGAGAGGGTTTTTCTTTAGGCTTTTCTCCCTAAGGCGATTGCAAACAACAGACAGCTTATACACCCTTTTCTCAATGCAAGCCGCAGGTGGGCCCCTGTGCAATAAGGAGGCCATCGGCACGCTTCGGTGCTCAGCAGCTGCTGCTGGGGCACGGCCTCTGGCTCTACCATGGAACAGGGGAGAAAGGACACAAAGCCTTGAAGCAAAATTAAACGCTTCTGGGCAAAGCACAGGGAGGTCTCTGTTGATGGCAGACACTGCATTACTGCAATATAATGAATAGGCCATTTCAGAACTGCAGCCACTTTGCCCTCTTGCATATTGAACGCCAGCCCCGGGCTCCGCACCACAGGAGAAGCAACACGAGAGACCCAGGCTTCACTTCCGAGGCCGAGTGCCCCACGTGAACGCAAGGTCCTTATAGAGCCCTCTGCTGACTCCTGAAGCCAGAGTCCAAACAAGGGACTTTTTGGATGTGCCACTGTCAGACCACTTCTGGTTTGCTCTTCCGCAGGAGGACTTTGGCTTTGCTGCAGCAATGGGTTTTTTTACAGACACACACACACAATCACTAAATGTGCCAGTAAGTCAACTACTTAAAATGAAAAATAGCAGCACTTTATAAAAAAACAGAGTAAACACAGATGTGGCAGGTATTTAGGGAGAGCAAGACAGAAAGGATGTGGCTTATCTCCCAATCATAATACACTGTCCCTGGTTCCTCTCCCAACAAAAGTAAAAGGAGGACTTCCGTGGTTTCAGTTTGGCAAGAGCTGGCAACCTCAGCTGTATTATTGCAGCACTTAGATTAATGCAAATATTGACTGATAGCATACCCAAGGACAGGAAGCCACTGAACTGCAAACTCAGAGCTTTTTTTAGCTAATCTTACTTCTTCATTTGTTTAAATCCTCATAGTTTGATGTTTCTCTATTTAGTTCATCACAGAAACACAAAACTCTGCTTCAGTTACATGCTGGCATATTATGGGCTCAGACACAATCCACTTTACCAAACAACAGCCAAAGCTCCCCCCACAGTCCTCACCTTCCCTACCGCCCCTTTCCACTGAAGCTGGTGCTCTTATCGGGCAGTTGGGGAAGGCTGATAGCACATTAATTTAAGCCACTAAGCAGTTTCAAAGCAAAAGGAACTACTTCTTCCTACAAGCCACAGTTCAACTGTGTGACTAATACCTCTAACACAGGACATCAAGAGCACAAATAGTTCACACGGGTTTAAAAAGTGACTACTCTTTTTTTATGCAAAAAAACCCCACCAACATTCACCCAGGGCTACTCTACACTAAGTTATAACTCTGACTTAAAGTAACCCCTGGAAAAGATGCAGTCAATAGAGCTGTAATGCCTGACAACACAGACTGCACACACTCATAACTACCGGGCATCACTCACAAGAGTTAGCTGGTGCTTCTGTTAAAAAGCTAAAACTGAAGGATGTGGCTCTGAACGTACTTTCAGACACATCTTCCCAGAACACCAGCTTCTTATAGGCACTTCACAGGCAACTGCATTTTAAAGAAGTCTTGATCTTTGAAACTAGAAGAGCACATGAATTAAATACCATCAGCTTATGGGAAACTCACGAATAGTTTTCATTAGCAAGGTATCTCAAAACAGAGAGTAACCATGCCCTGAAACAGACAGGTATTTTCCATTCACAAAGGAATCCACACACCTTCATTCCAGGCTCTGTCTACACAGAGATGTGCATGGATGTTTAATCAGTAGTTTAAGACACAGCACTTTGGTGATAAATATCTCACTGAAATCAATGAGAATTAGACATGTAAGCATCCTCAAGCACCCAGACACGATCTACATGGCAAGAGCAGCATAATCTTGTCAGCAGGCTGGTTTAGGACTGCCTTAAATCAGTGTAACTTGCGGACACATTTTACCAGCTTAAACTGCACCAGAATAAGCATACCACCAGCTGCACATTTTACTTTAGCAACATTTTGCTTTTAACCTGCCTTATGTCTGAAATTTCTACCCACTCAGCCCCAGAGTAAGCCCCTGCAGCCTGCCCACACCTCTTGCCCTTGCAGCCTTCCCTCAGCCAGCGAGCAGCTAGCTCCAGCCTTAAATAGCTGCCCAGCTTTTTTTCCCCCCCATCAGCTTTCCTTTCCTTTGCTGCTTTTGCTTAGGTGTTGTCTCCCTAGACATCAGCTGTCACCTGCTCCCATTTGAACCAAAATACATTAAATCATTATTTTTAAGATAATTATAGTTTGACAAAAATGTCTCAGCATTGCCTTAAGAAGTGTATGTGCTAGCTTCTGAAAATGGGACACAAATTTGTCTAGTTTGGGCCAATGACTGGAAAAGGGTGAGGATGCTGTGTCTCGGGGTAGCATTATCCTGATCAGCGCACATTACTCCTCAGCAGTCACACAGGACAGATGAGAATATCCCTTGCAAACACAAACTGCTTACACTGCTCTTCTAGCACGAATGCCTTAATTTTGTGCTCTGCTGTACAGTATATTTTATGTATGCCCCTCTGTTTTTCCCCTCCTCCTCTAGCATGGAACACATCTAAAACATCCAGGAAAAGCAAAGCCTCAGGCAGTCGCTATAGCACTAGCAAGCGGTACACCAAAAGAGGCAATCAGACAACATACCACAGTACTATCGCAGAATGGTATAAAAAGCACCTGCCCTCCCATGGGGAAGTTGTGGTGTAAGGACTTGGGTTGTAAGCGCTTGGTCTCCAACTGCACATTGAGAAAAATGCCTTTGAGTGGAGCGGCTTTGTCCGCTTGGCTTACACAGGTGGCTGGCACAGTAATCACTGTACGAGATCTTTCTAACAGCTTTTGTGACAGTTTGGTGCCACGTACCAGGGAAATCCCCTATCTCATTGGAAAGATGGGGTCATACTGCAAGTTTCCAACTGCCAAACAGCAGTGCTTAGAATTAGATTGTTGTCAGGGTTACTCCAATACAAGCCTGAAATTTGGCTGCCATATATACTATGCACAACATTCTGTTGCAATTTTTTTTTTTTTTTTTCATTTCACATTCCTGCAGACAGGCTTACTCAGGTAGACAGTCAGAAACCAACAAAAGGGCCTGTAAAAACAGACAACTATTGATCATAGTATACCCATGTATTTTAGAATGGGTTTTGCTCACCTTTCTTTATGATTTATTTTTTCCAACACAGGAAATGTTGTTCTACTAAAATAAATTCCACATCCTAAGGATCACATCTGCTTTCCTTGACCTGTCTGTGTGCATAGTAAATATGTCAAAGACAACAAGGCCACCCACACACAACTAAGTAATCTCTACTCTCTCCTCTTCTGCCTCATTAATGGAAAGTTAATACACAGAAGGGAAAAAATAATACCACAAAGACATAATCTTACATTTCTCATGGTAAGTTCTGACAGGCAATACATATGCTCTGGGAAAATGGATGCATACATATTCCCTACATAAACATAGGCAAACGACAAAAAGAACTAACTCGCAGGTACCTCCCAGACAAAGCTCCATTTATTCTGTTCGAAGATTTAATCCCTCAGATTCAGGAGGAAGCCCTTGGGTGACACAAGTCAGGTGTGACAGCTTTGAAGTCCTCCCTCTATAAATAAAGCTTTCTGACTGGGGCTCACTTTTCCTTCCGCTTGAAGAAAGGGACCACAGAATTTGCTGCCTGAAAAGCTGGACTCCGTCAGTCACTGCCGAACGCGTTAATCCCGACGTGTTTAGCATTAGAGTCAGACAGCAGCAACGGTTTTGACGAGATCAAAGAAAAGCATGGACTTACCAGCACGCTTCCACCAGCCTTCGGCTGTCTAGCCAGACTCACGCCCATCCATTCGTCATCTCTGTCTTCTTTGCAGGTCTTTCCACAGAGCGTGCCCCGAGAATTGCCTACAGAAAGAGGGGAATGGCAGCAAGACAAGGAGGCATGAATTTTAAATACCCACCAAAAAACCCCTACATGAAAAAAGATTGCCCAAACATCCACCTGGCAGTGCTTTTCTTTTCCCTTTCATCCTGATTATTAGCTCTTGTACGTATTCATCGGGACAATGCTCTCACTCTTACTAGGCACCAGACAAATACACAGTAGAGGACAGACCCCGTCCCAAACAGCCAGCAGCTATTACAGCATGTCCCCAGCTCTGCTTGAATAAACCATCCAACTGAAATCAATGGGAGAGCAGGGGGATTGCCTGCTGAACGCAATCAAAGAAAAAAAAAAAAAA
>Ga0065711_1049769_pt1 | contig 11140 bp, 10 predicted proteins | sample Hoacrofraction12_FD_59098 | JGI IMG/M metagenome (GOLD analysis project Ga0065711, IMG submission 59098) | Hoatzin crop microbial communities from Cojedes, Venezuela - Epithelial fraction 12 v2 (version 2) | ecosystem: Host-associated > Birds > Digestive system > Esophagus > Crop | place... | reverse complement strand
GACATGGATGTGTTGGAGCGGGTCCAGAGGAGGGCCACGAAGATGATCAGAGGGCTGGAGTACCTCTCCTATGAGGACAGGCTGAGGGAGTTGGGGCTGTTCAGCCTGGAAAAGAGAAAGCTCCAGGGTGACCTTCTAGCAGCCTTCCAGTACCTGAAGGGGCCTACAGGAAGGATGGAGAGGGACTTTTCACAAGGGTGTGTAGTGATAGGACAAGGGGGAACAGCTCTAAACCAAAAGAGGGCAGATTTAGATTAGATATTAGGACGAAATTCTTCACCATGAGGGTGGTGAAACACTGGAACAGGTTGCCCAGAGAAGCTGTGGCTGCTCCCTCCCTGGAAGTGTTCAAGGACAGTTTCGACAGAGCTCTGAGCAACCTGGTCTAGTGGAAGATGACCCTGCTCATGGCAGGGGGGTTGAGGACAGATGATCTTTAAGGTTCCCTCCAACCCTTATCATTCTATGACTCTAAACTGTGAGTGTAGCACCTCATGATTTAGTACACAGGAAACAACACGCCACCACAACAACAAAAAGAACAGCAGCAGCTTGTATTTCTGCAAAAAACTTTAATTTCTAAATAACCTGATATTCATTAACTTGTCAGTATTCACAAGCAAAATACACCCTTCTAGGGAATTTGGACAGTAAATAACTATAAAAATATTTACCATGTAATTTGAAAGAAAAGGAAATCTTTGTCAAAGTAGAACAATTTACTCTTACTCCGGGAATATTTCAATGTAGAAGGAAAACATAACCACCTTAAAGGTGGTAAAAAGAAATCTAGGTTTTTCTGAAGGCTGCTGGGAATGCAAAGACCCTACAGCGGTATCTAGTATGGTTGAAAGAGCAAACTTTTCCTTGTGGAAAAGTTCATGCCATAGTTCTGCAAGTTCCAGCACAAGAACCTACCATTCCTGAATGGAACAGCACTCATTCAAGGACAGACAAATTCTATTAAGCCTCACAGACCTCATACGGTAGTTGTTATTTTTCCCCAGTACCTCTCGTAATTCACTTCACAGGCTAAAGAACAAAGTGGGTTTTGCAGTTCATCTGCACATAATATAAGAGGCAGCAAGGAAGAATAAAAAGGTAATGCCCTCGATGAGCACACATTATCTTCAATTCCGTGTTCTAAGTGATCTGAAATATAAGCAGTTAATGTGTAATCAGCATCAGTACAGGATGTTTGTAGTTATTGATTGTCCTGGAAACCAAGGGCATCAGCAGTTACAGAGTTAAAAACCTCTGCGAATCTGAATGCATGAAGCCATGAAAAGAGGATGAGGTCAGGAAAGCATCATTCCCTATTTTTGTTTTTTATTCTGCTTTATAAGAAAAATTGATGGCAGAAACCTGTGGTATGCTAATCTGATAATAGAAAAGTCACCTTTGTCCATTGAAAAGACGTAGTATAATGCCAGTATCATCTTATGCACGGTAGTTTTGGTGTCTCCTATATATCACAAGCTACCAAATAGAAATTGATGGTCTTAATCTTAGAAGAGTATCCCAGATATGCAAGTTAAATGTTTTCTCACTGGCAGATGCTTCTAGTTGGTAGTCAGGTGAAAGTAAATTCCAACCAAAATGAGAACACTTCTGAAGCCTCTCAAAAGAGGCATCTCAGGGCAGGCTAACAAGTAAATGATCAAGTGCAAGTGAGACAAATGGGCAAGTCCAACACTGACAGTGGTATGGGAATGCATTTCAGAAGCAGGAGTTGCTGTCTGGACTAAAGCCTTCAATGTTTCCACAGCCTGAGACATTTTCAGAGTCAAAAAGAAAACAAATCTCAAAGGTAAGTAAGGATACCTGAAGGTTACTATCAGTTTAGCATGGTAATAGGTTTTCAAGGTTTGAGCAGGACATATTAGCTTGGGCATGGTTAAATGCTGACATGCTTATACTGCTTCTGGGATACAGATTAATACCTCCACTGCACACATATGTACTGTGCTAGGACCTGTGTCAGAAATCTCTATGCTGTACTACACTGTGGAGTAGCAGCATGTCTTGTAATTCTCCTGTCAAAATGGATTTCAAAAATATTGTTGAGGCAACAGATCTATTTACTGGGTTGTATCTGTTTAACAGACATTAAAATTATTAATTTATTAACCCCTATTTGCATAAAAAGCATAACAACTTGGAATAGTAAATAGGCAAGAAAGCAGTAACTACCTTGAATGTTTCTGCTTCATCTCCTACCAGTCCAGCAATGGCTGAAACTGGCAAATCAGGGCCATGGTACGGATCTTCATTACGAGAAACTGGGAAAAACAAATCCTCATGAGGACTCACGGACCCTTGTCCATCAGGGAGTTTCACAGGGCTGTGAAAAAGCAAGAGACATTGTCTGAGGAGAAGAAATATTACAAATAGTAAATGCTGACAGAAAACTGAGAAGCATGTTTTCAAAACTTTGAGACATCAACTCAGTCAATGGGCTTTACTTCTGCAAGAGTAATGGAGGATTGTCGTAGACAATCGTTTTACATGGCACATACCATTTCACTAAAAATTAGCAGTAATTCTACTACACAAGAGGAATATTCCTAACTGCCAGAGATGGACTGCCATGTCCTAGCTCAGTGTCCTCCCTTGTTGCCTTGTATAACCAACTATCCTATGTTACCGTTTCCTTATTAACCAGGATTAATAGAGTCACACACCTAACTTGTATATGCTGTGAGGACTCATGCTTAATGTTTATTTGGAGAAAGTTTAATGATGATGAAAAATTAGTAGTAGTATTTGCCTGTTGCACTCTGGTAATTGGTGTATAAGTGGCTGTTACAATGCAGGAGCTGAGGATTCTGTAGTTTACAAACTATGTTGATTTATGGTTTGGAAAGAATTTATGTAAAATAAACAATTCGCAGTGGAGGTTTAACCTCTACTGAATGGAATGAAAAGTGAGGAAAAAGGAGTATATATGTATTTTCACATGTATTCTATGACAAAAGACAAAAAAACCCCTTCAGTATTCTTTTCAGACCACAAATCAAGGCCTTGTCTATACTTTCACTAGTATAACCATATCAGTGGCAGTATGCTGGTTATATTCATAGTTAACAAGATTAAACACACTTGAGAATTGTAGAGTAGCTGTCACTGAAACAGCATAGGTGTTATATTTCAAGGATTCCAACTTGAATAGTACATACTACTTTTATACCAGCCTCAAAAAACATTTTAGCATAAATAAATTCTAGGTTTGCTGTGCTCAGTGAATTGCATTGACAGAGCCATCCCTTCTGGACTTGTAAACTGGCCACACAAGCTGGAAATCACACAGAAAACTGATATTGCCTTTGGTACAATTTGTGATTATAACAACATATTGTTTAACTATGCTTATGAGGAAGCAACTTGATCCAAATTTGGTGGTTTCATAGCTACAAAAGCAATGCTCAACACAGCCACTTGCAGGAAAGCAGTCCAGGCACTACCTTAATTCAGTCGTGCAATTTTGACAGAGGCTGCCAAAGCAGCTGATTAGTATTAGCTTCATGATGTGCATAATCTGGACATGTGAGTGTTAAGAAATTAAATCATAAATTCAATTCACTTAATTGACTAGATAGATTCACACTGGTTGTGATTTAGCAATTACTGATTGCAATTGCTAGGTGAACTAAATTGGATTAAATTCTTTACAAACAGATCTAGGTTGTTAGTCTCAGTTATTAAAATACTCTGCTAGATTTTTCTCTTAACCTGAACGGTGTTCCACTTACTTTTGCTTAAGGTGATACTCGTCATTATTCCTTTCAATACGCCAGATAGTAACAGAGCTCTCATTAACACAACACAGTTGTTGCCAATTCATAGGGTTAAAACTTAAAGAGGTCACTGCTACCCCTGGCTGAGACTCACTGCACAGGAGGATATTTTCTTGCCAGTTCCTTCATTAAGGAGAGTAAAAGAAAATAAAATCTATTAAATAAGTCAAAAACATTCAAGCCAAAGATCTAGATGTGATTATGACTGACATTCAAGATCAAGATTGGAAAACAAATACTTCGTCACTGGCAAAAAATTTCTGCTGTCAAACAAGTTAAGTCCTCTTGAGAATGAAAAGGAGGTGGTTAATTAGCCACACATAAAATTAGTACTGCTACAAAAAGATTCAATAGTAAAATAAATTTGAAAACTGACATTTTAGAGACATTATCATGCACTTCCTTTTGTGAAAAGACCAACAGAGTCAACAGACACGGACTTTTTTCATGAATTCCATCAGTGACTACTGGAATAGACCCAAACAACTAACTTCTCAGCACCCCAGACCTCAGCCTTGCTTTTCCAACCCATAAAATAATTATAATGCTTGCAGTTGTGAGGTGGTATAATTAGGAAATAAAACACAGTCAGTCTTTGATTATCTATGGATGAATTAGGTAATACAGTAATTGTGCTGCGAATGCAGACATACAAGCTAAGGCTGCATTAACTAACTTGAGCACAAAACAGGGCAGAATTTGTGTGGGGCTATTATGTATAGCTGACACAAGCCTGGGAATCTGCTTTCCACTGACTTCATTTGTCCAGTGTAACCTATTTTATGTTCTCACTACCTAATCTGCAAATTGCTCCATTCTTCAGATTAATTCTTAACTGCATTTGCATTTGTAGGTGCTGTCCAAGAATTGATTAACATAATTTGAAGAAAATGGCTAAAACTACTTCTTAATTTCTTGGACAATATATTTGACCGTTAATCTAAATAACATTTATAGCTTTAGTATTTGTCATCGCTGCTGAGAGGAAGAAATCCTAAAATGCATACACTGCAGTAAATGGATTTAGTATAATCCTGTTGTTCTGGCTGTAATAAATTCACTCACTGAAACAGATCAGGATGCAAGACAATGGCTAATATTGATAGCATATGCAAAAAATGAGAATTATTCACACATACACAGTAACTCTCATCAAAATTACTGAAAGCTAGAAGCTGCAATTCTGACTTTCAAAGATATCAGTGTAGTGCTGTCTAAAGATCTGTCAGCATGTTCTCATCTCATACCTAACAGACAGTGCCAACACTCTTTTATAGTAGATAATTTATTAAGATCTGAAACTATATGGTACATGTATCTGAAAAAGAATCTGGCATTAAGCCTCTCCTTTGAACATAAAAGAATAAAGATCTAGGGATAAAGTATCTCAGACAAAAGACAGCTTTTAGTTATCCATAAGCTTTCTATATTTTGAGCCTGACGTAAATATTAAAACATCTCTTATACCTCTGATTCCAAACTAGCTGATTAAAATATAGGAACTATGCAATCATCATATTGCAATCACACATTAAGAATGCCAAACATCGAGATTTCTTTCATCTGTACTCCCACATTTCTACAATGAATGCACAATATAATTCAACTGCAAAAATGAAGGTCCTGATCTCAGAGTAAATTCACACACCTCTGTTCAAGTTATTATAAATTCTAAGTTTAACATTGTAAGGTAATTCTATTTTGCGACTAAATTTGTTCTGACTGGAATCCAGGACGGTTCTTTTAAGACAATTTGCTGCTGTTAGTAATATCCACCATGATTCAAATAGGTTTAAATGGTCTGGCCTTGGAAATTACCACTACTTTAAAGTATTTTAATATTTCTAGGTATTCATATTTCAAGAATAATCTAGAGAAGCCTTTGAAGATGGTGCATTTTTGTTTAAGTGCACATAATGAATACATTAGACTGTGTGTATTATTTCTGCTCTAAGTGACAAGCGTGCAGGCTCTTCAGGCCAGTGAGGCTGTCTTGTTGGTTTCTACTGTAATATACACACAGACATCCTTCCTGAACTACTGTGTATGATCAGAGTTCACAGCAAACATTATTCTTCTTCATAAGGAATCAAGAGGAGGCATCTGTAACAGTTTCTACTGTTGTTACTGAAATTCTGAAGTTAAAGGAGTTTCTGCCTCTTCGCTAATCATTATACAAGAAAAGGTCATCGTTAAACTGGGAGTATACAGAATATTCCTTACATGTCCCTGCTCCACCCTCCCCATTTGATTTGAAGAAGTGCTCAGACTTCATAGTCAGGGGAGACTTGCTGGCAATGGAGGCAAGAGCAGGATTAAATGTTTACAGAACAATTAAAAAAAATAAATATTGTAACTTTCTGTATCCCCACCATAATATATAATATTTCTTTTCATGACAATGAGTAGAAAATTATGATCTAACCCAGTGACCCACAGTAATCAGTGAGCACAACCATAAGAGAGAACTAAGATGAAGCACAAGTAATTAAGAGGACTACTGAATGGTCCAGGGGGACACAAAAAAGTATAAGTCTGCTTTAGAATGCTTTTCCTCTTCTCAGCAGGCAACTTTTCTTTCACAAACAGCATGGTACTCAACTTCTAAGGGTGAACAGATAATTAACTGGTGCTGAAGACTGTAGAAGTACTCCAAAACAAAAAATTTTGAAGAAGGTAGAACATAGCTGCAGCAAAGTAACAGTCATTTTGACTAGTGGTTACTAATGCTAGAGAATAAACAGTGAATTTGGTACAGAAAGTTTGCAGACAATGTTCAATCAGGAAAAAAAAAAAAAGATATGAAGGCAACCAGTGTGTCTCCCAAATTTGTTAACAATTTATGCTAAGCCAGCACACACACAAAAAAATTAATTAAATGTAAATAGTATTAGAGAATTTTTTTTTTTACTCTTACCATACTGAAAGAACAAATTCTGGGATTGAAGAGTAACTGGCTAGATATGGGCCTGTGAAACTAAACTCAAGTAAGGTGTAGTCCAGCTGAGCATTACCTGAAAAGTAAAAATAAAGAACATGGTCTTTAACTGCCCTGGACTTTACTGGATACTATCACAGATAGAATATTCTTCTCAGTTCCTTTATACCCACTTTAACTCTTCAAAGACGTTCTTCAGGCCCCTGACTCCTTTGTTTCACTCTAGGTTATTGCTTTGATTTGATCATAAAAATGTTCCCTATGTATCACTGCTTGGATTTTTTTCCAATTTTTTTCAATAATACCTTGAATTTGTAAAGTATTTTTTTCCCCCAAGGACCCTGAAATCCTTTGCAGTCATAATTTCACTCAGATACATGAAATAATCAAGTACTATGGTCCGCATTTAACTAGCAAGGAAACTGAAACATGGGTAGGGTAGGCAACTTCACTAAGGAAAGAAACATTATGGAGCAGGCAAAAATATACATTAGATCCCAGTCTCCAAAGTTTAACTGCAAGAACCCTCAATTCCTCTCACATCTCAGGTTTCTCAATGTGGGTTTCAGCAATATGCTTGGGCGCCTACTGCAGTATGATTTTCTTGGTTATTCTGACTATATTTTCCAAAATCAATTCCACTTCATTCCATTTGCTTTCCCTTTGTAACAGTTCCATTTTGTATTGTCATATTCCTCCCTAGCTTGAGCCTAACTAAAAGTAGTGCAGTGGAAAATTCTTTCAACACATCTTGTCATGAGACAGTTTCCTGTCACACTGTTTTTCAAGTCTGAAAAAAAAAAAACAACCCTTCAGAAAGTGGATGATTTAAATATCGTTTTAATGAAAAGGTGATGGGGAGCGTTACCGCATCACTACCTTTTAATTCTGCCAGTTTACTCAGTCCCGGAAAAGTGTAGACATATATGATGGGATTCAGCTTCCGGTCTGAAAAGGCCAGCACTTGACCGCTCCCACTCGCTGCAAAGGCTCCCACCTGGCCAGCCGGACACTGCAGTGCTGTCGTCTTCTTGGTTTCAATGTCCAGGAAGAGAATGTAATTGCCACAAGGGTAGCAGACAGTTTGATTGTCAATAAAGCCAAAGTTCTTCCTTGAGAACCCCTGAACCCAGCTTGAGAAAGAGCAACTGAACGTTAAAACATAATCAAAGAACATGTTTCTCAAAACACTGTGATAAGGAAATATTGCAGCCTAAGTTACACTGAACTGATGCTTGGGATATGTTAGACCCATCCTCGCACCAATGTTGCAAAACCGTAATAACTTCACGATCTAGTACTATGAATCACTAGTTCACTGTTTCCGAAAACACAGGGTCAGTCTTACACTGAGGGAGCACAAAGGACTGTCATAAGAACATGGAGAGATATTTATATTTTTTTCAGTTTTCACTAAAGTTCACCAGTTCACAGGCTCTGTTTTTGTACTCATACATCGTAGTAACAGAGTATACCTTTATTCTGAAAGAATTACACAGGTACCATCTGCACTTGGGACCCAACTGTGCTTGCTTAACCTTTTTACACTTTCATAGTTCATCTCATCCCCGTAAACTAAAAAATACAAAGACATAGCTTGTGTTTATATAAACCTAACCAGGAGGACTGTTCTGCTTTAAAAATACCAGTACTCTAACATGGTAAAGCTTTGGAATGTAAACAGGATGTGTTATGCAAGCACTGAAATAAATTACTGAAGAGGAGTCAGCTTATGATCTTACAACATACCAGCAAATTCCTAACTGCCTGCAGATGTTTCTACTTTTCAGAAAGTGTGTGTATAAATATCAGGGTCCTCTTATCAAAGGGATTTGCATTTACCACTGAGTGAAGATGTCTGACTGAGCCACAGCTTAGCCTGCTCGTACCATGGCAGAAAACTCAGCAGTGTGACAGCCATCCTCTGTGTACGACACTGCCGTTAGCACCTAATTTCTATACAGAAACTTTCCATCTCTTCTTCCAAATAAGAGCATTTGACTGGAAGAGATCCTTGTCCGCTGCAATTTCCAGCAGCATTTTTACTCCCTTTCATGAACATAAGTCAGTCACAAGATCAGCTCAGCTGCTGATCCTCTGTACCCCTACTAGAAGATTGTACTACAGCCTCAGTGCTCTCAGGAACATTTTTTAAATGATTAGTGTTAAGATATTTATGTCCAGCAATAACTTCTTGTTATGTTTTCTGCATAGTTTCTGCTCTTGTCCTCTTTCGCTACACACCAGAGGAGTTAAGTGCGGCCAGGGGAGAGCAGGCGCATACTGACCACGTGCTTGTGCAGATGAACTGAATACCATGGCAACAAAGAGGAGACATGTCAGCTGGTGAATGTTTTTCTGGATATTTTACACAAGAACTAGATGCATGATGTGCCACAGCACATAAGCAGACCTTTATGAACATGCTCACACAACCAGCTCTGTGCTTTTCTACACCACTAGATCTGAATCAGTGGAAATTCGTATTTTTAACTTCCGCTCTCAGAAGTAAAATAAAGTCTAGAAAATATGTATGCAGGGATAAATTGTGCTGTCATCCCGTTAATTTATCATCCTTATACAACCAGTAAAGGCTTAAAGGGACAAGGATTCAGGCTGTTATCTGATGTCAGCTATGACTGGTGCAGTAAACACTGGGTCAGGTAATCAGCCATGGCTCACCCACGTTTGCCATGCTGTATCTGTATCCAATTGTGTATAAACATGGTGTCAGAAGTATTTCAGTCAAACTTTGCCAGCTGGTCAAATGTAGATGGGGCAAAGTAGAGTTGCTTGGAATTTTCACTACAGAGCTTTTTGCCACTGAAAAACGCTAGTTCATACAAAATATTCTATGAAATCATGAATTTTGTCAAAGTTCTGTGTTTTCTGAAGACACAAACCACAGCATTCCAATTGCCTACTGCAAAATAAATTTTTGTCACTTTCTTCTAAAACTAATACACATACTACAACCGCTAACATTAATTCATGAGAAAGGTGAACTTTAAACTTTTCTGTCTTTGGAAATGCGCTTTGCTTCACATTCAAAAGGGATTATTTTTTTATTTTGCAAAATATTTTAATTTCATAACGGTATTTTCACAAAGCAGAAAACCTAGGTCCCAGCTCTTCCAAGTAACACCAGTTTGCATAAGTGACCTCCTCTGAATAGCAATGACATGCTTCAGATAGTATCTTTTTTACTCTAAGTATCACAATGGTTAAGGCTGAAGCCTGTTTCTCCTATTATTAGAAAAAAAATACTAGAACAACTAATTCTCTTTCCACTAAAAAGTGCTGTACCTACACTTACGGATCCATGTCCCACACTAGCCATAAGCATCAGTGAAACAGCTGAAACACAACGGGCAAGGAAGTTTAAACATCTCTCCCATTGCACAGAAAAAATGTCTAAACATCCTAGACTGCTGCGGAAGTCTCACCCAAGGTGGGGCAGGAAGGGCTTAATTCATCTAAAGCTCCTATTTGTTCAGAACCAAAAAGCAAGTTGCTGGACTTCCAAGAGCTCTGGAAGAGAAGTGTTTTTCTACACATAGTGGGTTATGTTTGGGGGAAACGGAAATCTGAAAGTCTCTGACACACAGGTTAAGGTGCTGAGAAAGACAGGCAGGAGGGAGGACTTAGAATACCAGGAAAATTAAGAGCCATGGCAGCAGATGATGACAGCAGGGTTTAGAAGGCACAGAACAGCCAGGGAAATTCTAGAGGTTGAAGTAGTCTGGGTAAAATAGAAGGGAGATAGGGCCAGAACTGAACTGTATGGGCTCACAAGGCCAGGTACTGAGAAAAGCACACCCTGAGAGTTCATCAGGATTGCGTGCTGCCAGAACAACTACACAGGAAAAGACATCAACTCATGCCACGCTTCTTATTAACTCAACAAGCTCCAGCTTAGAACTAGTCAGGGTCGCTTACTCCCCACTTCAGAGCCTCCCTGTGCTAAGGGCAGAGAACCTAAATATCATCCGAATCCACCAAAGGCTCAGTCCCTGCTATACGCTGCAGCACCAGTGCTGCTTTCCCTCTCCCGCCACAGCCACCTGCCGCCTTCACGCGCACCACAGCACGGCGGCCTCCCTTCCTTCCCCCGTTAGACCTGCCCTGTTCTCTGAGGCTGCACAGAGCTGACCCGGGGCGAGGGGAGCCGGGCCCCGTGGGCACAGGACGGGACACCGGGTACCCCGCCGAGGCTCCGGAGCGTGTGGCGTGTGTCCCGGCCGGCCCCCACCTCACTTCCAGGGCGGCCTCCTCGGCCGAGAAGGGGGGGCTCCCCGGGGGCTTGGCGCCAGCCTCTTCACTGGCCGGCTCCATCCGCGCCGCGCCACACCCCACCACTCTGTTTACACCCGTCTCTTAAGAACAAGAACGGCTCCTGCTATTA
>Ga0065711_1049768_pt1 | contig 11140 bp, 3 predicted proteins | sample Hoacrofraction12_FD_59098 | JGI IMG/M metagenome (GOLD analysis project Ga0065711, IMG submission 59098) | Hoatzin crop microbial communities from Cojedes, Venezuela - Epithelial fraction 12 v2 (version 2) | ecosystem: Host-associated > Birds > Digestive system > Esophagus > Crop | place... | reverse complement strand
CAACTGGGAGGAGTATATGGAAATTATTTCTCGGAACTAATTTTGATATGCAATGAGGATAGATGCATATGTATAGGTGTATTGGGAAATCTAATGCATATGTAATATTTGATTGTATAAATTGAAGAGATACGTTGCTGCTCGGCACGCACGACTTTGGTGGGACTACCCCCCGTGCTGCCCGGCGCCGAATAAACATACCTACTTTACAGTCTTACAGATTGTGGAGTCTGCTTTCCGCACGTCACTAGAGCTCAACTCAGAACCTAGCAAGGCATCCTATGGGGTATGCAAGCAAAGTGCCTCACGGTGAACCCCAAACGCTGACAGGTGAAGAGAAGCAGCCAGCGTGACAATACAGTTATTTATATATTACCCAAAACTTACTCTTGAGTGTAAGCAAGTGATTTAGGACTTCAAGTGAGGAGCTCTCTGTGTTTAGCACATACAGACCTGAAGTCTTTTTTGGAAGCAGCTTTTGAGTAGTTTTCTTTTGAAATGTGATAGTAGCAAACCGCCTTTTTACATGCTGCCCTGTGTTTGAAGTACTTACGATAAGACAAGTCATGAATACAAAGTGATTTAGTGCCTTCCTTGGTCAGAGGACCAAGTCATCTTCCAGGGTGCTGGCATAGCATGGCAGGCATGTGCAGCAGGTGATTAGAGCACCTCACCACCAGGAAGGGCTCTTCATCCCATTTTCCTTGCTAGGGGAACATGGAAGTCTGAGAGATTTCCTAGGAAGGCTGGAGGTGAGCAAAGAGGAGGCTAACCTATGGGCTTTAGGGATACATAAAACTGGCCTCTCCTGATTTAGAGGGGCTTCTGATCGTGTGTCACCATAGGAGTAGCAGCTTGATAACTACGAGAAATGGGGAAATATTTCTCCTTCTCATAGGATGACATGGCGAATAACGAATGTTTGTATGACATGATAGATTCAGTGAATATCTTTAATTCCTTTGGTAAAACACTTTTCACAACTTCTGACAGGAAACATCCATTAACTGCTCTTCCTACCCTCAGGTCATTTCTTTCTGATGTCTGTAACTAGACTTTTAAAAATGGACTGATCTTATTGCACGACATTTTCTGCAAAATTCCTGTGTGAATAGAATTTTATCAAATGCTTAAAGGTAGATCCTGTTTGAAACTTTATCAATAAAACAAGTAGAAATATTTGGGAAATGCAAATAAAATTAGACAAAATTATATAAACATTTCATAATCAACGTATTTCCTACAAGTAAAGTGATATGTATAATGGCATGTCCCAGAGGATCTTAAGTTTAAGTGTAGAAAGGTCTTTTCAAAAGTTATCAGATGGCCACACCAATCATTAATTTCAGTATGTGGGCTGAGATTGCTTATTTATTTGCATAGGTCCTCCTTTTTTGGAATGTTCTTCTCAAATATTATCTGTACTAGAAAGTCCTCCACAGTTATAATGTATAGCTTTTAGTAACAAACTAGCTGAGAACTTGTGTATAGATAAAGACAATAGAGCTGATGGGTATCTGCCTGCCAGCATCCTGATTTTGTTTCATATTATCAATTTCCTCCTCTTTTTCTATGGATATGTGTTTTTTGAAATGATGGAATATTGGTCTGAAGAGTTAAAATAAAAGTAAAACGATACAGAAAATAATCATCAAATAGTACAAGAATAAGAAAGAAAATACAAAACTACAAAATTACACACTATAATAAAATGATAAACTGAAGTACTGTCATGTCATTCAATGTTTTGTGGATGTACTGAGACTTTATAGTGCCTATGGCTGTTAACAGCTCTTGGGCTAATTAGCAGGTGCTTAAAATCTCTAAAGATTTGGCCCACAATTGCTAATTACCTGGTGTATGTCCCAGACTGAAGAGAAGCTGTAAAGATATGATATGTGCCATGCACCTGTCAGGCATTCACTACTTACTCATAAGAAAAAGCACATGAGCTTTTCTGAAGTAGCAGTTTTTGATTGTCTTAAGGTGTAAGGGTTTTTAAAAGTATTTAAGATCCGGTCATGTTCTCCTCTTTAATCCCTCACATTTTGACATCTGATGAGACTGATCATGTTTTGCTACAAGGTTTTAACTGAATAAAATCTTCAGAAGAAATGCTGGAGAGAAATGGAAGCAGCACTAATACTTGTAAAGAGTAAAGCTGCTCGTTGTGTTAAACAGGGGCCATGTAATGTTTATGTGCTATTTGATGCTGACACATTTAAATCTTACAAAAGCAAACAAACTCCCTCATTTATAATAAAAGCTTCAGACAGTGACTTTCTTAGATGGTAGACTGATATTCTCTTTGGAAATGACTGGGGTTTTATATGGCTACCTTTCTGCCTTTTAAAAAATACATCACAAATCACTAACAATCCACTCCTTTTTGAGAAAAAGTCTCTCAACTATCTACATTTTAGAGATGTTTCAGTGCATCCACAAAGTGGTACTTCTGTATGAACATGTGTACAGTACAGGAGAAATACCGTCATGGTCTGAAGTTCCTGTTTTATTATTTTTTCACCTATTTAAACTGACTTTGTGTAATGAACAGAAACAACTATCTGCAATTAAGCTAGTTTTTCTAATATTGTTATTTAATAATCACGACTGGTGTAGCACTGATATATTTTATTCCCAGAGCTTTTTACAGAGTAGGTTATCCTTATTAGCCCAACTTAGCATAACGACTGTCAGAATTGGGCCCGTGTTGCTTAGAGCTCCATTAGTCGCTTTGATTAAAACACATCTATCTGTTCTTAGTTCAGTCCTATCTAACACCTTAAAGCCTAAAAAACCTCTTAAGAGTATAGAGTAATTCTGCATGGCAGAGGTTACTGTTCCAAAGGTCCTTTGAAGGAGAGGATCATGTCAGATCAGTTAGAAGCAAATTCATTAAATCCTGGTGAAAGTATTTTGGAGTTAATCTAATCAGATTTTCCTGAAAGGAATGCTGGACATCTCACAGGCTCACCTCTCCATTAGAGTCATGCATGGTAGTAATACCCAAACGGTGGCTGGTGACCTCTTTTACCAATGCAGAGGTAAAATCTGTTCCTGACTGCGCTGGTTCTAGTGGGATAGAACTAGATTTCTTCCTAGTATCTAGTAAGGGGATATGTTTTGGATTTGTGCTGAAAACCTTGTTGATAACACAGGGATGTTTTAGTTATTGCTGAGCCGTGCTTACACAGCATCAAGGCGTTTTCTGCCTCTCACCAGCCCACTAGCAAGTGGGCTGGGGGTGCACAAAAAGCTGGGGTGGGACACAGCCAGGACAGCTGACCCCAACTGACCAAAGGGATATTCCATGACATACGACATCATGTTCAGAAATAAAAGCTGGTCAAAGAAAGAAGGGAGGACGTTCAGAGTGATGGTGTTTGTCTTCCCAAGTAACCGTTACGCGTGATGGAGCCCTGCTTTCCTGGAGTTGGCTGAACACCTGCCTACTGATGGGAAGCAGTGAATTAATTTCTTGGTTTGCTTTGCTTGCGTGTGTGGCTTTTGCTTTACCTATTAAACAGTCTGTATCTCAACCCACGAGTTTTCTCACTTTCACCCTTCCTATTATCTTCCCCATCCCGCTGTGGGGGGGGGAATGAGCAAGCAGCTGTCTGGTGCTTAGTTGCTGTTTGGGGTTAAACCCTGACACTGGCCTAAGAGTTTTGTTTTTTTTGGAATACTCTTAAGGCTTAATTGTAGAATTTGGAGTACTGTTAAAAACAAGGAGTGTCAGCCTTTACCTGTTATGTATGTTTTAGCAAGCATGAGAGTAAATGGTGGGGAAACACATTTTATTAGTCAGTAGCTGACTATTAAAATTTTCCTCAGACTGTAGAGAAAGGGACTAATGCTACACTTTTCACTTTAATGGCTGTCTTTGTGTTTTTAACAGCTAATCATCCTAATGAATCTTGAAGATGTTACACACAGATATCCTGATTTATTTCTTAATGAATTTTTATGGATGTCTTATCAGTAAGCTGGAATCATTCCTGACTTAGTCTGATGCACTTAAAAGCATACTAGGAATAATGAGTAAGCAGTACATAAAATCACAAACCTTAACCTAAAAAAAATTAGGTGGCATTCTGTAATGTATTTTATGTCTGAATTTTATGGTGGCTCAACTTTTCTACTACGCTTCATCCTGATGAAAAAGGGCATTGCTTATACCTAGTGACACTGCTGACTGTTTAGCTTCACTGCTGCACTGAAATGAAACAAATTTTGCCTGGGATTCAGAGGCTATATTTTTTCAGACAAAGAAGCAGGCCATTCAAATGCACAGGAATGGATTCAAAAACTACAACAGTTAAAGAAATCTTTCAGAGGACAAAATCTGGATTTGTGCCAGATAAGAGGAATGGAAGCTCTTATGGCTTTAGACATCATATTTCACAATTGTATGTTTATGACAAAAAAGCAGTTTGATAAGAGAAAGAAAAGTTGAAAGACTATGACTTTCTTATTTTTCATATATCTATTTCTTATTATCTTCTTTGCTGACACTGCTGTAATGTCTGCATATACAGCCATTCTCTGAGAGCTCAAAAATGAATATGTACTAAGATAGTTTGATATTGATTTCAGTAGTATTGATAGTAGTTGTAAATGTGAGCATAGGTTTTATGCAAGGAGAGATAGTTTAAATTCTAAGAGATATTAAAACTCTTATCATTTAGAAAGAGAAAGCAAAGAAAGTTCTGGCTTAGGAGAAACTGTTGCTCGTCTCTGGAGTCGCTTCCTTGTTAGGCGGGTTTATGAATGTATTTCGTATTTGTATTTGGTTTGTGCTTAAATTTTCAATATTTACAAAATTTAAAGGTTAGTTTGACTTTTTGGAGTAGATATATAAGAAATTAAATGACCATAAAGATTAAAACAATCATCAAAATTGACATTTGAAATGAACAATATAATTTTGCTATCACTGTTCAGGTTTCTGCCTGCTCAGATTTTGCCTATATAAAAAAATTCCAACTTTGAGCAAGCTACGTTATGGCAAAATAAACCTGTCATTCACTGTCATCCTGCTTTCTTGGTTTGTATTGTTTTTACTTGCATGGTGTCAGTCGTCAATGTGAAGTCTGTGAAAATGCATGTGGATCACACATGTTTTATGACTGGTAGTTATTCAGCTACCAGGCAGATTTCTTTCTGTTTTGTAATTGAAATGCAAAATTAGTTTGTGTGTGAACTGTTGCACAATTCAACGCATTGGTCAATGCATAATGAAGAATACTAGAAGTGTGGACTGGGTAACAAGCAGTAGTAGAGACCCAATTGCAACTACTAATTCAGCAAATATTTGAATGTTTGTTCCTAGTTTATGACATTTTGATGCAGGAACAAAATTTCTTTGCTGCTTACATCCATACAAACAAAGTCGTTTAGAAGTGACAAACCTGAAACAGATGCAAACGTTATAAAGTAAGGCAGTGATGGAAACAGTGACTTCCTCTTATAGAAAGGTCACTGACATTTTCAGACACCCATGCTTTCCTGGAAACTCTCTACATTAAGCTATATCATCTAACGCATTTCTTGTTCTAACAAGTAGATGGCATCAAAAATCACATCAGTATTTCTTCAGAAATCCGTACAAGAAATTACAAAAGTCTTTAAATGGATTTAAAATCTAAGGGAAGGGAGGGTGAGGTGCAAAAGTAGTTAGACTAATGTAAAGGCAAAGTAAGAAAATAAATTCAAGGAAATGTAAAGAGGAGCCATCGATCGTGAACATTTTATAGTAAGGTTTGAATGCTTTTTTGAAAGTTTGGCACTTAAAGAAGGGACACTTCTCTAATTCTGATCCAGCTAAAACGGAATAGTGAACTGAAAGTGGACCATACTAAACATAAGGTTTTATTGCACTAGCTTTCTTGTCAAGCTCACACACAGCTACTCTCTTTTTTTTTTTCTTTTAAGAGGAAGGGAGTATAAGCCTGACTTGCCTATGAGTTCCTCTCTCACCCTGATATAATAAGAATAAAAAAAGAGTAAACGGCTGTTATGGCATGAGCGTCTGACAATATAACTCTCTACAGGTGGTGTAAAGGTCTGGAGATGTTTCTGAAAGCTGGAGCATATGAGAGTATCAGTAGCAGACTATAAAGTTGTAGGAAAATCTGATAAAGAAGGCGTGATAATCAGTGTGCCTATGCTGAATATTGTGGTAACTCATGTCTGCTTCCTACCATATTGAATGGCATCTTAATTTTTCTAATGTGATGGATTTAACTTCAATGGTTTAAAAAAATATCTTGCCTCAAAAGAAATCCAAAGCTCATTGTATTATTAGTGAATCAGATCAACTCAGCAGTGGCGAAATGTTATATTTTCTGTTAACTGGAGATTTTTAGGAATGACACATGATACACAGACCACAAATGTTACAACAGTGACATGTCCCACTTGATAATGCTAGACAGCAAAAGAAAAAAAAATCCCCTCACCCCACCACTGAAATTAAAATTTCTGGTGAGTTAATTCATCGTTAAATATTGTTTAATGCTATGTAAAGTAGAACCTGTTCAGGAAAACGGAACTGATTTTATTATATCTTGCTTTTAAACTAGAAATCAGTAATGTGATTGTGTGTGTGTGTGTGTATATGGATGGATGGATGGACTCCAGCATGGATTGTTGCTTCAAAGGCAGGCTTGTGCCTTAGGGTAGGCTCAGCTCCTTCTGTTATCATAAGAAAACCAGAAACCTATCATAATGATTGTCATGGCAGCTAGCAGGTGGCAGGGGGCAGCTAAAAGAAGCCTCCTACTGCTTGGAAGCCACAGCACATTGAAAATATTTGCATTTACATTCAATTTGTGTCCAGACAGGTAAAGCAAAGACACATTGTCATGATCACTCTCTGATTTCAGACTATGCTGATGAACAACTCTTGAAATAAAATGCCCCAACCAAATAAAAAACTATAGTATCTCTTTGTCGATATTATTGTTGCACAAAGGATATTGAGGCAGGTTCACATAAGATAAGATTTCCTAGTGGGATGTGTAGCTGATGGCATACTTTGGAACAGTGAAAGGTAGTTTTAGGGTAGGATAAAAACAAAGGAGAAAGAGAGAGTTGCCCCAGTAGTCAGCCTCTGGAAACTATCTCCACTGCAGCAGGTGGAAACAGTGAAGGTGATGAGTGATGAAGGTGATGATGATTATTTTTTTTACCTAGCTTTCTCCCTAGTACTATAGGCTTTACACTCGGACTTGCTCAAACTCCCTACAGCTTGTTCTTGCTTGTGAGGCTGTTAGCACTTATTGGAGTATGCTAACTAGGTGCAAGCCCAGTATCCTGGTGATCTGTTAAGTTCCTGTATGCATGTATTATTGGATAATATTTACAAAGTATTTCAATGTTTGTTATCTACTTTATTTTGCACTGTGTTTACCTTTCATATAAACAAAAACCAGAAAACAGGAGGTAAAGGAAGGCAAAGAAGGGCACCCACCAGTGGTATTTGCTTCCCATGAGAACTGCCATAACAAGAACACCAGGGTTTTGCGGGTGTAAGATCCTGAGACCAGCATCACAAGAACAACAGCATGGGAACGCAAGGGGAAACCACTTCCACAGAGCTGCTGGGAAGAGGTTGCTACAGTAGCTGAGGAGAGAGGCTCTGGAGTTGCACGCAGTGGGGCTTTAGCACTACTAAGGCAGTAGCACTGAGGCACCCAAGATACTGTGCAGTAGCATCCGCCTGCATATCCTGAGGTTTGGTTTCGATGCTTTTTAGAGATGATTTTTTGATTTCTTCTCCTCTGTCTGGAGAAGTGATACTCCAGTGAGTGGCAAGACATGAGTAGCTTTGTAAGGGAGAATAAATCCATTTGCAAAGCGAAAAGACATGATAGACATTGACCTGGATTATGTCATGAAGAAAATGTTTTAAAATCTTTTTTCAAAGTAATTTGAAATGTTTTGACAATTTACAATACTTCTTTTTGGATTTTAATATTTTTACTTTGTATTAGAATATTTTTAGAACTCTTCATATTTTTGAACTTATTTCATAATGACTTTGTTAAACATACTTCATTGTGAAAACACATCTGCATTCTGAAATTTCTTCTTACTATTTCAAAAATATTTTTGCATTGCTTATCAAAGTGATAGTGTCAGAAAATGAAGTGCCATCAACCCAACTTTTCTTAGAATGGACAACCTTTAACTGTTTTCCAAACAGCTCTTGAACAGACATTTTAGAAGGGAGCGAGCACCCGCTGTAACTACATCTGACTGAATTTCCATATTAGCTCTCAAAGCCAGCCTTAGCTATTACTGTCTCTGCTGCTTCTATGCATTTAAGAAGTAACAACTGAAGAGTTAGTGTAACTGGATACTTCTTACCCATTTACCCTTGTATGTATATGCGTATGTAAACACACACGGAGTGCTTTTATCTACTTTTTGTTTCATCTGAGAGGTTAGTGCCAGTTATACTGATTTGTCCTACTTGAGGAAGATCTAAAAGGTGAGTGAAAAATTTTCTCTGGCCAGTCTAAAGCACAGTGCTTTACAGTCAGTGCTGTTTGGTGGTTACTGCTGTCTACTTGCATAAAGCAAAGACAAGCTCTAAATCCAGAAATTTCAATTTTGTCTGCTTACTAACCATTTTCTAAATTCATTTTTGTTTTACTGCGTAATACTCCTACCTATAGACATTGTAGCATATGAGAATGAAAAACTTCCAGATATTTCGTAATTTAAGTATAAGCAGATTAGTAACAAATGAAACAGGAATAGAGGCATTTACTCTGGGAAGCTTTTGGGCTAAAAGACAGACAAAATTACTCAGAAATATGCAGGAGACGTCAGTGGCTTTCTGTATGCACAGGCGAAAATCACTGTCAAGTTGAAGAGGAAACATATTAGTCTCCATGAGAATAGCTATTTGGAGCAATTTTCTCAAGAAAGAAGGCTAGGAATCTGTTTAAAGGGTAGCAGGATCTTGTGCCACCCTAAGCAATGGGGAAAGGAACCAGACGAAGGCAGGATGTGAAAGGGACAAAACCAGAGGGACAAAGCAGGGTGTGATGGAAGAGAAGAGGACAAGAATCAGAGATAGACCTTTGCTTTACTTGCAGTTTGAGGTGGGGAATTTAGAGGTGATTTGTTAGGTGCTGATTGAATGCAATTCGTTTTTCCCTCACTCTGATACTTCTTTTTTTTTTTTTTTTTAAGGAATCTCAGAGTACAAAGAATTTGAAGGCAACCTACAGTTAGTGGCAAGAAGTTTCAGGGGAGATGTTGCAGGATGGAAGAAGAGCAGAAAAGGAGAATAGGTAGGACTTTTACTCACCATACATAACTGCGAATATGTCAGTCAATGTCAAATGAGAAACAACCTTCATTCTTTTTGTGTGGTTATGACAGGAAGAAGACAATATTAGCTGGGGAAAGAAAAGCTTTTCCCGCAGCTTGCTTTCCTGTGGTGCTCTTAGGTGGCAGCTTGCCAGTTAACTCAAAGCAAGCTTGGTTACCCCTTTTTTGAGGAAAGTAAGGGTCTGTATGTAGAACAAGTTTGGTCAAAACTGTCCAGACTTATTGGTGGGATTTGTGTTTACAGCTGTACATGCAAATTATTAGATTGAGCCCTCCTTCCTGCATACGTTCTTTCCTACATAGTGCCTTTTCAATAAGAGAGTCTCTTAAGGTTGTCTTCTCCAGAATAAACTTTCATAAATCCCTCAAGGTCAGGTCTGAATGGTGGGGTGTTTTTTAATGTCTTCAGATTTATGTTATGTCTGTGGCAATAAGGGACATTTCACAAGAAGTATATTCTGAATCCTTTGGTAATGATGAGTAAAGCATTGCTATACAAACAGTACCATTAAATTTTCTATGATGTGTCTTTTCTATCACCTTACTTTGGACCTTAATGAAATTTGAAGTTGGATTGCTTCCATCTGAGTCTGGATGGTTAATTATGTTTATGTGGTGGCTTACGCTTTGGTTCATCTTTTGTATATAATGTTGCTGCTTCTTCCAGGAAAACATGGGTTTGGGGTAGAGCTTGGCTTGTATTTGAACTCTGTCCTAAACCTCTGTTACAACTGCATGTGAATGCTCTACCGTAGTTGCCCCAGCACTTTTGGTGCCTTAGATTTCTTGTTCTGACATTTTCAAATACTAATTTAGCATTATTTATTCTTTTCCTGCTTTCCTTAATGTGTCATCATGGAAAAAAAGGAAAAGGAATAAAAAAAGGAAACATAACTGCAAGGTAGTTGTATACCATTGCACAATGAATAACTTGACTGTTAAAAAGGCTGCCAAGGAGAATATGAAAACATCTGGGATCTTGTACTTGCAGAACAGTCTAAAATACTGGAGCAATTTTTTTTAATGTGAAATAGCTTTGTTGCAAAATGAAACCAGCTCTACAGGGCAGTGTCCTACATTTCCTCATGCTTGAAAAGCTTTAATAACTTCTACAATGCCAAAGATGTTAAGGATGAAATTTTAAGAAGAATAGAGAGATATTTATTATTAAATCAGAACATAGGTTAATAGCAACATGAATTTGCTAGGCTTTGATTTCATGAGTCTCTTTTGTGGCCCCAGCCTCCAGTCAGAATTGGAAAATTCTATTTTTAAAAAAGAATAGTTTCATTCTGGTATCCAAATCAAAGTGATTTGCAAAAAGATTTATGAGTATCTCCATGCTTAACAAAGCATGTTAAGACTTAGTCAGTGCTAGATATTTATGTACAGTGCTGTAGTTTAGTTTATTCTTTTGGTAAGAGTGATGTTTGTTAACATATCTTTAACTAAAAATAATTGTTATCATATTTTTCTGTGACTGTCCAAGACAGTAATCATTGAGTTAAGTATATAATATACTATTTTGCTACTGCTAAATATAAGACATTTTAAATATGGCATTGTTTTCCATCAGATATCTTCTGAATGCAATATATGTTTTTTTCCCCCTGTATTGGTTATAGGACAAAAGTTCAATTGATTTAAATAAATAACCATACACTTTGTTTTTAGTTCCTGCTATAGGTCTTCTGTATCAAGATATCAGTGAACTGAAAGGGCAGAAGGTAAAAGCTCTATGACAAAGGTGAACTAATATTTTTTTCAGAGGAATAAACCCCCCCCCCCC
>Ga0065711_1049765_pt1 | contig 11140 bp, 5 predicted proteins | sample Hoacrofraction12_FD_59098 | JGI IMG/M metagenome (GOLD analysis project Ga0065711, IMG submission 59098) | Hoatzin crop microbial communities from Cojedes, Venezuela - Epithelial fraction 12 v2 (version 2) | ecosystem: Host-associated > Birds > Digestive system > Esophagus > Crop | place... | reverse complement strand
TTTTTTCATTCTCCTCCACACGCCGGCGGGGGGAGGGGCGGCCGCGTGGCGCTTTTGTTGCCGGCGGCAGCCAAAACCAAAACACCGACCCAAAACTTTCTATGATTCTATGATTCTATATACACATATGTATACAATAGATCTTGAAGTTAGAAACAAAAGAACAGAAGACTATCACTGGCTGCTTGTTTACAAGCTACATGAAATCTGATTTAAATAATTATATACGAGATGTTCTGCACTTATTCTGGTTAATTTCCTTTCAAGATACATAGGTTTTAATCATCTTTTGAAATGGCAGTACATCACGTCATTTTTCAGTTGTCGTTAGCATTCACGTTTAAAGACTTTTGACAGGGAGTTATTCACCACCATCACTTTTCATTTAGTTCGTCTGATGGCAAAGAGCAAACAGAAACTTCCATCACTGACCAGACAGCAGCTTCCACAAGGAGAAACATCATTATACTTAATACATGCTTTGAAATGGGAGAACTAGTTAATATACTTACATACCATGAAATGGAATAAATTCAATCCCCCTATTCTGTATGGTTCAACCAAGCAAGGTTGGAGTGGCACAAATTCAAAAAGTAAGGAGATTTGAAGGGAAGAAGGATGGAGTACGAGGTACAACAGAAAAAAAAAAACTACACAGGTCTAACAACCTTCATAAACTCCTCAACTGGACAAAGTTTACATAAACCCTTGCTGCACAGTGTATTCAGCTGAGCACTCGAAGCATGCAAAGAGCAGTAATTGAAAACTAGTTCTTCACTGGATTCACTGTTTGGTATTGAAAGAGTTATTGGACATTTTGCAAACAGATAGGATTTTGTTCCATTCAGAGCTGATCGTGGTTAGCAGAGAATCAATCCCAGGATCAGTGGTGCCAAAATCTCGGGTTCCACACTTCAGCTTTGAATGTGGAATCTGATCTGATTTGATAGAAGCATGTTCACAAAACTTCAGTCTCAGCATGGGTAGAGCAGGCTGACATCTACAGGCTAAAGATTAGGGATCTTCACGGAAGCCAAGGAAGCAAATTTAGGAAAAATCTGGAAGAAAGATGTTAGGTGCTGCACCATATAAAAAGCAACAGAGAACAGAAAAATGTTCAGGAAAGTTAATATGGAAGGGTGTTTCTTTTCTTGGGTTGGGGTGGTATTTTGTTACTATTAAAGAAAACATCGAGTACTATTAATTTAAGAGATTATTTAAACTATGCAAAACTTTACTAATATGTCGCTAGTGCAATAGGTTAGTCTAAAGTAAAAATAAATTGCTTCTCTGAAATCAGATAATGCAGACAGCACTTCAATTCAGTACAGTATACTCTGTCACGAAGTATTACATCACAAAGCAGATAATGCATACAAAAAACCAGATGCTACACATAGATGTATACAGATGCTAACAATTTTTTTCCATATGACTTTTTAAAACTTCTTTTTCCCCCTTCAAAACTACCAAAATTACTAATTTTAAAAGGCAGGTATAAAAATCAACTTATAAAAAGCATCTAAATAACAAAATTTTAACAGCAGTATACAGCTTTTTTCTGTACATAGTTATTAGCTATGTTTTAACTGCAAGTGAAATTACATCACTATTACTTGTTTTGTTATAACCATTAATTTATCCCTATCCATAACATCAGTGAAGAATAATCTTCATAAACAATTGTGTTATAGCAGCAAATTGATCTTCGCAATTGTAACTCTACTAAAATGTACAAGTTATGTTTAAAGTTTCATAGTTCTCAAGTTATATATATGCATTTTTAAACAGTTTAATGAATAAAAATTCAAAATTGCTGCTCTCCGTGTATCATAAACTACTTTTAGCTGTATTTTCTATCAGAAAATAGCATAAAAAATTAAATAGTTTTGTGAAAGCTCCAAAACATCAGCACCGTTGAGTATGCTTACTGTTATGCTGTTGTTAAGGTGGCTCTGTAATATCCACGTACAATACTGACATACTGGTTCACAGCTGAAGTAAAATATAAACAGACATGTAAGAGTAATGCTAGCACACTGTGATTTCAATTGTGCTTTTTATTTCAGTGACTGAAATTCAATTGAGCATAGTGCCAGTAATTTGAGGAACGGTCTACATATACATTGCAGCACACAGTACTAGTAGAAGTATTCTACCAGTAAGTAAAATATTCATTGCACTAGTATTAGTACAGAGGTTTTCTTTAATTCCACATTTCAGTGTCTTTACCTGACCCTCTCAGAGTTCAGCAAAAAGAAAATCAGTGCTAATGTTTTCAATTTAATTAGTATATTACATGCACTGTAATTATTAATGGGAAATGTTATATTAATGAATGTAAAAGTTAGCTGTAAATTACCTCAGAGCTATTATCAATTTCCCAAGTTACTGCTCCTTAAGATAACCCTCTCCCCATGGTCCTTCTGGTAATTTTTCTTTGCCTGATAAACATGATGATTAAACAGCACACAGTGCAAACCTTTGATACTTTTTAAATTAAATCCATGCCCAGCCTAAGGGCTGTGTCTGATTTCAACTAAATGTGTCAGTTAATCAGATAAAAAATTATCAGCAACTCAGAGAAACAGCAGCCTTAGGCTTCATCAGTGCCAGAGAAAGCTGAACAAAATAAGATGTGCAGACAATATCACATTATAAGTAAAGGTTACTGCTAAGCATATCACTGCACAGAACTATTTTCCACCTTAATAATGTGTATCTTAAATGAAATATTGCCTACAACAGCCAAAATAATATCAAAGAAAGAAAAAGGAAGTGCTAGACCTGTGCCTATATACGCCTGTTCATGTGTATTGCAAGGAAATTTGAACATTCCCATTCAGAAAAATGCAGAATATCCCTAAATATTTACTGTTTAGAACAGATCTATGTAAGAAACTGAAGTATAAATAGCTGAAGAGTGGTTAAAGTAGGTTTAATTTTTAACATTTGCTTCACAGCTTTGCCACAATACAGTTCATTTTATGACCAAGATATAAAATAGATTATCTCTAAATGAAATTGTCTTTCCAATTAATATCCTCCTTGAAGCTTGCACGAGTAACGGAAAACTGTTACACATGCTTAAATTAAAGCTTAAGGTCATTTGTGTCTAAGTAACGATTACTAGTCATTTGCAAAATTTCAAATTAAAGCACAACATATTTGCAGGTGTGGGATTGACAATATACACATTAGTAACAGGACTTTTAGGCTCCTGCAACTATTTGAGTGGAAAATTCTTAAATATGAGTTTTGCCTTATAATCTGTGAAGCATTCTAAAATCACAGATCATATGGACTTCAAACAGAGTATGTGATTTTACTAAGCTTTGATATGGCTGGCAGAGGCAGCTGCAAGTAATCAGAGACAGTACGGAAATATCCCTGAGACACAGGGATATAACAACTCTACTTCAAATTGAAAAACCACTGTATGGTAAGGTTCTGCAGACTAGCCATGAATCGCATCGTCTTGTGGATCACTACACATCATCTGGGACTTTCCTGTCTTCCACTTGGGGACCTCAAAGCACGTATATCTCATGTCTTCATTCCTTAGGAAGAAGTAGTTCCATAAACAGGGGTGGAAATTAATTCAGTGTGGATTCACATGAAATCCCTGTGTGAACACTCTCGTTAAGAACTTCAGTAGTTTTCAGTGGGCTTAGCTTAACTCACTTTAAAAGCGAATTACTTTTGAATAACAGTATCTCCACAAAGAGATAATACTATGTAACTAATCCACTTTCAAAGCTAATTAGATTCATTTTATGAATGCCCTGCATAGGGCAGAGACAGACACATCACCACCTTTGAGCACACCTGATGGCCTAACTTCAAGAGTTTTACAAATGCAATTATTGAAATACTGCATGCGTGCGCACACACACACACACAGAACCTATTAATTCACTGCAGGGGGGTATTCATCAGCCCTCAGTCACAGCTTTCAGTATCTAATCGCAGTCTCATAATAACCACTTTTAATTACTATATGGTCCTCTCGCAACCTGGAAGCGCCAAAGATTCAGGGAGAGGGTGCAGGGGTACGTTTGCATACCCATGAGCACATGCACACACCACTGCAAATGAAAAAGGAGAGAGAGCATGAGAGAGACAGAAATATCCTTCTCAAAGTCTAGTATCAAAGTATATTGAAATACTGCAGTTCAAAAGGCTAGAATTAAATTCTAAACAGCAGAAACAGAAAACCAGAAAATCTACCACTATAACCACACATCACACCATAAATGTAGGTTTTGCCTGATACACTGATTCTCCATTTAGCTGCATTTACAAAGTGAACAATTAGTCTTAGAAATCACAAATCATTCACTAATGAACAATTTTTTTTAATGTTATCTCACATATTAACTATTTTCATACAATACAAGCAAGTTGAGTGTATTGGGTGTGCATGGCAAGGTTTTGGCAGCAGAGGGTTTACAGAGGTGGCTTCTGTGAGAAGCTGCTGGAAGCTTCCTCCATGTCTGATGGAGCCAGTGCCAGCTGGCTCCAAGTCAGACCCACTGCTGGCCAACGCTGAGCCCACCAGCAATGGTGGTCGCACCTCTGGGATAACATGGTTAAGAACGGGAAAAAGCTGCTACGCAACAGCAACTGCAGCCAGAGAGGAATCTTCTTCTGTTCCCTTATGTTTCCTTTTAAAGAATATAGCTTTCTGACAGCAAAGAAATTTGAAAAAAAAAATTGTCTATTTTTCTAAAATTAACTCTTATATGCCATAATGCGACATTAAAGTAGTTGCCTGCTTATTTTAACACATTCTAAATCATACAAGAATTTCAGATGAAACGTCAATTTTATTGTCATTAACAACTATGACAAGTAGCTATGTTTACGTACACTTAGATAACTCATTCTCCCATGTACTACAGCTGAGAACATCTTTCAAAACTGCACTTCATATTTATGAAATCTATTTAATGTGCACCTATACACACACACAGATATACATGCACTCTCACATCACCAGTGAACTCTAGTTACTTTAAATGGAAAAAAAGACTTAAGAATACAGCAATTTGTTTATATTTTTCTTATGACTTCAATTCCAAATAAATGTACAAAATCTCTACCTCTTAGAGAATACCTTTTTATAATACTAAATGCTCAGAGCTCTGTAACTTCCAGTATTTGTAGGAAAGAGCTATAAGAAATATTTATAAATCACACACTTCATCAAAATTTAACTGTCGAACTCAGCATTACAGCAACTAGCCTTGAAGAAATAGCATCTGGAGCATACTATACCCAAGCAAAATACTACACTCTGTAAGAGGAAATGAACTTTCACTTAAGGTTGACCAACATATAAAATTATTCAAAGAAATATTTCAACTAGTTGTGCAAACATTGTCAGAAGTGTTCAGTACTACTTGCTCGAAATGTTGATCACATTCAGTAATTCGGACTACTTGAATAAAAAATATCTAATATGATAGACAAGAAAAACAAAGTTTTAACCTGACACTCCCTTGAACACAACGCTGAAATCTCATCAGTAAATCTGAAGATTCTTAACTTCAACTTTTACAAACAACTAACATCTGCATCACTGGTGAGTGATGCCATCTGATAACATGAATGTGATTTATATAACTAATGGACAATGCGCAAATTCAAAATATTTGCAATCATTCCTGAATTGTCATAAAAACTGTAATACCGAAGTACATGTAATTAATAAATTCAAAATTTTTAACTGTTGACGGACAATTTACTAAAAACCCTGTTGCTTTTATATTCTTCACAGTTTTTTTAAATTCCAAACTGTATCTTCTCTCAGACTGTCAAAGTCTCGATTTTTAATATAAAACAGGTATTGTATCGAAGATATTTGTAGTGGCATGAGTTACTGAAATACAAAGTTATCCAATAATGAATGTATAAGAAGAAAGGCATGCTTGAGGATGCCAGATTTACCTTACCTCATTTAGTATTACTCTAATAGGAAACTATAGGCCACTTGTCAGCTGGCAGGAAAGCCGCACAATTTTCACCTGAAAACTTTCTAGGAGCATATGCTTATACATATAAAAGTCATAACACATTATATTCAAAATAAAAGATAATTTTCTCTAAAGGTTTTTTGACAAATTTCATCTTTCTTGCTACTTAAAGAGCCTTGAGAAACCGAAACCTGGCCTCTATTTAATTCTACTTGCATAATGCAATGGAGTAAGGCAGCTCAGGCCTATGGTGATACTAATAGTACAACTTCATCGACTTTAGTAAGATTATCCTTCAACCACAGAGATGCAAGAGAGTTAAAGGCAATGTTTACATTATACTGATCCTTTGCTGTCGCTAGGAAACCACCCCATTGTGTAAGCATGTAAGTATTTAATCTTTTCTGCATGAAACAATGTCACTTGTTTTGCTAACCTGCACATTTGTTTGCAGCTTGTATTATTCTGTAACAATTTCTTCAGAATTTCATATACACATTTTCAAATTACTAAATCATTAACTTACTATTATTCCTATGAGCAGATCAGCTTGGAATAGACTCTGAAGTACCATATACAAAATATCATACAAAATCTCTAATAAATATTCCAAATTTCAATTTTTTCCAGTGACAACGTATTTTAGATTAACTCAGAAATATTCTCATTATCGGCAGTGTGAATAATCAGCTGTTCCGATCTTATCATCATTCCTCCTTGCATAAAAGCAGAACACAGGACCTTCTAAATCATAAAGCTGGAGGAAAACAATCTATGTGGAACACAGGTCTAAAAGAAAGGCCTCTTGGAACAGAAATCTCGTGAACCTTCCTCTAATCTTCAACAGAAATTTTGTTACTTCTCCAGAAGTCAACAGGGTTTGGAAGTGATTTAAATCTGTTAGGAATATCAACAATACAACACCAGAAGTTTGTATCATCACATGAAGTTACTATGTCTCGGCTGTTTATCTTTGTCTAAATATCACCAATCCTGGAAATCATTATGCCCAAATAATGAGAGAATACCACCAAACAAAAATGAATTAAAAGCACACTCGCGATTGTCAAATTCTTCTATAGCCTATGCAAACTTAAAGCAATCCTGATAAAATATTCCTTAAAAAACAAAACCATCACTTTTTATAATAGTATACATTTTCTGCTAATTTTTAGTACAACAATCCTCTTCGTATTTAAGCATTCACATAGTTCTTTTTGCCCAATAATTACTATTCCAAAACTGCAGCGTCTGCACTGCACTTCTCATAGTTAAAAAATTCACCGAGGATTCAAACACCTTGAGCAAAACAAAGAGAAATCTGCACACGCTTTTTGAAAACACTGTTATTTTATGCTCCTCATCTATGACATCATTTACTCTTCTTGATGAAAATATTGCAACTTTCAACAAAGTCTTTCCCAGACTGCAATGAAGCACAAAATGTCACACTATGATTTTCAGGTTTGAGCGTCTTATAAAGTGCCTTTGTTTGGATTATTTTTTCATCACTGTGTTTGAAAAAAAGACAGGGTCACCTAGTATTACTGAAATTATAGCAATGATTCCAAGTCTTAAGAGAAATGTTCCAAAACAGTATCAAAATGCACTCTTTGACAAGCTTTAGAAAGTTTACATGAAGAATCAAATCTTCCTCTTCACTGGACTGCTTAGCAGCAAGATTCAACGGTTCTTCCCACTTTCTTATCACAATAGAAACAAATATTTTTCTACATAATCTCAGTTCCAGATATATATGCTGAATGAATACATTTCAGATGCTTCAGCTACTGCAGCCACACGAAGTCACAAATCTTTTACAGTTGTCTACGTCTACCTTAGTTTAGCTATGGTAACTTGGCAGAATGATAGCTTAATAATACATTCTTAAGGATAGCATTCTCCCATTTACAATGAAAATATTTCTACATTAGATATTTAGAGATTAATAATTAGAATCAATTAAAAAATAAACTTTTAATACAAATAAGGAACGAAAAATACACCCCATACAAGTAACGCAATACTCTCTCTTAGTAAAAGCATGTTAGATGTGTTACAAGATTGTTACACTCAGTACAGTAGATCCACATTGCCTCCAGATTCCCATTTTATACCTTATACTCAAAGACTGCACTGCAATACACAAGACTTTACAGAGCAGAAATTGACTGAATTTCAGGTCTTTGAGGAGAGAACAATTTACAACACAATTCTCTGACATCAGTCCTTGCAGCTACAGGTACGTACAACTAGACTGAATTCCTTTAATTTCTGAAAGAAGTCTCAAAAACTCCCAGTCTGATCCAATCTTCAAAACATCCACTTAACTGCACTCGTATTAATGGCTTCTGTTTTATTTTAATGAAAGAAGACTAAAATTGCCATCTTTCACAATATCTGGCAGACTAGTAAGTACTTCGATGTAAGCATCCATACCAGGAAAGCATTCTACCTTTTTAATATCAAACAATTTTTATAGGTCTCTGACTGGTCAAGAAGTAGCATTACTGAATTTAAGAAAAAAAGGAAAAAAAAAATCCCATGTTCGCAGCGGTGACTGAACTGATGTGTATCCATTACTTGCAGTGTGGAATTCTTCAGCAACAGCACATGCCTGCCACTTCATGAAATGAATTGAGAAATTTCATTTTCTCAGAGTGGTCTGAGTGGTTAATCTGATGCAAAGAGATTCTCACTCTGTAGCGAACTTGGTCAGGTAGCCTCTCTCTATAACATTTTTAGATCATTCTTCAGTATGCAGTTTGATAAAGCTTGACTTAATAGAGCCACAGAAAAAGTGTCTCTGTTGTTACATCTTGTGACCAGCAGGAAGTATATTCTTGAAATTAATGCTGTGTTGGATTCTCTCTCTCTCCTATCTCTTAGCACCTTTATTGACACCCCCTATTAAAGTCAAAGATGACATAACTCTCACTTGCCCCTAATAATAATGGTCAGATACTTTCTGCAAGCTCTGCAAATTAACACCATTCATTCTTTGGAACAAACTCATTCCATTAGGAACGATGACAAACAGCCTAGAGAAGTTTTCAGCAGGGCTTACAATCTCCTTTATTCCTATACTTGAAACTCCTTTGTTTGCTTTTGTAACGATTCCACGTTGAGACTGTGACTAGGCATCTACAGAACCGCAGGATTTAACTTCAATGCAGTCCATTCTATTGTGTGTTTGAGTATCCCGCGGAGGCACTTAGTACTTTAGGGATCACACAGTATCTACTGACAGCTCTGAGGAGACTGAATCTCCTCTCTAAGTTTAGCTGCCTGTATCCACTATTTTTGTTTGCTGCCTCATCTTCTGATGCCCTTGCAAAGTGTTTGTGATTAAATTAAAAGGGAGAATTCCTTACTTTTCGAAATGAGCGAGGACAACCTTATTTTCATCTAGTATTACAGCACAGAGCAGGCACAGCACAACTATGGTACAGACAGAATGTCCAAGTTGCGTTCACAGCTAGTTGCATTAATCCCAGCATAGTGTCCTCAAATCAACGAAAAAAAATCACCAAAGCCGATAGACTTCCCTTACAACCATCTCAACGTAATCCAAATTCAGACAGACACATAACTAAAAATTAACAAATAAACAAAAATTCTAAAGCATGTACAAAAATCATTTGGTAGATAAACTAAGCACTACTCAGTACCTCTTTAAGTACCTCTTTCAGGTTGGTAAGATGCGCACAAGACATGCACAGAAAGTCATCAGCATAAATGAAAAAAGAGCAGCAATAGCAGATATACAAATAAATTTAGTATCCAGTTTACATCACGGCTTCTTCCTTTCAGCACTTTCACAGAATTGCCTACATTAGGAACCATCCAAACTAAGGCTGGTAACAAACCTGGTCATCTGGTTGAGCGGTGATTACACTTTCAATAAAGTTTTCAACGTTATCTAAAAAGTTGCTTTATCGATGATTTATTTGAACTGTTAATGCCTGGAAGAGCCTGACTAAGTTATGATTACTGGTTTCACTGTATTAAAGGACAGCAGAGAATAAGTTTGCATTAATTTCACCCTTTTGTTTCTAATACGTAAAATGTAGTAATTCATAGTCGGTTTCTGCAACATGGCAGCAGTTCACTTATTCCAAGCCCTGTCTCCTCCTATAATAAGAGTTTATGTAATCCATCAAATAAGCCACTCATTTTAATTACAAGACATGGGGCTATTTCCCACTGACAGATCCTCATTTCCTTTCCAGAACATTGCCTTTTAATTTCTAAATCACTTGTGTATCATTGTAACTAACAGGTATTCTGGGAATACACCCCTGCCTGGCTGTTCTAGATCAAAGCAATCTGTTGATAGCAACAAGTTTTTCTAATACAACAGAAGTAGACCAAGTAGTCTGAAAAAATCCTAAACATAGGATTTTTCTAATACAACAGAAGTAGACCAAGTAGTCTGAAAAATCCTAAACACAGGCCTGTATACAAGACAGAGCTCAGGCAAATGAAGAATGCAATCATTTTACTAGAAGGGTGCAAATACAATTGAAGAAGTGCAAACAGGCTGGACCACAGAACAATTCAATCCAGCCTGAGTTTTCTGCTGGAGCCTTGGAACAGGGAAAGTTCCCATTCCCTGTCACACAGATCACATATAAGGGCAAGGGTGTCAGGACGCAAGACTCCAGCGTGCAACATGCTGGCTGCCAAATCATGCTGCGTTGGATAAGCAGCAGCAGCACTGAAAAAGGTGTATTACTTATATTAGGATTTAAAAAAAAAAGAGGAATCTACCTAAGCTTCTGTTCCTTCTCCTGATTTTTTTTCTATTTCTTTTTTAAAAGAATCAAAATTATCAGTGATTGAGTTCACTTACCACTAAAGAATATCTAGTGCCTCAAAACAGGTCCATGTTTTTGCTTAAGTCTATCCAAAAAATCAGTTCAATTCATGAGCTATATGGTGATTGTCTATCAAAAGGAAACAATGGAGTATCACACAGCATAGAATCAGATTGCAGTAAAATCACAAAATCACAGAATGCTATGGGGTTGGAAGGGACCTCTGTGGGTCATCTAGTCCCACCCCCCTGCCAAAGCAGGGTCACCTACAGCAGGCTGCACAGGACCTTGTCCAGGCGGGTCTTGAACATCTCCAGAGAAGGAGACTCCACAACCTCCCTG
>Ga0065711_1011002_pt1 | contig 11140 bp, 17 predicted proteins | sample Hoacrofraction12_FD_59098 | JGI IMG/M metagenome (GOLD analysis project Ga0065711, IMG submission 59098) | Hoatzin crop microbial communities from Cojedes, Venezuela - Epithelial fraction 12 v2 (version 2) | ecosystem: Host-associated > Birds > Digestive system > Esophagus > Crop | place... | reverse complement strand
TGGTTTCGTGTCGAATATTAGCGAAGAGTTCGTGCGCATCGGGGAGCACCGGGGGTTACGTGCGGCTGGGCGGGGGCCGTGGGGAGGAGGCGGCGGGGGGTCCGCTGCCTTGGCACCCCGATGGGGCTGGGGCCCCCCTACACAGCCAGGGATGAGGGGAGGCAGGGGGCTGGGGTCCCCCCAGAAGCCGTTCTCGGGGGTCTGCCGTGGGGTGCTGGGCCTGTGCACCCCTCACCACCCCATCTCGCTGTGGTTTTTCTCCGGTGTCCCCCCAAAAGCCATTCTCGGGGGTTTGCCATGGGTGCTGGGGCTGTGCACCCCCCACCACCCCATCTCGCTGTGGTTTTTCTCCGATGTCCCCCCAAAAGCCGTTCTCGGGGGTCTGCTGTGGGGTGCTGGAGCTGTGCACTCCCCACCGCCCCGGCTCACTGTGGTTTTTCTCCGGTGGCCAAGTTTGCCGGGTGGGCGAACGTCCCTGGCGCTGCCAGCCCTGCGCTGCCTGCCCTGGCAGTGAGTGACGTGACCCTGGGGACGGAAAGCGAGAAAAACTGTCCCTGGTTCCTATCAGTCCCCGCTGGGAAGCGGCGGCTGGGGAGCAGCGGGGGACGCGGCGACGCGTGCCAGCGGGGAAGCAGCCAGGCCCCCTCGTCCCTGCCCGCTCGCCGCCTGCGCGCTGCCAGCCATGGCGGCTCTGCCGAGCCCAGCTTCGGGGTGTGACAGCCGTTGGGAGACACCAAACCAGCCCCCCCCCGTCATGGGCATCATTCCTCCCCCTGCTCGTGGGTGCCTTCATCCCCCCTCCCCGCAGATCCCATGGGTGCCGCTGCATCCGGTGAGTCCCCACCGGAGCAGAGAGGCCCAACGCTTCCCCCCCAGGGCTGGTGCGCAGCCCCCGTCCCATGGGGGCAAGGGCAAACCTGCAGGTGTGGGCAGGGCAGAAAGGAAATCTGAGGTGGAAATACCCCCGAGGAGACCTGGCTCTGCAGCTTCTTCCCATCCCAGCCCTGGTCGCGTCCCCTTGCTCCGGCGCCGTGCCAGCCCTGTAAGTCCTGTCCTGTGCCAGCCCAGCCTGGGCGCAGCCTGGATCCATCCCATGGGGTTGGCATTGGGTGGGCAAACGTCCATCGCGGGTGGGGAGCGCGCCCCGGGAGCGGGGCTTTGGGGGAAGGAGCCCACCTTGCGCCGCCTTCCAGCTTGGCAGAGCCATTTGGACCAAGCAGGACTGGGAAAAGGGAATCGGGAGATGTTTGGCCGTGGTGGTTTGGGCTGTTGGCAGCACCAGCACCAGCGTCAGCCCTGCCTGGGAGGGGGAAAGCTCCGGGGTGGGAGTCCCCCAAACAGGGCCACCAAGGGCTGGCACAGGGTGGGAGGAAGCAGGAGACCTCGGTGCGGCATCCCCCTGGGGGTACTGGTTTTACTGGGAGGCATCCTCCAGAGCTGGGAGCCTGCAGGGGGCATTTGGGAGAGCCCCGCTGTGCTGGGGAGGGGTCCCCCCACCCCACCGGGTCCCGGCGCTGGGTGCCGCAGCCGTGCGGAGGTTTCTCCCGCGTTCGGATGGAATTCCCTGCGAGGCCGGAGCGCAGCGGGGCTCTGGAGCGCGCAGGCTGCAGATGCCATTCCTGGGTAATCCAGGAGATTAATTGGGGTCTGGGCCAGGAGACGGCCTCCAAAGGGACCCTCGGCCCTGCCCTGCCTCCAGCTCCCGCCCGCGGCCGATGCCAAACGCCGAGGGAGATGCTGCTGGGCAGGGGAGGGGGGGACACACAGCATCCGTCACATCGGCATCCGCAGAGATCGTCAATCCCAGAGAGGGTCCTCCCCGGCCCAGCGCCCCGCCATCTCCTTGTGAAAAACCAAAAATCAAACCAAATGACAGCTCTCGGCTGGGTCTCGCCCAGCAGAAGGATGGAAGCAGCTCTGCCTGGGCTGGGCAGTGCTGCCACACACCCTGGCACAGCAGCGAGTCCAGCCCCGGCCCCAGGAGGGGATGGGGCAGTACCACTCCCTGCCTCAGTTTCCCCTTTCCTCCACTTGAGCCTTTTTCTCCTTGAGCACTGGGGCCACGCAGACCCACGGGGTCTGGATTCAGCTTCAGCCCGAAGGCACAATTATCCTCTAAAACACGAGGAGAGTCATTAGTGTGATGGGTTTCACCCCGCCTCACGCTCTCTCTTCCTCTTGCTCCTCGCCTGACTTCAGTCAAATCTGAGCAAGGGTGGGAAGTCTCCGAGATAACTCAGGTCCCTGATAAGCTTCTGGGGAGGGACGGACGCTGCAGCTCTTCCCTCTGCCTGCAGTGCTGGTGGAGGACAGATTGCCCACGTATTAGACAGCAGCGAGTCCCCACATGCGAGCGGTGGGACGTCGAGGCTGTGCGGGTTGGCCCACCCCAGCAAAACCTGCCTTTACTGGGGACCCCCCCCTCTGGGTCCCCATTCATGTGAAATTGGGGGAATTTTCTCTCTCTGATGAGCCGGGCAGCACCCGGGGTGGTGTGGGCTGGCGGCAGCCATCCTCCCGCCCCGACCTGTGACTGGCATCCCTGGGGACCCCGTCCCTGCACAAGCCCCACAGCGGGTGGCATCAAAAAGCCCAAGCACCCCCCATCCACCCGGGCTGTCCCCCGTCCCTGCGGGTCCCCACCCCTCCCCTAAGCCTCGTGCTCTCCTGCCTCCCCGCAGACCGCAAGTTCCTCATCGCCAACGCCCAGATGGAGAACTGTGCCATCATCTACTGCAACGACGGCTTCTGCGAGATGTTCGGCTACTCCCGGGTGGAGGTGATGCAGCGACCCTGCACCTGCGACTTCCTCACCGGCCCCGACACCACCAAGAGCTCCATCGCGCAGCTCACCCAGGCCCTGCTCGGCTCCGAGGAGTGCAAGCTCGAGATCCTCTACTACCGCAAAGACAGTAAGATTCGCTTTTCGGGGTGATCCGGTGGTGGGAGGTGTCACCTGCCCGGGATTTGGGCTGTCGGAAGCCGGTGGTGGGAGGCGAAGGGGGTCTGATGCTACCAGGACATCAGGATTGTGCCCAGACCCGGGGCTTTGCCAAGGGCAAGTCCATGGTGGCTGCCGGCGGGATGGAGCTATCTCTGCTGGGATGGGGCACTGGGGGCGTTGGGACCTCGAGCGATGGGAGTTGTTGCCAGATTATCTGGGATTCGGGTCGTTCATGACCCCTTGGTGATGGCTCAGAGCTCCCGGGGCAAGCGATGGCATCGCTCATGGGACCCCTGCATCACGAATGAGGATCCCGTGGGAAGCCCATGGAGGAGCCAGGCTGGGACACGGATCCCCCGGTCTGTGCTCCGAGACGAGACGAGCCAGACCCCCCGTCTCTGCCGAAAGCGGGTGCAGCCGTCGGCCTCGGGGCCGCCTTTCCAGCGAGCAGGATGCGGCTGTGCGTGCACAGATGGAATTACGTTAAGACGAAAATGAAGGTTTGATGGAAAATACTAGTGATTAGTTCTAATACTGCAGGAAGTTAAATAAATATTTAGAGATTGATGCTGCAAACCAGCAGCGTCAAGGGCTCCCAGGGGCTGGGGGAATGCAGACTGGGTGCTCGCTACAGGCTAAAAATATGAAGTATTTCCTTTTTTCAACTGGGGAGCTTTCCCATTGCTTTAGGTTGTGTTGGTGGGGGTTCGGCCTGAGCAAGGGGCTGCATCCTGCAGCCGGCAGCTCCTGGGGCGGCAGGGCGGAGGAGAAACAACTGCAAGCGAAGGGAAGGAGAAGGCGGGAGTCCTGGCTCCCAGCCCAGCACCCTATCTCCGGGGCTGGGACCCGGGTGTCCTGGCCTCCCTCCCAGACCCAATCTCCCGGGCTGGCATCCAGGTGCCAGCGTATCGGCCCCGGGAATTATCCGCTGGCAGCACCCCGGCGTGTTAACCCGCACCGTTACCCTGGCCGGACCCTGCGCAGGGGCAGGATCAGGCCATTCACTGCCTGCGTTTCCCAGATGATTTTCCTCCCGTTCTCGCCGAGGGACCCAGTCGAGGCAATTCCCCAGGGGCCAGTCCTGGGTGAAGCAGGGCCGGGGAGCGGTGCCAGGGCTGGGCTGCGAGTCCCCCCTCATCTGCTGGGGTTTGCAGGGGGCTGGCTGGAGCCCAGCGCAGCCCGGGAGGCAGGAGGAGAAGCGGGCACACACTGTCCCCCTGCTCCCATCCCAATGCCAACGCGTGGCTATGGCGAGGACACATGTGCAGCCCAGTTCCCCTCCCTCGGGATAGTTTCCCTGTGTCCATCCCCAGGGACCGCTCAGCTGGGAGCCCAATCCGACGCCGTCCTCCCCGCTTTGAAGCGTTCCTGCCGAGTGCGCGGGATGCTCGGTGCTCTCCTTGGAGCCCTGATCTTTCTCTATGCCACGGGAAACTCTCAGCACAGCTCTGAGCTGCTTTCTTCTCTTTTTTTATTAATAAAAAAAAAAAGAGAGGAAAAAAAAAAAAGCCCAGAAGCAAGCCCTTCATGTCTATTTTTAAAACCCAGCCCCACCAGCAATATGCTTTCCAATTGTTTCCCCCCAGCACTCAGCCTGCGACCGCTCAGCCCATTATAAATGGGTCTTATCGGCAAAGAAAAGGCCTTCGCATTATAGGGAGCTGCTGCTTAATTAGCCGGCGGAGGCTCCGAACCCGCCTGTCGTCCTTTTCATACCGGCGGCACCAATCTCCAGCCTTGACTTGCTGTTTATTACTGCGGTACTCCTGGCTCTGCAGCTCGCGGGGCTGTTTCCTCGCCTTTCTGGTTGCCAGAGACAATATTACACCCCAAATCTGCCTGTCGGAGCCCTCCCCGGCAGGGTCAGGGTGGGAGGGACGGAGGTAGGTGGGAAGGGGGGCACCCACGGGTGTCTGGGTGGGTGGCTGTGCCCATGCCCTGGCAGGATGCTGTCTGGGGTGATGCATGTCCCTGGGGACAGCCTCGCTGCTCCGTCTTCACCCAGGCACCCATGCTGTCATTAGTTAATTATAAAAGGAGCCACGGGTGCCGACGGCGAGCCCAGCTCCGGGCAGATGAAATGGAGCCAAGAACCAAGTCCACTTGGGGGAAGACGGGACCCCTCCCTGCCATGGCAGCCCCGAAATGGCCTCGGAGAGAGGGGAGAGCCTGGCCGCCGCGCGTGTGGGCTCTAATCCCCCGCTCAAAGCCAGGAGATCAGTGAAAAGTTAATTTCTTTACAAGATGCTGCACAGCTGGGGCTGCCCCAGCCAGGGGGGTCATTACGGGATCAGCTCCCGTCGGGGCGAGGAGCAGCCACGGCCACCAGCCCCGGGGACACGCTCCCCGCCGTGTCCGGGGCTGAGCCGAGCCCCCTCCAGCATCCCCTGGGAACGGCACCAAGGGGCTGGAGGGGCTGAGCTGCATCCAGGGTTGGGTTTTTTTGCCCCTGAGGGTGATGTGCTTTGCAGCGAAGCCACCGGCGAGAGCCCCGGGGGTCCCCGGCGCGGGGCCGGTGGCCGCAGGTGCTGGGCATCGCGGCGCTGGCATGGCCCGAGCGGCAGCAGCTGGCAGTGCCCGCCGAGCGCTTGGCCGTTAATCTGCATGAATGCGATGCTTATGAATATGAAAGGGGAGACGCAGGGCCGAGACAGCCGGAGCAGCTGGTGGGGCAGCCGCTGCCTGCAGCCCCAGCCCCTTGTCCCCGTCCCCCCCCAGACAGAGCCCACGGCTGCTCCCCTCCAGCAGTTAGTGCCGGTCCCCTGGGGCCAGGGATTAGGGACCGGATCAGCCCAGCCAACTCGTTACACTGGTGCCGTCAACTGGGATTTCCCCCGAGAGCTCCAGGAGGAGGGGGGGAGGTCGCAGAGCGATTGGGGCACCCGGTGTCACCCGGGATGTCCCCCCACAGCTCCCCGTGGGGTGCCTGAGCAGGCAGCTGCCCGCGGGGCTGGCGGCCAGGCAGGCATGGGTTGTGGGGTGTCACCGCACCCAAAGGGGACAGGGGGGCTCCTGTGACATGTCCCCCCTGTCCCCAGCCCGGGGCACGTCCATGGCACAGCAATCACCTCTCCAGCAGCTGCTGCCGGGAAGCCCTGGCGAAGGCAGATGGGGATGGATCCGGCCAAGGTTTCTCCGTACAGCAACGTGCGACGTGCCGACGGGCTCGCTGGAAGCAGGAGGGCAAATCCCACCGGCAGCTGCCAGATCCTGGCACCATCAGGGCTGGAGGCCTCTGCTGTTGCCCTGTGGGGTGCCCTGGGGACCTCCCGGGTGGCCGAGGAGCAGGGAGGCACGGCCAGCTGACAAAACCCCAACCCCAACTTGAGCTCTTTGCTTGTACAAAACCGTGGGGTTGAAGCCAAGCTGGGATCGTTTGCTTTGTGTTGCTTTAAGGGTCGGGCTCGGCAGAGCCAGGCTGTGACCTCGGGAAGGGGACAGACACCATGGCCCGACTCCAGATGGGGACTTATAAACATCCCGCCTCGCAATGACAAACACTCCGGTCCCGGAGATCCTGCGCTGCGGGGCTGATTCTGCCATCCTCGGCACGGCTCTGCCGCAGCTCCGGCCGCTCCCATGTCCTGGCTCTGCCCCAGGTTTGGCGCGATCAGGGCACAAAGCTGCAAGAGCCATGTCCTCCATCCTCTGCTGCTCCGCAGATGCTTTGTGCCTGCATTGGACATCCCACAAACGGCGGGACAGGCCCAGAGCATCCCCAGCACCCCCAGGGATGCTTCCTAGAGGCTTTTTCCTGAAATCCCTGCCCCAACAGAGCCCCTGATTCCCACCCCAAACCTTCCATCCTCATCCTCGCCGGCTGCTGCATCCCCAGTGGGAGGTGGCCCCATGTGCCATGGGGACAGGGCCCTGGGGATGTCCGGTCAGCCCAGGGAAACGCCATCAGTGCTGCAGCTTCGGCTGCACAGCCCCGTGCTAAGCTGGACTAATTCCTGTGGCCAGCGGGGATTTAGCAAGGGAAGGACCACGGGCCTGGATGCGGCCGCTCGCTTCGCTTGCAGCTGAGGTTAAGTTGCGTTTTGCCAAACCCCTGTATCCAGCTGGGACCCCTTTTGACTCCTGGGGATCGAAGCATCCTCCCACCCGCACCCCAAGGCATCCCGCTGGGCTTGGAGGCATCCTTCTCGCGGCCGTGTTGTCGGTGGGTACCCTCCGCTGCCCGACGCTCCTGGTTTGCCCCCTCCGCTGCTGCTTCCGACCAGCGAGCTCCCCGCTAAGCACAGAAATCCCCGCTGTTCAGCACCGCACAGGGGGAAACCTCTGTCCCGCCGCCATTACTTAATAAGGTCATTTTAGCGGTCTGGGGTTGCTGTGAGGAGCATTTTTGCCGGTCTGGTGTCACAGTGCGTTTCGCTCTCCCACTGCCCCGTTTGGGTGCGGGGAGAGGGGCCGGTGCAGCCCCCATGGTGCACATCCCCTCCCGGCACAGGGGGATGCAGACCCGGCACCCACCGCTCACCCCAGACCCCAAGGGCAACCCATCTCCCACGGGCTCAGCCCCCACCTCCGCCATTTTCCGTCCCGCCTCGAGGATTTGCTTTAGGGCCTCCCAGCAATCTGCGCTTCCCTTTGAAGTTTCCACCCAGCCCTGACACTGATTTATCCCCGGACGTGAGCAAGGCTCAGCCCTCCCGAGCATCTCCCGGATCGCGCCAGCCGGCCCCGCAGCACGGCTCCGTCCCCATCGCCGTCCCCATCCCCATCCCCATCCCTGTCCCCTCCGTGCCCTTCCCAGCCCCTCTCCTCCGCTCCATTATATAATACCACTATAGATTTAGCCACTCTGCCATGAGACCCTGCAGATTAAATCTCCCGGCTGGGGGGAGGGAAGGACTCGGTAAGAGCTCCGAGGGCAGATTAATAGCTTGCTTTTTTAATATTCATAACAATACTGGTTTCTGTCCGGCTCTCGGAAACCCCCGTGTCCTGTTGATTAGTTTAATACTGATGATACCGACAAATGCATTAACCACCGGCGGCCGCGGAGGATAAGAGGGCCCAGGAGGGAGGGCCCCCAACGATGACATTTTTAATGTTATTAAGTGCTCGCTTTTATCAAGGTCAGAAGACAAGATGGGTCAGAAAGCACAAACCTCCGAGTGCTCAGCTTGGGAGAGGTGGGCTGGGTGCTGGGAAGATCAAACCCAGCCCAGGGTTTTAGAGAGTGAGCTGCTCTTCCCAGCCCATGCAAACCCATCACATTGGGTGTGGGACCCTCCAAAACAGCTTCCATGTCTCAGCCCTGCTGCCGAGCCCTTTCCACAGCCCCCGGGCTGGGTCTCGCCCCGACGGGTGCGCAGGCAGCCCCACGGCAGCCGTCACGGAGCGCAGGCAGGTTGCGAATGCCCCCGGGCCTCCTCCAAGAGATCATTTGGCGGCTGGATAAAATTAGATGGATGGAGACAGATTAGCTGAACAGCTGAAGGAAAGAGATGGGCAGATGGAGGGGGACAATCGATCGAGGAACGAGGATGGGAGAGCAGGGCTGGGGTCCCTCCCAGGGCCAGCTCAGCCCACCGGTGCCACAGCAGGTCTGGGGTGCCCAGTTTTTGGGGGGAAGGATGGGGATGCTCAGCATTCGGCAGAGCCCAGGCTGGCTCGCCGAAGGGAAACCGAGTCAGGGCAGAGGGTTCCGGGAGTCTCCCAGCTGCAGCCTCTCCACAGAGCTGGGGTTACCCTAAATCACAGCTGCCCAGACACCCCAAATCCTGGAGGACTGCTCTGTCTTTGGGCCAGGCTTAAGGGAACCCGCTGCTCCCACCCCCAGCCTCTCCACAGAGCTGGGGTTACCCTAAATCACAGCTGCCCAGACACCCCAAATCCTGGAGGACTGCTCTGTCTTTGGGCCAGGCTTAAGGGAACCCGCTGCTCCCACCCCCAGCCCCGATGCTCCATCATCCCCTTGACGCCGTCCATGCTATGGGGTGCGGGTCTGAGCCAGGCACTGAGCTCCTGGCATGCAGGGCTGTGTCTGGTGGGGCTGCTTTTGGGGTGATTCCCCTGGTTTTGGAGGATCCCACACCCAGTTAACTTTTGGTCAGCCCTACATTGGTCAGGCAGTTGGACTAGATGAAGGTCGTAGGTCCCTTCCAATGGAGACAGTCTATTCGATTTAATTTAAGCAGGGATCAGCACGGGGACTCGCAGCAGCATTGGCCAGGGCTGCTCAGGCTCAGCACCTCCCAGATTTGCAGGATCAAACCAGGCACCAGCTGCCTCCCAAAACCAGCCCCAGCCTCCTCCCAGCTGCTCCCTATATCCCTCCAACTGGATGTAACTGGGCCCACTTTTCAGCTGTTCAAGCATCAGCCTGGGATTAACCCTTTCCATGCCACATAGGACCTGCCAGTATCTGACCCCCAGGAGAACAGCTCAGAGGCCATCCCCTCCCACCACCACGGATTTTAGGAAGGAAAAGTGAAGCAGTGAAAGGGATGCAGCAGGGCAGAGCACATCAGCCAGGATCAGGCAATCCAGATCAGGATTCCCAGACCATGGAGCTGACGGCTGCCCGTGCCAATGAACCCCACTGGGCTGTGGGACCTAGGGCAGCTGGTGATGCTTCAAAATCACATGTGGGGAAAAAAACCTTCATTTTGTAACACACCAAAGGAGAAAGAATCCGGTGCCGAGGGGCGAGGGGGCACCCACATGCACACACTGGCATTGGCACCAGGAGAGCCACAGCATCGCAGGGATGGCACGGATCATCCCGCCGGGCACGTGCCACCTTAGCATCACGCAGGACACCTCACTCACTTGGCATCACCTAAAGGAGACTGCTTGCCTTTCAGATCCCTAAAAATCCTGACAAAAGGAGGGAAAAAGGCTCATTTCTTTCCATCCCCTCTGGCTCCGCACGCGGGTAGCCCACAGCGTGCCCGTGCGTCCCTTCGAAGCAGCTTTATCTGCTGAAAATCCCCCCCCGCCTTCTCCCCAGCTCACACTTTTAAGTGGATTTCCTCTCCCTGCGGTGAACAATGATGAAATAAAGAAAGAAAGAAATAATCCCGGCTGCCGGGCCCTTTAAACGGATTTCACCGTATCCGTTTCTTTCCCGTTCTTGTGCGTGTGTGTATGTGTCTGTGTATGTGCACGTCCCTGACGTCACGGTGGATTTTGAAGTTGCCCGATGCCGGCCATCTGCTCCTGATTACGGGAGGCCCTGAGCTCCTTAAAATTATACGCAGAAAGGCTGCCATCCCCCTCCTGGCCAGAGCTTGGCCATGGGAAGAGCGGGAGAGCACTGGATCGGGCCGGCAGCACATCCCTGCCGGATCCGCTGATCCCTGGTGAGCAGAGCACGGGGGAAAGGCGAGATCAGGGATCCGCACCCGGCAAAAACTGCCGTGGAAGGAGGTCGCTTTGCTCTGTGCCGGCCGGGCAGCGGTACCTGGTTGCTTCATCGTTTCTAGGACGCTTGGAGTAGGAGCCCAGAGGGGTTCAGGGGGGTTTGCCAGAGGGGCTGTGGCTGCAGCTCAGGGGCTCCCAGTCCCACCAGTGCCAAGCAACAGGAGACAGCTCAAGGAAGGGACCCTCAGTGATTATACCTTCGGGTAGGGTTTTTGAGGGGTTTGGGGGGAATAAAGCTGGCAAGGGAGGTGGGAACCCCTTTGTATCCTCCACTCACTGCTTTGGGAAAGGCCTGCAGGTATTTTTGGGTGCCCCTAATTGCAAACTGGCACCTGGCTGCCAGCACAAGCAGAGCCATGGGGTCGAGCTGGCATCCAGTGGTCAAATCCACATGGCCCTGTGGCCATGTTTGGGGTCCTCCCCACAGCCCCCCTCGCTCCCAGGACACTGAGCCAACCTTTGTGCCCCCTCATACCTCAGTTTCCCCATGGTAGGAGTGAGATGAGCCTGCACCCAGACTCTCCATGCCAGTGCTTTTAGGGGATGTCCTTGGGGACCAATGTGCCCAGGGTCAGGATGGGGCATGCGGTCGGGCTCACCCCCATTGCCCGCATCGAAGACACAAGACGGCTGAAGTCAATCCCCAAGAACTGCCTGGTGATTGCAGGGCAATTAGCTACGGCGTGATTACAAGCAGCATGCTTAATGAGCTTAAACCACTACCTGGGACTTTCTGAGTTCTTAATTACCTACTCTTTAATTGCTGCTCTAAAGTACATTAATATAAATGACTGTCTGGGACAAAAAAAAAAAAAAAAGGCA
>Ga0065711_1049764_pt1 | contig 11141 bp, 7 predicted proteins | sample Hoacrofraction12_FD_59098 | JGI IMG/M metagenome (GOLD analysis project Ga0065711, IMG submission 59098) | Hoatzin crop microbial communities from Cojedes, Venezuela - Epithelial fraction 12 v2 (version 2) | ecosystem: Host-associated > Birds > Digestive system > Esophagus > Crop | place... | reverse complement strand
GTTGGCCCTGTCAGCAGAGGCGGGTGCGGCTCTCCCCGGCCCTCGGCTGCTGCGGCCACCGGCGGCGGAGCTCGGCAGCGGAGCCCGGAGTCGCGCTGAAAAACCTGGCTGGCAGCTTGGAGCCCCGAAGGGGTGCACGGGCTCCCCGGTTCCAGGGGGTTTGGGCTGCTCCGTTCTCTCTGACCGGAGGAAGGCTCCTACAGATCGCACGCCCGCGCCCAGCTGTGTTTTGAAGGTGACACATGCTGTAGTTTCAGAAAATTAAGAATAAAAAGAAAAGCAAACCCGAATGGATTTGCGCAGGCTTTGCCAAGGGAGCGGGTTTCCCTGGCCTGGGGGCTGTAACAGTGCCTGTGTCCCTTGCGAGCAGGTGGAATCGCTGTACCCTCGTCCTGGCTGGGTGGAGTTAGAGCCTGAGCTGCTGTGGAGTCAGTTTGTTGCTGTGGTAAAAGAGGCTGTGCAAGGTAATGGCTTATAAAGTTTGAGAAAGTAATTAATAATTCATGAAAATTAGTTAATTAGATAGTAACATTATTCTTTTTTTTAAAAAATACTGAAAATTCATCACTAAGCACAGGTCTACAACGTGCTTTAAGACCTACTTAGTCGCTATGTGAAACAGGACACCTGAATTACTTTTTTCTTTTAGTGGGGCCAGATTAGGGCTGACACAGCACCGGCAGCAGTGCGCACATTCGATGTACGTGTCGGCGACAGTGCCGTGTTGCCCCAGTGTTGCGTGTGTGTGTCCTTCCCCAGCGGCTGTCTGCCTGCCTGTGCCTCTGCCCGAGCAGAGGGTGGCCTTGTTTCCCCTGCTGATTCCCCGTTGTTCTGCTGCCGCTCTCTGCGCATGGATGTGATGCTGCGTGGTTGTGCTCGCTGGATTGCAAGCCGATATTCCTACTTTCCCCATGCAAGCTACAAACAGTTCTTACTATCCAGTTGCTGTGTTATTGTTCTTTTCTATTTGTACTTTAGCTTGAAATTTTCCAGTATTCCGTGCGCTGAAATTCACACAACTCCCTTTTCTGCTGGACTTCTGATGTCTGGGGTTTTTTTCCCCTGCCTTTTCTGGATTCTTTTTTAACCACGTGCTTACTCTCTACAATTCCTACAGCCTTCCCATTATACCAGCTCTAGCAATCTGCAATCCAGCATGGATCACCTTCTGTGCCACACTGATACTGTGGACCTGTCAACTGCACCCCAGCTTGCTTTCTCACAGTGCCCCAGCTTCCTTGTCATGTGTGTGTGCGTCATACTTTTTCTTTTGGTGCCTGAAGTTCCTCCTGCTCAGCCCCTCTTGCACTTTGGTCTCCAAGTGTTGCTCTGCCTCCAAGCCTGACTCAAGACAAAGCTGCTCTTGTCTCTTGTTCTGGAAGGCAGCCTAGTGGACAGGGAAAGAAATCATTACCAGGTGTAAGCTGCAGCTGATTATTTTGGGCTCCTGTTCTGTTTTCTCAGCAGCCATGACTGTTTTGTCACAAGAATAGCAATGCCACTTCTACTCCTAAAGACCTTACTAGCTTCATCCACTCCGATTCTGTGGGGCAAATCAGGAAGGAAATTTTTTTGGCTGATTGTAAAAGAGGAAGCTTTTCTTGTGGCCAAGCTGTGCACACTGTTGGCAAGTTGTTTTTTTTTAAGTGGTTGTGTAACGTAAGTGAGCGTAAGCCCACACCGCTGTCAAAAGAAGCGGTCCCTCCCTTCTGGTTATAGGCTTGTTTCAAGTCCAGAGCAGTTTCCCGAGTCAGATCACTGTGCGGTTGTTTATGCCAGCAGAGCTTCAGCAGTGTTTGTGCCAGCGCAAGAGAGGGTGTGGTACCAGGGACAGGAATGACTATCTGGAAGCAGAAAGAAGGTGTAGGAGCACTTTGGTTTACAGGGCTTGTGGAGCTAAAACGTGATCCTGTGCATGATGGATGAGCTGACCTAGTTCAGCCCTACCTGAAGGTGGAATCTGCTTCTGGCTGCATGGGCCCACCCTTCTTTCTCACCTTGGTGCTAGTTCATCCCTTCCAGGAGGCAGCTTGGCTGAAAAACATCTGTGTTTGTCTTCTGTTTTGTTTTTCTCTTCAATAGGAGTTAGCTCTGCTCATGTAGGGGTCTAGAGAGCATGATAGCTGGCACAGGGAAGATGATGGGGGCATGCAGGCTGTGGAGATGGGAGCGAGTAAGACATGCCACTAACCCGCAGGGAGCTGCAGCGGTACTGCTACAGCTTTGCCTTCGGCTTAGACCCAGCTGCTACTGAAAAAGAAATACTGCACTTTTCAGGCCACCCACTCCCAGGTGCTCCTCCCGTACACTCCCACTGCCAGCAGCACTTGCACCAGCAGCTGGAGCAGGTAGCCTTGCGAAAGCACTGATTTAATTTTCAGCTGATGGAGGACCTTGATAAGCACTGCCTGCAGGAATACAAGGACTGGTATAAGGGAAAGTGCAGAACCACATGCAGAGATCAGCAGAGCAAGAGGTGCCTTTTCTCTGTGAAATCCTAACTGCACGTGAAACTTAACGTAAGAACATGTATGAGCAGGACCTACTTGACCTGTGATTTACTCAAGTAGTGGGGCTGAGAGCCCTTCAGAGTAACAGTACTTTGGAGAAAACAGGTAGACTATCACTTAAGTGGAACTTCTTAATTTCCCCCCCACACACACATAATTTTGCTTCTGAACGCATGCATGGAGGTACTTGGGAAGCTGACTAGAGCTGCTTTGAAAATAGCAGTGGACATACTTAATTATTTACAGTTATATATATTACAAAAAGTGTTCTGTAACAGTTATTTGAAGGTAAAGTTTTAACAGCAGAATTGGTGTATACCCAAACATAGATTTTCATACTTCTGAAGTACGCTTTGTTGCATTCGGTGTTACGTGGTTTAAGCAAAGTTGTTCTTATGAATTGTGAAAGATTGCTTAAGGAATATAACATTTGAGGTGAGACATGTCATTGTTAAAGTAATGTAAAAATCATGGCATATTGACATTAATCTCTTTACTGCCTACAGAATCAGTCTAGTTTTGTTTCTTTATGGAATTTCTTTCTGTAAGTTGGCAAAGGTCCTTCTGTTTGTGTTTTTGTTTGCACACACCCATGTGAAATGCACATCTTAATTGATTAGATAGATATATGTAACCTACCTGCCTGCCTCTGGGATTGTTCAATTAAGGTATCAACAGGTCTGTCAGAAGGTGGAAAGAGTCAGAGTGCCACAACTGCTTTTGTAAAATACATAGATTTATGTGCCTGCTTTGGAATCAGTTGGTCTGACTCGGAATTCTCTGATATTTCACTGCTCTGGCCACTTAGTTGGCCAGTCTGTAGAGATTTGTAGTCTTTTAAATTATTAATTTCCAAAGTATTCCTTGGGTTTTGTAGTTATATTGGGAAAATTGTATTTTTGTTTGTTTCTTCAAATAAATGCTGCTTTTGTGTGTGGTTTGTTTTTGTCTTTTAGCTGCGGGACTTCACATGAGGCAAATTGCTGGTCTAGGCATCTCGACGCAGAGAGGAACTTTCATTACATGGCACAAGTGGGTATATTGTGTGTTGTTTGAGATGAGTTTGTAGGGATTTGTGTTCATAGACTGGATGGAAGCAGGCTGTAGAAATGTTGAACTCGGTGAAGTCACAACCTGGAAGCAACAAGTGTCAGTCACTCATGTTCGCTTGTGTTCGCACAGCCACACCTTACAGCAGTTCAGAATGGTTTACAAGCGTATGTCCTTTTTGTTTTGTTCTTAGTACTTTGGAGGAGATTAATATGTAGGTTTTTTCTTTTAATTCTGGTGAGAAGCCTCACACCCAAGAAGTCTGTGTGCCTATTACTAATTCTGCAAATTCAACAGGAGGACATGAACTTATTTTAGGAATTGACCTAATGTTGAGTGTCCTGGGCAGAAATGGTGAATAATGTTGAATTTTTGGGGCAGTATATGTTCTGTAGTTTTAAATGGGAATGTTCAAATACTGTTTTTCAGGAGGACAGGGAAACCTTTTCATAATTTCATAAGTTGGCAAGACTTAAGAAGTGCTGAACTTGTGAATTCCTGGAATAAGTCACTTCTGCTGAAGGTAAAACTGTGCTAAGCCAGATACTGCTTGGAGGTATTAGAACTGTTTCATTTTTATGAAGAGTAGGGGCAATATATGAAATACTGCAAATGTCTTGTTAACACATTAGTGTGACATGCTGTGGCCTAAAAACATTTAACTGAGCAAGGTAGGCATGGAAAATAGTAGCCAGGAAAAAATGCGGTACTGATAGCCTGGAGGTAATTAATTACAGGAAAAGATACCTGTAGGTCTAGCAGGCTTTTTGTTACTTTTTAGTCTCTCTGTTGTATTAAAATGTTGCACGTGAACACTGCTACAGTGGGGGTATTTTTTGATGTAGGCAGTTCTTCATTGGCAGTGTCTTGGGTTTTTGGGTGTTTTTTTTTTAATGTACTCTTTGCTCAAATTATCTGTAGAAGATACATATTATGCTGCTCATGGCGTGTGCTTCATACCTTTCAAAGAGAAAGATTTGCTCTAAGTGGGAAAACTGAAGTTACTTTTCCTGTAAGTGGAAACTAACTAGCACACCTACAATAAGAAGTTAAATTCTTGGTTCTTCCGCAGATTTCTTTTGTGAACAAAAACTTGATTGATGAGTACATTTTTGTTAGTCTACTAAAATGTGATTGAGCCTGTCTACTGTAGGGGAACTTTCACTAGAATAGTAGTACGTGACGCTGTCAACCACATCATGCATTGCTCACCTGTGGGTGACCTGTCTTCGTAATGCAGAGCAGCCCTGGTCAGTGTGCTAGCAGAAGTCGGTAAAGCAGACTTGCTCCGTGCAGCTGCTCTTTCCTGCGGTATTTGTTGTGGGAAGGCTATCTGCTGAAATCCTATGTAAGGATTCTCTAACAGAATTTTAGCTTTCTGAATCTAATCTTATGTCAGCAGGTTTCATCTGTGTTATCCTTTAAAGATAATTGATCAGAAACCTTTAAAGGGAGAGATTAAAAATTAGGTAACTGTTTTCTTTTGAAACAGGTAATCCATGTTATTTTTACGGTACTTCATTTCTTGACTGGGAATGATCGCTATTTGGCACCAAGTTTTCTTACTTTTTCAACACAACAAACTTCTATGAAGTTGTCGTGGGTCTTCAAAAACATGTATGAGGTAAGCTGGAAAGGGAAAAATAATACCTTTCTTAAGTCATAATAATGGCTAGTGACTTAGGTTTGTTGTAACCTCTTCAGCTTTGTCTGGCTTGTTCTTTTCCTCACAAGAACCAGAATGAAAGACTTTTGTCTGTGTTAACATTCAAAGTCTATCTACATAAATATCTACTCACTTTTGTACAACTTTTTCCTCTGATTCTGGAAATGGGTAGTAGTAAAAAGTTTTCTTCATGCGTAAGAAATGTAATTGAATCACCTCATTTCACTTCATATAATGATACAATTAGTAATTGTACTTTGTTTTAAAGTTGTTTGCACTCTAGTTTTGCATGACAATTGTATGTATTTTCAGCTGGTACTCTTATCTTTCCACTCTGGATTACTCCAGTGTTTACAGTTTCACAAATAATATAGTACTGAGCAATCAAACACTGCAATATTTTTTGTATTTTGTCGTAGTGTAAATTGGAAACTACAAGTAAAATAAGTTGTGCTGGAATAATTTAATGCACTAGTGAGCACTGAGCTATTTGTTGCTGTATTCTTTCCTCTAACCCTTACCATTTTCCTTATTTCTTCCTATTGTATGTATAAGTTCAGTTGTCCTATTTTCTATGTTAATTTTCAAGTTATTTTTTAAGAAAATGGTGATCATCGATTTTCTATTGTGTATAAAGAAACCCCGAAATCTTTTGAGTTCTGTCTGGTATTTTCTGTCACAAAACTGGCTATTGGGCAGGTATAGTTTTTTACTGGCATGTTTTGGTTGGACCTGTTGAAAATGTGAGGTGTGCATTTGCCGGATTATAGAATTGGAGGTTATGCAGCTGCTGAGTTTTCAGTGCGAGGTGAACATTCTCCCACTTCTGTCAGGCACTGATACTTAAAATATGTAACTATCAAACCAAGAAGCTCAAAAATTCATGGCTCTTAATTACAGAGAATAATGTATTCAGCCATGTTTTGTGTGAACTAGTTTGTGTGTTCTTTTTCTGAATTCTGTAGCTGTACACTGTATCAGTTAATAGAAATTAGATGAAACATGAATTTCTGATTTTTAAAGGGGGAAAAAATCCCAAGGAAAATAACATTTTAAACTCTTTACAGACATCATGAACTGGAAAATGATAGCTCTGTCTTTATTGTTCTCAAGCACATACTTTTAAATAGGCTTATTTCTTCTGTTTCTGTTAATTTTTTATTTAGTGCAGTATGCAGGACCTTGTTTTCTTAATTCACCGCTCCTTCACCACTGTTATAATTGTGACTATAAAGTTTTCCTTCCTAAGGCTGTGATGCAACCACAGTAGAAGATTATTTGCTTTTCTTTACTTAGCAGCAACTGTAAGAAACTCTGCTTATTTTCTTTTAGGAGCATAAACGGTAGGATAACATTACTTACATAGCTGACTCACTCTTTTTTAGGAGAAATACGGACAATCAGAGACTTATTTTCTGGGGATGTTACCATTAACCACAAAGAAAATGAGAAAAGGAAACAGGAAATACGTTCCTATTTATTGTACCCAATTGTAAATACTTTTTCTGTGTGTATATTTGTTCCCAGGCTGAAGAAGCTGCCAAAAAAAATTACTGCTGCTTTGGAACAGTTGACACATGGTTACTGTATAGATTAACTAAAGGTGAGAGTTACAGTTCCTCTTAAAGATTAATAAAACATACTGGGATCTAGATGATGATGTTCATGACTGTCATTGATATTTCCTAGAATTCAAATACTTTTTTGACAATTTGTGCATTTTTTAAATAATTGATGAATATTATAATTACAAAACACTTCTGAACTAATTATTTTTTGGGCCTGCCTGGAAGGGTAGTCAGAAAGGGAAATAATTATTCAGTGTAATCAACCTTTTAAGCACATAGGATTTGAAAAGGACTACTGGAACTAATTGGCCTTCATTGAAGAAAAGTACCCACGACAGAAAAAGAACAAGTAACTGTTATAAATGCGGAAAAATAGGAAGTTTCTGTCCTGAGGGCTAATGCGTGAGCATTTGGATGGATTATGATGCAGTCAGTGTTGTATGTGTTGTCAAAAGTACCAGCTCTCTTCTAGCCAGTTTCATGAGGGTAAAATAAGGTAATTAATATATACACATTATAGCGAGCGGCGGGTAAAGTTGGTGTGCTCGTTGTATCACTATGACTTTGCCTGTAGACACTCAGGTTTATATTTCATGGGAGCCACTGACATGTTTAAAGAAAAAGTGTGTTTAAAATGACTCTTCAATATTTGGGTATCTAAAATGTTACTTTGTTCTTTTTTTTTTATGGTAGGTTCTGTGTACGCTACAGATTACTCAAATGCCAGTGCTACAGGTGTTTTTGAACCCTTTACGGTATGTGCTGTTCCAGAAAAATACTGTTGCTCCTCTTTGTACTTCTGAGAAACTTACTGACATTTTTACTTTTTCAATATTATTTCAGAAATGTTGGAACCCCACTTTGTGTAATTTACTTTCCATTCCAATGTCAATTTATCCTCCAGTGAAGGACACAAGGTAACTATTGAAGACATATTTAAAAGAATATGATACCTGTTAATTTAGTTGCCTTTAGAAAAATACTACATAATCTGCACAGGTAAAGTAATACATAGATACACATACACAAAAAATATTTTTATATGCAGATGTACTTTTCAAACACTACATCCAAAATTTTATTTTTGCTATCAGTGTTTCTTAAAGTAATTGTTTTAATGCTTTCTTTAAAATAAATCGGTAGCATTATCTTTCGTATGTGATGCAGACCTAGGCCTTATATATCTAGATTTCATTTTAACATCAAGGTCAATGTAGTATTGTGATGTTTCTCCATAACATTTGTTTTAAGCTTCAACTTCGGATCAGCTGACTCTGAAATATTTGGGGTACCTATTCCAATAATGGCAGTGGTGAGTGAAAATGTTTTCTTACTTAAATCTGTATATTTGTACCTATGTTCTTTTTATCTGGCTTTGATTTAATACGTGCTTGTTTGGTAAGTATTCTCTATTCCTTCTCTGTGACTTAACTACAATAGATGGTTGTTGAATTTTTCTCCAAAAACTCAGTTTACAGCCTTAGGGGGAAAGGAGGAGAGAGAAATGGGAAGGGATTTCTAGAAGTTGCGGTACATTAAGGTTAGATGATTAAATGATTGAGCACTGAGTGTAGGACTTAACAGGGCCAGGTTCTGCTCTGAGCTCTGGTAGCATGTCTCTCTGGTTTAAAATCAGTTGTTACATAGAACGTTGTGCACTGGGGTCCATCCTGCCTTGACTTCACGAAGACTCTATGCAAATGTAAGAGTGTTTGTCAATAGATCTGCTTGTCGTAGCTCTTATGTATTTTTTTCACTAAAAAGAAATGGAGAATAACATGTTCTTGCCTCAGTAGTTAGAATTTGAATAAGAAAAACCTATTTTTTTTGTAAAGTGATGACTTTTAGAAAAATCTGCTTGAATTGAGCTAAATGGAAAAAATGTTATCAGACATCAATTTCTCTTGCTATTTTTAAAGAGTTGTAGACTCAATTTATCTGTAAATTTACAGTTTCGGCAAGGCACAAACATAAGTAAATACATTTAATAACCATCATCATTGTTGAAAAATTGAGCATGGAATTGTTTTGTGCAGGAGGGGTAGCAGGGAAAAAGGAAGGCAAGACCTCCAGACTTCAACTTTCTATTTGGGGGAAGAGGAGTTCAAGCCAAGCTACTCTGTTCTGCTCCCTAGCATTGCAAATGCTTCATTTATCCTTGTCAAATACTAAACCATAAAATATTTCTTTTGTTTCCATAACACATTTTTCAGTGTTGCAAGCAAGACTACAGATGTTCAAGTTGTGTCCAAACCTGGTGTAATTTGATTCTAGTGATACATCTGACTGTTAGAATGGCCTACAAATACTTAAGAAATTGTATATGAGTCCTCTTTTAATGCTCAGTTCCTTTATGAGTCGTTGTTTGTATTCAAAACTCTGAAGTGTTTGCATTGATATTTTAAAATCCAGCAGCATTGTAGGCTTGTAGTTGGTAGCTAACTTGTCGTATTGGTTTTGTTGGGATGGCAGGTAGCTGACCAGCAGTCAGCCATGTTTGGAGAATGCTGCTTTGACCCAGGAGATGTTAAACTGACAATGGGAACAGGTGGTTTCTGGGATGTGAATACTGGAGAGCATCTCTTTGCATCACGGAGAGGTAAGCTAGTGAAATTTCAGTTTTGGAGTATTTCACGTTACTTGACAGCTGTTAATGATGAGGGTACAAAAAGGATCAAAACAGGACTATGCTTTTGCTTCTGTCTTTAGCTGTAGAAAAACAGCTTGAAAGTGTTTTCGGAACAGAAGACTGGAAATTTTTAATTAGAAATGTAGATATTGGTTATCCTGAAATATGCTTTTCAAGAAGAGAATTTAAGTAACATCACTAATAATTATGTCTGCTACTTGCATCCCTTCTTGTTTTTTTTCGCCACCCCCTTCACCTGTTCTTCTTGATAGCAGTATTATACAGTACAGAAATGGAGAAAAAGGGGACTGGTCCTCTGGCTTCTCACATCAAAATGTTCCAGTGGATCACTGTAAGTTCCTCCTCTTGAGCCCCTATGCTTTGAAGTACGTGCAATGAGATAATGCAGGATTAGCAATTATTAGTTTTCTTTTAAAATACTAGAATGTGTTTCTAGTGTTTAAAACCTTGTTATTCTGAACATTGGTGGTCTGTCAAGCTTGTTAATTTGTCATAGATGGCTATTTGTCAAGAGAGCAACAGACAATATTGAAGTAAACTTGCCTGCGCAGTCTGTGTCTGTCATACTTCTTAACAGTTACTAATTTCGGGAGGCCTACAATTTAAAATGGAAGGGGTGGGGCTGGGGAGAAGGTCGGTAGTGTGCGAAGCAGACTTTTACCAGCTAAAGTCTGGAAGGACCTTGGCAAATACAGGAGGTGTGTCAGAACTGAATAGCATTGACAGTGAATTCCCTATGAATGCAAATGCTTTTGTGGCTAGTTAGTGATGTCATTGCGATGGTACTTAGGAAATCAGATGTATATAGTCTGTGGAAATAGCAAAACATGCTGTAAGGCTTTTCCATATGGCCATTGTGATCTGATAGGAGTTGAAATCTTTAAGGCAGTGCTGTGAAACTTTTACTGCTTTAGGCTGTTATTTATTTTAAATTTAACTTCCGTGTGTTCTTTGGCTGTCATGTGGTATGGTTACCAGGAGAAGTTGGGTACCTAGCTTTCTCAGTGCCCTGGGCGTGAGATGGAATGCGTTCGTGCTTTAAAGTTGACATCAGTATTTAAGACTGCGAGATGAATCCCTACAGCATTCTTATGCAAAAGCTGTTCATTAGCTGCCGTTCTAGTTTCTGATCTACATTTAGTTGCTATGTATGGCAGTTAAAAAAAGTTCCTTTGAGAACAGTGCTTCTCACAATGTAATGATGGAAACGTTGTATAGATTTTAAATCCACCTCTCTGGCAGTCTGATAGTTCTTAGTAATTGTGGTCGTGCCAAGCGTCATGTTGATCCATTCCCTAGAGGCAGATTATTTTACACTACTGTAAATTCTGGTGTGAGCATCTTCAGGAAGGCCACCTGATGGACTTCTCTGTCCCTCGTTAGCTGTCCTTCTCCAGGGCTTTAGGCTCGATGAATTGTTCGGTCTTGCTGCTTTGCAGCTTCACCTGTGATAATGTCACGTTAAAGGGGAGGGGTAAGGGGAGTCTGATATTCAACTAGCCTGCCAGAGCCCTTCGAAGGACTTTCACTGAAACAGTTTCGCAAAGTTGAAACAATAGGTAATTTATTCAAGCGACAGTTATCACAGATTCGGAATTGCCGTTGATAAAATCACTGTCTACAAAAGTTGAGCTCAAAGTAATAGTTTAGCGCTTTAGTTAACAATGTGTTCCCGGGGATACGTCTGACAGTCAGAG
>Ga0065711_1049763_pt1 | contig 11143 bp, 5 predicted proteins | sample Hoacrofraction12_FD_59098 | JGI IMG/M metagenome (GOLD analysis project Ga0065711, IMG submission 59098) | Hoatzin crop microbial communities from Cojedes, Venezuela - Epithelial fraction 12 v2 (version 2) | ecosystem: Host-associated > Birds > Digestive system > Esophagus > Crop | place... | reverse complement strand
CAGTCCAACCCCCCTGCCGAAGCAGGGTCACCTACAGCAGGCTGCACAGGACCTTGTCCAGGCGGGTCTTGAGTATCTCCAGAGAAGGAGATACTGAATTACACTGTTGCTACTGCTTCTCCAGCCCAGCTTTCTGATGAACACGGTGATAGATGCACTAACTAGATCCCGAACACACGTTTCAAGAATCAGCACATTAATGTTGAAGTCTGATAGTGCTCTAAGTCAGTAAGACATGAGCTGGTCTTATCCTGTAACTGATGCTGAGTCTTCTGGGAATGGGGAAAAATGTGTTCAGATACATCCCATGTACATCCTGCAGACAGTGCTAGCTTACCTCTTTTGTTGACCAGAATAACACGCCAATGCACAGAGGCCGATTGCAACTTCTGTCTGTAACCCAGCCCAGCTCCTCTAAGGTCTTCTGTCCAAATTCCCTTGTGACAACGCTGCTCTGCTCACAGGATTCATCCCTGAAGCGATGGGAGCTGTGCATGCAGAGCAGTCTTCACTCTTCCACACTCTGAATGCGCGGCTGGCAGGCTCTGACCTCCCCGTCACTGCTCGTGGCAAATTTTGTATTAAAAAGCCAAAATTCAGCCTAGACATTAAATATTGGTGGACATACACTTGCTGGTGAAATCCCTGCTGTTAAAACTGAACTTCTGTGAAAAACTGGTTTGGGGGCATTTTTTTCGTAAAAATATAATTGTGTAGGCCGGAGTTTGTTTTCAGCCTTTAACTAACCTACTCAGGTTTATGATTTTCAATGAAAAGTTAAGAATCAACTTTCATTCTGACACTTGGACATCAAATCTCAGATGTCCACCCATGTGTTTCCCCTGTGGCTCCACAACCTAGGTCTTATGGCTGTACGTGATAGTTGTAAGTGCAAACATACCAGGTGAGATTCCATCATGAAAGAGTAAAAACTGGCACTGATACCCTTGCACTGCATTTTTCTTGCGCAACAAAATTTGTTCACAATTTCTGTACTTTACTGCTAGTGTCTTTAGCTGTTGTTAATCTTGTCAGGCAGACCCCAGACTCCATGACCGCTGACAGATCCGACACCAAATACATCTTTGATGGTGTCTGGCCCTAAGACTTGTTGCTGAAAACATTGCAATGACTGAGCAGGAGAGACATCTCATTCAGAAAATGGAGGTGGCTGGATGTTGTGCAGAGAAACAAATTAGTTGCTGGTGGGTATTGCTGATGCTGTGGTAAACGGTTTACATTCCAATAACGAATGTCTTTGCCTCCAATAATTTTCTTTTATACTGAAGATATTAACTTGTTAATCTGCTTTAAAACCACACATGCACTTTTCTGCATGTCACAATAGAAACTCTGCTCGCAGACTCTGTAATGTAAAATATATTAATACCTAAATTCTTTTTCTGAGTTGCTACCTGGAAAGCTATGGACACATTAATTTCTCGAGTTACTAGTTTTCTCTATATTGAGTGCAGATGGTTTTGAACAGCTACATGACTTCTCTTTCACAAGACTAGTCCTTTATCATATTGATGGGAAACAAATCTTTTTTTTTTGCCATGAATCCTGAAGGTCTTGAGATGGCTCTGACCAAACAACAACAATTGCTCAGGAGCCATGACACTGGAAGGGAAATGGTTGAATAGGGGTATTCACAAGGAATATCTAATCTCTGGCTACCTGTGTTTCTTCGTCTGCCCTAATTTTCGCACTGAAAAGTTGTCATCTGCATTAAAAAATGCAAAATCCAGGAGGATGTACCAGCTCCCAGACCCAGATGTGTGTTTTGGCCTGATCCTGCTTCTGTTCTGAGTTGAGACCCCGTGCACCGATCCCATCAGTGCCCTGCATGAGCAGGAAGGTCTGGTGGGTGGGCTGAAGGGGCTGCCCTGGTCTCCAGCCAGCTCTCTGCCTTGGAGGATCAGGAGGGACAGACCTCAAAACGTGGTGTTGAGCATGTTGGTCTGCAGCTGAATATCGTGGATTTGTTCTTCAAAAGTCCTGGTACCCCCAAAAGATCCCTTCTCAGATAATCCCATGTGATCAGTCCATGGAATTTATCTTGGTCAGTGTCTCATTTGTAAGCTCAAGAGTGTGTTTTCTTACAGGTTCATGTAGCATCTTGCTGGCTAAATTACAGTGCAAGTACGCATGGTACACAGAGAAAAAACAAGTGCCCAGAGACTACGACTGGGTTCATCAAATAAGCCCTTCCTCAGCTCCTGTTGAAGCATTCCTTTCAGTTGCCTTGTTTCCCAAGGAATACATTAGTAACACTCCTGCAAACCTCCAGATGTACATTCAGTCCTTTGCATTTGTTGAACTAGGGATGAATTTAACCATCTGCATGCTTCCACCTGGAAGAATTCCTGGACTATTGCAGGGCAAATTCTTCCTTACGCCGACCAGAAAAGGAGGATTTCTGTTCCTCTACAATTACTGCCTTATCTAAGAAATGAGCTTTACTGTATTGGCTTTCTTCAGGCTTTCCTGTATTCATGATATTTACATTGGACATGAATGCTTTTTATGTTTTTTTTTTACCATTTCAAATTGGCACTTGGAATCAGCTGAGAAAAATGAATTGCTGCTGCACATTGCTTTTATTAATATAACTGTCCAGTAAGTGGCACTGCAGGACCAGGATTTCCACAACCCTGGCTCACAAACAGTGCAGTCAAAGAGAGGAAAGCCGAGCGTGGGATATGTCAAGACTTTTCTGTGCCGTGAAAAAAGTAGTTGTAGGGCAGGTGGGACGTGATGTGTGGTGACGGCCCTGAAGGTGCAGTGCAAGCAGCTGGGGTGTGTTCAGCTGCTGGCTCTGGAAGATGCCGTTAGGAACTGGCCTTGGCACAAGGCTGACTGTTATCAGGGGTTTGCCAGAAGAAACCAGCAACATTTCTGGGAACTGTTAATTTGCACTCACTTGACGGGAGGTGCCTATGAAGGCTTTGTGCTGGGTTTTGCTATCAGGAGCAGAATACTTGTCAAGGTGAACCACGTATATACAGCATTTCCTATGGTCTACTGACTTATTGTACATTAATTTTACATAGAAATTCCAAACCCCAGACTGGAAGGGATGTCAGTGCAGTCTGAGGAGTGCCCATAAGTTCAAAGATTGTTTCTGTAAATGAGCTAGGGATTTTGCGAGTCTGTGTCAGTATATCATAAAACACCGCCCTGCTTTCCCAGTTTCATCTGATAACGAATAAACTATTGTCTAGGGAAATTTGGTCAAACAGAGAAGTAAGACTACATAATTTGTGATGAAACCCTTATATTAGCTCATAGAGGATTACTTACAAAATCAGTTAAAGGTTTTGGCTTCATCAACAATATTTGAACCCAATTTTAGGTTACTCATGCTATACTGTGGCAAGCTAAATTGATGCATACCCAATTTCCCTATTTATCTAGATGAAAACACGCATAGTTATATCAGATAAGACTGGAAGGGAATGAACATGAAAAGCCAATTTGCATTTAGAAGGGACATAAAGCTACATTTAAAGGCATAAACCAGCCTTTCAAGGCGATTAGGAAGCCATTTCCTCTATGATGTGGCTATTTTATAAATGTCTCTTGTGGGATTGTTCATGCCCTGAAGCATCTGTGCCTGCCTCTGTCGGCAACAAGACACTCGACGAGGCAGACTGATCTGGGGTGACAAAATGCAGCTATGGATGTAGTGTGGGGCAAGAGGAGGTGTAGCACCATCCCGTAGGGCACAGGGAACAGCCACAGGCCCTCACAACTGCTTCAGCTGGGCCTGGAAAATTCTTTTCATCATCCTCTAGGGACCAGGTATCTCCTCTTGAGTCTTTCCATTGGCTTTTGAAAATAGCAATTAAAAATATGCACTCTCAAATGTTTATTCCTGCAGCAACATAGGATGGCACTTGATAACCTCTGACAGCACACAGACGCAGAAGGTGACACACACAAAACCATGCCGTAACAACACGGTAAGGCGTGCAGTAACATGAACAAACAGGTGAGAACCATATGTGACAGCACAACATATGAGAAAACAAGACACTACGGGACAACTCGGAACAGCATACAACATGCCACAGCGCAAGCTGGCATGCAACAACTCGAACAGCATGGAACAACACTTGACACCATGCCGCAGCGTGATAGATATACCTGGAAAGCAGATTGAAATGCCTAGGGAGCCGTGAAAGAGTCATAGCAGCAGAAAATTCCTAGAAAGGTATGCAAAATGTCTAGAAAGCCACGGGGAAATTCCTAGAAAGCGACAAGGGATACCTGGAAAATTGTGGGAAATTCTTAGAAAGCAGAATTGAATTCCTAGGAAGCTGTGGGAGGACTCCAGGAAAGCAAGATGTTGAATTCTGAGAAAGCTGGCTACAGGTGCCTAGAAAGCTGGAGAAAATTTCATATGAAGTAAGGAGGAATTTCTGTAAAGCAGTGGAGGAATCCTAGAAAGAAATGCACGGTTCCTAGAAAGCTGTGGGAAATTCCTAAAAAGCAGAAGGAAACTACAGGAAAGCAGAAGGGAATTCCTATAAATAGTGCACAAATACAAGCAAGCATCAGGGAAATTTATAAAAAGCATTAGGGATTTCTTGAAAGCAGCTGGAAATTCCTGGAAAGCAGCTGGAAATTCCTGGAAAGCAAATGTAAATTCCTAATAAAGTGAAGGAAATTCTTGGAAAGCAATGGGAAAGTTTCCTAGAAAGCAATGTGAATTCTCTGAAAGCTGGGTGGAAATTCCTAGAAAGCTAGAGGGGACATTCTGAGAGATCACTAGGAGGATGCTAGCAAGGCATGTGAGAATCCTAAAAAAATGTAGAAAAATGCAAGAAAGCAATGGAAAAATCCTGGTCAAGCTGTACATCCTGTAGTTCCTCAAGACCTGGGGAAAGTGCTTTAGGAAGTAGTGCTGAGAAAAGCACAGGAGAAAATCAGCCACTGTAAAGAGTGGGGGGAAAAGTGAAACCAGAAAGCAGATAGGATCAGGTTCAATAGTTTTCCCTAAATGTAACTTGTACCTAGAAGACATCCCTAACTTGAACTACTCCTAAATGGAGAGGACCAGCTGACCCTGGTTGCCTGTGTTGGTGGAGCTGAGCCCTGGTGTGCACTGAGCCCAGCCCTGGGCAGCTGAGCGTCGCGGGAAGGGAGCAGGGGGAACTCACTGACTTGGAAGGCCCCTGACCTTGAGACAGATTTTGACAAATGGATGATGAAACTCAGGGAACATTTCCAGCCTGGGAAAGTACTGTCTGTTGGAGACTGTCACAGCAACAACTCTTTGCAACACAGGGCAGGGAAAAGCCAAGGGCATGGGGGCAGGCTGCAAAGAGGGAGACTTTGCCTATGTTGTTGGGCTGAAACGGTTCTGCCCGATGTGGTGGGACAGGCACAGAGGCTGGAACAGGAAAACAGATCCAGATGATCTAGGATGACAGTGGATTTGAGGTTATATGTAGTTTGGGGTAATCTGGTCAGATCACTCGGTTTTTCAGAAGTTCAAATGAAAGTTACGGCAGGAGGAGTGAAGCTGCCCAAAGTTTAGACCTTGGTGTGGATTCTTGTTTGGAATATCATTCTAGTGTTTTATTTAACTGGGTGCAATATTTCTGACTGCCATCAAGCCCAGACTGTGTGATTTGGTAAGGACTTAGCCAGCCAGCATTTTGCCTCCAAGAGCAATTTAATCCCAGAACCTGAAGCTGAGACCCTGGGTTGGCACAGCTGCAACATTGCAATGGCAGCAGGGTTATCCAGGGAGCTGCAGAGGGGAAAATGCTGCCAGAGACAGCAAAGCTCCAGGACTGGGATGTTTGGTCTGGTCATCGCTGGACTGCTGGTTGACCCTGTCTACTGTGGCTGGACCTGCTGTGCTCCTGCATGGGCACCGAGGGGCTGCCACTCTTCTTGCGAGCCCTGGCTGGGCATCCCCGGCAGAGCTGCCAGCTCCTGCAGCTCCCTGCGGCACAGGTGCGAAATGCTCGTGTCGGTCTTCACTACGATCAAGAAGTGATGCTCTGGGCAGTATCAGCTTCTAGTTTTTTGGTAAGTATTAGTTTAATTATCTTTAATTCAAGGATTTGTAGCCTGCTGATGGAAGGGCTGTGAAGCTTGGCCGTACTGGATGTGCAATAATGTGGACTTAAAAATAACCAGCGGTAGTGTAAAACTACTGCTCACTTGCTCCACTAAGCTTAGAGGCAACGAGCTCCAGTAGGTACCAAGCACACCCTTCATCATCACGTGTCGTGCACCAGAAAACCATGAAAATCTGTTGGTAGAAGTTAGACAGTTCTTCTCCATCCATCAATCAGGGACTGGGCTGGAATATGGGGAAGGATCCGTTTTACGCTGGCACACAGCTCAGGAGTAAATCTGTAACACCAGCTTAGCAGGGGAGCGTGCCACCTACCAAGCCATCTGCTACGAAGATTGTGTTATCTGCAGTCTCATCCACTGTTGCTAGAAATCACTGTAGCACTCATCTGTGAAGAGTTTTGCTGCTAATATATCTATTTGTATTCTTTTTATCCATCCACTCAGAATTAATTATTTCTCAGATTAATTTCATTCTAATGAATCATTCTGTATCACTTGCTTTATTTCATTTCTGAGATGCTAACTAATATGTCAAAGCCATCTTTAACATTAAAAATGCTGTCATTTTTTCTGTGACTTTTCTTTTGATTCATATATTCAACTGCAATTTTTCTGAGGGCCTAAAATGTCTGCCCAGTGTGGAGTGAAAGAAAAAAAGCAAGCTGTACAGTATTAAAAAAAAATTATGCATGTGCAAATAAAGCATAAATTGGGAGGCAGTGGCCCAGTCTGTATTTTTGTATTGACATTCTAGTTTATGTGCTTTTTCGTATAGCAGGTCCTCAGCAATCAGCTGTGTAGGGTTTTTATATGCATGGGTTAGAACATAAAGTTCAGCAGTACAGCGAGTGTCTGTATTTGTTGGTGAAATGATCAGAAATTCTGAGATATTTTGTGTTTATTGGTTTAGACTAGTTTTAAAGAAGGGGTCTTGTTGGTTTTCTGTGGATTTCCTGGCACCGTTCTGCTGTGCCGCAGGGATGAGGCAGTTGGAGGAAGCATTTTTCTTTACTTAGAGCTCTCCTCTCCTCTCCGCTATAATTTATTCTCATCATCCTCTGCAGTTTGGCTCTCTACCTACTCTGGAGGGAAGTGTTGGCAGGGCAGTAATCCCTCTCCTACCCTCTATCTGTGGCAGATGGAAATCCCAGAAAGATAAGGGAGGAAATTTTAGGCTTCCCTGCTTGAGTGATTTCCAGGGTGATTTAAGATCCTGTAATGGCCTTTGGTTTGACTGGATGGGTCGAGCCGTGGGAGGAAGGGTCACTCTGAGTGTTCGTTGTGGAAAACTTTTCTTTCTCTGGCCCTGTGGGAGTGAGTGGGTGGAACTGGAAAAACCCCATAAAAAGTCACTGTCTAAGCTCTGCTGATTAAATAACACAGTTATTGGCAGCATCGCACTGAGCTTAAATTACCCACAGCTCCTGCGTGGCAGGAGGCTGGGGACTGTGTAGCTGACAGCTTCTGCTTGCATCCCTGGCCACAGGTTTGGTATTTCTCTTTCTTTCCTGTCTTCCACTTCTCCCCAAAAAGAGCCATTATGTTGTAATACCTGGGGGGTCACAGCTGAAACCAACCAGCTTTGCTCTGGGTTTGCGCTGCAAATGTAGAGAGGGGTGACTGGCGAGGGAAGAGAAGGGGAACAGAGCCTGAACGGGCTCTGAGTAGGAGGGGGACGGGAGGGGAATGCTGCTCCTTCCCCTTTACAAACAACCAGATCATGGTTTTCCACCACTCCTAAATCTTGTGTGTGCAGAGCCCTGCAGACACGAGGCTGCTTTTTGAGAACCTGCTGCCTGATCCCCCCCGGGGCAGAAATCCCTGCTGCAGGCTTCCTCCACTGTGGCTGGGGGATGGAGGTGGTCTCTCCCGGCTGGGACCGCAGCTGCGCTCCGACAGCCGACCATTGATGGACCAGAGGAGCAGCAGCTCCTGGTCCTTCCTCGTGAGCACCCCACAGCCAGTGCGTGAGCTCCACACCCCGGGAACTAGTAGCGCTGCCCAACAAATCCTTCCCATTTACACCCTTCTTGCATTACCCTTTGTGTCCAGCTTTGTCGCTGCCTTGAATTAGCTGCCTTGAAAAATGAATTTAAATCCAGACTTTCGTAAATTATGTTTCTGTTTGGGGTTTTTTTCGTTTTCCTTTTCCTTGTCAGTGTCCAGACTTCTGCACATACTTCACTGGTGACCTGATACCCAGGGGTGCTTTGTGCACCCGTTGCCATTGGAAATAGTGCATAGAAATGTGCTTTTTGAGACCGGTCTCACTGAATCCCCCAGACTCCAAGGTCCCGCTGCAGATGAACACGCCCATAATCTACAGTCAAAAAAAAAAAGTGCCTACACTCAATACTGCTCAATACTGAATATTTAAGCCGCTTGTTGTCAGTGTTCGGGGACTAGAAATAATTTCTCTCGCTGATCCTTTCTCCCTCTTGGTGGATCTTTGTCATTCAAGAATGAGCTTGAGATCCTTGGAAATCGTTATTTTTTAGCAGCAAAATGGTAGTTTTTTTCTGCTGCTACTCTTTGCTCTCTGCTTTTCCTCTCACTACTGCGGTTTTCCCTGTGGAATGCCCTACATGATAATATCAATTTAACCAGTGTGCTTCACTGATCTTTGAGAGAGTTCATAGCTGTTGTTCAATTTCCAAGAACCCTTGATTTTTGCGAGAAGGTTAAATTGAGGCTAAAGTTATCCTGGCTTATTGGTATAACCAATTATTTAGAAACCTGACAGCTCTTTTAGACATTATTTCTGCTAACATGCCTCAGCAGATTTCATGTTTAATAAATCCCATGCATGCAGACTCAAAAAGTCATCCCGAGAGTGAAATGAGTACAATTTGTATCCGCATACTGTAATATTATTTTGTAAATTAAGCTGCCTTTCTCCAGCTCTAGTATGTGTGCTCTTTTGTAGATTAAAGCATGTTAATCTCTGAATGCAAGATCTGGACTTTGTTCAACTCTGACTTGGTCTTCCAGTAGCTAATTAGCCTTTGGATTAAGGTCATTTGGATCAAGGTACTACTCAGTATTTATATTTTTAAAGCTTCATACGGACCAAACAGGACTTTCTCCAATCAGAGTCTCCTGGGAGGAGCAGGTGCCTCGCAGGGTGGTAATGGAGACACAAAAGCTTTCCTTTGCTGGGCATTGCTTTGATTCCAGCACCAGTCAGCAGCAATTGAAAAGCATTAAATAAAATGAAGCAGTCGTTTTATGTGGGTACCCAGGGAGAATTAAACAAGGTCTGTGCTTGTTTTCTGAAATCTCCAGGAAACACCTGCACCATCGTCCTGTTGCTGGCAGTTTTGGGCAAGTCCCGACCTAGACAAGAACTGATCCTCCTCGCACTGGCTGGAGGCACGTTAGCCAGAGAGCAGCAAAAGGAAAATTCACCCTATACTTTGTATAACTGACTCCCCAAATCATGTCAATCAGCTGCCTAATCCCACCACTAAATCTACCTAAATAATAATGAGGGTTTAATGGATTTCACTTTTGTTCCTCACCTGGGTATGACTATTAAGTCATGAAAGTTTAAAAGCTTACAAATTAGCTGAAGTGACAAATGAGTACAGCAGGGTGCCCTGCATGAAATGCTGGTGTTTGAAACCTGTGTAGCTGTTGCAGGGGCTTTGCACTGCTCGTATGGTCTCAGCCGAGCCAGACCTCGTGGTCAGCCCTGAACTGATCACACGAACTTGGAGATGAGACAGTAGAGGGTCTCCGTCTTCTGAAACGGGCACTTGAACTGCCAAACAGGTAAAGACCGGGAGATTCTTAGAGGCTGCTGTGAGTAGGAAGCTAAAAGGCATTTTTTTCATGTCATGAAAGTTTTAAACCCTCACTCATATGAGCAGCATAAGGGTCTTCCGATGGTGAATTCAGCCGCTTTCCCGGGAAACGCTACTCCCTAGCAAAAACGAACCGAAGAGTTCACCCAACGAGCTGATCTGCAGATGATGGAGAGCAGACTGCTCTCTGCTCTGCAGTGTGTATCTCAGCGCTGCTCTCCAGCATGCCTCGAAGACTGCGCTGTTTGTGTGCTCTGGTGTTGTGATCCTGGAGGAGCCCCTTGGAGCTGTTACAGATAAAATCAAACGTGCTCAGTGACTTCTTATGCAGCCAATGTTGCCCTCTGCCTAGGGTTTCTGCTGAGAGACAGGAGCGTGCTACATTTTCAGAAGAGAAGTATCTCACAGTAAACCTCGGCCATGTTGTGCTTGAAGCAGAACAGGAGAAAAAACAGAAAAAAAATCTTGAAAATAGAAAAAGAAAACTCACAATGAGTTTCATTAGAGATCTCTATTACCAAACAGCACAGGATTCATTTTCTTGTCTATTTTCACCTTCCTCTAGGGATGAATGATGATTAAAAGACAGGATGATAAGAAGGGGCGAATGAGAACTTTCTGAGAAGCAGTTGAAAAAAAAAAGAGAAAGAGAGGGGGAAAGGAAAACAAGTGTTTTAGTTAGCTAGCCAAGGTTAGCTTAGTACTGTGTCTGCTTTAACTGACATTATGAAAAATTATAGATGGCACACAAGCAACTTCACTAACGCTGAAACCTACGAAATTTATCTTGACAACTTTGTGGGCTTATTTGTGCTTCTAGGAGGTTTTTAACCTCCCTGTGATGTCTTCTATCTTCATTTTCTGATTCTGAGTAAGATTCCTACACAAAGGTAGCAACTTTCGAATCAGCAGGTTCATCTTTTGTTGCACATTGCGGCTGAGAAGAAGAAAACCCTTTTGGAGAACGAAGGGCTTTGAGCTGTAACCACTCTGGTTTTGGTGCTTACGACCGAACTCGGAGGATTTTTTTTTTTTGCAAAGAAAACACGGTTTGAAGAGCGCGCATCAGGACGGCCGTTCAGTGAGCGGTGTTCTCTGCAGGGGCACGAAGCGAACGGCCGGAACCCCCCACCGCCCCGCTCCCCGGGGTGCCCCCTCCTCTGCTGTCCCCCCGCCTCAGCCCGGCCGCGGGTCCCCAGGCAGCTGCACACCCGCGGAAAACCGGGGCTTCGCCC
>Ga0065711_1012647_pt1 | contig 11143 bp, 7 predicted proteins | sample Hoacrofraction12_FD_59098 | JGI IMG/M metagenome (GOLD analysis project Ga0065711, IMG submission 59098) | Hoatzin crop microbial communities from Cojedes, Venezuela - Epithelial fraction 12 v2 (version 2) | ecosystem: Host-associated > Birds > Digestive system > Esophagus > Crop | place... | reverse complement strand
TGAATTGATGCACTATGGAGTTAATAACGATAATATTGGTTTATTCGCTTATGACAATGCTTATGCCAATGTTATAACTGCTGAATACTACAATATTCCTGATGATGTATCAGTAGTTCCATATAAGTACAGCGCATTAATTCAAGATGATGATGATCAACTAATTAGCTTAATGGATGATGAAAGCGCCGCTACCTTCTCACTCTATATCGTTACTGATAAAGATGATAAGGATGCAGTTACTAATGTTGTTGATGGTGTTTATCTGAAAGCTGTTTATAAGAGCGTTAAGGTTACAAGCGACTTTGTAAGTAAGGGTGGATTCACTGGTCTAAAAGAAGGTGAGTACTACTTAATCGAAGAAGAAGCCGCTAAAGACCACTTCAAGTTAGAAGAACCAATTCACTTCACAATTAGTTTCGATAGCGAAAAGATGTCTTGGATCTTTAAATCAGTAGGCGATGATTCCTATTACTATATGGGTATAACTGCTGAATACGAAAACAGTGAAACTCAAAAACAACTTGTTTACTTCAAGATTGGTGCTAAGACAAGTGAATCAAGAGAAGATCTAGATAAGCTATACTTCAAGATGAATATCTATAACCTTCCTAAGGGTAAGTTAAAAGTTTATAAGCTTAATGAAGAAGGTGAGAAGTTAGCTGGTGCTACCTTCAACTTATATGATGAAAACAATAAGTTGATTGATACCTTAGTGACTGATGAAACTGGTGAGATCTTATTTGAAAACTTAGAATACGGTAAGATCTATTACCTTGAAGAAGCTAAGGCACCTGATGGTTATATCGGCTACAGTGAAACGATTAAGTTTAGATTAACTGTTAAGAGCGGTCCTCGTTATGTAGTTGAACTCTTAGATGAAGAAGGAAACGTTGTTAGCGAATATGATGATGGTGATGTTTACTCTTCTGGTTCAACCGATAGAAGTAATTATAGTGGTACTTCAAGTTCAACTGCTTCATTAAATCCTGCTAAATCAGATACGATCTTCAATATGTTCGTTCCAACAATTATTCACTTTGTAGTAGAAATCGGAAGTATTGAAGGTATGGCAGCAATTACAGTCGTTAACTATGAAGAAGAAATCAAGATTAAAAAGATTGATTCTGAATTAGATAGCGAAGGTAAAGAAATCCCTGTATCTGCTGAATTCCAAGTATGGTATGAAGTGGGTGATGATAGTAAGGGATGTAGCGACGGTGCAGTTAATACGGTTGTTGAGGGAGTGTGTGTAGTTAACTATACTTACTCAATAGACAATAAGACTTATGGTCCTAAATTCACTGTTAGTGATATGAATACCGGTTTAACTGATGCAATCAAGTTAACAAAGCTAGGTACTTACTACATTAAGGAGATAGCTAATTCTGGTGGTTACTTATTAACCGAACAGATAGTTAAAGTTACTGTCTCTGAAAATGATCCTGTATATTACTCTGTTAAATCTTATAACCTATTAGAAGAGGGAAGTGAGCTAAAGAATAAGCTCTCTAAAGTCTCTCTAAAAAAGGCTGATTACGATAAGTTAAGTGATGAGGATCAAAAGAAGTTTGCTACGAAGAATGAACTTTCAAAGATCAAACAAGAAGCATACGATAAGTTAAGCGATTATGAAAAGAGCTTATACGAATTGTATCAAACTGATGAAGCTACTGGTATTAACTGGTATGCCAAGACTAGTGCTATTGCAGATATTTGCTACGATGCATACAGATATTATCCAGAAGGTAAATTAAAACTAACTTATGAAGCTATCGCTGATAGCGATGGTAAGACCGATATGATTACAACAACATCTGAGGTTACTAAGGTAAACGAAGATGGCAAAGAAGAAAAGGTAGAAGAAACGGTTGTAAATGTTGAGATTATTGATAATGCAATCACTCTCATTTACAAGAACGAAAAAGCTACCTACACCTTACCCGAAACTGGTGGTATTGGTACTAAGTTATACACCATGGCTGGTACAGCATTAATGTTAGTAGCTGGCTATGTGTATATAAAAAGAAAGAAAGAAGAAAATTAAGGTTTCTTTCTAAACAAGTTATACATCGTGGAGTTTCCTGTGTGATTCGTGCTCCACTGTATATAAGTAGATGTATAAAAACGGAGCTAGAATTTAAAAAACACGAATCACACAATCACTTTCCACATTAAAGAAAAGGAGGAAGAAAAAGTGAAATTAGTTAAGAAGTTATTCTCTACTCTACTTTCATTGTTGATGGTTGCTACTATGTTCAGCACCGTTATGGCTGATGGTACAACTAACATCACTATTCCTGATAGTGATGAAGCAACCTACAATGTTTGGCAAATCTTTACTATCGAATTAAATGAAGAAGATGGTACTATCAAAAACGCTTATTGGGGCGTAAACGGTAAAGGTAGCACTGGTTCAGAAGTTGATTCTGCTACTCGTATGGCTTTAAACGAGATTGCTGCTGGTACTACTTCAAACTCTGCTCGTTTAGATATTATTAAGCAATATTTAGACGAAACAACTGAACCAGTTACTGTATTAGGTGGTAAAAATAAGAGCTATGCTGCTGTTGATGGTTACTACTTAGTAGAAGATACTTCTGGTGTTACTGGTACTAAGGCTGTTGTTGATGACAATGGTAAACCAGTTGCTGCTACTGCTGATGGCGAATTACCTGCAGGTTATTCAGCTGATAACTATGTTGTAAAAGACGGTTTCGTATTTGAAAAAGTTATTTCTTACGGCGTTGATACAGTAGTTGTTGTTCCTACTGCTGATACTGATGAAGATGGCAAGATTGAAATTGCTGCTAAGAGAACTGTTCCAAGTTCTGACAAGTTTGTTGAAGAATTAGGTTATGAAGCAGTAACAGTTATTGACACTAAGTTTGAAAATTTAGATGGTGATACTAACTGGGTTAAGGTTGCTGATCATGATGTAAATAAGGCCTTCAAGTTTAAGTTACATGCTGAATTAGGCAACGGTGAAGATTTAAATGCATACAATCCATATGTCTTAAAGTTTATCGATAGATTCTCTGATGGTTTAGTTTTTGATGAAATTTTAGGTGTTCAATTCACATTAGCTGATGGCACTAAGGTTGAAATCGAACCAGAAGTTGACAGCAAGGTTAACTATACTGTTAGCCACACTGATGCTACTTCAACTAGTGAAGGTGTATTAGATATCGTATTCTCTAACTTATTAGATGTTGTTAAAGCTGATGGCACTAAGGTATTAGCACCAAACGTAATCACTTTAACTGAATACGAAGCTTTAAGTGATGAAGAAAAGGCTAATTATCAACCTTCTGCAAATGCAGTTACTGCTTACAACAACCAAATCGCTGATTATGAAGAATATAAGACTGCTGATGCTGATAGAAAAGCAGAATTAGAAAAGAAATGGGCTGATGCAGAAGAAAAGATCACTGACACAGACGCCTCTTTAAAGACAATTAAAGATGGTTTATTAGCTTATACTGTAAATTCTGATTTAAAGAATTTGCAAATCGATGTTATCTATAAAGCTCATTTAGATCTTGATGCAGTTATGAAATTAGGTACTAGAGAAGATGGTGAATTAAATAAGATGCACATTGAATTCTCTAACAAGCCTGAAAAAGACGAAAACGGCAATACTCCTACTGATGAAACAAGCTTCGGTAAGACTCCAGATACTCCAACTTTCGTCTTCACATATGAAGCTCCTCATACTAAGACTGATGGTTCTGTAATCACTCAATTCGAATTAAATAGTATGGATGATGCTGATGAAGAAAAAGCTAAATACTTAGAACTTGATGTTACTAAGAAGATCACTGTTGATGAATGGAAAGCTTTAGATGCTGATGAAGCCGCTACTTATACTGAAGTTAAAGAAGTAGTTGATGGCGAAGAAAAAGTAACTGGTTATGAAACTAAGTTATACTACAAGCCATTAGAAGGCGTTGGATTCACTCTTTCTAGATCTAACAATAAACCTGTTGAGTTAGTTTGGGAATCAGAAGGATTCTATCGTCCTGCTTCTGCTGAAGAAGTTGAAGCTGGTAACTATGTTACTGAGATGACAACTCCTGCTAACGGTATCTTCGATATCCGTGGTTTAGATGAAGGCACTTATACCTTAAAGGAAACTAAGACTCCTAAGGGATATACTGCTGCTTCTGATATGACTATCGTTATTGATGGTAACAACTTAGGTAATACTTCTGCTAATCAAAATCACGTTGAAGCTACTATGACAGTTAACGCTGATGAATCTTCACGTAATGTAGTAGAAAACTATGTTGGTATCTCTTTACCAGAAACCGGTGGTATCGGTACTACTATCTTCTATGCTGTAGGTGCTTGCTTAGTATTAGCTGCAGGTGTATACTTCACAGTTAGAAGAAGAATGGAAAACGAATAAGTTTAATTAAGACTTACGTTTACTGCTGTATGTAATGCATACAGCAGTAAGGAGAATTATTCAAGTGAAAAAGAAAATATCTAATATTATCTGGATTGTTGCTTTCCTTGGAGGACTCTCCCTACTGCTGTATCCTTCAGTCAGCAACTACTGGAACTCCTTATACCAATCAAGAGCTATTGCGGTTTATGATTCAAACTTAGCTAAGATGACAGCTGCTGATTATGAGGCAGAATGGGAAAAGGCTTATGAGTTCCAAGAGAATTTAAGTAATGCCAGTAACTATAAGGCATATGTAGATGCTCATGAGGATGAATATAACGCAGTATTGAATGTTGGTGGTGATGGCATAATGGGTTATGTCGAAATCCCCAAAATTAATGTCCGTTTACCGATCTATCATGGTACGGATGACACTGTTTTACAGGTGGCTATTGGTCACTTAGAGTGGACCTCTTTACCGATTGGTGAGGTAGGAACACATGCTGTATTTAGTGGCCATAGAGGTCTTCCTTCAGCAAAACTATTAACCGATATGGATAAGTTGAGTGAAGGTGATTATTTCGTTATAACAGTATTAGATCGCACCTATACTTACGAAATTGATCAGATCTTAATTGTCTTACCTGAAGAAACAGATGAATTAATGCCAGTAGAAGGAAAAGAGTATGTAACCTTAATTACTTGTACTCCTTATGGTATTAATTCTCATAGAATGCTAGTAAGAGGTCATCGTATTGACAATATTGAAGGTTATACCTCAGCTAGTGTTCATGCGGATGCTTTGCAGATAGATGGCCGATTAGTAATGCCGTTTATTGCGATTGTTATCTTGATTCTATATGCCTTGATTATGGCTATATATAGACGCTTTATTAAAAGAAAGGAGAAGAAAAAATGAAGAAATCTAACTTTAAAAAACTAATTACTCTACTTACAGTTTTCTTAATGGCTGTTTGTCTTCCTCTTTCTTTAATTGCTGATGATGATGTAGTTGAAAAAATTGATACCGATAGAACAGGCTCTTTAACTATTGTCTTTAAAGATGGTGATATACCTATTGAAGGTAGTACCTTTACTGTTTATAAGGTAGCTAATGTAACTGATGAACTCTACTTTAATTTAACTGGTGATTTTAAACAGTTAAGTGGCAAGATTGATTTTGATGGTCATTATCCTGACGATCCTGCTTCTTTAGCTGATATCTTGGCTTCTAAAGCGATTGCAGGTGGTTATGAATCAGTGACTAGTGCTATTAGTAATGCTGAGGGTAGTGCTACATTTAGCGAATTAGAAACTGGTTTATATTTAGTAGTTGGTAGCAAGGTAGAAATTGGCGATTATATCTATACTCCAGATACCTTACTAGTTAGTATTCCTTCTGGCGATGGTCTTGAAGAACATGAAATTTCAAAAGGTTATTATACGGTTGCTGATTATGATGTTGAAGTTGTCTTAAAGTATCGTAAGGAAACCATTCCTCGTATTATTAATATTGCCGTTATCAAAGACTGGGATGACAACAATAACGAAGACGGTAGCAGACCTGAAGAAATTGAAGTGGCCTTAGTTGAGATGCTAGTAGATGATGAGGGTAATATTTCTGAAGAAATTGTTGAAACAGTAAGTCTTAGTGAAGATAATAAGTGGAGCTATAAATGGGAAAACTTAGATAATAGACGTGCTTACTTTGTAACTGAGATTAGTGAAACTGAAGGTTACATCCTAGCTAATTATCGTGATGAATATATTGAAGTAGAACGTGACGATAAGGAGTGGACTTGGAAGGTTATGGTGACCAATGAAAAGCTACCAGATAATCCTGACTTCTACTTTGAGATTTCTAAAAGAGCTGTTAATTCTACTAATGAATTAGCTGGCGCTACATTAAAATTAATAAATAATGACACTAATGAATTAGTTGAAGAATGGTTAAGTGGTGGTGATAGTAAGGTTGTTTCTATCGAAGAAAGTGCCACTTATACCTTAACCGAGATTAGTGCACCTGAAGGCTTTGAAGTTGCTGAAGATATTACTTTCAAGGTTACCATTACTGAATTCGAAAACGAAGATGGTGAGCCTGATGCCAAGATGGAAGTAGAAGTCTTATCAGGACATGATGAAGTGGAGGAAAGTAAAGAAGGGGTACCAGTAGTAATTATGCGAGATGAATATTCTCCTAATACTTCTACTCCACCAACTTCACCCAAACCTACTCCAACCCCTACTCCAAACAAACCAGAACTACCTAATACAGGTATGTTATGGTGGCCAGTTCCAATTCTAGGAGTATGTGGAGCACTGTGCTGTTATATTGGTCTAAAGAAGGACGATGAGGACTAGAAAGAAAATAATATTGGCCCTCGGCTTACTACTATTGTGTGGAGCCTTGGGCCTTTCTGCCTTTAACATATATATTGATAATCGGGCTAAACAAGCATCTGCTTCCGCACTTGGAAAACTTAGACCATCAATTGCTGAGGCTTTAGAAAATTATGATGCTACTCCTGATTACAAGAAATATCCTGATATGGAGATGCCGAGTGTTGAAGTAGATGGTTATCGCTATATTGGTGTTTTATCTTTTCCTGATCTTGAATTAGAATTACCAGTTATTACTTCTTTTTCTGATGAAGCAATGTATGTTGCACCTACACGTTATACTGGTTCGGTATATACTAATGATGTAGTCATTTGTGCTCACAATAGCCGTGCTCATTTTGCTAGGATTGTAAATCTAGTCTTAGGTTCGCAATTTACATTTGAGGATGTAAATGGTAATTTATTTATCTATGAGGTTATTGATATTGAACAGATGAAACCCACAGACATTGAACTGATGCTTAGTGGTGAATGGGATATGACTTTATTTACTTGTACCTACAATAACCAAGCTCGTTATGCAGTTCGTGCTCGTTTAATTCAGGAGGTTAGTAATGCCGAAAGATAAAAATAAAAAAAGTAGTAATAGTAGTTCTACTACTAACGATTTAAAGAAGTTATCAAGACAATCTTTGGTTGAATTACTTTTGGAATTAAGTAAGGATAATGAAGCCTTAAATGCTGAAAATCAAAGATTAAAGTTAGAGAACGAAAACGTTAATATTGCGGTTAAGGATGCTGGTAATATTGCTGAGGCATCTTTGAAGTTACAAGATATCTTTGCCAAGGCACAAGAGGCAGCTGACTTATACTTAGCTAATGTAACCTCTGGCGAATTAGATGAAGAACAACTTCAAGCCTTAGTTAAAAGAGATCAAAATGAGATGGGTGAAACTAGTGCCCGTTTAAAACAATTAGAGGAAGAAACACGCAAAAAGTGTGATGAGATGCTACAGGAAGCACAAAGTAAACTAGATGAGGTTTTATTAAGAGAAAAAGAGATTGTTGAAGCCGAAGAGTTGTGTGAGATCAAATGTGTTGAAATGGTTGAAAAAGCAAGAGAGGAAGTAGCTAAGATAAAAAATAGTAATCCTCAGGAAATGGCTGATGATTTATTAGAAAGAGCTAATCAAGAAGCTCAAAGAATTATTGAGGAAGCTAAAGCTAATACAGAATCTTTAGAAGGCTATAGTGCCTTAAGCGAAGAGCTTCAACAAGCCAAGGAAAGAGAAAAAGAATTAGAAGAGGCCTTAAAAAAGGCGAAGGAAGAAGCTATTGATTTGCAACATGAAGCAATTACTAACTTAAAGACTTTACATACTAATGAATTAAATAAATATGAAGTCTTATTGGCCGAATCGGAAGAGAAAGTTGCCTTATTGGAAGAAAAAGAAGAACAAATGAAGCAACGCTTAAAAGAATTGGTTATAGCTAATCCTGAATTATTATCATTATTTGAGAAGAAGTAGTTCACTACTTCTTTTTTATATGCAACGTATTTGCAACGCAAAGGTTTTCGTTGCATTTGCGTTGCAAACGAGATATGATTATTACATAGTTAGGAGTTAATTATGGAAAGAGAAACCAATAATCTTGAGTATAAACTCGATAAAACTACTTCTTTTTTGAAAACTGTTTCTGCATATGCAAACTATTGCGATGGCAGGATTGTGTTTGGCATTAGTGATGATGGCAAAATTATAGGAATAGATAATCCTAAAAACTTTTGCCTAGATATCGAAAACATGATTAATGACAATCTTGACCCAACCCCTGAATTTAAATTAGCTATTGATGAGAAAAATATAGTTACATTACTTGTTTATGAGGGAGTTGATAAACCATACTGCTACAAAAGTAAGGCATATAAAAGAAGTGATAGTGCAACAGTGGCTGTTACAAGATTAGAATATTCAAGATTAGTTCTTGAAGGGCAAAATAGATCTTACGAGGAAATGGATTCAAAATACGAAAACCTTTCGTTTACAAAATTAGAAAAAGAGCTAAAGGAAAGAATCGAAATTAATAGATTTGATATTGACACACTAAAAACATTACAACTTTGTGATCGTGACCATATATATAATAAAGCTGCTGAGCTTATGGCTGATGATAATAATTTTAAGGTTTTAGATATTGTTCGTTTTGGTAGCGATATTGATGAGATAACAGAAAGAGTAATAATTGAAAATACATCAATACTTTCAGCGTATGAAGAAACAATGAAAGTGTTTGCTAGATACTATAAAGTGGAAAAAATTAAAACCGACAGAAGAGAAGAAATTCAATTAATTCCGGAAAAGGCTTTTCGAGAAGCTTTAGCTAATTCGCTTGTACATAGAGCCTGGGACGTTGATCAATATATTCAAATAGGAATGTTTAAAGATAAGATTGAAATAACTTCTCCTGGGGGTTTACCATCTGATTTATCAAAAGAGGAGTATATTCGTGGACGCGTATCTGTTTTGCGCAACCCAATCATAGCTGGTGTGTTTGCACGTTTAGGAATTATTGAAAAATTTGGCACCGGAATCAGAAGAATAAACGCTTGTTATAAAGATGAGATAGTAAAACCAGATTATGAAATATTTGACAATTCGATAACTGTTGTTTTACCCGTTCTTGGAAATGTGCGTTCTTTAGATTCGCAAGAAGAAAGTATTGTTGAAATTTTAAGTTCAAATAAAATTATGACAAGAGAAGAAATTGCCAAGGATTCTGGAATGGAAAAAACAAAACTAATTCGTATTTTGAATAAGCTTGTTGATAAACACATTGTTGAAAAATTAGGTACAGGTAGAGGAACAAAATATTCTTTGCGTTTCTAAACTTCTCTAAAGTCGAAGAAATATGCATTTGTGCATATTTTTTAGACTAAAAATATGTATGCTTGCATATTTTTTAGAGTTTAGGTATATTTAAGGTATGTTGAAACGAAAAATTGAGAATAAATTTAATGATTTCTTTAATACAAAAATAAATAAAGCATTAATTGTTGAGGGTGCAAGGCAGATTGGCAAGACTTACAGTATCCGTGAATATTGCAAGAATAGGTTTGCTTCTTATCTGGAAATCAATTTTCAAGAATCACCACAACTTAGAAATATTTTTGATGGGGATATAAGTTCAAAAACAATCATTGATAGTTTGCTTTTAAATTTCTACGATTTTAAGTTTATTGAAAATGATACTTTAATTTTTTTAGATGAAATACAAGATTGTCCAAACGCAATTACTGCTTTAAAGTTTTTGGCACAGGACGAAAGGATTAAAGTTGTTGCTTCGGGCTCTTCTTTAGGATTAAATTATAAAAATCAAACTTCCTTTCCTGTTGGGTATGTCGAAATTATAGATATGTATTCATTAGATTTTGAAGAATTTTTATGGGCCTTAGGGATTCAAGAAGATATTGTTGAAAATATTAAAGAGTATTTTGAATCTTATGCTAAGGTTCCCGAAGCGATTCATACAAAGATGATGGAGTATATGAAGCAATATCTTGTTGTGGGGGGCATGCCAGAGATTGTAAATTTATTTGTTGAGAGTAAAAATTATCAAACGGTAGATGATGCTCAAAGGCAATTATATCGTTTATATTATGCTGATATTGCAACTTACGCAGATCCTGATATAAAAATAAAGGCACAAAAATGTTATAGCTCGATTCCTGTACAATTAAACAAACCAAATCACAAATTTCAATATAAGTATGTTGAAAAAGAAGGAAACGAAAGAAAGTTTGGTTCTAGTTTAGATTGGCTAACAAACGCCAACATGACTGTCCCTGTTTACAACATAAATAGTATCACTTATCCTTTAGAGATTCATAAAATCGATAATAATTTAAGGATTTATTATAATGATATATCTTTTATGATAAGCACTTATCCTTATGAAATAAAAAGATTACTATTAAGCAATGAAGACAACGATACTAAAAGTAATATCGTTTTAGCGTCTGCAAAAGGAGGAATCTACGAAGCATTAGCAGCCGATATTCTTCATAAATCAGGAATTGATAAATTATATTTTTACCGTAATGATGCCGGAACTATCGAAATAGAATTTTTGATTGAAAATATTGATGGAATTATACCGATAGAGATAAAAGCTAACAGAGGCAGAAGTAAATCTTTAGGAACAATAATAAATAAAGAAAATATTAAATTAGGTTACAAGTTTACCTCTCAAAACATCGGATTTAATAAAGATAAAAATATAATAACAATGCCTATTTATGCATTGCCTTTTATATTTAATAATAAATAATTATTGTTTTTCATAGCCCTCATAATAATATGATTGCTCAATCCCTTTAAATATTATTTCTCTATCATTGATTCTATCTGT
>Ga0065711_1049762_pt1 | contig 11144 bp, 11 predicted proteins | sample Hoacrofraction12_FD_59098 | JGI IMG/M metagenome (GOLD analysis project Ga0065711, IMG submission 59098) | Hoatzin crop microbial communities from Cojedes, Venezuela - Epithelial fraction 12 v2 (version 2) | ecosystem: Host-associated > Birds > Digestive system > Esophagus > Crop | place... | reverse complement strand
TTCTGCCATTCAGCCAGTTCTCAATCCACTTCACTGACCACTCATCCAGCCCACACTTCCTGAGCTTCCCTAGGAGGATATTATGGGAGACTGTGTCGAAAGCCTTGCTGGAGTCGAGGTAGACAACATCCACGGCTCCCCCTTCATCTACCCAGGCAGTCATGTCATCGTAGAAAGCTATTAGATTGGTCAGGCATGATTTCCCCTTGGTGAATCCATGCTGACTACTCCTGATAACCTTCTTTTCCTCCACTTGCTTGTTGATGAGCTCCAGAATAAGCTGCTCCATCACCTTTCCCAGGATGGAGGTGAGGCTGACCAGCCTGTAGTTCCCTGGGTCCTCCTTCTTGCCCTTTTTGAAGATTGGAATAACCTGTGCACAGTCACCACGTCTGGTGGCAAACTTCACTGGATGACAGACTGGGACCCTAGTTTGTAAACAGGTGCTAAAATCATAGCAGAACAGCTTTACAGGTGAAATTTCTCTCTGCGGTTTGTAAGCAGCAGTGAGAGGTGCAGAAGGCAATCAGGTTCTACTTCATCCTTTGGCTTTGCCTCAGTCTCTCACCTTAATTAATTAGAGGGAAATATGCCTTTCAGAGAAGAAGAAAATACCTTTGTGATTTTCATCGGGAAGTCGTAGCTCTTGTGGTTAAAAGGGAAAAGATTTGTTGTTGTTGTTTTAAATATTAAAAATTTAATGTATGATTTACTAGTACTTCATTTTTGTCATTAGTACCAATTCTGCAGTGCTAAATGCTGTTGATAATATTTAAGTTTCTTTGTATAAGCATAATTTTTGATTGCAGATTCCTAATCAGAACTAAAAAAATAATGTGCCGTAATCATTATTCCTGAAGAGCTCCTGGAGATCAGAGTCATCTCTGAAAATGCTGATTAGTCAGATTTCATTACCTTCTTTCAGAGTATTCAGATGTCAAAAAAAGTCAAAACAAAGATGAGAGTATACAAATGAAAATTAGATGCATTATTAACTTAAAAGAGCTCATATCTCTCATTTTCTAAAAGGCCTCTGCCTTAGCAGTCTCCTGCAGTTGGACCTGAGTGATCCCATACTGTAGCAGTGTGCCCAGAGCGTGTGTGAACGTGAGGTTCCTTTTGAGCGCTACTCACCATATATGCCGTAGAATGGAGGGCAGCTTAGGTAATTACTGTATCACACCATGTAATCATTCTTTAATTGGGAAAGAAGATGCTTGTGAAATAATTTTTGTTCGGCTAATCATTAACAACCTTATCCAAACTCGCATTGTTTTTTAGGAGTGAAGGTGAACCCCATTTTCAGTCTTAGTTTTATTTTCTGTCTTTTAGATACGCATGATCAGTGGTATTTTGTTGTATTATGTAGTGTCCAAAGACCCCTTACGATGAGTGTCTGCTGTGCTGGCAACTGTGCAGAGGCTTGTTAAGAGAGATGTCTGTCCTGCAGAACCTGCATGCTGAGACCACGGCTGAAGAAGTTAGTCTCTACAGCAGTCATCTACATATTTCAGTGCTTTTGGAGCCACTGGGATGACTGCTACTAGCAATTAATATGACTGGGCGGTACTGGTGAGCCTGCTATGGCTCCATATGGTTTAGCAGTGATTCCCGACACTATTGAAGCCAAGACCCAGTGGCACTATTATTTCCTCCAAAGGCAAGTACCCATCAAAAGGCAGCAATGTTAAAGTACGTCTGATAATAGCACAAGCTGAATGATTGGACTGTAGCAAAAAACAGAGGAAAAAGGCAGGTTCATTTAGTTGGTATTTTTTCCTTCTGGTTTGCTCAGCGAGCTCTTCAGGGGTGGACTGAAGCATGTCCTCTAGGTGCCCTGTACATTGTGTCGGTGTGGAACTGAGGTGGTGTCACCATGAGCTGCCTGCAGGGATGACTACCGGCAGCGTGCTTGATCTCCAAAGTCTAAGTGACTCACTGATGCACTATAGAAGCTGTAGGTGAAGACTCAGCCCAGGGTATTCGCAGAGGGATGTTTTGTGCTCTGTTCTGTATCCCTTTTATTTCACACCTGTGCAGGGTTAATCATAGGATACAGTGATGTGTCAGTGAACAGTACAACATAACCTGTACATGAAGACAGAGTTAATTTCATGTTTAGTGAAAGCACACTGCTTTTATAAGAGCTCCAGGTTTTGTAATGGAAGATTTGTAATGCACCGTTTTTTTTTTTTAACACTTTTTTTTTCGTTAGCATTACTAATGTGTATGTTACTTTTAAAGGCTTGACTCAGCAACCTCTGCATGTTCCAGATTTCTTGCCGCCAGTATGCAGCTGTGTGGCTGTGTAACAATGCAAGGTCATTTTCATGTCACATACGTAGGAATAACAGAAATTGCATTCGGTCGAAATTAACATAATGTCCCTTAAGATTTCAGTGGGAGAAAACAAACAAACTTCAGCATGATCCATTAACACCAGAATTCAGGGGACAACTTCCAGCACAGGCTCTAGAAAGACTTGATTACAGTCTTGGTCAGTGAGAACTCTCTGCACTCAGATGCTGTGATATTTTTTTCCTAGTCATTTTGTCTCAAATCAGTTATTTAATACAAATGATCAGACAAGTTGTTTTTTCTGCTTTTTTTACTAGATCAGGTTTTTAATATAAAACAGGACACAGACGCATCTTTTTAATACGTACAAAGATACAGGCAGGAAAAAGGAAACAACATTTAACACTATCAAATCTCTTTGTCATAAAGTAATGTTTGTTTTCTTTCTCCCTGCAACTTGTTGAGGTTTACGGACAAGTACCTGTAACATTATCCATTTACAGAATTTTGCTTAGGATTCAGCTGGCCCGTAAGACTGGGTTGTGAAAGAAGCAGAGAACATGTGCATTTCCCAAATCCAGTACACTTTGCACCCAGGTCTGCAGAGCAAATCAGCTGACGCTTCTGTGAAATTATAGAAATGATAGTTTTTTCCATCTTTAAAGAAATCAGTGAGTGAACAGATAAGTAGGGGAGGGAAGAACAGTTGCTCTTGTAATTTAATAAAGACTTGTGGTTCAAAAAGATACACAGTCTGGTGGCCAGGTAGCTTGTTGTTATGTTGGGGGTTCTTTTTCCACATCGGTGATATTCCTCAGTCCTGCAAGTCAGTAAAACCAAGACCACTTGCCATAGCTATAAGCTATCAATAAAAATTAATGTACCAGAGGGAATTGAAAGGAAAAAAATGTACTTAAGTGTTCAGGGCCATCGAGCCACCCATGCATCCTCTGCGAGTGTATTCTGGCGATAGAGCTGTTATTGTTGCCATGGGCTGCCATTTAATGTTATTTTCCTAAGTAAATGCTTCTGTGCTCTGATCAAGGACATTGGCAGTAAACCAAGACACAGTCTTCAGAAAAAGATGGTGCTGAATGGTATTGAATACTGCTCAACCAGACCTGGTATCAGAGGATAGCGAAAGCCAGTTCAAACACAGGTTTAAAATCCTTTCAAGAAGGGAACAGGCCTTCTGTTTTCCTCTTTCTCTTTTTTTCTAGAAAGATTTTTTGCTTTTGTTTTTTTTTTTAAAAAGAATGACAAGAGGAATTAAAGAAAAAAAGACTGGGACAGCCATTCTAAACTGACTTTAACTGAGAAGAACGGGAAGATCAATAACAAAACCAAAATCCCCACAGAGCTATGTTTCTGGATGGGTGTTTGTGTTTGTCTGCCTTTCCAACAGGTTGGCGGTTGTTCAACTGAGGGCTCCCTCTGTTAACTACATCCCCCTAGTAGGTTTTTTTTGGGGGGAAGTGGTCGTGGCTCTGTATCCAGCCGTGGATGCTGATGCCAATGGTGTGGTTCTACTCCAAGGAGAGGGACAAGAGGTGTATAGTCACCCCCAGCGTAACTATAGCGAAGTAAAGGATTTTCTGCTGAGAAGAACGAGTGTTGATAGTGTTATCTGATTGTTTTGGCTCAAGTGCTAACTGTACTGCATTTGTCGATCAAGGGAGTACATTTTAAACAAGGAGTGCCGCTGTGTTGTCCCCTATAACAGCTGAACCCACAGATGCTATAAGAAAAGAGAAAAAAAGACATGAATGGAGTTTCCACTTGCAATGATCTGTGTACAGGAGCTACATACAAATGCAGAAACAAAGGCTTGTAACAAGTAAGTGATCCCCCAGGTTAATTTTACCATCGGACTGCTATCTCCATTTCTTCCTCAGGATGAGGATTTGTTGTATTTTATTGTATTAAACTGTTACATTTGATTCATTTGTAGTTAAAGCAATAAAACTATATTTATTCTAATAAAGTAATAAAGGGCAGAATCTGTGCCCCAGGGGCCTGAAACCATCATTTTGGGTATAGTATGCTCAGTGGTTGCAGCACAGAATGCTTTGGGGTATGACGTAAAGAGAAATGGGATTTAGCATTATCATTGACCTGTAGGATAGGTCTGTCCCAGTGAAACCTTGTGCTTTTTGCTGCAGGTGTAAGAAAGCAGCCGGGTGCAACCCCTGTGGGCATTTATTTTTTAAATCAAACCTTGTTAGCCCAGAACTTGGTGAATAAGAAAGGGAGGATATTACAAATGAAAAGGCTGACCTGACTTTTTGTTATGTGTTATTGATAGTATACAGACAGTCATGCTTATTTATAAATCTTCTAGGGAAAAGTATGTGTTTGAGCCATTCTTCAGGGTTGTTCAGCACATTATGGTCCTCCACCCGCTCTTCAGTCCAATTGCCCCCCTTTTCTTTTAATGATGCGTTTGGTGTGTGGCAGTTCTTCATAAAAAATGTCTGTACAGGGTCAGTCCAAAGTTCAAACCAGTCTAGTATACTTGCTCTGACAAATGACAACAGCAGAAGCCATAGAAAGAGAAGGAGAATCAGCAAACAATAGAGAATTTTTCCCCAAATCTCTCCCAGCCTTTAATAACTTACATTCATCAGTCAATTTTTGACTTGTAAACTTTTAGCATCCACAGTGTCCTGTGGGAGGTATTTAAAAGCTTAACTTCATATTGCATAAAAAATTCAGCGAATCCTTTTATTTGTTTGAAGCCTGGAACGCACTAGTGCTGTGTGATGGCACCCAGCTCCTGCACGGAACGAGGCAGTCTGTCCCTCTTCACCCTCACCAGGCTGCTCATGGTTTTGTAGACCACAATTATGTCTCCGCTCAGCTCTCTCTTTGTGAGGAAGAAGATCTGGGATTTAATTGTATACAGAAGTTATTCCATAGCAATAATAATATCTTTTGCCCTTCTCTGTACCTTTCCAGTGCTGTGATATTTTTTCAGGATGAGGGTACCAGGGCTTCCCCCAGTTTTCAAGATGCGGTCAAATCATCAATTTGTGCAGTGACAGAATTCTGTCTTTTGTTTTCTTCTCTATTCCTTTCCTAATAATTCTAGACTTCATATTTCTTTTTTAATTGCTACGGAGCATTGAGCTAATGTTCTCATAGCACTTGTGTTATAACCCCAAGATCTTGCTCTTGCATCCTCAGAATAAGCTCAGTGCAGGCATGTGAAGTTGCATTTGTTTTTTCATGTGCATCACTTGACATTCATCAACATTTAATTTCATCTGCCATTCTAGTGCCTAGTTGCTGAGCCTCATAAGATGTTTCTGCAAGTCTTTGCAGTCAGATGTCATCCTTGCTAGTGTGAACAGCTACCCTTTTTTTGCGGTAGTAGTGATGAGGGAGAGAAAAAATGGAAGGGCAGTTGCAGACTGCTGCATGGATACAAACTAGAGTGAAATCCAGTGATCCTCACTAGAGGCAATTTGATTAATGGAACTGAAACCTCAAAAAATGGTCTTGCAACTACATTTTTAATGCATAATATTTGTGTGAGTTTGACATTCAGCAAAATGCTTTCTCTCATGCCTGGTTTGAAGTTAAAAATATAAATGGAATGTCCTAGATTTTATTTATGCATCTAAAGTTGTTAAGGAGGTAAAGGAGAATGGAGAGATAGGCAGCCCAGATTACATATCTCCAAAGTACAGTCCCATCGTTCTCAGAAACGTCTCCTCCTGTTGATTGAATCATTCAAAGTTGGGCTGATTTTGGTAATTCAGAATTGTATACATTTCCATTGAATAAGCAGATGTTTGTTTCATTGTCCAAGGGAGAAGTCATAATGTTCACTTTGTGATCTTGGAGGGATCAGCATAAAAGTGCATCTCTGTCATGCACATGCACAGATACACACATTGCTGGCACTGGATTTCCTAGTACAATTTTAGGCAATGTTGAAGATTGTGAATAATTGAAAAATGCAGTGGAAATGCTTCATCTGAATTTTGTGTGAGCAATATCTAATGAATATTTGGGGGGATGTCTGAACTGTTACTTAAAGGCTGCTCTGTGTGCAAAAAGGATCTGCAGACAGCTTACACGGAAATTTTGAAAATCCTAGGGAAAAAGAAGTTTAACTGACAGCTTTTACAACTGTGTAAGTTCCACAGCATTGAATTAAGTTAATAAATGAGAGCTTAATATCAATGAAAAGTAAATGTGCATCTGGATTTTGCAAATCTCAGCATTCCATAGCATTAGAAACTCTCCCTGTTGAATGAGATGTATTCAGTGGAATTTTTAAGGTGTGTCTAAAACCGTGTACATCAAAGGTTCGGTATGATTTCATTACATTTTATTCTAAGTCAGGAAAAGTGTGAATACATTTGGAAAAAATACTCCCCTTTGTCATTCTACTTTGAGAAGTATGAGTGAAGATGACTAGGACTATAATCATCAGGGTTTGTAGCATTTTAACAATGTGAGGTACCCAGTAAATTGTGTTTTTTTCCTTCAGTACAGCGACAACAAATTTTCTTTGCAAGTCTTTCTAGACCTTTATTATTCTCCCAGTGAGAAAGCATTTGCTCTGATCATCTCTAATTTAGAATTCTTTATTTTTCACTTGTCTAATCATTGGCATTGAGTTAAAAGTGGCAAGTTGACATTATCTGCACAATAGAAGATTTGGTTTTTGCTGGTGTAGTTAATTCCCCCTTACTAACCATCCCTTTTTATTTTTCTTTCTTGATATTTAAATTTAGGTCTTTTGTCTGTCCCCATAGCTCCTACCTTTAATACATTAAATTTCATTGCCACCACTCTGAAAATCCAAATAAATTATGCCTTTTGCACTACCATCATCAACCTTCTCTGTAACCTCAGAAAAGTCAAGGAGAGTAGTTAGGCAGGTTTTTCCTTTCTAAATCTCTACCAGTTATTTTCTATTACGTTACAAATATGTGTTCCTTTCTACCTTGCCTGCTAGAATGGCTTTCAACTGTTTTCCTTGCTAGTGTTGACAAGGTGATTGACTTGCAGATTTCTACAGCAGTTTTAGACCTTTAAAAAAAAAGAAAAAGACTCCTGTTACTTTCAACAAACTTTTTTTTTTAAAACTGCTTGAGCTTCAATTATTATTTGTGGCCTACAGATCTTTGACAAGAATAAATCTTACAGTATCGAGTCTGACAGATTCAATTTTTGTTTTGAATTGCCTCCTACTTTTCTAGTAGTTGGCACTGTGGTAATTATATACATAGTCAATGGATGACAGCCAGGATATTGTTATTGTTGTCTTTGGTTTAGAGAAAGTATTCATTTCATATTTCAGTTGTTTTACATACTGGCAGGGTATAACTCTGTTCTTGATTCTAGAGTTCTGAAAACTAAAAGTTCTGGGCAATTCTACGTCAATTCCTTAGCCTCATCCATTTTAATTGCTAGATTTTATTTCTCTTTATTGGTCTGGTGCATGTCTGCAGGGGTTTATCCTGCAGAAATTTTTTTACTATGTACTTGTAAGTCTTATATAATCAATTTTGGTAAAGATAAGTGGTTCATATTGGTTATAGTCAGTGAATATTTTTATATTTGTATTTTAAAAAGAAAAAAAAAGCCTATGGGTGATAGTTCATTAGCTTGTAAATATAGTATCACTTCCTGCATAATTACAGATTTTTATAACTTTTATAATGCTTTTTGCTTATTTTCCTTTGGATAATTTTCAAAGTACTATTATTCCCTCATGAGATCTCTAAGAGGCAAAATTTCTGGCTATTAAAGATTTGCCATCCCACAAGCAGAAGACTGAGAGTGCCTCCAGGTTATTTATAACTGGATTTTATCTCAGAAAATTAACTAAAGAATATAAACCAAAATTCTAGGGGAAAACGCCTTAAACATCTCATATATTATTCTGTGCTCAAACAGCTATTTTAACAGCCTGGCAAGCCCAGTGGAGCTCCTCTTCTGGTTTTGGGCACAAAATAAGATAACATTTTTTGAATTCCTCCAGGAGATCATCTAAGTGCACTTAAAGTGGAGGCATGAAATATGAGTTTACAATGTGATATATTTAAGCTTCACATGTAAGTTTATTTGATTTTCTGTGTTTGCTAGTTCTAAGAGCCCCAGAACTCCTCATTTGCCCTTTAAAAAAAATAGTACATTTTCAAAATGTTGCGTTAGCAGGCAAGGACAAGTTGATCTGTTCTACAGAAAGTTTTGTTGTGTACTGGTTTCTCTAGTGCTACAGCCCTTTCCCGAGCACTGGCACCCCCAGTTCTGCCGGCGCTTCGGCAGACATACATGTTTACATGCCTGCATAATCCCGTTGCATTCAGGGGGCTGCTCACGCAGATGGGGTACCACATCTGACGCGTGTTGCTATATCAGCTAACCTTTGTCAGCTCTCATGTGGGGGTGGGCTTTTGGGGAGCCTTTGGTGTGAACAGGGGAAGCGAGACTACGGGCCGCAGAGCACCTCAGCTGCATCGCTCGTGAGAATTTAGGTGTCTGATGTGATTAAGCTTAAAATAACAAACTCATATTCGTTCTAACATCAGTTATACTTGAACTTAGGTCTAGAGGGGTGAAAGGTTATTGCAATAATTTATTGTACCTTATAGTACAATCGGTATTTAAAAAACGAATGGTAGCTGGAAGGCAAGTTCTATTCTTACTTCAAGGAAAAAGTACTATCAGATTGCAAGGACTAAAATAGTTGCAGTTTCTAAGTATGCCTTGTAAATAAAAGAATGAGGAAAGGGGTTTTCAAGACAAATTTTGAAACTAAGAGTATTAGCTCCGTTTCTGCTCGTGTTTATAATAACAATGCCTGCATTTATGTTTATATAATTATGACGCACAGCAGGGTGACCTTTGCAGATAACAAAACTATTAATTATTTCTTTTGGCTCTTGCTTTTAATTATTCACCTATGTGAAGTAGAATACGGACTATAAGGGCTAGGGTAAATAAGGATGATTGATTCACATCAGTGTTATCACATGGCAGAAAGATCTTAGCATTTGCCTTCAGTTTGCTTAGGCTTAGATATTACCATTAAAGAAACTGGCTTTTGATTATAAATATGGAACATAAACTGATATACATATAAATATTTGCATGTATACGTATATATATTTTTATGGGTTTTATATCCTTTATATATATATATAGTGTGCAGCCTTGATAGGAAGTTTTCCACAACATCCTGAAAAATTTTAGTCAAGGAAAAATATAAACTCTCTGTTAATGTATGGAGTTGTTTCTGCAGCCCTAACTGCATCACTTTAAGACAAAAAATAAACTGAAATTTGAATTTCAGCTGAAAATTACATGAGGAAATTAGTGATCACACTATATGCCCATTTAGACTTCTTGCCTTTAAGAAGTGGAAGGGTGGCTAAAAAACATATGGCTCTGTGTTGCCTTCTGCCATCTGTATTTTGTTTTCTAAATTATCTTGATGAGATGCATCCCAGAGTCGTAAGGGAATTGGCTGATGTAGTTGCCAAGTCACTCTCCGTCAATACAGGCTGGGGGTTGAAGGGATTTAGAGCAGCCCTGATGAGAAGGACTTGGGGGTACTGGTGGATGAAAAGCTGCACATGAGTCAATAGTGTGCACTCACAGCCCAGAACGCCAACCATACCTTGGTTGAGGGAGGTGATTCTGCCCCTCCGCTCTGGTGAGACCCCACCTGGAGTATTGCATCCAGCTCTGGGGCCCTCAGCCCAGGACAGACATGGATCTGTTGGAGTGCGGCCAGAGGAGGCCACAAAAATGATACGAGGGCTGGAGCACCCCTCCTATGAGGAAAGGCTGAGAAGAGTTGGGGCTGTTCAGTCTGGAAAAGAGAAGGCTGCAGGGAGACCTTATAGCAGTCTTCCAGTACTTAAAGTGAGCTTATAGGAAAGATGGGGAAGTAATGTCTTTAAACTAAGGGAGGGTAAGTTTAGACTAGATATAAGGAAGAAATTTTTTACAGTGAGGGTGGTGAAACACTGGAACGGGTTGCCCAGAGAGGTGGTGGAGGCCCCATCCCTGGAAACATTCAAGGCCAGGTTGGGTGGGGCTCTCAGCAACCTGGTCTAGTTGAAGATGTCCCTGCTCACTGCAGGGGGGTTGGGCTAGATGACCTCTAACGGTCCCTTCCAACCCAAAGCATTCTATGATTCTATGATCGTGTCTTACAAATATTTGAATAACTTTTGCCCAGAATAAACACTTTCGTCTCAGCTTAGCACGAGAACACACTTTGGCTCTTGAAACCATAACAACTGGATAAATTAATATTGATTTCCTAGGAAAATACTTCTTCATCTGTTGAAATACCTCCTACTGTAGTCTAGAACAAAACTTACAAATTTAAAAGAATGTAAATAGTTCTTGACCAATTTCCAAGTGAAAGTAGTTATGGGTAGCATTGCACAAAGTTAATAGGCTGTACTTTCTAAAATATAGATTGCATAGAAAGATTCTTGGAAGTGCAAGGAAAGGAAGTTATCTACACATACGGATTCAAACTGAACCCTAATATACATAAACACCAAATTTTTGTAGAATTCTTTAGAGATGGGGGATTTGGGTGGCTGGAACAGTGTGATAGACTGCTCTTTTGGGATATCTGCTTGCCATTAACAGGATTAATCTACATGGCATGAATTTACAAGATTTCCAACCACTACTAATGTTTATTAGAAAAAAAAAATCTACTTGTTTGAATTCCTGAAAATTAGAGGGTTTTTAACTAGGTGTTTAAATTTTGCACACAAGACAGAAAGGTCTTGTGTAAACTCGGCGGGTTCCACGCTGTGGGCTGCAGGGTGAGATGGAGCCCAGTGTGGGTGGGTGGG
>Ga0065711_1049761_pt1 | contig 11144 bp, 4 predicted proteins | sample Hoacrofraction12_FD_59098 | JGI IMG/M metagenome (GOLD analysis project Ga0065711, IMG submission 59098) | Hoatzin crop microbial communities from Cojedes, Venezuela - Epithelial fraction 12 v2 (version 2) | ecosystem: Host-associated > Birds > Digestive system > Esophagus > Crop | place... | reverse complement strand
TCCTGGGGTGCATCAAGAGGAGTGTGGCCAGCAGGTCAAGGGAGGTTCTCCTCCCCCTCTGCTCTGCCCTGGGGAGGCCCCATCTGCAGTGCTGTGTCCAGTTCTGGGCTCCCCAGTTCAAGAAAGACGAAGACTGGACTGGAGAGAGTCCAGCGGAGGGCTGCGAGGATGAGGAGGGGATGGGAGCATCTCTTCTGTGAGGAAAGGCTGAGGGAGCTGGGCTTGTTCAGCCTGGAGAAGAGAAGGCTGAGAGAGGGGACCTTAGAAATGCCTCTAAATATCTGCAGGGTGGGTGTCAGGAGGACAGGGCCAGACTCTTTCCAGTGGTGCCCAGCGACAGGACAAGGGGCAACGGGCACAAACTGAAGCAGAGGAAGTTCCATCTGAACAAGAGGAAGAACTTCTTCCCTTTGAGGGTGACAGAGCCCTGGCACAGGCTGCCCAGGGAGGTTGTGGAGTCTCCTTCTCTGGAGACTTTCAAGACCCACCTGGACGAGGTCCTGTGCAGCCTGCTCTGGGTGACCCTGCCGAACCCCCAACAGGGGTTGGACTAGATGACCCACAGAGGTCCCTCCCAACCCCACCACTCTGTGATTCTGTGTCATTAACTTTCCCCACGTGGGTCCTTGCCCCATTCCATGGCCCGGTGCCCTGTCCCCCATGGGTGCTTCCACCGGTCACTCCTCTGCAGGGGTTACGGTCCCCACTCTGCGTGCAGACCCACCCAAGTAAGGGGCCAAGAAACGGCGGCCAGCCAGCCAAAGCGTGCCTCAGCATGCCCCAAAATCTGTCTGGTGGCGAGCAATGGAGACGTTGCGGAGCCTGGGACACAACACAGACTTTGGGAATGAACCCAGAAAAAAAAGACAGACCTTTGGGGATCAAATGTGTGTTGATGCTTTGGCGTGCGTACTTGGAGTTGAATCGATATCTTTTGTATATTTGTCACTAGGTTTCTTCTGCGTTTCTTCAGAGCCGATGACTTGAATCACAGCAAAGTGACAGAAGCCACTGGAGTTACCCCAGGGATGGAAACCTTCAGGCTCAGCTGAGGAGATCAGGCACTCGAGGAGCTCAGGAACGTGAGGAGCTGAACATTCAACGTCGCTTGGGCTGTGGAGACAGACCCTTCCCCTCCAAAAACCCCCAACGCCAAGAAGTCCCTGCAGGAAGAACGTTGGGTGCTCAGTAGATGGTGCTATTTCCACCAAATCTGTCCTAAATAATCCATTGCCCCGCTATGGTAAGGGGCATGAGTGGGTAGGGAGGGATATGTTTTGTGTGAGGGAAAGGCCGAAATCCTGGGGGCTGGTACCAAAAGGCTGCTCAGGTCTTTGTGTACAGCTGTTCTTTCTTTCACTAGGGAAGAAAAGACAGCCTGGGTGAAACCTAACCAATAGATGAAATTCAGAGCGTGGGTGGCCACTGTCAGTTCTGGTTTGATTTGAGTGTGTTGCCGAGCACCAACCTGTGCAATCAGACCTACGCCGTGAACAAACAAAACATTATAAAATACTGCCTGCTCCTCAAAATTCACCAACGGCATCACAAGTTGGGCACTCATCTGTGTCGTCCGTGGTCACAGTGTCAGCCCTGGCTATGGCCAGCCTCCTTCCCCAGGTGCCCTTTCCTTCACAGGAGTGTTCTGAGACATAGTTGTTCCCTATGTGATGCCCATGGACACCATATGGAGTCAAACCTCATAAAAATGGATTTTTTTTTTATTAAATGCAGTACAGTGATGTGTCTAGATGAATGAGGGAGTATAAACATTGGATTGCTCCTTGTTCTATAAGCAACCCTCCACCTGAAGCACGGGAGGGGGAAACGATGTTTGACCAGGGAATTGCAAACGGCAAAGAAAGAAAATGAACTGCAAGGCCAGCTGGAATGCTGGACTTCCCTATCTTTTGCATTCTTGACCCTGCAGACCCCTCTGTATCATTTCTGTATGTAAGAATTAACCATTTGTATTCTAAAGAGACTTTGTAGTCCTGATGATGTTTTATCTCTGTTGCCTTAGACCCCGCACAGGCAGTTGTCCCTGCTCTGAAATCTGACCCTTTACATCAGAGAACCCCAACCCTGTCTCAGCTCAGACAGCTGCTTTGCTGCGATATGTACCATCTCCCCAGCAGATCCTGCACATCCACACCTTTAAATGGAATGCAACACTTTGCTGAAGCTACCAAAAACTTCTGTGTATCTTGCCACAGCTTGTCAAAGGAGCACAGGCATTTTTCATGGTGATAGCTACTTTGTTCCAGCGTTACCTTCAGTTTAAGTGTGTGGTTACCTGGTATCACTGGCCACACCAGGTGCAGACTTAGAAAATCCCCTCCCCACACATACTATCAGCTTGTGCTCCGTGAAATGACTATAATGCCGTGCAACCCCTAAGCTGCCATGGTTGTATCTAGACTTGAAAACTGTTGCTGGACATAAGCAACGAAGAGGAAGATTTGGGAGAGAGGCAGAAAGTTGAAAGGGCTCCCTGAGAACACATCTGAGAACCAGCGATGGCCGAGATCAACCTGTTATCCTAGAGTCTTATGTCCCCACGCGGTGCCTCGCACGAGACAGTGGTCAAATGACAGCTCTGAGTCAAAAGTCTCACAGGGATACCTTGCGTCATCGGGTTGCCAGTTTTTGAGCTACTGGGTACCTCAAGCCTGTGCTTGGGGACAGTGAGTCAGGCCAGCTCAGCTCCAGCTCTAAGTGAGGAACAGGGACACATGAGGAGTCAGTGTTGTCTCCCATCTGCGAGCTACTCAGGTTCTAGGTGTTCCCTTTCCATCTTTAAGGCAACATCATTTGTGCCTCATGCCTCTTGACCACATGAAAATTACAGTGTGGGGTTCATGCGATATAGAATTTTGGCCACAACTGCCTTTTACTCATGACAAGCCTTCTCCCTCCAGCACTGTGGGTAACGAAACTCTAGAAAGCGCTTGAGAAGGCCTCAGGGATCTTTCTAGATGAAAGATACAAATGTAAGACATTGCCAGTTTATTTTAAATGAAAACCAGCGTATTGGAACCCAAACCAGGAATAAACTGGCTGCACTTTAGAACAACTCTCTGACAGAGTGATGCACTGGAAATACTTAACAAGATAAATCCCTTTTTTATTAACATTATAGCCAAAAGTATATAGTCATTCTGTTGTATAAGTGTCATGGGACGTATGTGGTATGTCATTTGGCATTTGGGTATCCTATGAATCAAGCATTATGTATTTTAATTGCTTGTTGGTGTTTGCATTTCTTTTCAGTCAAACTGCACAATTAAAAGCAAAATCATCCTTTAACTACTTGAGTTGTCCTCTTTGTGGGCCAGGGAATTGCATTTTACTCCATGCCTGCACCATACCTGGCCTTTGAGTGTTCCCATAATCTAACCTTAAATAATAACAACAATTTTACTGTGCCAGAAACAAAGTGGAGTACAGAGTCAGCAGCTGTGGGATTTCCCTTGCTTAGTTTTAGCTGTCTGAAAGCAGCCATCTCCTCTCAGCAGGTCGTGTGGGCTGGGGGAGAGGTGGGCACCTCCGGAGGAGACTCATGCCTCCCACCTTAGGTGTCTGCATCAGAGTTGGATTAATTGCTTCTGGAAGTGCTCCTGCTCGTTATACAAGGCAGCAGCCTGACAAGCTTCAGCTAGATGCCTTCCTCAGAAACTCTTTAGCTGTGTGTAATTCCTTTACCCAAAGTGGCAAAACGCCTCCCCATTGCCTGCTCCCGTTTGTTAACAAGAGGTGAGCGCTGCCTGTATACCAGTGCTTTTATTCCACGTACCTTGGAGACGCACTGAAAGTACAGGAGAGGTTTTGGGGTTTTGGGAAACCAAAGGGAAAGTGGTTTTCTTTATTCCAATATAGCCACTTTAAATATTTTTTTTCTAGATTTTTAATTTAATCAAAGTAAATCAACTGGAATGCAGGTTGCTATGAAGGTTTTTTCCAGACCATAATTCTGCAGAAACATCAGTTAAGTATCTGAAGAAACATCTGCTACGCACATAGCTGTATAAATATATATAGGAGCTGAACAATATGACTTTTGAGTTTGCAGGATTTTCTTTACACAAAGCAAGGGGCATAAAAGGGATTTCCTCCAAGTTTTCCTGTGTATTAATAATGAAGATCAGGATGCCACCTTTGTTTCCTCCCCTTCTGAGCATACAGTGAAAGGAAATGGTTCTGGATCGAATCACAAAGAGCAGTGGGAAAAAAAACAGACTACACTCCACGCTGGCACTCAGAAGTTTAATTATCCAGCGTGCTGCATCTTTATGGAAGAAGGAGACAGACAAATCCCATATGTTAATAGCTGGCCCCCTGTGGCTGACCTTTGGCTCAAATATTCCATATTGTGGTTAATGTTGCACAGTTGGATCCAAAACATGCTCATTCCCCGGGCTGCAGAAAAAAAAGGGGGATTTAATTCACCTTCCAACCGCAGAATTTCATTTGATCACTCTTTTGGAGCCTGATTTTATCCCTGCGTGTAGGCTGGTCTCTGAAGAGCTGTTCTGCGCTTTCTGAACTAGGACTCTGCGGATCCAAATTTTTGTACATTCTCTGTTACTGTCTGTCTGGACAACCTGAAATAAGTCATTTTGCCTCAGTTTCTGGTCTAGTAGAACAGCGAAAACAACTGCAACTTCCTTGCAGACACAGTTTGCAATTTGCAGATAGAAGACAGCAAACAAGGTTCCTCCTCAGACAAAATTAGATATTGACCTCTAGAATGTAGAGGTTTCACAAGATTAGGTCAGAAAACCATAGCTGCACTTGGATCATGGTTTTTTGGCCACCTTCTACCCCTTCTTGCAGTCCTTATCTGTCCATAGATTGTGTCTGTCTTCCCATGTCACTGTAGTAACCTTACATCATTCTAATACCATAAACTCTACCGCTGGCCCTGGCACAGAGAAGCAGGCATCAGGAGTTCTGAGCCTATGTATCAGTTTCATCCCGAAGGACACAGGATCTGTGGACATGATACGCATCCCATATATTACAAATACACAGCGCGTAGCATCCATGGCACCTTTCTGGGGAAATCAGATCCTCAAACGTATGGTAACAGGGGGGCTCAGGGTTGTAACGCAGAACATTTTAATGGACTCAAACAACATGTCACTGGCATCTGCTATAGGGCAAAACCCTTGAGGTGCTGAGATTAGCAATACCAGAATTCTTCCCCATTTGACTTCTCTGGGGTCAGGTCTGACATAGAAAGCCTCATCCGTTGCTAATTAAAGCCATTGCTAAAATTGCCACAGCCTTCAAGTGAGTTTGGACTGAGCTCTCGTTTCTGCCTTCCTGCTAGATAAGATGAAGCAGCAAAGTTTGATGAAGGCTCGGATACTGCTCCTTTTCCCATGGAGATCACAAGGAATTTTGCTGGGACTGGGCCTGTGAAGACATGCCCAGCTGTCTTCTCAGGGATGACATAGAAAAGTCTATGAAAATACAGCTGTAATAGCTGGAGACAGAGAAAAACGTGAGACAAAGCCTCTGAGGAGGTCTGTCCCTACCTCCAGCCAGGAGGACATCTGGACTGTTGCGCAGGCTGGGCAGATTTTTCCATTTCCAAGCTGTTTTATTTACCAAAGATGACAGGCTGTTAGCAGACTGTACTCAGGGTGGCCTTACAGCAATTGGAGCAATCTCATATCATTTCCCACTAAAGCAAATAACGAAGTGCTCTTTCCCTCATGAAAGGAAAGACAGACAGATATCCTGCATGGTCAGAACCATAAAGTACATGCAAATTGCAAGTGGCAAGTAGCTTTTTTTCTGTCTTTCATGTAGTAGTGATTGCACTCCAACGACTTTACATGGGCCACATACACACTTGCAGAGGAACATGCACATGGATCGAGACTCTAGCGTCTTCCATTACAGGATCTCAAAGTGCTGGTTAAACCTAACAACTGCAAGAAATCAATAGCCATGCCATTTCCAGCATGCCTATCATCAGAATACATAAGCACATCTAATTTAGAGATGAAAAACTACAGATTTTCATTTTCCAAGAACTGCCAACCCTAGCTGAAGTTAATGGGAGCCTTGGATATCACCAAAACTGAAAATAAAGTGAAAAAAAAGAAAAAAAACCCACATTATACCTGCTGGCATTTGACATCTAAAAGCAGAACGTTTAATCTCTAGGTGTCGAGTTCCCTACATTTCTATGTGGGATTTCCTATGCAGAAATCCAGGAACACGGGTCCTGCTATGCAGAGCAGTGAGTCTTGTGTAAGCAAAAAATCTCAGACCCTCTGTGTAAGCTCTACGAAACCAGTGGGTACATGCATGGCACGCCCAAATAGTTTTGAGCGTGTCCAAGTCCCCTTGCATGGGCAGATTAGCCCTGCTTATCAGACCACAACAGTTGCTGAGCACAGAGAAATCCTTAATAATAAGCCAAGCTGCCCTGGTTTTCCATGAATTCCTAGAAAAACAGAACAAGCCACAGGATGGCAGATGATGTAGAGAAGTGGTAGCATTGACAGATACACCCAAGGCAACACGCTGAGCTAGCAGCAATTCCGGCAACAAGAGTCAGAGCTCCTGGTTCTCACTATCCCAGTAACAGGTAGGTTGCACACTGGAGTGCGTCTCCGCCCCAGAACCGGTTCAGGTCTGTGATCTGCGTGTGACATCTCTGGCTGGCTCAGGCACGTCTTAGGCAGTCACACTGTGAAATTCTGCCTGCATTATCTCTGGCTCTGCATGCTGCTAGGACTTCTAGGATTATTCTTCCTGGGGAAGTTGTGCTAAAAGAACTTCAAAGTCTCTCTGATTCTTTCTCGGTGAGTCATTCATCACGGGAGTGCTTGCCTTGGTCCTCTAGACACATGGGGAAAACTGTGGGAAGAAACTGAAGAGACATAGTAAATGAGTTAGCATCCCAGGGGAAAGCAGAGCCACAGCCTGCACTTCCAACCATGGCTTCAAAGCCAGGTGACAGTGTATTGTGTACGATCAAGAAGGAAAGTATGGGGAACAGAGTATTGGAGCCTTCAACGGCGGCTGGTGAAGGCACAGTGTAGCACAATAGATCCATTTCAGCGTAATCAGCTTATGATCTGAGCTGAGTCTCTAGTCACCAATTCTAGTACAAATAACAACAAAGAGTAATGACAGCAAGACAAGCAATTAACAGAAATAGGTTTTCAACTTTTTTCCTGGTTTCCCACTTGAAATAAATCATTATTCTGTCCCTCACTCTTCATTTTTATTGTCTACCCCCTGTGGTTTAGTAACCAGCTGGCATTCCTTATAAAGAAATCTGCAGGCTGATTGAGGCTGTGGCTACCCTGAAGTCCTCTGAGGCTTTCTTATTGACTGACCATATCTTAGATAAGGTTGCCAGTAAATTATAGCTCTGCTTAAGAGCATCTGCCTCAGGGCTGTTTTCCCCTCATTATAGAACCTGATCTAATCCTGCATGTCTCTTCAATTATTGGAGAGTACAATTCAAGAAGTGGCTTCCCCAGTGAACATGAAATGAGATAAGCCATTCCTAAGTAGGGTAAACGTGAATACTCAAGAGTGAAGCTAAGCATTTCCAGGCCAGATTCCTTCTGATTTCCATGTGGTTTCCAATGGAATAACACACCACCACTCACGTTAATGTTGACTGTTGTTTCACCACAAAAATTAGTTAGAAATTGGATGTCCATACACCTGTCAGGAGAACTACTTGTAAGTATTTCTCTCTGCAAGAGCCAGGTGTGTGACAATTCAGGTGACAATCCTAGGAAAGGTACTGGGTAAGTCACTTGCTTTAGACTCTCCCGTCTGCCACAGAAGGCCTTGGGAGATGCTTCATATCAGACAGCAATCAGAAAAGCAACAAGCTTATCTTAACATTTTCATGTGTCAGGGAGATAAATAATGTCCTGGACTGCAGGATGAGTTCAACACATCAGTGCTGATGGAGATGAGTTAGTCCAGTTCATAGCTCCATGAATGAAAATATCTCATGCTGTGGAAGCATCCTACCACACTGAATAAAAGGCAAATTAAAGGAGACTCTTAGTGCTCTGGTTGGGTCAGTACCTACTCCAGGTTCCAGCAACTGAGACAAGTGCCATCACTTTCTGTGGCCTTCCACACATATCAAAACACCAATGTCCACCTTTGCAGGTCCTGCCTGAGCTCTGGCCCTTCTTGAACCTTGCCATTTGTGAACACCCTTTCTCTTTCACCCATGCGTTAAGTTTCCTGTTGTCCTTATACAAATCTAACAAGCATGTTTCAGCACTAGTAGAGAGCTGACATTTATTTACAGCTTTGTATTTTCATCTGGATAAATAGGAAGATAGAGAAGGATTTGTCTCTTTCAGGGGCAAATGTACATCTAGCAACAGAATTAATGAAATCTGTGAGCCCAAATCAAGGTTATATGGCAGTTTGACTCAAGGTAACATTAATGACTTATTCTACTTGTGCATTAAAAACCCAGATTATGTATAGTCCACAGCATTTCTTTCTGACTAAGGGAAGTTTATTACTCACCCTGCTCCACATACAGAGTGAATTTTGCCATTGCCGGTGGGAAATGAACAAGTTGTCTCATTGCTGCTATCATCTACATGTGCCGTTCTTTAAATCATTAATTTGTGCCGTGGAGGGCAAGCTAGATTGGGATGTCAGATGACAGAAGAAGGAGTACTCATCTGAGGACACGGTGGGACTACACACAGGTCATCCTTCCTCAGCCTCAACCTATGGTGCCAGCCCAAGGAAGTGCTGTCTGTCCTGTGGACAGGCCTTGTAGGATCCTCTTGGAAACCTCTTTTCGCACACTTCCTTCCGATTGGTCATAGTATAAAGACATAAAAAGACTGTAAGAGTGGCTGCTATATTCAGATTACAAATCTGTCTAGACCCATCTCTGGCAGTGAACAAAAGTAGATGCCCAGGGAATACTACAAGAAAAGGGCAAACATACCTGATACCCCAGTCACAGCCTCCAGCCACCCCCAGCTTCCTGAGCTGCCTGTAGATCTCCACTAATTCCTACAAATAGATGTAGATTTCTATAAATAACTCTCAACAGATCTTTCCCCTTGCACCTGTCCAGCCTCCCCTTAAATTCACATAAGATTTTGGCAATGTCTTTTGGCAAGCATTTACAAAGCTCAACAGTCTTCTCCTAGGAGAGCATACTGTGCTACCACTGGTTAGCAATAAGTTTTGTAACTGTTAATCACTATCACTTAGTACAATTTTCCTTATAGGAAACATGATCCTACAAAGAATGGAGGAAAACTTCTACAGGCTTCACTGGTGCTGGATCTGAGCAGTGTGGTCTGACCCAAGTGCCCTCAGCAAGAGATTTTTAATTTTAGTTAGGTCTACAATTCCTGACTGACAGAAAAATTATTCAAAATTAAAACTTGGTCAAAGTGAGTTTTAACCTCTCCTAAGCAGCCAGTATCCCTTAATGCCATTCTGGGTTTGTAATACTGCTTTGGTTTCTAGCAGAATGCATCAAAAAGTTGATTTCCTTTCAAAAAAGCTACAGAATGTTTCTTCAGGAAAGATGAAAGGATGGATGCTAATGAATGGTGAGTGGGGCTGCACCACTACAAACAATTATGGAAACAAATAGGTCCAATAAAAAGCTCTGTTCTCATTTACATGGCTACAGCGCTCATCTAGCTAAATTGTGGCCCCTTTTATCAACGGATTTAAATCCAGATGATCTCCTTGTAATTCCCTCAAATTTATACCAGTTGTAGTCTGGTTTTGATCAGCTATTTTCTACTGTGCTGTTAACTAAGGCAGAGGTACCCTGAAAACACAGTACACTTCAGTGAACTCCTTTATTTATGTACTTATAGAGAACTTCAATATTTCCCCAAACTAGACATGCCACCATGACCCACATAGTCAATATGTGTTGCATTTGCATTCTTTTATAATGCAAGTCAGTTGTAGAGTTGCATACAAACAGACCTCAGGGGGCCCTGGCCTCCCAGCTGTATTAAATAAATCCGCGTAGGCACAAAAGAGGAAGAAAAGGAAACAAAAAGCTTCCTGCTAGCTTTTCCTGGAAGCATAGAAGTAAAATAATTCCCTTTAGTGTCCTGTGGAAATAAAGGATAGTCAGAAAACATCAGAAACAAACCTTTACAAAAATACAGTCCTAGAAGTGAAATAGTAAACATCTTGCCCATAGAGAGGAATGGAGTTTTCCGAGTGCATTTGCTCACCATCACGGCCCTGCAGAAATCACTTCATCTTTACTCAGACTACATGTCCTCTTACTGTGGAAACCTGAAGGGAAAGTGCACCACTTGAATGGACATAGTTACAGGGGGTGTTTTTGGCAGTAGTTTATAGAAACTCCTCTGCCCTGTTTCACTCAGTTGCAATTTATGTCTTTATTGGTACACATACAATACTCAAGCTGACTCTGATCTGATAAAAGGAGCTATTTAGACCTAATGTCTGGTTTTCTTGCAAAGTATTTAAATGAAATCGTGAAAACAATTTTGCTTCAGTTTAAAATCAAACATTTTTTCAGGGTTTGTTCATGTATTAACCAAAAACCACATGCCTTCCTAAAACTTTTGACAAATATTTCCATTTAGTCTAAAAACTCGTTTCTGGGAAAAAACTTCTTTTGGAGATGCCAGTTCTTCTAGAAAAACTGACATTAGACTCACGGTGATCCTGGGCAGACCCTGTAATGTCAGTTTGTTCTTCCTTTTGGGCACCTCCTGTGCATGAAGCCCTGGACAAATGGCATATCCATTGCCTTTAACACCAAGGCATCCCCTGTGTGTATCTCATTGTCTCTGTTCCCTGGATTTAATGGCAGTGGAGGGATATTTCATTCATCTTCGATGACGCGTGGTGTTTTTCCATATGACCCTTTCCAGAAAGAGACCAAATGGAAAATCAATGGGGTTTTTTTTAGAATCATAGAATCATAGAAAGTTTTGGGTCGGAAGGGACCCCTAGAGGTCATCTAGTCCAACCCCCCCGCAGCGAGCAGGGACACCACTAAGTAGATCAGGTTGCTCAGAGCCCTGTCCAACCTGGTCTTGAATGTTTCCAGGGATGGGGCCTCCACTACCTCTCTGGGCAACCCGTTCCAGTGTTTCACCACCCTC
>Ga0065711_1049760_pt1 | contig 11144 bp, 8 predicted proteins | sample Hoacrofraction12_FD_59098 | JGI IMG/M metagenome (GOLD analysis project Ga0065711, IMG submission 59098) | Hoatzin crop microbial communities from Cojedes, Venezuela - Epithelial fraction 12 v2 (version 2) | ecosystem: Host-associated > Birds > Digestive system > Esophagus > Crop | place... | reverse complement strand
GGGCCTGGGATTCCTGAGGGTCTGCCTTGGCACTGAAGACTGAAGCAAAGAAGGCATTCAGTAGCTCTGCCTTCTCCGCATCCTTCGTCACCAGGACACCCGCCTCATTCAGCAGTGGCCCCACATTGTCCCTAGCCTTCCTTTTGCTGCTGATGTAGTTGAAGAAGCTCTTCTTGTTGTTTTTGACATCTCCTGCCAGCTTCAATTCCAGGTGGGCTTTGGCCTTCCTCGTCGCATCCCTGCACGCTCTGACCACATTCCACATATCCTCCAGTCTGGGCCACCGTCCTCCAGCACAACTGATTTCACTGTTGGTAGGTATCATACCAACACAACAATGCCACATCACTGCTTTTTTCCCCAGCAGCTCTAGATTCTTGGCTCTCTTCCATTCTTCTCAAGAGCCTAGCTGCCAAGAAACTGATCACTAAGTAGGAGAGAAAGCGCCATACTATAATTTCTTGCCTATAGAGGAAAAGCAGTAGCCACAGAGCCCAGTACGCTTTAGTATTGTCCGGAGTTGCAAGAGCTAACCTTCCCTACTAAAGGGAGTCTTAAGTCTTCTTAAGATAGCTACCAAGTATCACATTGCACAGAAGACAAGTTCTGGAAAGCAATGTTACTATTCAAACAACTTGATAGCTATCTTGCACAGATAAATCAGTAGGAGACATAACAGTAGCTCTTACATTTCCATTTTAGCCTGAAATGCCGGCAAAGTGTGAGCTGCAGGTTATTCTACTAGAGCTTTTCACTGGCTGTACCTATGACTTCCATCTCCATGGTGAAGTGTGACATTAATATCTGTTTTCCTAGCCAAGGATATATTTTTGCATAAAAGGGACAACTACAGGCCAGTACTGTCAATGCTCTACACCAATGAGTACCGCATGCTAAAACCATGTCCACATCATTCCTTCCTTACAGAGAAGCAGACGTGTGAACTTCACTACTGTTTAGGCAAGTCTGAACAAACTACAATTTCATACTGAAACTGGTATGGATTTTTCTAAGGTAGCACCAGCACGTACTTACCAATCGTTGCTGCAAGTTCTGGGTCAAATGTATCATCTGTGAAGCGCAGCAGAAGGCTGATACGGAGGGAAGAAAAACAAGAGTTAATTATTATTGCAGCATATCATAGCTTGCCAGAAGCCTATAAATTACAAGTCTGGAAGTAACAGCAAGATCACACAGCTAAATAAAAAACACATCTCATTTTTCCATAATGTCTCTCCTGCAACAAACAAAGAAGGGAACACTAAAACAATACAACAGACATCCTCTGCCAGAAGAGCCCAGGCCTCTTCTCTGTATCTACTGCCAAATATGTCTCATTCAAAACAAAGTACCACAAAAATTGTCAAATCAGTTGCCTCAACAGTCACATGTTCTGCTTCTCAGAGCGTTTTATGTCTGTCTATCTTATTCTATTTTTGTTCTCCTAGAATTTGATACAAAAGTAAGATTTTTTTTTGGTTTCATATTGCCTCACACAGTATTTCTGTAAGCTTGAGAAGTAAATTCTAAGTCAGCTTTTCACCCCAGAAATAACTTCTTCAACTGGGCACACAGTTGAACAGTAAGGACTACACCCATCAGAAATAAAGACGCAGAAGTTCAAGAGTACAATTAGTTCACCATGGTTTTACGATTTTTTATCTTTTTCTATATAATGCCTTTCACACACCAACATTTCCCCCCTATTCCAATGGATACGTTTGCTACCAACAGAACTACTACAACTAAGATTTACCAGCACATCACACTATAGTAGCAGGGTCCCATAATGCCACTGTACTTGTGCCAAGTATAAATACTCTGGCAAGAGACAAGGATTCTTCAGCATACAGTTTTTTAAATCGCCAGTCTTCTGCATCTGTGACAAGTGTATATTACCATGTGGCAGACAGCTGTTTGCTATGACTGACAGCTTCTATTCATTTCCAGGCTAGAGAAACTAAACAAAGTCCTATTTATTTCTGGTCTTTCCCCCTCTCCCTGCATTTTTTTTCATCCTCTCTTCTCTTTTGAAATGTGAATTTAGCAGCCAAGTCCTTTTTAGCATTTGAACACAGTCCTGCAGTGACAGAAGAGACTACCGTAATTCCTTTACTTAAAAAAGGCTGGGTGACAACTCTGAAGTTAGCCACGGACCAACCTTTTTTTTTTTCTCCTTATTCCAGAACCCCAAAACCAATTGGTAGCTTTATTAACCAAAGAATAATGAAAATGAAAAAAAAAAAATCAATAGCACATAAGTTTTTACTGGTACCTTCCAACAGTTGTATCAGGATGCTATTTAAGAGCAGCTACTTTTAGCTACAACAAAACTAGTTTTGTCCAAAACACACAAAATATGCAACCCTCATACTGCCACTAGAATAAAAGCATCAGTTTACAAGTCTCGAGTGCTAAGCCCAGCCATCTTCTACCTTCCCTTTCTTTCATATTCAGATACCATCTTCTACAAAGCACAGCACACTGACAGTGACCAGGTTTAAGACAGCAGTTTGGTTCAGAAGTCAGGACTCCAACCACTTACTACATCATGCTAATACAAGTTTAACATCTCGCATTCCCTAGTTAAGTAATAGGTAAGTGACACAAATTCAGGAATAGCTCAATATTAAGTTCTGTACCTGAAGAGCTATAGTGTTATTGTCCTGTAACAATTTTATTTCCTCCACATAAAGTCTCTTTTAACAACTTTTCTGATGTGAAGAAATCAGTGTGTAAGTAGGTGTACAAAAACATCGTGCATAATATCCATCTTGGGAAATATCCTTCCATATGGCCACATATAAAAGATGACCTCAACTAAAAGAAATTTGCTCAGATTATGTCTGTCATGAGAGGCCTACTGTACTGGATTATCAACTCAGTCGCTAACTCAAAGAAGTGACTCGCAGATTTTTAACAAGTTTTTTTTTTTTACCCATTTAGCAAAAGACTCGATTACTGCCATAAAAACACCAAGTCTAACATGACACGTGTGGCACATTCCCAGATGCCCTCCTGCATTTATCTCCCACTTCCTTTATTAAGATCTATGCCACTAACAAAAAAAGTTAAAGAAAAAAAGACTGAAAGACAAGAAAGGTAGCTTACACAAGCGCCATGAAGAGGGCACTGGATGGGGGGAGGGAGAAAAATCAACTTCAAAGTACTTGAGAAACAGTATAATTAGTCAGCAGAAGAATCAGTGGTAGAATACTTCACTGCCTACCTCATGTGCCCTACCCCCACCTCTGCACCCAGCACTGGGTCACTTGTGACTCTACATGTACGTATTACGGAGCAGATAAACCCCAAATCATTACGCGGATGTACGCGCACGCGCCTCTCCACAGGCCACAGGACACGGGGAGGTCCAGGCCTCCCCCGCCCAGGCCGGCAGAGCTCTGCTTCCTCTCAGATTCCAGCCGGGCGAGGCAGACAGCAGCTCGGGCCGGAGGCTGGGGGCGGGCTGCGGCAGAGGCCGGCAGCCCTCCGCCCGCAGGAGGGCCGGCCGAGAAGGGGCGAGGAAGCTCCCCCGCGGGACCTAGCCCTCCTCCGGACGGGCCGCGCCCAGGCCGGGCGGCCGCTGAGGCAGAGGCGGCGGCGTCCGACGCGGCGCCGCGGGGGACTAGGCCGGGCCCGACCGATGCCCCGCGTCGTGGCAGGAGAGGCCGGGGGAGGCCGGCACCCCCTCACCTGGACTTGCCGACGCCGCTCTCGCCGATGATGAGGATCTTCAGGGTCGTCAGCACGTCCTCGTCCATCCCGGCGGCGGCGCACGGCCCGGCCCTGGCGGACGCTCCCTGCGCAGCCTACGGCGGCACAATCTGCGCCTGCGCGCCCCACTCGCCGCCTGCCCCGCGCGTGCGCCTCAGGTGCGCCAGCGGCGGGGGGACAGGGAGAAAAACACCCCCGCCCCTGCGGGAGGCGCATGCGCAGAGCGAGGGGCGCCGCGGCGCCGCGCGTTTGTTTACGGCGGGCGGGGAAGGCTCTGCCCGTGCTGTCAGTGCGCGCCTGCGCACTGCGGCCTTGCGCACGGCGGAGGGGTGCCGCGGGGCCGGCCGCGCGCGCGCAGCCCGCTCCGTGGGGAGCGGGGCGGTTGTGCGGTGGCGTCAGGAAGCGCGGTCGGTGGAGGAGAATTAGTGAAACTGCAGAGGGGAAGGAGGAAGCTTGAGCCGCGCGATGGCCACTAGCCGGGTCCCTGCGCTGAAGCCGGGCAAGCAGCCGCTTCTGCAGGTGAAGAACAGCCGGTCAGGAACCGGCCGCCAAAGGAATGGGCTCCTCTGGTCACAAAGTCCCCCGTGTCCGGCAGCGTAGGCCACTTCGTATGTGACGCTGTACGCTTTTATGCCAGCAAAATCTTCCATCCTCCATTAAAACCCCCAAACTGATTTCAGTGAGAAGGCCTCTTTATAACCAATGCGGCTAACCTGCTATTAACAGCTTGAAACCTCCCTCAGACCGTGTGTAAGCAAGTGCAACTTTTTAGAATTAAGCAAGCGCCTGTCTGGTGCGGGCCTGCAGTTGCCCTTGGTCCGTGGTACAGCCCTGGGCCCGGTAGGCAGGCTCTGCTCACCCCCTAAGGCTGACTGAGCGGCAGACACCAGCGGCCCCAGCCTCTGCTGTGGTCACACTGAAGGAAGGAGATCGCGCCGTGTCAGCACTCAGCGCAGGGCAGGTGTCCCTGTGAGGCTGCGGTGGTTTGGGTCAGAACGCTGGATGCAGAGGGCACAGCTCTGCTAGCGGAGTCCTGACTGCCGGGCAGCTGCCTTCAGCCGAGCTACAGGGTCAACACAGGAAGCGTTCTCATGTCTTTGTGTGGTAAACAACTCTGGTGCCGTGCTCCTTCGCCTTTCAGCATCTGCTCTCCTGCCTCTACCTCACAAAACTAACTCCCAGGATGAGTACAATAACAATAATTATCCTATTAAATTATGGACACATATTATATAATTAAACATGTGCAAATGGCTGGCTGTGTTTATACCGGGACTGTGCCTGTTTATTAGTAATAATTTGAGATTTGTTGAAGGTGTGACTTAGTTTTCGTGGTTTGAATTTTGCTTTGCAGACATACAAGAAATCTGGATCTGTATACTCTGTCATTTTTGTTGAAGTATATAGGAGCTGTGGAGTCTTGCTGTGGAACAGGATAAGAATTTGAATTTGGAAGGTGGACCCGAACAGCAAAGTATTCTACTAAGGGTACTGAATCCCTTGAAGTCAGAGAGTATTTGTATTCCAGGATTTGATTTTTTTCCATTATAGCCATATAATCAAACTATTCAATATGGATATTTGTCCTGATTCAGATTATAATTCTATACCTCACTCAGAATGAAGGGTTGGCCACGATAGCATTCAGATCCTTGACCTTAGTGTTGAGCAGCTGCAAGAAAGGAGGCAAAACCCACCCTAAATGAACAGTCCCATAGCTCATGCGTATGGACGCAGTGCTTTAGACCTTTCTGTGAGAACAGGTGTTTCTCCGTGTTGTCATCCTTCAGGTGGAACTATGTAGTCCTCTCACTCTGAGATTGGATCTGTCTGCTGCAGTCGATCAGTTTGCTGTCTGTGTATCTATTTTAACTCTGGAAAGCCAGGCCGTGTTGTGTATTTTTCATCCCTATTACAGGAGCCAGTGGCAGCAGATATTTAAAGTAGCTCAGATCTAGCTCCTTCAAAATAACAGTATTATTTATTCACTGAAAGCTGTACAACAGTCAGAGAAAAATATGAATTTACATTCCTGTCAAGCTTTTGTAGGGTCTCTTCAGTGAAGCCATCTCTGAGTTGGGAGAGACATCTAGCCTGCTGTAATTCATGGGTGTCTGCCTGTGTTCTTGCGTGCTTTTCACTGCTCATCAGGAGATCTCGGTTACTCGTGACAACTAATGCAATCCCTTTCTTTAATAAGGCTGGAGGGTTTTTTTCTTTTTACCATTTACTATCCCATTTGATCTTGAATTCAGATGTGAGGGGGTCAAGCTGTAATGGCTTGGTTAGCCCTCTCTGATAATTAGTCTTCCTAGAAGAACAGTGGAGACCTTTTATCTGCATTTTTTTTTAATGCTATGCTGTTTTCTCTTGATTTCTTCTCGGTGCACTCTGAAATTCTGGCAGAATAGCACCAAGCAGATCAACGCATCCACATATAATATTTGTAAATAATTATGTGTATACTTTCCTATTCTTCATGCACTGCTGAAGGAAGTGGTCTGACGGTAGAAACTAGCATAACTGGTTCCGAGGCAGCTCCCTGCTACATATGGAGATGCATATATGGGGAGATGAAATTTGCAGTTCAGAGTTTCCCCTCACGCCTTTACAGTCTTGCATATGAAGGCTGCCTAGTTCCTGGCCTGATAGGGCTCAGAGAAGTAGAAAGATGTCAGCTCCGTCTCAGCTAGCATGAATGTATGCAAACAGCGTTCCTGAGGTTTGGATTACTTCAGGGATGTGACAAAAATGGGAAAATATCTTAGCAATGGTAGCTCCTGTATTCTCAGCATCGAAATTCCCTGTCCACTGCATTACGGACTTGGCTATAACCTTGACGATGAAAACAGGTCATTGGGACTGAGTAACTGTGATTACCTTTCTCAAAAGATGGGGAATTATTTACAGTCCCTCCCTTAGGGCTGGGTTTTATAATGAAAGGGCCATTGCGCTTCGTGTGTCCTCAGGGGACCCTAGACCAGTTGCATAGTGCCCTTAGGCAGCCACTGAGAGCAAGGAAAATCTAGGAGGCCTTCCATCCGGTTTGTTCCTGCTGCCCGAGCTGCGCTGTAACCTTAGCAACAAAGGTGAGTGTGTCAGTAATGAGTCAGTAACATGACAGACAACCTGGAACAAACAACAAAAGGCTCCTGCAGTCTCATTCTGTGTCTGAAAGACACCTGGGAGCCTTCGGTAAGTTCACTTGAACCATCTGCTGTAGCTTCCACAGCTTAAACATGGGGATAACGGTATTTCCTATAGAAGACTGCAGAAACAGCAAGGGCAGATATGCCAAGGGAGCTAAGGGTTTGTGTGCTTTCACTGCCAGCACTGTCTAGTTTAGCATGAGCTGTGAAATTCACGATGGGAGAGTGGCTACATAACTGCATGCCTGTCCTCCTCTCTCTCCCTACACCGGTGCCATCACAAATAAAACCAACCCTTGAAATGCATAGTTTCTGTTTAGGTTGTTTAAGTACACAAAAGTCTCAGGAGGATGCATGTCTCCAGGTGTCAAAATTCTTAATTTATTGGTACTTCCAAGGATTTTCTCAGTTATGTGAACTATGGACAACATGCAGCAGAAGCTGAGAAGCTCAGCCACTTCAGAGAGGTTGACAGCAATCTGCAGGTCTCCTGTTGCAAAGACTAATCCTGCTCTCCCATTTCCAGACTGCGAGGCTGACCCATATGTTGTCGTGGCAGTGAGTCAGGAGTTATGATTCACAGTGAAACAAGCACGATCGCTAAGCTCACCAGTCCCTCCTAGCAGAAATGACACACATACACATGCTCATTCTTTTTTTCTTCTTCATGTAGTAATTTGCGAGGTTTGTAAAAGTGACTGTCAGCATGTGTGTCAGATTCAGGGATGTTCCTTTTCCGTGTGACATCCTTAAACCCAGTCAGCACATCCGTATGATTTCACATTCAGCAGATAACAGCAAGGAGCAAAAGTGCTGCAGCAGTCCCAGCACTCTAGGCAGGATTTCTCTGGAAACCACACTGCAATGTAAATGATCCTGCTGTGGCTGGCCGCTCCTTTTTGAAAGAATCCAGCCTATTTTTATGAAGCAACTACATAATGATGCTTCTCTCCCCTCCTTCCAACAGCAGCCAGAGCTGGGCACTCCCATCCATTGATCCTCTCGGTGCCTGCTCAGTTTCTGTGAACAGTAAGGGGGATTTAAGACTATAAGCACATTAGCTCTGGGCAATTAAAATACATTGCTTATAGCCAACACAGTTTACAAAAGTGGATTACACACAGCGTTGGGGTTGTGACAGGCAGCAGTCAGCTTTCTGGGGAAGAACAACAAGAAAAATAGTGTTTCAACTGCTCAGAAAGCTGTGGTTGTATATGAGAGTGATATACCAGTGTTTTTCAGAGGAAACCAACGTGTATTTTGAAGATCATTAACGGAGTCTTGTGTAATGATCATTAGTAGGTTCCCAGTTCTGTGCCACAACAATTTGCTTGCTGAAGATAGTGTGAAAAACTTAGTTGCATGCTTTGAAATGTTATTTTGCTAGGTATGAGGTGTAACACTCAAGAGACGCCACACCTTACTTCTCTTCTGGAAAACAGTGAAAAAGGCTAGCCACCTACTTACATTGAATTTTGTTCAGATAAAGTGATTAATCATTTAATCCCAAATAATGCCAGCAGTAGTCTTAAAAATGACAGCTTATATTTCTGCATTGTGTCATAAACCTCTAAAGCAAGGACAGCTTTTAAGACTGGATGACCTAAATATTCTTTTTTAAATGTCCCCATTGAAATATGTAAACAATAATAATACAGAAGTAGATTCCTGTTTAGGATTGTCAGAGTCCTTACAAAACATTTATTACCTCTTGAATAATCAGAAAACAGATTGGTATTTGAAGTACATCTATCATCTACTGCACATCAACAATGAAAAGGGTGAGAAAACAGTTTTCGAAGGGCGAAGTAAGAACAACATAGTTTGGACGTTAGAGTTTTCCCACAGTAGCACTTCACGTGCACCTCATGAACATAATGAGCAGCGGGTGCTGTAAACTGTTCTTTTTTCATGGCAAGTATATTTGTATCCAGGGCAGCCAAATATATAATATATTTACAACTGAGTTCAGAAGACAGAAAAAAAAATTACAGAATTTTTGACAGACCAGGTTGATATGAAGAGTTTCCTTTCAGTCTTAATGAAATAAAAACTAGTAATAAATTTCCAGAGCTTGCTATTTCCACATTGGTTCCTCAAAGGCTGCTTTAAGATTTGCTTTGGATTTCCTGTGTTGGTGGGAAAGCTAAAGATCCATTTTATGAATACAGTAAACTAGCTAAGGAGACATAGTAGGCATGCATCTGTGTGCAGTACCTTTCTGCTTTAGCAAAACCTGTATTTCTCACAACCAAGGCAACTCCAGTTCCTTCTCAGAAAGCAACGGTTGTGAAAGAACTCTTTCCATTTTCAAAGAGGGTGTAATTTAAATGATCATTTCAAGGGAGGAAAGTGTGGAATGGAGTGACTTTGCATTTAATAAAGAACATATTCATTTCTCCTTCTCCAGTTGCTTTCAGTACTTACCATGGTTAATGTTAAGAGGGGATGGGAAGGAATAACCCCTTTCCTGCTGTGCGACCATCTTATCCATAATCCCCTCTGAAGGGATAACATACCTCATCTACCCTTAGGTTGCATGTGCCTGCAGGATTAGCTGTTAGAATGGAATGGAGTGGATTAAGTAACTGCTGTCCTCAATATCTCGCCCTTTGCACAACAGTGTGTGAAGCAATCCTGATAAATCAGAAGATCTGGTGGCCAGAGGACGGAGACACAATATCAAGGCAGGGATTGCCAAGTAAGCCAAACAACAATCTGTATTCAATCTATAACAAACATTGGAGGAAATGCACACAGAAATGTGAATTCAAATGGGGGCAGATCAAGGTCTACTATGGCAACCAGTTTGATCAGGTCAGAGCAAGGTCCATCTGTCACCAGCAACAGTGAGTAGCTTTGCCTAGGCAATAGCATACCAACAGGACAAGCATGTCATGATACTTGCCGGAATGTTACTGCAGACTTCAGCAGTTTGTGGCCCAGGGCGTTTTGAGCCCGTAGTGATGGTGTCTTCAAATACAATAGCTGTATTTCTCTTCACAGGAGAGAATTTCTCATGCAGGTATTTTGAACCCAAAATAATTTACACCTCCTGTGACAGAGTTGCACACCTTAACTACATATACATCCTTCTTTCAGTTTTGTGCTTTCCACCTGCTGCTTTCATTTGATTCCCTTTCTCGGATTAGATGAGACAGTGAGCAACTGTCTATTTGCTTGCTATATTCAGCATGTGATGTTGTAAGTCTCAATCATATCCTCCCATAGTGTGGTTTGTTTCAGCCAAAGGAATCCTGATCCATTTAATTGTTCCTCATATGAAAGCAATTATAATTTCAATTATCTTATTTTCACTTTGCTGTACAGTTGCCTGCTGTATCCTTCTGCAGATGAGAAGACTAGAACTAGACAAAATATACAAAAAATTAATGCCCCAGGGGTAAGAATGGGATGCTTTCTGCTTTATTCTATGAGCATTTTCTAATATTTTCTAACAATGTATTTGTTTTACTGGTCACCGGTTAGCCCTGAGCTGATATTTTCATAGACGTTTGTATTATAATTCTTTCTACTTGTTTCCATTGCCTATTCATTCCTGCTCTTTTATTCCCACATTTTAACCAGTATTTATCTGTTTGAAATCCTGCCCTGTCATTCATTCTGGAGTGGTAACAGCCAGGTCGGAGCTCTTCATTACGAATACACTTTTTAGGATACTTTTTAAACAGAATCACAGAATGGGTGAGCTTGGAAGGACAGAATTTCTTGCATTTTAATTTGTACCCATTGTCACTTGTCCAGTCACCGGGCTTAATCTTCTCTACTCGCTCGCATCAGGTATTGATACACATTGATAAGATTCACCCTGAGCTTCTCCAGGCTAATCAATCCCAGCTCTCTGAGTTTCTCTTCATATGGCAGTTTCTCCCCAGATGAATTACTTTTCACTTACATATGCTGAATTTTGCCTTGCCTTTTATTTCCCAGTGTCTCAATGCCCTAGTGAGGCCCCATCTGGAGTACTGCACCCAGTTCTGGGCTCCCCAGTTCAAGAAAGACGAGGAACTACTGGAGAGAGTCCAGCGGAGGGCTACAAGGATGGTGAAGGGACTGGAACATCTCTCCTACAAGGAGAGGCTGAGGGAGCTGGGCTTGTTTAGCCTGAAGAAGAGAAGGCTGAGAGAGGACCTAATATATACTTACAAATATCTGAAGGGTGGGTGTCAGGAGGATGGGGCCAAGCTCTTTTCAGTGGTGCCCAGTGACAGGACAAGGGGCAATGGGCACAAACTGAAGCAGAGGAAGTTCCGTCTG
>Ga0065711_1049759_pt1 | contig 11144 bp, 12 predicted proteins | sample Hoacrofraction12_FD_59098 | JGI IMG/M metagenome (GOLD analysis project Ga0065711, IMG submission 59098) | Hoatzin crop microbial communities from Cojedes, Venezuela - Epithelial fraction 12 v2 (version 2) | ecosystem: Host-associated > Birds > Digestive system > Esophagus > Crop | place... | reverse complement strand
GGGGGGGGGGGGGGGGGGGGGGGCTGCACCACCACTCCATCCCCCTTTTGGGAGGGATCCTCCAGAATCCAGTTACAGGTATTGGAGCCTTCACCCTGTAGCTGGGTGTGAGGTACAGGACTAAAGGTGTAAACGAAGTAAGTGGTAACCGTCCTCTCGCTTGCAGGGTAAGAGAGAGGCGTAAAGAAAGAGAATTTTTCAGAGGGGACGAGGGCATTAGCCCAAGTATATCCTTTTACCAGATAGTATACAGTTGGCATGTCTCTTGTCATGGTTCCTCCTCATTCGTGGTGCAGAAAGCCATCAGGAACGCACAGGGCATCCAGCACGGGCAGCCCCAGCCTCTCCTCGCAGAGCCCCCGCCACCGCCCGTACTCCTGTGCCTATAATTTGCACAGCGGGGCTGACTGCACCCACTGTCCAGCGCAGCCTTTGTGTGAGCTCACTGGGGAAGTGATGCTGTGGTACAGTACGAATCGCCAAGTATTCACTAATGGTGTGTTCTAGGAGGTCAGGCAGTTTTTAGGGGACGACAGCTGTGTTTGGTTAAATAGGTCAATACAAACAATGTGTGGTGCCGGTGGCTGGAGAGGGAGCCGGCCAGCACGCTGTGAGGGGCAGCAGCTCGGACCCAGCCGTCCCCGGGGTCTGTGCCCGGGCTGCGGCAGGGCTGGCTGCCCACGGCACCGCACGCTGACCGCCTGCCCCTCTGCTCTGCTTGCAGCCCCCCGGCTGCCCCGACTACGCCATGCTCTCCTTCATGGGCGGCTTCCACGGACGGACCCTGGGTAAGAGAGGCGATGCCACCAACACCCCTTTCCCCTTCCCCTCCCCACCACAGCGAGTTGGCAGCCCACGGTCGCTTCCCCAGACAGACAGAACCAGTGGGGAAGCTGTAGGTTTGCCGAAGGTTTGCCTGGGAAGCCTCACCAGTACTGAAACAGAAGATTTGAGTGACAGTGGGAATTAATTTTATAGTTTTTGAAAATTTATTTTCAGAAGGTCCCTTATTTGCATTCTGAATCCAAGGTTGCTTGTCTATACCAGTAAAAATCTTAACTCCTGGGGTGAAATCACCACAGTATACAAACGAGATGTCCCTCATTTTTACTGTTTTGGGTCAGCTCAGTCCCTGTTCTAAATGCGTAACCCCGGAGTGCTGTAGCTCTGAGCTTTGCAAGCAGTTGTCTTTGGAGAGGTGAAACCCACCTCGCCTGAGCAGCCTGTGCAAGTGGCAGAGGTGCTCCTGCTCTGCTGGAACAGCGCATGTGGAAACTGGTGCTTAAAAGCTAGAGCAATCCACTTCAGCTTGACTACATCCAATTACCCAGGATTTCAGAAAATAAAGTAAAAACACAGAGCAATTAAAAGAATTCTACAGTCCTGGTGTCAGGCAGTGTTGCGCCTCTTGCTAGCTGTTTTCCTGTATTGTTCCCAGACAGGTATTATTTTAATTTTTGCTTTTCTGGGTTTAGGTTGCTTAGCTACAACTCACTCTAAAGCAATTCACAAATTGGACATTCCATCGCTGGACTGGCCTATTGCTCCTTTTCCAAGGCTGAAGTACCCTCTGGAAGACTTTGTGAAAGAGAATCAACAGGAAGAAGCCCGCTGTTTAGAGGAGGTAAAAAATTCACTGGCAGCTTTCTGTTGGGTTTTTTCTGAAATAATGAATAGTGTTAGCAGGATTAGCAGGATTAGCTGCTTTCGCTAGAAGAATGTTTTCAGGGATTGGAACAGCATGTGATTAAAACAGCATTGACTGTTGTGGTTAAAACAGCATTGACTGTTGTGGTTAAAACAGCATTGACTGTTGCTGACGGTCAGGAGTTTGTCCGTGCCTTTCGGAAGAGCGGCCAGCTTGCTGTGAGTTGCAGGGGTCTGCATGAATCGTACCAAAGTGAAATCCCACACGCCGGAGAAGTTCGTTACATCACAGGGAACTCTGCCAGATCTTGGGAAGTGCGGTGGCCTAAGAGAGAGCACAGTGTGTGCACTCCTCTGCAGAGGGATCCTGTGGCAGTGCTGCAGGTTTTTCAGCTTTTCCCGGGTAGCCTTCTAGCCCAAAGCTCTGATGGGGCAGGGCTCTGCACCGACCCAACCCCGGCGGAGGGAAAGCAGGGCAGAGCCCAGAGGAGACAAACCGTCTCCGGGCACCAGAACCACGGGATTCCCTGTTGGGCTTCCTGGGATCCAGGACGTGTCACTTCTGCCAGGGCTCGCCATGGTGGGCAGCAAGGTGCAGTGTGTCCCGGGGCCGGAGCCAGAGCGGTCGCGGTCTGGAGCATCGCAGTGGGTGCAGAGGGGCTGCAGGGTGCTGCAGGGAGCACGGCTGCGCTCGGGACGGCCGGCAGAGCTCGGCCGAAGGGACGGCTCGTGCGGACCTGCCTGACTTCAGAGAACATGGAAAGCGTGGCAAACCGCTTCCCTGCCTGTGTGCTACAGTAGCTTGGGGGGGTGGAATTGTGAGGCAAGAAATCAATCCACAGACTTGAAGCCGTTATTTTAAAAAACAAAATAAGAAGCCGAACGCTTTCTTTGAAAGTCTGCGAATTGGCTTACTGGCATGGGTTGGAAGCCATCGCTTTGTACAGCCCACAGAGGTTGTGGGCCCTGAGAGCTGTAAGCGGTATTTCAAGTACAAGTGACACTTCTAATTGCAGCAGCTAGCACTGCAACGTTAATTAAAACTTCTCTGCAAGCCCCTTATCAGCAACAGGATCTCCGCACTATTTCATCTGATCAATTTTAAACTATCTGAAGTGGGTGGCTAGACAAAGCAAATTTACCAGATTACCTTCTTTAATACATCATCCGAGCTTCGTTTTCTGATACAAATTCTGTTTTCTTCTCTCTTGCTTAGCTGGACTGACAGCAATGGTGTAGCAGGCTGCAGTGGCTTCCACCATGCTGCCAGCTGAAATTTGCCAGAGCTTGCACACCATTGCAGATAAATGTGCAGCTAGTTACAGTGTGGTGAGGATATGGTGTAAACTGAAGTGTTATTGAGGAACAAGAGGGCAGTGTGAAAAGCTGGAGGAACTAATTGTTAATGCCTTGTGCTTCCTGACACCTTTATAGCCAGGAACGTCTATGAAAAGTTGAAGTTCTGTTGCTGAGATTAAATCTTTCTGGGAGGAAATGTGTGTATGTCCTGAAAGGAAAATGTGCCATGCATGTTTGATTCACAGGTGGAAGACCTGATTGTAAAGTACAGGAAAAAGAAGAAGATTGTGGCTGGCATCATTATAGAACCAATACAGTCAGAGGGTGGGGACAACCACGCTTCGGATGACTTCTTCAGAAAGCTACGAGATATTGCCAGAAAGGTAATCGCGTATTTCACTGTTCGCCCAGCAGTCTCCAGAGGGTCTCCAGAGGCCTCCTCCCACCCCAGGCGCTCGGAGAGCTTCACAGGCCTCCTTGGTAGCAGCTGGGGTGGGTGTGTACAGGTACTCGGGAACAAGCAACCCCTTGTCCGCACAGGATTTTCTCTTCTGTGCACACCCAGTGGTTTCCTTAGTCCAACACATTTTCTTCTAATGTCTCAGTGAGAGAGAAATTACCCTGATTCATTACCTACGAATTTCACAGTAGCATTCTTTAAATGATAATGCCCAGCTGTTGAGGGGGTTCGAACAATTTCAGAAGGGGCAAGTTTGGAAAATGGTAGTTTTTTGTTGACGTACTTGGTTTTAATTGCAAAAAAAAAGCCGAAACACAACTTAAGTCCAACCGTAAGTGCTGATGTTCCAGTAAAACTATGAAGAGGACAGATGTCTTGGTACCTGGAATGTGAAGTTACCCGTTTGGAAGTAATGACCCTCAGTGAGACCTACTCCGTGCTTTTTTCACCCTCAGAACATTTGTGTGCTTACAGAGAAGAGCACAGGTGACATTTGGAAAATTCTGTTCTGCCGTGAGAAGCAGCAGCTTTTCCCATCGTTAACAGCTGCTCCTGCATGGGTGATAAGAGTAAATAAGGTGAAACGAAGAGGTTTGCCTTGTCTGAAATGAGATGCTGCCAGAAGTACTTACCAATTGCTTTTAATTACACTATCCTGATACAGCTTGATCTCCCTGTCCCAAAGTTTCAACAAAACAGTCCTTTGCATACAAAACCCACACTGCCAGCTAAAACGCACAATTTTCAGCACACTCCTCCATGTACTTGGTTTGTGATTTTAGGTGGCAAATATGTTTCTAGTACCCTTCTGAAAAACCAGCTGAATTTTTAATGGTGGTATCTGGTGCACAGTGAGTGGCATTGCGGGGCGGGGGGTGTTGTGTGCAGCTGGCGTGTGTCTGTCTGTTCACGAACGGAGGCATTTTTGGTTTGGAAACGCGGGCTCGCATTCCCTGCTCTTTTCCACTGTCTCGCAGCACGGCTGTGCGTTCTTGGTGGACGAGGTGCAGACGGGAGGGGGCTGCACGGGCAAATTCTGGGCACATGAACACTGGGGCCTGGATGACCCGGCTGACGTGGTGACCTTCAGTAAGAAGATGATGACAGGAGGATTTTTCCACAAAGAGGAGTTACGGCCAAATGCTGTAAGATTTTTCAATGAAAGGTGAACTCTGTGCTCGTTGGTGGCCCGTTTGTGAGTAGCTGTCGTGCCCACACGACAGAGAAGCTCTCCACCAGCCACGCAGGCTCAGCTAGACGGAGCTGCTATTTCAGAGAGCCGCCCTTTGCGCTTACAACACAAAGTTGTTGTCACTGCCTCGCTTTTATTGCAGTCGCTGTCAGTCACAGAGGTCATCAGGGAGGTGGGAGGGAGTGGAGCGCTGGGCCCGGGCTAACGAACTAACCTCCAGGACAAACTCCAGCTGACACCCTCTTCCGTAGGGCGACCTGATGTCCTCAGAGCTCGTGTGTCAGCGTTCCCGATTCTGTCAGCAAGATTTCTTCTTCGCATTAATGACAGATGCAGTAAACAAGAAAAAAAAAGGGGGGGGAACATAAAACTTGAATGTAAAACCCGTGTAGATGATGCTGATGGTTCTGTGTCATCTGTAGCCATGTTTCAATGAGCTGTCCGAGCAGCAAGACAGGCTGCACTAAATTTGTAGCAGGAAGTAGTTGCTCCGTGATTCTGCTCAGTGGGGCAGCTGTATTCTGCTCTTACAACCAAAAACAGGGGGGTTGGTGAGATTAGTGTGTGCTTTTTCATACTCCAGATGTTTGCATTACCAGTTTGGTAGCTCGCTTTTCTTTATTCTAGTAATTTGCCTGTTAATGTGTTCCACAACTCTCTCCACCTTTTCCCAAGCCCTACCGGATTTTTAATACCTGGCTGGGAGATCCATCCAAGAACCTTATGCTTGCTGAAGTCATTAAGGTTATTAAAAGAGAAGACCTTCTAAACAATGCAACCCACGCCGGGAAAGCGCTGCTGACTGGGCTGCTGGATTTACAGGTAAACATCTGGAGGGACTGGAGACCAGAAGGAGAAATTTGCTGATCAGGTGGGGTCTGACCTAACCCAGTCTAAATGCTTGGACTGAGGAACTCCAGCTGGGAACCAGACCATAGTCAGAACTTGCTGGTTTAGGTACTGCAGGGCAAGCCTGAATAACTGTGTCCTGTTTTGACCTGAAGTAAACTTCCTGATGTAAGAATGCTGGTTCTGTACAGCTTAATCCAAAATCAGGGCTGACTCCCAGGATACCTGAAGGTACCAACTGCAGCCAGTTACCATGTTTTGCTGGCAGTCTCTGTTACCACAAGCAGCTAGCCTTTCCTTGTCCCAAAAGTTCTTTTTAGGGGAAGGTACCTTTGTATTTTGTTACAGTTCTGCTGGGCTGTTGAAACAAGAAGATTGTAGCTTTCCCGCCCTTGGCTAAGGCAAACCCGTTCGCAGCTTCAGCTGTGGAGCCCCACATCGGGCGGAAAGTCGGGCAGGCATTTAAGGGTGCTTGCCTCTCAGGAGGTGCTTTGTGCACCCGTGGTGTGGGGTAAGCCCAACCAAGTCTCTGCTCTCTCCAAAACTGCAAAGCACAGCAGGCAGGAGAACACAAAAAAATACAATCTTGGGACTTTGGAGGGCCAGAATACAACTAGTCCTGTCCAAAAGAGGCTACTCTTACAAAAGATGAGGATGTAACTGGCAGCAGGTGAAGCAGATTATACTAGCCAGCGCCTCATGCAGCGTAAGAAGGAGCTGGTTTCCAGCCCCCTTCCAGTCAGGTTATGCTCGGGTTTTCCTCGAGTGCATTTTAGGTGTAAGGTGCTGTACACGCGTGGGATTTCGCTTGGCCCGGCTCAGGGGTGCGGAACACTTCTCACCTCCTGCTGCCGCATTCACCCGCTCTGTGAGGAGAGCGCCTGCCCACGCTGGGCTGTGCAGCCCACAGCTGTGGAGCCCGCTGCCACAGGGTGAACGGGACGCGGGGCCTGGGCTGGGCTGGGCTCCAGCGGGGCGAGGAGGGGGCTGCAGGGTCTCCGTGTGGCAGGGTGCTCCCCGCCGCTGCAGCAGCCGCCATGCCGCTTCCTCACCTCTCCGCGCAGGCTCGCTACCCCCACCTCATCAGCAGAGCGAGGGGGAGAGGAACGTTCTGTTCGTTCGACACTCCGAATGATGCAACTAGGAACAAGCTGATCACCATAGCCAGAAACAAAGGTAAGCGTGTTGCGCGCGTGGCTTAGCTTCATGTGACAAACGGTAGCATGTGTAATGCTTTAGATTCTCCTTTTTTCCTGTCGGAGGGCAGAAGTGAGGTTATGAACAGAGCTGTATTTAGACTTTTCTGGAAATGCTTGTATTTTCAGAGACGTCGGAGCAGTCTGTTGCATGGTGTGCACGTTTACCTTTCTCTGTAGGTCTGACCTTACTGGAAGAGATCTCTGTAGGGCATGAGGTTGTGTGACATCACTTTCATGTTCCTCTGCCGCGACCTCAGGTGCACCTAGGCAGGGCTCACCTCTAGAACCAGATCAGGAAAATGAGAAGAAAGTCAATGCAGCTGTCACCCGGGCAAGCACAGGGAGAAAAACTATGAATTTCATGGCATACCTAACAATGGAATATGACGAGTTGCCTAAAAGGGGCGCAGGTCTGCAGCTGCGTCTGTCCCTCCTTGCCTGCAGAGCCCTTGCCCAGCAGCAGACAGGCGCAGGCGTCAGGAGGGGCACCGCGCGCTCTGTTGAACTTCACTGCGCGGGGGCCCTGGATGTGCTGCTGTCAGCTTCTGCTGTCACCCGTCTCTCTGCAAAGAAGCGGGCGTGAGGCATCTAAGCTATTGTGAAACCAACAGCTTAGAGTGCAGAAGAGACTGGTGGGTTTTGTTCTTGTGAACTAAGCCAGCAGGGAGATAAGGCAAGTGGTCTGCCTCACGGTAAACCAAGGCTGTGCTTAGAGGCAAGGCAAGCACCGCTCAATCCTACGGGTTTTCGTTGCCCACAGACACTTCAGAGAATTCACTGGTTTGGGGGTAAAAAACATACCATGCATTTAAAGTACTGCAGGAAGACGTTTGCCAGCACTGAGGTATTTTAACTTGTTGTAATAAAAACTGCAGTCATTTAAAAACAAAATTGCAAAGAAACCTAGCGTGCCATGTTCTGGCATCAAGGTAGTCAACCTGCAGAGTGCTACAGCTCTGCCGTCCCGATCTCTGATGGACCGCTGATGCTGGGACTGGTCCCGACATTCCAGGTGTTCCACAGAGCAGCTGCAGGCTCCTGCTGTCCTTCCCAGCTGCTGTGAAGCGTGAGGGCCTGTGCTGTACCGTCGTGCAGTCAGCAGCCATCTGGGGAGTGTCCGCTGGCCCCCCCAGTGAGGGGTGCCTCTTCGGGGAGCCGCGCTTTCTGTTTGGCAAAGATGGGGTGACTGGAGGGCCTGTTCTGCTCTTGGTGTAGGTGTTGTGCTGGGAGGCTGCGGCGACAGATCGATCCGCTTCCGTCCAACACTGATCTTCAAGGATCATCACGCGCACCTCTTCCTGAACATTTTCAGTGACATCTTGGCAAACTTCAAGTAAAAAGCAGTTCCCTCGCACTGAACAGCCGATTATGAAATTAGTTTGCATTAATTCATGTCTCCTCTACTTACGAGATAAGTGTAAAGTCATAAACTAAGGTTTGTGTTCTGTCCGTACCCTTGCGGCCCGAGGCAAGCTGCTCCACGTGAGCCCTGGCAGAGCATTGGTGCTGTGGCTGGCCCCCGCTGCGCGCTCACAGGAGCTGTGGCCCTCCGTCCGCTGGCTCAGGCCATACATCCAGAGTCCTCTCCACACTCCCGGCCCCTTGACCGTCCGCCCATGGGCCGGCACAGTCCCCTGTCCCAGGTAATCACGGCAGACTCACTCTGGCGCCCAGAGGCAGCAGCACGCGCAGCGTGATGCCGGCAGTGCCGAAGGTGCGGGTCTCTTAATGCAGCTGGAAGAAAAGCGGTGTTGCGGGGAGAGCTCTGCTTTCCACCCCTGCCAGCGACGGTGTTTGGCAGAGGGACCTCTGGCCGCGTGCCCCTGCCAGCAGCCCCGTCTCGGCCGCGCGTGCAGGGCTGCAGCCCCGACCGAAGTACTTGTACTTTTTTCCTCGCCCCGGGTTTTAAAGCTTTTGACTTCTCTTACAGTCAGACTGCGCAGAGGAAACCATACCCTGAAGTACGCAATTTGACAAAGCTTAGACCACCCCGTGAAGCACGGGATTGCCACCTCTGTCAGCAATCTAGAATGATTTATTTTACCCTTTGCCCGTGACACACAATAGCCATTGATTTATCTATTACAAGTTCTGCACGAATACCTGAGGTATTTTGTACAACCGCAGCAGAATTGCTTGACCGTAGCCATTACCTGAGAGCAGAGCCACGGCAGCGAAGGCCCAGCCCTAGTCGTACATTCGTAACGCAGAGTAAGTCCGTTGTTCTCATAGCTCATTCTAAGCCACCAGTACTTCAGGAAGAGATCTGCTGGAAGGCCACAGGATTGACAAGTGCCAGCAGTTGATTGTTTCTCCTCAGAGAACGGTTCTGGATGTCTCTGTGCTAGGTCCGCTGTGCCAGTCGCTGGAGGCTGACCTGAACTAGGCCTGGTGCTTTTTTGTCATTTTCTTGGCTAGCAGGCATCTGGATTTCGCTTGCTAGGTTTAACTTTACGTTGTGCACCGAAAAACAGGGACCATGGTAGACTTCACAGTTGCCCCGTTAGGATCTGACCACAGTTTTTAAGTACATAATGAGACAGAGCAGTTAAGAGATTTACCCATTTAATACAGCTACCAAGCTGCGACAGGTTTCTTACCCGCTCTCAGAAGCATTAATCACAGTTTTCCCATTGTTTTTTGAGTGCTGGTGTTGGGAAACTCGCGTACGCTCACTCCTGCTAGCTTAAAAACACCGGGACTGCTGTAAGCCTCTCAGCAGGGACCAGAATTCTGGCAGCAGCTGGTCAGAACCCCAGTGGGTGTTTGAGCAGAGGCTGCAGAAATCTGGGGGACGGGCTGGTGAACGGGCGCTGGGCCGAGCCGCGCTGTGCTGGCAGGCAGCAGGAGGGCAAAGCGAGGGCTGCCTCTGACCGACGGCCTGGGGGAGTGACTGTTCCACAGATCGGGGCAGCAGTTCTGTAACCGTCACGAGCGAGTTGTGAACTCTTGCAGAAGCAAAGGTCCGGTCATCTGAAGTCTTACCGCATCGTCACTTTTGTTATGAATACTCCAGGTGTTTTTATAATTTTTACTGACACTCAGTAACTGTATAATTGTGTACAACATGTTGATGAAATCATGTTAGAGAATACGTAGGAAGCACTGCAGCCGAGGCGTGTAATGTTAATATTGTTTACAGCATACTGTGGACAGTGCCAAATAAATGTTTAAACAAATCCGTACCTACACTTCATAGTGTAACCAGTAACTGTACACAGATCCATAAAAAATGACATCTCATGTGGAATTGGTATTCTTAAATAAAATATTTATAATTCTACTTCTCTGGGGGGGTTATTTTACACCTAGTACATGCCTACACTGAATCCCTGGTGCGTATTAAAGACATTGCTACGAGGCGACGCCTGCCGAAACCACACTGTGTGCGCAGCCCCATACTGTGCCGCCGTCGTGTTTACGCCAAGGAATGTTTTGCCATACCACACAGCACCAGGCAAAATTTAAAATAATGGAGCCCCCATTAGGAAAAGTTCAGCAGAGTAAACAGCAGACGGGCACTCAAGGGGCAGTTTTCCTTACCTGCATCTGCCGCTCCACCAAGAGACAGAGGTTTCACTGCGTGCGAGGAGGCAGCAGGGAAACGATCGCTCCCGGTGCCTCCCCCGGCGAGAGTCAGGCCCTTTGCTGTCGTTTCACACGAACTAACAGCAAGGTGGACGGAGTTAGCTCGCTTCCGACAGCTCGGAACACGTCTGACATCTTCCCAGCCATCAGGTCCGATTCCCTCCCGCGTTCAAACCCTGCTCCTCGTTCCTGCGTTTGGCAGAGGAGGACTCGCGCCAACGCCGCAGAAGGAGCGCTGTCCTTCAGGGAGGTCAGCGACCCAGCAGGCTCAGCGGAGCGCAGCAGACGTGCCCTTCAGTGCAGCACGGCTTCTGGGTGCCCCCTTACCTTTTTTCCTTCCGTCTTAGGGGAGCCCGCGCTGGGGGATTGGGGAGGGTGTTTGGCAGCCGCGCTTGTGATGCTAAAACAGGCCCACATCAGTAAACGTGTCAGGGGACACGGACGACTGGTTTCCCAGGCTACGCGGTGATCTATACAGAAGACTGCTTAATTCACAAGGTCTAAGATACTTTTGGTAACTTTTACTGAAGTTTCTGCAACTCGAGTGTTCCCGCGTGGATTAACTGGCATACAACACAAACACACGCGGAGGCAAAGACGGACAAGTCCTTCCGTGATCTCTGATGGCCGCTGGGGTCCGAGCCGAGCACAGGCTGGCAGGCTGGCCCTGCAGCTCGGCACCAGTCAGGGACGGTCTTCCCTTACCCCGACAGCCAAGTGGTTTCCCCGGGAGGCTCCTGAAACGCTGTCCCAGTCTCCACGGCCCCCGTGCAGCAGCGCAGTCGGTCCCGCGACACGCGCCCCTGTCCCGCGCTGTTCCCACTCGCAGGCGGGCTGCGGGGCGGGCGGGACGGCGGGGTCAGAGCCCGCGGCTCGGCCGCCCGCGCCCGTTCAGACCCGGCGCGGCTGG
>Ga0065711_1049741_pt1 | contig 11144 bp, 9 predicted proteins | sample Hoacrofraction12_FD_59098 | JGI IMG/M metagenome (GOLD analysis project Ga0065711, IMG submission 59098) | Hoatzin crop microbial communities from Cojedes, Venezuela - Epithelial fraction 12 v2 (version 2) | ecosystem: Host-associated > Birds > Digestive system > Esophagus > Crop | place... | reverse complement strand
TTTAATCACCCAGGCAGAATAACATGTGGCTGCGCATGGACGCGAGTTTCCCCTGGCTCTCATCTGTCTGACATGTGGACCCGGAACAGGGGGCAGATGGCAGCATGGGTTTTGGTGTCAGCTGGGAGTTTCAGGCTCCCACTTCCTAGTCCACACTAGATTGTTTGTCTTTGCTCTTGTTGTTACCAGTGACTGCTAAATAAGAGTTCTTTACTGAAATGCTAACTTAGCTTTTCTATGTAAACACCCTATTCGTATCCATATCTCACTCCCACCTTTGTAAAGTAAAACGATAATATTCCCTTGCCTCCTATGATGTAATGAAGTTTAATATATTAAAGATAGTGAGGCACTAGTTGCTATAGTAATGTACTATTTAAATAACTAAGGAAAAGAAAAAAACAGACAAGTGTTTCAACAGTTTATTGAGGGCTGCTTGTTCTGCATGAAGCATCTTTGGGATGGTGAACACACCACGTGGAAAGTCTCCAAGAAGCTATTGAGGGAAGGAGCCCACTAAGGGCAATGAGATGCTTGGCGGCAGCAAACACCAAACACTGAGCATGGTGAAGGCTTTCACATCCTGCCCACATCCAGGTTTAGCTGTCTGCTGGAGAGATGACAGCCATGGCGAGTGAATTGTCCATCTGATGCCTGCAGCCTGGGAAAGATACCTCTGACTATCCCTTCCCAGGCCGACTGAGGTTCCTGGTTTGTTTTAGGAAGTGCCAGCAGTCAAGTCCAGTGCCTGTGAAACAGCCAACTGGTTTGATCATTTGTACAGACACAGAAGCCTGGAGTGCAGCTCGCTTCCCGGTCGGAAGCAATTAAACTCTCTGCTGCTAGATTAAACTGTCTTTGGAAAAAAACCTCTGGTCCTGAGATCAGAAACTCATGAGTAGTTTGTAGTGTAATGGTTAAGGAACCTCACTGTGGGGCTGGAAATGTGGACTTGAACTTTCCCTGGCAGAAGGTGAAATTAAATATATATTCTCCATTTCTCAGGCAAACACTGGAAGAAATAGCTAGCGTATATAACATGTAAGCACTACTACCAATCATGCTCTCGAGGGCCAAGTTTTAAAAATAAAGTGACTTCATCTGTATTCTTCACATGTTTGTTGGCTGTGATCTGTGAACAGCTATTAGATCAAATTCCTCAAGAGATTCAGGGAAAAGAAGATGGATTTCGGAGTCCTGAGCAGCCTGACGGGTGAAGCGGGTGCTGCCCTGCCGAGAGGGGAGAGGCTGTGGGCAGCAAACGGGGCCAAACCCTACATGCCCAGGGAGGTACCTAGCAGCCAGGAGGACATTTGGAACAAAACTTTTCATTTAGACTCTTCAATTTCACCTAAGTCACGCTTTAGGCACCTGCCTCATTTTTAGATCTTGCCCGCAGTGGCACTGAATAATTTCCTAAATCAGGCCGTAAGTGGAAGAAGAAAATTAGAAGATGCTTCTCAGTTATGAAGGGAAGGATAATTATTTTCATTCTATTTCTGATCATGATACAGAAAAGATTAATATGACAAAGAAAATAATGGGTCTTTATGAACATTTTAAAAGTTGTGTATTTTCTAATTTGGCTTTCAAAGAAAATTTTTTTTTTATAATTAGGTGCTCTATTTCTTTGTAAAATTTTGTTTGGATAATAGTGCATGGATAGACATGGAGAAAATGGGTAAAAATGAATCCTGATAATAGGTCAAATGTAAAATGTATAGCTTACAAACCGAACCTTAAAGCAAGTGAATCTCTGTTGAAATCAATAGAAGGGAAGATGGCTGATGAGCAGAAGGTGGCAAAAATAGTAGTTTGTTCCTTCTCAGCAGTGAAGATAAGTCAAGTCAGTCCACCATGACCTTAGTATATAGCAGACTTTATACTTACATAGCTTATTTTACATGTGGGCAGTGGTCTTCTAATGTTGACATCAGCACGCACCAAATTCCACTAACAACATTACTGATGGAAGGAAAAAATTACGGTGTAGTCAGACAGGATTTTTTTGTTTTAATTATTTTTTTTTAAGCAGAGTATTTTAATTGGGAAACTCAAGACTCACTGTAGTAAAGTGTTTAATGGGAAAGCACCAGTTTTGAGAAAACTTTTGTCTCAAATGTTTTACAAATTGAGGGTAAAAATTTTCATTCTAGTAATACAGAGAGAAACCTACCTCTAGAAATAAGTGTCCATTTTCACTTGATACAAACTAGAGACTTGAAGCCGACCTTCCGCAAATATCATGTGAACATGTATCCCCATTGGAGTATAGTCTCATTCTTTTTTCCTATTCCATATAGCATTTATACAAAGAGGAACCACTGTGATAAAGACCTCCTGAACAATTTGTTATGGTCCCCACCTGGGAACAGGATCAAGTCATTGTTTTGAGTCAAGTAGTTAGTCAGCCTCCTTTCCTCACCCTTACACCTCTACTTGTTCAAAATATATATATATATCTGTGAAAAGTAGACTCAGCCAGGAGGAGGACAGCACAGGAATATGTAATAGGCTGGCAGGCACCAGTCTCCAGGAGGAACCCCAGACTGAAGTCCCTGAACCAGACAGGGAGAGAGTTGAACTTGGCTCGGGCCCACCTGAGGCGAATGCCTCCAACACTGAGTTTCTACAATTTTGTTCTCTGGTGAAAACTTTTGAAACCTCTTGGTTATACCTCACTTCAGAATAGGACTTTTGCCATCTGAGAATATTTTATGGGATGAGGAAATTTCTTCCTCTCTTGGGCTGCTTTTCAAGTTGGACCCAAAGTCCCATTATTGCATAGTTTTTAGGTCATCCTGGCTGGTAACTGCATTGACTCCATTGTGATGAAGCTTTTATACCTTTTTTAAAAAAATTTTTTGGTAGAAATTGCCTGAATAAACTGAAGGGAATTTCAGGCCTTGAATACTCCTATATTCAGTGAATTGTAGGATTTTTCTTCTTTTTAGCGTTCTGTAGCTATTAATTAGTTAGGAAAGAGCATTAACACTTTACTCACATTCTCTAATATCTGCTCATGTAAATCAATATCTGCTCACACAAGTCATCATATTGATCTCCTTTTAGCATTTTAAATAAGCAGTTAACAAATCAGCTTTAATTGTTTCATGGTCCTTCAAGTCAAGCAAATGTTCTGTCTGTTTTAGAGGAAAGTGTTTGAAACATCATGGGGTAAAATGAAGTTATTTGACCGAGACCTCAGAAAGGCACTTTCAAAGCTGAAATCATAAAGCAGTAGACCTTACTTAAATCACCTCCAGAGAGGTTTAAGCTAAAGTGTTATGCTTGTCATTGTAAAAAAAAGCCCAAACTATGTACAAAGTCAGCCGCAGTCATTCAGCTAATAAGTGTAATCTGTTAAACCGCTATAACTCAGACATGTTTGATTATGTGCACAGCGGCAGTGGCTCTAATGCTTTTTAGCTGGTGGGGTTCTCAGCAAAAAACTTGCAGTGGACGTGTGTATGTGTGTGCGCGCATGTGGCAGAGATTTGGGAGAACAGCATTGTACAAAAGAAAACCACTGTAAATGATTAACTTTGAAGATAATTTGAGCAAGACAATAATAGCTATATTTGGGAAAACAGAAGGAGACATTTCTTTGTAAATGTCCCTGCAATCTCCTTCTCTGCAGCACTTTTTGTGGGTAGCCGGAGTTGCCGCATGCCCGCCTCTGCAAGATTGAGGCAGCCCATGAAATCCACCCTGAGGGCTGGTGCTCGGTGCAAGCAGGCACCAGAATCCACTAATGCATTCACTGAACTTGTTTTCCAACACAAAACTTCATCATAAAAAAGAGAATTCAAGAGCACAGTTAGTTTGTACAACTGACCGCACAAAAGAAAGCAGAATATGGAGGAGAGGACCCTGCTCTCTCCCAGGTAAGAGCTCGGGCTGGTGCACAGCACCTGAGTTCAGCGCCCAGCTCTCTAACTCACGCTCACAGAAATCCCATCAAGCTGTTTTTTTTCATGAAGCAAAGAAGACAGCGGGAGACAGGGGACTGCTCATGTCAATTACAATTAGTGACTTTGAGCTATGGCAATCACTATACATAGAAGGAGACAGAAACATTTTTTAAATTGAAATTGTAATTAACCTTTCTAGGATCCATATGTCAAAGGCAAGAAATTGCAACAACTAGTTCATGGACTTGGTGGATAGCTATGTGAATCAGAGTCTGTCTGGCCAGAAACTGAGAAAAATCCCAAGGACCTTCAGGATTTAATGATATGTAATGATTGTTCAAAATACCTGAGAATGTATGAAATACGTTATTTTGGGTAATGCACCTCTGCTTTCTAATGGTGCTTGGGAAGATGTGGAAAGTATGTATCTACTGTCATCCCTCATGCCTCCCACCTGCAAGGAGAGGAAGATAAGAGCTGGCACGATAACATGGAAGGACTAGTCTGGGTACTTTTATGACCAAAATGCAATCTTATTCCTTCTGGAATGTTGTGGCTCAATTTTATGCTGAATTTAAAATCTGCAGAATCATAGGTTTAATATAGATAATGTATTTTGTAAATTTTTCTGATTTGTTTTCCTGGCACTCTTTCTCTGTTATAAACTGTAGACTTTGTTATATAACAGGATCTAGATGGTAGATAAAGGTAATATTATAATGAAATATGAATTAGCACTAATTCAGTTTTGTGGGTTTTGGAGATGATGACTATCGATATATGGATTTTCTTGTTCCAAAGGAATATACAGTCAATAGGACTAAAATTGAGATTGATCAAATTGTCTTATTCATGTATGTAACTGCTTTCACAACTCATAATTTTCCCAAAGATTCATAAATTTTAAGGATAATAGGTCTCATAATAACTTAGCGTCAGTCTAGATCATTGTGGCTGTAGTTAGAGTCAGCAGTTTAGCTCAGACCTGACCATGGTTTCCAGTGAGCACCAGAAGTCATCTGAGGAAGGGCAGGAACACACAGATGGGGATGGAGAAGAGCATGAAACCCCGTGAATTCAGGGAGCAACAAGCACTTACTCCTGGGCGCTGTGGCTGCCCACTGCCAGCCACTGAGCTGACCAGCTCAGCCCGGCGTCACACTGATTGGAACTTTGTCAGTCTGTGAGATCTGACTTCCTCAGTAATGCAGACCAAAGATCAAACACATGTCATAACATGAATCTAGCTGTTTTGTTGAATTACTTTGATTACTTTAATTTCTCTTTTTTCACCAGAAATGGTAGCCAAGCTCATGGAAAAAACCTCCAAAACCCAAAAAAACCCACCAACTTTTGGTGCCTGATTTTGTGAACAGCTTTATCGGTTTTGGTATCACTGGCACTGTAAAGTAAAAGTAATTCTCAGGTTAGTGTGCATATGAAAGGAAAAATTCCAAAAGAAAGAAAAGAAATCAGGTCTAATTAACCAGTTGTCAAAACATATTGTATGGTACATTTATACTTAAAAAATGTTCAAAGCCATTTCAAGAATACATTTGTCTATGAAGAAAATACATAGTTAAATCGAACAGTATCAGCTGCAACAGTAGATTATGAATAAAAGATCATATATGCTGTTTATGATATCTGTGAGCAGGGAGTGCCAAAATGTGCTTCTAAGATGGCAGAACGATGTATTTCAAATTCAGGATCCTTTCCAAGGTCCTCTAAAGTCAGATTTAAAATAATCCCTCTAGAATCTGTCTCTTCCTCGAGTCACTGTGCTAATGAGCAATAAAAAAAGAAAAATTTATTAGCACTTAATGGTCCAGTTAAGAACAACAACAAGACAAGCATGTGATGATCAAGGGAACTGAAACATTTCCATTAAGAAGACTATGCCTCCATCATCTTCTGGGATTGAGAGTGGAGGAGGCCAAAGAAGAGACAACTCCACCTGGTTTACTCGATTTTTTTTCAAAGGAACCCAAATAAGTTTTACAGCACAGTATCGCAACAAATAAGCTTTATTTTCTCAGAGCTCCAGACAGTGAGAAAGCCCGGAAAAGGCAAAGCTTTCCACCCCCACCAGTAGGCTGTGTGCGCCGTGTTATTTACATGAACCTTTGTCTCCAGGTAACTTTGACAATTACCTAGGAGTCATTAAAAATGTAAGCAAACTCCAGATTTATGGAATGATGACATTAAAGGCCTCTGTGAAATGACAAATCTGGTCCAATGGCTGCACCATATTGCATTGTGCTCCCGAGGATCAGTGATGTAGCGCTGTAGCTGTCAGTAGCGCTGCTGGCCTCGGTCAGGGCTCTCAGGCTGGGCCTCCCTTTCGGCTTGCCCTTTTTGACTGAGGGCAGTCAGGGAATGGCTACTGGGAAAAGGATGGCTGGTGAGCTGAACTCTGCTCCCCGTGCCTGCTAAGACTCCTCGCTCAGCGGTGAGCTGCAGATGTTGCAACATCTGGCTTGGGAGCAGGGGCATGCAGCAGCACAGCCACAGCAGTACAGCACAGGAACTGCTGGCTCTGGGCAGAAATTCTATGCAAGTGATATTCTCCATATAGCCCTATTTCTTCCATTTTCCCAGTGGAAGGGGCCAGACAGCTCCTCCCCTCCAGTCTGGCTAACTGGCTTCTGAAAATGAGGCAGTTCTGCTGTGGATTTACCAGCGTAAGATTGGAAAAGAGGAGGAACATGGGGTTTACGTACACTTTTTATCTTTAAACATACACTTTTTCATGTGTCTCCCCATCCAAATAATTTTCCATTTTTGGATGATTTCCCAAAGTTGTCACAACAGGGGAAAAGAGGCAGGCTTGAAGGAGATTTAAATGAGGAGAGTTTTTTTGCCGGATCAATACAGGGTTGTCACTCAGTATGTAAGGGGAACAGTGCAAGTCTGAGGCACTTGTGAGGGAATTGGGCAGGCAGTTAATAGCTGAGGGGATAGGTAACAGGATAAGAAGTATTTAATCTTGTAACAGATGTCCCCATCTTTTTATTTACAATGGGCTATATCCTAGAATGTTAGAAATCTGCCAAATCTGTAGCTAAGAGAAAAGCTTTAGGTAATTTCAACTTGAATGCCTTACAAGAAGAAAGGCAAAACTCTGGTTACTGCAACACTTGTCTTTTTTTTTTCTTTTTTCTTTCCTTAATGTAAATTAATGGCAACCCAGAATGGGTACCCATGTTCAATTCTATATAGGTACAATTCCCTTGAGGTCTTGTTGAAATCTGGTCACCTCTGTTGCTGAGAGGAGACTGTTATTACTGCATCTCAGTTGATCTGCCACGCTCTCCGCTGATGTTCACACCCGGTGTTATGATGGAGAGGTGTTTACACTGAATAATCACTGGTGGCCAGCGTTGCAGAAAGGGAAAAGGCAAGAATTTCATATCTAAAATTACTTTCTCTCTCTTTGAGATGGATCCTATCAAATCAATGTTGTGAGAGGCAAAAGAGTTTGGGTGGCCTTTCGGTGTCACTGAACAAATAGTTGATATTCTTTGTGGTAAAATGACAATGCCATTTCCAGAGCTCTCAGTCAAGGCAGCGTCGTTCCCAGACACTGAATCCTAATTGTTATATTTCTTTATTTTATTTTGAGGTAAACCAGTAACTGTGAAAAGAGACCAAATATGGTCATTTGGTTAGTAAAAAATGTATGTTGAAACTGTAACTTTTCCACAAGTGGGGAAAAAAATGTATCAGACATTTGTCAGATTAGCATGATCTCGTATGATCTAGCGATAGGAAAAGAGCATCTAGAGGGTCTGACTCTCTCCAAACAGAAAGGAACAGGTTACATACCTGGTGCTGGGCACAGAACCCCAACTGTAAGTGCAACCCCCCAAGATTTATGCATGCACTTGGTGGCTGTACCTTCACTAGGCTGCAGTGATGACCAGGAACAGATCTCCATAGTGGAGCAGTTGGTACAGAAGTAAATTGATCCAGTTGAGGTGAAGCGTTTGATGCATGGTGAGGCTGGACTAGAGCAGGTGGATTCCAGTGCTGCTGAAGTCCCCAGGGCCAGAGTCCCAAGGGTGCTCGCTCGTTCTGGGTCCCACTTCAACATGCCAGCTAGAGACACTCTCGAGATCAATTTTTTAGATTAGCTGAATACTTACTCACTGAAACTGATTATGAGTAGAGGCTGATTATAGTAATTTTTACGTCTCTGAACAAGTTTTAGATGTCTCTGATGAGTGCGTATCCCTCCCCCCCTCAAAAAGGAGGCACTAGAAATCAGTGAACACTTAGTGAGATTGAAGATCTCTTTTGTAGTCCCTTTTTTGACAAAAGCTTTAATGCACTTTTTTTTTCACACAGATATTGAAAGGCTTAAATACAAACAAGGCCCAGACCACAGCAACAGACAAAATGAGGCTGCACAGAAGCCTCTGCTGTGACTCCATGGCACGTGACCAACTTATGTGGGTCAAGATCATGTACAGCCACTGAGATTTTAGAAGGATATTCACGATTCAGAAGCCCTTCAGCTGCTTAAATAGCTGTCACCTCCGTCTCCCAGAAAAAAGCCCTTCCTCAGTATCAACATTTCATTACAGAAAATGTAATGTTTTAGACAATAAAAATCCAAAACACCCGTTTAAGCCTTGATACAGATCCATCACAATCCTGAATCTAGCAAAATAATAATATGTCATTAGAAGCCTAATTGACATTGTTCCATTATAGATTTTTATGTCCACTAGACTTTGACCAGACAGATAAATCACAGTATTGTTTGCACTGTGCAAAAATATTCTGTCAGGAAATAAATAATGCATTCTTACGCCCAAAACATCTATAAAAGTTACTGTACATCAAAACATACTTCTCAGTCGAACAACTTCTACCTCCTCACAGGCACAGAAAATTCTTGAAAACTTTCCTGTCTGCAATCTGTTATGGCATGTTGGGGAAAAATATAAACAGCTGTTCAGCTGAGAATAAGGTGTGAATCCACTACTTAAATCAAGGGTTTACCAAATAAAATTAGGAAATCATGTAGAAGTTCAAGATTTAGAATCGCTTTAAAATTTTGAAGTGGTTCTATTTTTTGTGCTGGATTATTGAAGCAAGTTATGGCACAGCATGACAGGTTTCAGAAAGCAAAGAGCTATCCTGTTTATTAATCTAGGTCTGCGTAAGTCCAAGTATTGACTACTGATTTGCCATGCTCCCTGAAAAGATCTCTAGAGACTGAAAATGTAAGGATGGACTACAAAATTTGTAATCATCTAGGACTGGGTATATTTCTGATTAATGAGAAGAAGACACCATGACTTCTAAGCACAAGAAATCAATGCTCTATGTTTCCCCTCTTCTCCACCCCAAAAGGAAGGAAAAAATATGTACATGACAATACTGAACTCTTACAAGTTTTGGAGTTCTATAATATATGCACAATCGAAATGAATGTCCAGAGATCCCAAACCTGTAAACTTAGTCAACTGCGCCAAACAAACAGAAAGAGGGTTTTCATGCAGAGTTTGGAAGTGTTTTCTATTGTTTCTTTTATTTTGCTTTAATCTGTATAGCTTTTGAGAAAGATCCTCTAAGATTCCTATTACGTACTTTATTACACAAATTTAGTCCGGATATAATATTAGATGTATTATATGTGGTGATTAAACTTACTGTTTTAATAGTTTGGGTATATGAAATGAATATTAAATAAGGGAATACAGAACTAACCTTTTTTCCCTTTATATTGCTGCCTTTCTTTTAAGCCATTTCATTACATCTACAGAATTAATGAAAACAAGCTCTTTACCTTTCCTTTTCCCAAATACATCTGTTCACACAGAATTGTGAACCACATTTTGCAGAAATGATCGCAGCATTTCAAATGGCTGGGTTTGCTTCTTTCAGCTAAATTAAATTTTGCAGATTTTTTTTCTACTATTCTTGTACTATGTTCTACTCTGGAGATTATTATAGTTTATCTTGCTTATCAAAAGCTCACTGACATTTATTGAGCTGGAAATATTGTTTGCTATTCACTGTCAATCAAAATCTTGACTCCTACTTCTAGCTATCCATTCTGCTTTATGGTTCTGATTGATATTGGAAAAATATCATTACTGGATGAAACTTAACACAGAAGTAACCGGTAGATATGGTGTTGTATTGAAGAGACAGCATGTGTAGCACCTACTGTCAGAATTTGGAAAAGTCACCCAAAAGCAAACTGGCTGTGTTGCTTAAACTCAGCTGCTTTCAGTTAAGAACATTTAATGAAAACTTCATGCTAGGAGAGAGTCAAGGCAAAAAAATATCGACAAATAATTGGCTGAATTCACCCACTGCTGATTTTTATGGTCTCAGTGAGGCAGCCTTTGGCTTCAGCATGAAGAGCATCAAACTTTCTGTTTCTAACATTTCAGAGAAGAGAATGACAGAATAGATAAGGAGTACTTCATAAGTGTTGTAAAGAGACAGCAGCAGCAAAGGGTGAGGAAGGCATAGTCCTTCTTTCCAAAGAAATTGGATGTAATGTGTAGCCTATACCATTTATAGACTATAGATCTAATAGCATATATTGTATGAATACTTGCATCCTTGACATCATGCTCAGTTCAACAGAGGTGATAGATTTACCTATGTGAAAATGTTTTAATGCTTTAAGGCACTCTAGGAATGCACTGAGGAAAGCAAGATCAGAAAGTGAAGGTGTTGAAAACATGCTAAAGAAAGGGCTGAGAGCGCCCACATCTCTAGGCGAACAGGAATCACCATCGTAGCTCCCCTTATTACTCCATTTAGGCACTTAGGGTAACCAGATAAGTTACTTTGTCTCCTTCAGCTTCAGTAGACAGAAGCAGGACCCTTAGAAGATGACGGCTGTGATTGGACACAGAAGTCCCTCTAGCTCCTCTGCTGGGAGTGGTCTCAGGCTTTGCGATGAAGTGGCTTTAAGCTTTATCTAGTTGCTCAGATATTGGTGTCCCCCAGGGGTCAGTACTGGGCCCAGTCTTGTTTAACTTCTTCATCAACGACCTGGATGAAGAGTTAGAATGTACCCTCAACGAGTTTGCTGATGACACCAAACTGGGAGGTGTGGTAGACACACCAGAAGGCTGTGCTGCCACCAGCGTGACCTGGATAGGCTGGAAAGCTGGGCAGAGAGGAACCTGATGAGGTTCAACAAAGGCAAATGCAGGGTCCTGCACCTGGGGAGGAACAGCCTCATGCACCAGTACA
>Ga0065711_1049758_pt1 | contig 11145 bp, 9 predicted proteins | sample Hoacrofraction12_FD_59098 | JGI IMG/M metagenome (GOLD analysis project Ga0065711, IMG submission 59098) | Hoatzin crop microbial communities from Cojedes, Venezuela - Epithelial fraction 12 v2 (version 2) | ecosystem: Host-associated > Birds > Digestive system > Esophagus > Crop | place... | reverse complement strand
CCAGGGAGGCTGTGGAGTCTCCTTCTCTGGAGATATTCCAGCCCCGCCTGGCCGCGGTGCTGTGCCCCCTGCTCTGGGTGACCCTGCTTGGGCAGGGGGTTGGGCTGGGGGACCCCCAGAGGTCCCTTCTGACCCCGAACATCCTGTGAAGTCAGCAGGGCATTTTGAACACAGATTTGAAACTAGCTGACTGCACAGCAGAGCTCAAAGTGAGAAGGGAGGAAGAAATTAAGTTACAAAAACGTGGAGGCTGGTTCCTTGATCATCCACGGCACCACTTGCAGCTCCGAAACCCCGCCGGGGCAGAAGGACGCTGCAGAGCAGAAACAGGTACCAACAACATCAGGTGCATTCTCGGGAGAACCCCTCAAAACTAAGCAAAGGACCTGATGTTCAGCCCAGGGATTGAAATGGGCAGAGCTACTTCCCAGCTACCTTACTGAAACAGCTTTTAGTTGGAAGAAAAGAGAAAAAAAAATGCATTGTTGACAAAATATTTAGCGAAGAGAGAACAGCCAAGACCTTCTAAAGGGTGAACCCAACTAGAAACACCTCGCCAAGGCCAGGTGGCTAAAAACTGAGGAACACCTGAGCAAGGGGATTTTAGTAGCGCAGAGCCGGACCCCCCGCATCACAAGCCCTGCCAGAAACCCCGGCCGGCAGCAGCAAGCCAAAGCAGCAGCTTTTAGGAACATCACTGCAGAAATACCTACACATATTGTTGGTGTATTCCTCCCAGTCAAAGCCCCTAGAGCCGTTATCCAGGAAAGTCTCGTTCACATTAATTGGCCATATCACACACTTGTTCCTTAAATTGCCCATAAACAGCTGCAACCCGATGAGGGCAAAGACACTGAGACAAAACACCGTCAAGATCATTACATCTGACAGCTTCTTCACAGACTGAATGAGGGCACCCACAATGGTCTTCAAGCCTGCAGAGAAGAAAACAAGACTAGAAATCACTCCTGGAGAATGAAAAGACATTGAAAATTCAAATATGTACAGTACCTGACAACCGCTGTACGGTGGCAGAAGATTGTTGCCATAAATCAGCCGGGTTCCTGGGAACCACCACGCGCTTTCAGGTTTTTCCACCCAGTACAATAAAGGTTGCTGGAGCGTGTCCAGAGAAGAGCAATGAAGCTGGTGAAGGGTCTGGAGAACAAGTCTGATGCGGAGCGACTGAGGGAGCTGGGGCTGCTTAGTCTGGAGGAGGCTGAGGGGAGACCTTATTGCTCTCCACAACTGCCTGAAAGGAGGGTGTCGTGAGGTGGGGGTTGGTCTCTTCTCCCAAGAAACTAGCCATAGGACACGAGCAAATGGCCTCAAGTTGCGTCAGGGGAGGTTTAGATTGGATATTAGGAAAAAATTCTTTACTGAAAGAGCGGTCAGGCCTTGGACCAGGCTGCCCAGGGTGATGGGGGAGTCCCCATCCCTGGAGGGGTTCAAAAACCCTGTGGACGTGGCACTTCAAGACACGGTTTAGCAGGCACGGTGGTATCGGGGTGATGGCTGGACTGGATGATCTGAGAGGTCTTTTCCACCCTTAATGATTCTATGATTCTATGAAAGGTGGTGAATGAAGCAAGCTCACCGGTTTCGACGGTGAACGAGCACTAGTTAGAACACCAAACCACCAACGTTCATCCCTCAGACTGCCCGAGCCTTGCAGCAGAGGATGCAAAGAGCACGCAGGAGTCATTGCCATGAAAGCAGGGTTTGTCTACGCAGAGATGTTAAATTCAGATACAGAGCTACAAATCTCTCCACGGACACGTTTGGTTGTGCTTAAGACCGGCTTACTGGCACAAACAACAACAACCTACAAAGATCAAATCCCTGTCGAACTGTCTACATCTTAAGTTTCTACTGCTTGACTCAACTGCTTCTGCACCTCCCCGGTTTTTGCAGGAGCTGGATCCTTCACTGAGATGCCGGGTTTTGGTACGGGTAGGGCAGGGTTTCATCCTGCGTGCTGGCTCTTCGGGTTTTACCGAGGCCATCAGCATCATCAATAGGCAAGGCTTGGTAATAAAAGTCAGCTCAGGCATAAGCCAAGAATCCTGCCGGGTTTCCAAACCAGTCTGGCCCATACGAGGAACCAGCCGCAAACTGGGGGAAGAACGCAGCATGAATGCTTTCAGGAGACAGATCTAAACAAGTAAGAACTCTGGATGCAGAAACAACACAGTATCAAGGTTTTATTAATCAGCCTTTCTGACGTTAAGTAGGATGATCTTGTATCTATAAATGAGTAGTGGAGGAGGCTGAAGGGTGGAAGGAGGGGAAAAAATTTAAAAAATTGCAGATCCAGCTGAATTTGGGGCTAGTCAGACCCAAGCCTCTGGCTGAAGCCACGGAGCATTCTGCCATCAGACAAGACACCTCTCCATACCAGCAGAAGTTTGGTCGATATCAGAAGCATAAAGATTCAAAAATCCGTACGTAAAAAGGAATTCTCGCAGACGAATGATTTTTGAAAACATCTTTTCCTTCAGTCTTCAAAACTTCTGACCAATGCCAAAGCCCGACTCCATCGCGCGGCAGCAGTTTGCTGTTGGCTCGGGCAGACAAATCACTGTCACAACGCCCGTCGGCACGCTCGTCTCCGCGGCTCAGAGCTGCACCCCTCGGCGCACGCAGCCACCTCTGCGTTTCTGGTTTGTACGCTGCTCTCTCACAGGCACAGAACAGAGTTGGGTTTGGGACCGAGCTGATCAGCCGGCACCAAGAGCCTTCCCAGCCCGGCCACAGGACAAACACAACCTCAGCAGCGCTCAGCTGCAGCTTCACGACTGCAGATCCAGATCAGCCCTGGCTCCTGTTTAACGTAGCTGTGTCCCGGGCTGGCAAGGCATGCAGACTGGTGGCATTAGTCAATTAAAATAGCAAATAACTCAAGTGGCAATAAAAAAAAAATCTTTCGATCACCACAGAGTTCAATGCGGTCTGCGAAGCCGTAAGATGAAACCAGTATTTTGACGTTTTAGCTTACAGGTGCCACAGTCTCCTCCTGTCACACAAATCCATGCAGGCCCCCAACCTGCATGGAAATCTGTCCGGTGGCACACCACGCTCTGGTAGTATTTCCCGTTTTTATCTTGTCTAAAAATCACACTGAGGATAATTCCAATAATTGATGGAAGATGTAGTTAGCACTCCTCCTAACACTAAGATGAGTTTCTCGTTAGCTCAGCAGCACAGTGTTAGAACTCCCACTCCCTTACACGTGACGAAGCAGAAGGGGAACCCCTTTATATTTTAATATTACCTGCATTCTAAAAATCACTTCTTCCCTGGGACATGAGAGCACTCAACCCCATAAAGAGCACTCCATGCCTAAGTTCATACTGAACAACCCAAAGGGCTAATTACACAAATGTTTTACACCCCTCATATCGTTAGTCAGAAAATGGAGAGGGGAGCGAGGTCTGGGCTTCACGCACGCGCTGCCGACCGGCAGCTGGGGCGATCCTACCCCAGAGCCTACGCGAGCCAAACAGCCACGGCGTTGCCATTTAGAGCCCCAGCCACGGGCGCGTGCCCAGCCCTCGGACAGGATCCCCCCGGCTGCGTGCAGCGCATCATCCCTTTAGCAAAAAGTACAGCTGCACGGCACTTCGAAGGGCTCAGATCCGCCCCCTGTGCTGTCACTTGAAATAAAACTCCATTATTTTTGCGCGGTGTGGAGAGAATGCTACCAAACGGAACTGTTCTGCTCCTTTCCACGGGAAGGCAGGGCATGCTGTCACACATTTAATAACCAGCTCATTAAAGTTGCATCATCTTTGCTTTGCTAGGATCACGAACGCAAAACACATACGAAACTTCATTTTAACATCGATGCTTTTCTTTGAGCAAGCCAGTTAATACCTGCAGCAGGCTGACAGAATCGCAGCTGCACTTCAGATCCGTCTAGTGCACTGCTAACAGCAATTACCAAATCTCTTTTGCTCTTTGTGTGTGCACTGCCAAACATTCAGGAAGGCTAAGGAAGAACATTATTCTAGCATACTCTCGTTTGGTGCAAAGAAAGCAGGCGCCACTTAAGACCATCATGCACAACAGCCATGAACATCTGATGGGTTTAGCAGTCTGGCATGGGGACAAAAGTGATGGGCCCCTACAATTCCACAGGCTCTTTTCTGGCAAACGTATATGCAAGTGTAGCCTGAGAAAGCAAGAGAACCATTATCAGTTAATGCATCAGGAAACAGAACACAAAGAAATAGCGGACCAAAACTCATCAAGTGGTTATTTCGGGTGAGATAGGTCAAGCACCTGAAAACTGGAAAGCTACAGCTGCGCCAGTGCCTATGAAAATTAAGTCTTGAGCTCGACCTTAAAATTAGGGACACTTTTGAGAACTCATCTGCACGAGACTCTTCTACAGAAGAGTTCAGGACCAGAATCATACCCTCAGTCCATAACGGCTCCAGCGTCTCTCTCAATAAAGGAAGGGCCACTGCTCACCCCTTGCCGCCCGGACTGGGTTAGCCCAGCAGCAGCTCTGCAGGCGACGGTCCTGCTCAGCCCAGCTCGGGGTGGTGCGTGCCGTGGGCCGGTCTGTGAATTTAGGACTTCTGGATCACTGCAAGCGCAGTCAGCACTTTGGGCCACACACTATTGCGGTTCCACTACCACATCGGAACGCAAGGGCTGGTAATGCCAACGCTCCATTTAGCTCAGTCTATCGCAAAGTGGCAGCAGCAACCCCTTCTGAAGACGGAGAGGTGAGCTTCTTGTCATTGCCCAGAAGACAACGCACCCCAGGTCCCACCTGACTCCAAGTAACTGCAGTGGCTTCACGCAGAAAGGTTTTAATCTTGGGTGGGTTTTGCTCACTTGCTTTAGAAACTTCTTCCTTAAAACAACTCTAGAAGCACTGACGATGTTGGGATGACTCGCTGAGCAAGAAACACGTGGCCTGAGGAGGAAGGGAGTACCTGGTCTTTCATTCCTCTGGAACTAAACTTCAGGCCTGGCTTTCATTTCGGAGACTGGACAGCCACACGCGTACACAGCGTTAAAGCAGTACGGAGCAGCAGGCGGTTCATCCCGTAATTTGATGGCCCAGAAGCTTCACGTCAAACTACCCTGCTTATACAGACTGCAAAGCCCATCAAAAATATCCCAGCGCCATTTCTGAGACAGAAGCAATGCAGGACGGGAGGGGAGATATGGAAGAGATACAGGCAAGGGCAGCCTTTAATGCTTAATGGTTCTCACCTGGAATAACAGAGATAGTTTTCAAAGCTCGGAGAACTCTGAAAGTTCTCAATGCTGAGACATTCCCAAGGTCCACAAACTCTGTGACATATCTGCAATGAGGGAGGTCACACACAAAAAACACCATGACAATACACACACCAAAATCAAACACCAGCTACAGACACAGCGATACGTCACTCACAGGGGCCTGTACCCAACAGCTAACACCAACCGGAGGCCGCCTTACCTGGGATTACTGAAATAGTTTTCAAAGCTCTCAGAACCCTGAAAGTGCGCAGAGCTGAAACATTGCCTAGGTTTACAAACTCTGTTATATACCTGCAGAATTAAACCAGAGTTAATGGCACCGTTGGGGTCACCTTCCTTTTCATACAGCTGCCTGCTTGTAGGAAACAGCTGGTCATTTAAAACGCTTTCGAAGTGGCATTTAAAAAAAGAGAGAGAGAATTTCAGAGCCAAACCACAGTGTGAGCCTCTCCACCCTGCACCCAGCTCGCCCAGGCGCACAGTTAGGTGCTCGCATTCTCGCCTACGCAGGACTTGAAAGTTTAACGCTATCGCGACAGAAGGTAACTGTAAAACTGTCCAGCACGCAAGGAGACTTGGTGACATCTCCTCAGCTCAGCCGTTTCAGCCACACTCACTTCACGTCATGTTTTTGGTAAAGCTTGATCACCTTTCGCTTTGATTAGTGTCCTTCATTTAAATCCTTTAGGCTTTACCACCTGTTTGTGAGCCACAGGCAGGTCTGACTATCCCCGTTTTACAGAGGGATAAACCTGAGATACACAGAGGATAAGAGGCTTAGCGCACGGTTAACAGAGTTAGATTTTACTGCGGCTTAGAATATTTCCTCTGTGCTGTCTGGGGAGAAACACGGTATGAAAAAGCAAAGAAATGCACAATATTCAAGACCCTTCCTGGTGCGGAGAGGCCTGAAGTGCTCCATAAAACTTTGACCCCGTCGGTGGGATTTCAGTAACGCACAGGCTGGCTCTAGCCCCTGGCACAAAAAAGGATTGTAAATCCTGTAATTTAGGATTGAAACTAAACTGTCAGGGAGCGGCTGGGTATTCGCCTTTTGTGTACAACGTCCGACTCCCTGCACATAATCTAAATACACAACGGAAAGACAAGCGGAAAAAGAGCTGAAACTCAGGAAAATCCACAACCTTGCGTGCAGCATCCAGCCAAAAATAGGCATTTTATATTATTAAAGCATTTTAATATGATTAAATTCCAAAAATAAATGTAAAAGGGAAAAAAAAAAATCTCTTCCACTGGTGACTTGGACTCCCAGTGACCTAGACCTGGTTGTCATCAGCGGTGCTAAGCCTGAGCAATGATCACCCCGGGCTGATAAGGAAAAAACCAGAAATCTAGTGTGCTCCGCTGTGAATTCAGACATCCCCCCGAGTTCTCATCATCAGACCAACGTAAGCTGATCTGGTACAAGAGAGAAGAACGAGGCCGGAAAATAAAGAGTCTCCTTTTCCGACGCCGCACCTTCATCGGAAACGGGTTCATTCAACCTCCAGTCGCAGCCTGGGAAATTTCAACGTGCAAGCCCACGGAGGGAAGGAGCAGCAGAGACCAGCATTTAAAGCTGTCTGGCTCCTCGTCCTATGCTTAACAGAACAAGCTGCCACTCTGGCACGTGAGCAATCCAAAATGTTAGGCACTATTATATAGTCTTGTATTAATAAAGGCAGCTTTCAGAAAATCATAATTTTTGCAGCAGCAACTCCACTAACTCCATGGAGCTGCATTTTAGATCTGTGGCTCCGTCTCAGGCTAAAGCTTTCTTCTGAAAAATCAAGAAAGAAATCTTGTGGGGCTTCACCTCAGTTTTCCTTCGTTTATTTTTTCCTTACACGCCCACCCTCCTCCCAAGGTCTCGTTCCCTCCCGTACGCCACAAACACCTGAAATAATCTGAAAACCCAACTTACGCCATCATGATCACGCTGAAATCCAGCCAGTTCCACGGGTCACGCAGGAAAGTAAAGCCATCTATACAGAAACCTCTGGCAATAATTTTCACAAGCGATTCAAAGGTGTAAATGCCAGTGAATGTGTACCTGTACAAGGAGGAGAGAGCTGCTCTGAGACATTGTTGGAAATGTCATTTTAGTCATGAAAAAAAGCTGAATTACAAAGACTTCTGTCTAAGCAAAGCGGATAGAAAAGCCGACTTTTGTTCATGCGAACTTAAACGTGAGCAGGAACAGCTAAACATCATTCTGCGAGATTCTCACAAGCACAAGAAGCGTTACTTACTCCACATTCTTCGACCATTCCGGTGGGTTACTAAAAGTCATGAATACACAGTTGGTCAAAATAGTGCACATAATGATCATGCTAAATACTGTAGAGCAAAGTCAAGGATCAAAGGGACACCAGCGTGGCTCCTGACGTCACCTTACGGCTCCCTACGGATCACTGTGCTGCAATAAAACTCAACAGTTTCCAGCCTATCCCATAAAACTCAACAGTTTCCAGCCTCTCCTCTGTCTCTACAAACAAGAGCCAAGACGCTTCCAGCAGCCATGGGAAGTAAGGCTGGGCTGACTATACATAAATAGTATTTTTACATCACCATTCAATTTATTTTGCATTTTCTGGTACGTCTTCGCAATTCAAAAATCACATCCCTACGTGCAGATGTCTCCCCAGATAATCCCATCCATTCAGTGACACCTAAATCAACTGTCTGCTGACAGACCCAACAGGAAAGCAGCGCTGCAACCCAGGGATTCACACCCTCGGGATTTAGCTTGGAGAAGACCTTACTGATCTTTTCCCAAACATCCCTGCTCCCGCTGTGTGTCCAGCCCCCTGTGCGTCACATTTGCCGACAGAAGGTGCTGGACTAACCGACTCGAGGAGCACTGCGGGGACGGCACAGCTTCCAATTAGAAGTTTGAGTGGAATTTAACTAATGAATTATTAGAAGAATGGTGAAATTCAGGGTCAGCTCCAAAGCTGTCTGACTTCCAAAACTGTTTAAGCAGACTCAGACGGATCTGAGATCAAGGCCTGGGATCCACCACCAGCATCTCGGTCTCCGCCTGACCGATGGGCATCTCTCCGCTGTGGCCCCGCACATCCAGAGGGACGAAAGGCGACGAGCAATAACACGTCAGCCCAAGAAAACCCTCCCAGCCTCAGGTCCCAAGTCAGCTTTGAAAAGATGGAAAAGCTCATCCTTCACAGGAGAGGCAGGAAATAAGGCCACAGAAGCCTCTAAAACAACAAATGGACATCTTCCCATCTCAGAGGCACTTTCTAAAAATAAATAAATAACCAGGGCCAAGCAGCTCATCCGACACACCGCCTTTTCTACCCTCCTCATAACATGCAGATGGAGTTTCTGAAGCTCTCAGGGCTGTCTGAAGCCCTGCAGTGGAACATTTGGGAACAGCCTGGCCATCAGAAGGAAATTTGAGAGATGTCGAAACAGCACGAAATTAGTCAGCATCTAATGACATCTCAGGTACCCTTGGCTTCTTCTCCAGCTACTAACTCTATTTAACCACTCTAGCAGCTAGTTAAAGCTCAACTCCTCTTCAGGTGAAGCATAACCTTAAGTCATATCTGCTCCAAAGCTTCCCAATGTCTGTGCCCTGATGGAGGAACGGACACAGCTAGGTATAATTTAGCAGGGAAAATAAACAAAAAGATTATTTGATTGGACGTGTCTAAAGGACCCTGCTTTTTCATTCCAAAAAGCCCGTTTTTGTGTCTGCTCTGAGGCCAACCCAGCTTCCCCAGGCGCAGAACTGCAATTCGCACACACTGTTTGAACTGAGCAAGAGATTTCTCCATGCATATACACAGGCAAAAATAACTCCATAATAAAAAGGATATGAATGTATCAAAATTTTAATAGCTATTCTTCTAAACAGATTAAAAGGACTTAAAATGTACAAGGCAGGTGTGGCACTAAATCGGAAGAGTGTTTTCCCTCTGTTTAGTACTACAAAGGTCTGCAGAGAAACAAAGAAAGAAAGAAAAAGAGAGAGAGTTAATGCATGAAAATCCAAGCATGAATTGTACAAAAAGAGATGAACAACTTCCATGGTAAAAAATAGCATTTTCTGCTTTTTGAAAGAGTAATCTCCTTTACGAAGTCCCCATTAAGGTAAAACATACCTACCAGTATGTCATGAATAATTCTGCTCCGAACCATCCATTTCGCTGGACACCTCGGACAGAGCAGAAGCAAAATCTCCCATCCGAGAGCGCGCGTTCCCATCACGCCAGGGCAGAAGCACCCTCATCCCTATCTAACAGCTCAGAACCGAGGCCCGAAGGAACTAAGGACCACAAATCCGGGAGCAGAACCGGCAGCTGAACCCGGACTTCACGCCTCGGCCCGACGCGCAAGCCCGCCCTTACGGCACGGCGTTCACGCAGCCCGTGCCTCCGTCCCCAACCTCGCTACCAGCCACCATGAGTCGTGGCTTTTACAAGCCAGCACCTCACCTGCAAAGAAAGATTGACAGGTAAGCAGCAAGAAAACGTCACGGCAGAGCCCCTCACCCCGGCAGACACCAGTCAGGTACCCATCGTCCCCATTCCCCGGCGATTCCGAGCACGTTCCGCAGCCGCGCACCGACTCCAGGCACAGCCATGTGCTCTCATCGCCTTTAATTAGCGAGACGTTAAGATTCACTGCTTTATACAGAACCTGTGGAATGAATCATGGAAACGTGAGGCAGAATCTGTCCCATCTCTCCATCGCCAGCCTTCGAACACAGACCGGCTACTTCACCTCCCCGCTAGCGAACGCGCGTCTCAGAACGCACCGGGAGAACCACACGCAGCCATCTGGAGAGGCAAAATTAGAACCGTGGTTGCTTAATACCAGCACACCGCATGCACCTACCACTCGACTCGAAGACAAAAAAAAAAAAGCAATTTGCATGCACTGAAAAGCCAAAGCTCTTCTGCCGGCACCATTTTCCCGTTTTCCGTTCCCTCCGGGACGCCGCAGCACCAGCGAGGAGGGACGAACCCCAGACGGCTGCGGGGAATGGAGCGCGGCCGGCCTCGGTCCCCGGCACCAGCCCCCCGTTTGGCACAGCCCCGAGCCTCCCACAGTCCAACACGAGGGAATCCGCAAGGGCTTTCTGCCAAGGCAGCCGCTCTGCTTCCCCAGGAGATTCACTCTTATGAAATTTGTCATTTCCCTCCTAGTCAGTGAAACAACGTGTTTCAGCTCATTTGGCTAAATTAGACCATTGAGCAGTAAATTATTTGAAAAGGAAATCAAAATCAGATTGTGGTTCAGCTCTGAGCGAGCAGGATTCGCTAGCACAGCCACTAACGCATCTCCCAAGAAAAGCCCCTTACAGACAGCCCTGGACAGCTCTTCAATTGCGGCATCAAGAATTAACGAACAGATTACCTTAATATGTAACAACAGTCCAAAAGGCCCCAAGTTTTTCAAAATTGTGGATTAAAGACTGGTCAAGGGACGCCTGATTTTCACAACCAGCTGCCTCTCCTTCCCTGAGACCACAAACCTTCCAAGACTCCCATACCTCTGGTTTTCAAACCTTTCCCTGTCCCCCGCCGAGGCTTCGGAGCAGGACGCCCATCCCACCGGGGTGCTGGCCGGCTTCACCCGTGTCCCTAGCACAACACCAAGCTCTCAACTCTACCACGGCTTTCAAGCAACGAAATCTCCGACGTGACCTTGCTGAATATTATGTGGGCACAAGGAGAGCTGCACAAGGACAGAAATCCCCCCCAAACCCGTGCAGTGGTTCTCTGAGGCAGCTCACAGAATCACAGAATCACAGAATAGTAGGGGTTAGAAGGGACCTCTGTGGGTCATCTAGTCCAACCCCCCTGCTGAAGCAGGGTCACCTACAGCAGGCTGCACAGGACCTTGTCCAGGCGG
>Ga0065711_1049757_pt1 | contig 11145 bp, 7 predicted proteins | sample Hoacrofraction12_FD_59098 | JGI IMG/M metagenome (GOLD analysis project Ga0065711, IMG submission 59098) | Hoatzin crop microbial communities from Cojedes, Venezuela - Epithelial fraction 12 v2 (version 2) | ecosystem: Host-associated > Birds > Digestive system > Esophagus > Crop | place... | reverse complement strand
TCATCAGGTTCCTCTCTGCCCAGCTTTCCAGCCTATCCAGGTCACGCTGAATGGCAGCACAGCCTTCTGGTGTATCTACCACACCTCCCAGTTTGGTGTCATCAGCAAACTTGCTGAGGGTGCATTCTAAAATTAATTGATAATTAATTGATAATAGACCATGATAGACTCATTGCACCTTGTATGATGATGATCTGCTGGTAAATGATTCCAAGATATATATGGATTATATAAAAGTGGCATAGATTATTTCAAATTTCGAGAAATGGCCCTAGAATGTTTCTTCGGGATCATTTTGGGAGAATTTCAGTATGCTGTGCAAATCCTCTTGTCACTGTTTATTTAATCCTTCAGTGCTGCAGTGCTTTGTTGCAAAATTCTTTTGCAGCTTAGCATTCCATGTTTTTTAGTTGTTTTCTGGAATGAGAACACCAAATTAATGTTCTTTACTAGCCTTTGGCCTAAACTAAAATGGACTTTACTAAGCTCTCCGTACTGGTTTGCTTTGGCAGTTCTGGCACCAGAGGCCCTGAAGAGCAGGCAGATATCTTTGCCTGGTACTTTCCAAGGGCTGTAAGTTACTGTTAGGTAAAAGAGAGGGCAAAGGCTGTGGGGTAAGCTGTGCTCAGATAGTCACTGTCGTCTTCTGCTTTACTGGGAAAATACGACTTTCTCTTGCTTGGAACTGCTTAAGGTCCAACCTTAACAGTTGGACAGGCTGGTAGTTCTACTTTAGCATGGCAAGAATACTGTAGGATAATTTTCAAATTTAGGTCTTGATCATTTCGTGGGCACTTTGAGCTTCACATTGACAAAATTTAAATTGCAGTCTGGCTTTGAAGAATTTAATTTCTTGCTGTTTACTGTGTAGGACCTTAAAAACTCATGACCAAACTCACTTTTGGTGTGAAAGGTTATACATTCATAGGGAAACATTTCTGCAAAGTATTTGGTCCCAGAGTTTGTTGGCTCTTTGGAAGCAGCACAGATTTCTGCTGGTGTATGTAAGAGCAGAATTTTGGCCTGTTTTTTCCTTCTTGTTAGATACTGCAGGCAGTTAGTGCAAACTAAGGGTGGCCTGCCATCCTTCAAGGCACAAGAGACAGAGCATCTGTGCTCGCCATCTAGGTGTTCTTCAACTCCCTCAGGACGTGCCAGTTTATCTCTACTGACTTTTGGGGGGATTTAGTGTCTTAACTGTGGTCTTCTGAACCGTACTCAAGTTAGCTATCAGAAGCACTGAGTGTGAGCACTGCTTGCATTAATATAAACTGTATAGCGTAAAAAACCCTTCAAACCCAAAGAAAGAAAGAACACCCCTACACACCCTTGTTCCCTTCCAGCATTACTGGCTACTTTGTGCTTTTGACTTCCTCATTTCTTGCAGATACATGTTTCTCAGCTCTGTATGTGAAGGTGGGTTTTTTCCATAGGTACTTAATTATATGTGTCTCTTTTCCACTGATTGATAAAACATATTTTAAATTTTATTTTTCAGCACAAACGTTCTGATGAGTGGCAGTCCATTTTGTTGCAGTGAGGGGGATGCCCGAGCAATTGTGCAGTCGGTAAGGATAGTAATTACTTTTTCCCTACCCTTTTTTTTAAAGTGATTAATAGGAAAAGAAGGTTCAGAGTTCCAAAACTGAAATAAAGTAGCAAAACTGAAATGGTCCTTAAATGAAAATTTACAGCATAAAGTAGAAGGAAGAGCACAAAGGATGTGAGGGAAATGTAAGCATTATAATATAAACCTTTCATTGCAGTGGTCCGATTGTGCTTGCTGGCAGGTTCATTGCTGTTCTGGTGGGGGTCTTTTGTTTTGTTTCTCTTTCTCCATCTGCAGTGCAGTTCCTTCTGATCTTGAATAGCAAGATGGACTGCTATTTGTATCTAACCTGCTGTCTTCTGTGTCTCCCCTGTTGCCATGAGTTACCACCCAGTGTTAGAACTCATTGACTAGCTGACTGTAGTCCCTAATCACTAAAGGGATCCTTTGTTTGTCTACTTGCATAATTAAATGTGTTGCTGTAAGAGAGGGGAATGCTTTTTAGAATGTTTCTTAAAGAATGCCTGTCATATTCTGAAAATTCACATAAAATCAAAACATACTGGTTTCCTGTTCAGGCGAGAAAAATGTCCCGCGGGTCTGATGCTTTCATGTGCAAATGCGAGTGGAGGAGAATTTCTCCCATTTTAAAATATGCTAGTTTGGATGCCAGAAATTAAGCAAAGTTACCAGAAATTCGTGGAGGAAAGTACCCCCAAGTATTACTGTTTTTTTTGTTTGTTTGTTTGTTTGTTTTTTTGACATATGCTGTGATTAAGCCTGTACTTATGACGACATGAGCATGGCAGGTATTTTGCACACGTACATGTCTGCCTGGGCAGCCAGTGTTTTGCCCCAGTAGTCACAGTAGTTATGCAAGTTCAGGTGTTAAAGGAGACACCATCCACTCTCTGTGCAGTTAACATTCCAACAGCATTTCCAGTAAAAACGTGGGTGGTGTTTTGTCACAAACAAATAAGACTGTCAGTTGCAAAAAAAGTTGATTAAATCATAAAGAAGTGTCAAACCTAACTGTTTTTCTTACTCAGGTCTCTTGTTTTCAGCACTTCTTTAAAAGTACCTTTATGGTTGCACTTGTGAATGTTGATTAATAGGACTGTAAGTTTTAAATTAAATAAAAACTCATTTTGGAATTTAAATATGTTTTTAGACATGTCAGTCACAGCTATAAGCAAATATTTACCTCCTCTGTACTTTCAAATTTCCAGTAACTTTGAGTGTCTAAATGCAATTGAAATTTCAAGTTCAAATGTATTTGGATTATGACAAACCTACAAAGGAATATTTCCTTTTGCATTCTGTGCTGTTTGTATTGTGAAGCATATAGAGTAAATAAATACCTCTTTAAATCAGCAGTATCCTTTATTTTGTCTCCTAATAACAAATCAAAATTTTTCCTGTTTTTTGGTGGGGGAGGTTAGTAAAAACAGTTCATATAGTAGGTACCTTGTATGTCTTTTTCATTGTGAGCGCTTGCCTTCTTATCAAATATTATCACTTTCTGGCTTTTTTGTGCCTCACATTATTTTCTTTAAGTGGTAGTGTTTTTGTGAAGTTATCATCACATACTTCTTTCCATCATTCTTTTTCAGTTCAGTCTAAGTCTTAATTGTGCCTTTGTAGGCTACTGTCTCTTGGTACTTTTCAGACAGGGAAGAGATGCAGTAATGTCTTAAATACTGTTCATACTGCATGCCATTTCCAATCTATGATAAATAAAGTAAAAAAAGTAAAATGCTCTTGAAATATGAGTAGTGGACAGTCAAACTCTAAATATAACTAGGGAGGTTGACTTGCACGTTTTAAGCAGGTATCTTTTTGTCTAGTAAACTACACTGCCCACTTTGGTTGTCAGGCATTCATCTCTCAAACTGAAGTGAAAGTACGTGAATGTTGGCTGCAGAATTTTAATGGCTGTGGCAATTTTAAATGAAAATGCCAGTGTCTGTCTGAGGTTTGTTTTTTTTTGTTGTTTATGTGTTTTGGGATTTTAAATGAAAAGCAGATACATTTTATTCTAATTTATATCCATCTATTAACTTTTGGATAAAAAGAGAAGAATGAAAGCTGACACAGAGGTTTTGTGTACAGTGAGACACATATTTTGGCTACTGCAAAATTTCTGAGCTACGTGTGCAGTGAGAGCTGGTTACCTGCAATTCTGTTTCCTGGGTCAGACTCCAATTATGGAATTTTTGAGTGGGTTATAGTTGCCTTAAATCAGGTATATTGAGTTCTCAAAAAACCCTCCAAAAAAACGCAAAACCAATCAAACAAAAGACCAAAAGGCAACATTTAGTATTGTTATGAACCAATTTTTATGGTACGTGAGAGAACTATAACTGAGAACCAAATGGAAAACAAATCCTTACCAAATTGTGCACTAATCAGCATTTCATATAGATTTTGATTGGGTAGTTCTCAAGATATTCCTGTTGATTTCGGTAGGATTTATTGTGCTGTTATTTGACCTTTGATTATTTTACAGATGTGGGACTAGAATGGCTTCTCTGTGTTGGGGAATTTCTACTCCACTGAGTTAGTTTCTAGACGGTGGGCATGTGTAGAGGCATCTGTATTGGTGACAAACTAGAAATGATTCTGCAGCTGGTGAAGTTGCCATGTCCAGTCAATCCCAGAGAGACAGAAGATAATCTTTGTGTATGTGAACACATACTGAACATTTGAATCAGCCAAAATTACACCAGCCCCCTGCAACTACAAACCCAAATGAGTTTTAACACTTCATGGTGAAAATTTCTAGTGTTCTCTAGCCTCTGAAAATTGTTTCATCTCTTTCTCAGCTCTAGTGTTAGTATATGTTGAAAACTAAATTCAGGAGGAATAGAGCTTTGTAGCTGAATGTCTTAGTGCCAAGATGTACAGTTTGTTTCAGTCTTTTAAGTGTTGCCATATGTAAAATTGACCAGGACAGCCAAACCTCTGTTTAACATTAATTGCGAGAGCTGCTTGCTCACTTGCTCTGTGAAGAAGCTGCTGAGGACTTTTGAAGCTGGAAAATCTCCAAAACGATCTATGTATAGTTAGTAGAGCAGTGTTTCTCAGACTTGCATAGGTCTTCCCTTAGAATACTGGAAAGTGAACTAGGAAAGCTTTGCTAGATTAAGTCTCTTGATAAAATGCAGAACAGTGTCTTACAGGGGAAAATATTTGGCTTTTCCTGATAATTTAAAAAATCTCCAACAAAATATGAATCTGTATACTTACTAATGTGTTTCCAGTAATTCTCATCTAAGCAAGGAAGTCTGTTAACTGCCTTTCTCCCTGCATATTTTCTGTGATGACATTTCCATTTGGGACTGACTAGAAGCAGAATTTTCTGTTCAGTGGCCAGTTGTGAAACAAAAGATTGATGGGGGTTTTGCTTGGGGGTTTTGGGGGTTTTTGTTTTATTGTGGTTTTTGGTTTGTTTTTAAAATTATTTTGTTTGTTTTAAGCGGTCTTCCAAATGAAAGGGTTGTGGAGTGAAGAGGTTCCTGGTTCAGTGGGATGAGTTTTTGATGTGTTCCCGCTGGGGACGTCCTGAGTCTTATCTCAAACTGTCTGAGCAATTATCTCAAAACTGGCAGGCCTCTGCTTATACACGGTGACCACTGGTTCTCCTGCCTTGCAAGATAAAGCTTTGAATTTACTGTAAAGAGAGGAGATGGTCTGATGTTAAGGTCTGGTAGATGCTTTGCATAAGGTGCAAGAGCTCTCGATCCCCATGTGTAAGAAATCAGGTAAAGATGGCAAGAGACCAGCATGGATGAAGCAAGACCTGCTGGTCAAAATAAAGGGCAAGAAGGAAATGCACAGAGACTGGAAGCAGGGACAGCTATCTTGGAAAGAGTGTAGGGATGTTGCCTGGTTGTATAGGGATGGGGTCAGGAAGGCCAAGGCATAGCTGAACTTGGCAAGGGATGCTAGGAATAATAAGAAGGGCTTCCACAGGTATGTAAGCCAGAAAAGGAAGGTCAAAGAAAGTGATGAGCAAGAATGGCAAACTGGTGACAATGGCTGAGGAGAAGGCTGAGGTACTCAACAGCTTTTTTGCCTCCGTCTTCACTGGTGACCTCTCTTCCCACACCTCTCAAATGGATGAACTGAAAGGCAGGGATTCAGGAGCTAAGTCCCTGTTGCTGTAAGAGAAGACCAGGTTCGTGACCACCTGAGGAACCACAACGTGCACAAGTCTTATGGGGCTTGATGAGATGTATCCCAGAGTCCTGAGGGAACTGGCCAATGTAGTTGCCAAGCCACTCTCTAGGATATTTGAAAAGTTACGGCAGTCAGATGAAGTCCCGGGTGACTAGAAAAAGGGAGACATTGTGCCCATTTTTAAAAAGGGTAGAAAGGAGGACCCTGGGAACTACTGACCTGTCAGCCTCACTTCTGTGCCTGGGAAGATCATGGAACAGATCCTGCTGGAAGCTATGCTAAGGCCCTTGGAGGACAGGGAGGTGATTCGAGACAGCCGGCATGGCTTTATCAAGGGCAGATCCTGCCTGACCCACCTAGTGGCCTTCTGTGATGGAGTGACTGCATCAGTGGACAAGAGAAGACCTATGGTTGTCCTCTGTCTGGACTTCTGTAAGGCCTTCGATACAGTCCCCCACAACATCCTTCTCTCTAAGTTGGTGAGATATGGATTTGACGGGTGGACTGCTCAGTGGATGAGGAATGGGTTGGATGCTTGCACGCAGAGGGTAGCAGTCGACAGCTCGATGTCTGGATGGAGATTGGTGAAAAGTGGTGTCCCTCAGGGGTCCATACTGGGACTGGTGCTGTTTAATAGCTTCATCAATGACATAGCGGGATTGAGTGCACCCTCTGCAAGTTTGCAGATGACACCAAGCTGAGTGGTGCAGTCGACATGCCTGAGGGATGGGCTGCCATCCAGAGGGACCTGGACAAGCTCAAGAAGTGGGCCCGTGTTTCAACAAGGCCATGTGCAGGGTCCTGTACCTGGGTCGGGGTGACTCCAAGTGTTAATACAGGCTGGGGGATGAAGGGATTGAGAGCAGCCTTGCCAAGAAGGACTTGGGGGTACTGGTGGATGAAAAGCTGGATGTGACCCGGCAACGTGTGCTCGCAGCCCACGCGGTCAACCGTATCCTGGGCTGCATCAAGAGAAGCGTGGCCAGCAGGTCGAGGGAGGTGATTCTGCCCCTCTACTCCGCTCTGGTGAGACCCCACCTGGAGTGCTGCGTCCAGCTCTGGAGCCCCCTGCACAAGAAGGACACGGAACTGTTGGAGCGGGTCCCAGAGGAGGGGCACAGAAATGATCGGAGGGCTGGAGCACCTCTCTTGTGAGGAAAGGCTAAGAGAGTTGGGCTTGTTGAGCCTGGAGAAGGCTGTGGGGAGACCGCCTTTCAGTACTTTGCAGCCTTTTCAATATGTAGAAGGGGCTTGTAAGAAAGATGGGGACAAACTTTTCATGAGGGGCTGTTGCCATAGGGCAAGGGGTAATGGTTTTGAGTTAAAAGAGGGTAGATTTAGACTGGATATAAGGAAGACGTCTTTTACAATGAGGGTGGTGAAATGGTGGAACAGGTTGGCCCATCCATGGAAACATTCAAGGTGAGGTTGGATGGGGCTTTGAGGAAACTGATCTAGTTGAAGATGTCCCTGCTTATTGCAGGGGGGCTGGACTAGATGACCTTTAAAGGTACCTTCCACTCCAAACTATTCTATGGTTCTAAGACCTGGATTACATTTGTTGTACTGGCACATCTTTCAGACCAGTCACGTGTGCAGGTAATTATCCTGGGTAAAGTGGGAAAAAGAATACTGTTTCTCCCTTCCTTCCTCACAGGCTTTGACCTGCCCTGTAGAGGATCGAGCCCTGTGCCTGCTTGGAGGCAGGGAGGCTCGTGAGGGAATTCCAAACCAATGCAGCTCAGTCTGAGCGCTGCACTGTGCCTGGCTGTGCGGCTTCTGGGTCAGTTTGCCTGCCTGCAGGACACTGCAAAGTTTTCATTCAGGTCTTCACGTGCCATGAAGTAGTGGTGGGAGGTTCCACCTGTTGGTGTGGAAGACATGGGTGATCACTGTGCAGCTTTGTTCTCCTGAAGCTTCAAACAACTCTAAACCCTGGCTTTCAGGCTGTTTCTTTTTTGCATGGTTCACCTAAGTGATTACTCCTGGGGTTGTCTGCTTGGGTAATCATAGTTGAGGTGGGCTTGTGTCATGGCAAAGGCCAACATCCACATGTTTTTTGCACTTTATTCATTTGTGCAAGTGAGTGTGGCAGGATTCTGTGTGCTGAGATGCTCTCTGCTTCTTTGCCATCAGTTATCAGTTGGAAATCTGTGAGGAGCTGATGGAAGGGCAGTCGAGAATTGTTGCTATGCAAGTCACTAGCGTCCTCAACGTGAGGCAGGTTGCTTCCAGCTGGTCTTAAAGCTGGCTTTAATTTTGGACTTTAAATAACAGGACAAGATATACTGTGTGATACTGTGAGTGAAAGTGGTGTATCGAGCTTTGAAATGGACCTGGTCTTACAGACACAAATTTTAAAACGATTTGTCACTTTCCACAGAACTGAATCCTACTCTTGTCAAAATGGGATTGTAGAAGAGTTTAATTACACATTCATTTAAAAATGTTTGCATATATGTAAATTGTGTGTGTATATATATATTCACATGCGTACTTTTATACTGAAACGTGTAATAGTGTAATTGGAAAGGCATTTTTAGTATGCAAACAGCAAATCCTCTTATCCTCAAAGAAAATACAGTAGGAAAATCTCCTTTACATTAGGTAAGATGTTAATCTGTCACTTACTGTTAGTGTGTTTATTTGTCATTCGTGAGCAACCAAGAAATTTGTGCAGTAGCTACAAGGGGGAAAAGACAAAGTCTGTAAGATAGGGCATTGTCCTGTGGGGGCAACAGAAAGTTCTGTTTTTATTACTCTCTCTTGACTTCAGCAGTAAAACAGCTTTGAGTTTGGGTGCTACCTATGAAACTAAACACTGATATGTTGGTTTGTTTTTTGTTTGTGTTTGTTTTGTTTAGGCACCAGTGCCTGTGAAAGGAGATTCTTTTTCCCTAGAAGGTACGTTTTTCCCAAATGCCATGTGATTTGTTTAATAATTTGCTTTAAAAATCGACATAGAAACTGCTGTGACAAAAAAAGGTGGTTTTGCGCACATGAGAATGGTAATAGTTTTATCCTGTCAGACTGTAATGCCTGTCCCCTGTTAAACAGAATATGGGCAGAAATTCATGGGTGGTTTGTGGGAGATTACTTGTGAGTATGAGAGAAAGTGTAGTTCACGTAAAAAGATAAGACTAAGTTTTTCTGTCACTGATCATGGAAGGCAAATGCTGACATTTATCCTTTTTGAATGGGAAAGGTTGCTTTGCGTTAGTTTTTGTCATTCCTCACAGTAGCTGACTAAGCAAATAAACAGCCCCTTTTTCTAAAAGTGACATAGCCATACTTAATTTTCAAGTGTAAATTCTAAAGAAAAAATTCCCTTTCACTGTTGACTGTTCAAGAAATAAGAATGCATCCTACATTTTTATTTTTGTTAACTACTTTAAAAAAAAAGATATTTTTCTACTGGCAGGAGCTATAGAGAAGACATGTGCTTTTTGAGATGGAGGGAGTTACAGAATCCCGAAGAGAAACATGAATTGAGTTCCAGATTGTTTGCAAAGTAACATCTGTGTAGTCCATGTCATGGGAAAGCAAGTTGCATTCCATTTGCCCTTATATGGCATGCCAATAAATAGCATTTATTTACTGAATTAATACATCTCAGACCTCTGACAGACAACCAGACATAATCTGCCTGATCTTTGATGTTTTCCAGGGATAGTCAGGTCAGTGTTGTAACTTGTTGCAGGATTCTTTCAGGCAGGCTGTTGAAGGGAACAGATACAATTGCGAGGCTGTGTTTGCCTCGGCTGGCGTTAGGGCTCACCCAGCAGTATTATTATGGGAGGGGAGACAGCCGAAAGGGCACAGTGTTGCTTTTCGAAGTGTTTGTGTCTGGCTAGTTGTATAGAACTAATGTAATTCTTAATGTGTATTTTTTTTTTTTTTTAGTTGATTCCTGGCACTTTTTTCCCAAGTGATCGTCAGTGTTCTGAAGCTGCATCACCAAATCTTAAAGCCATCCCTTTTTTGAAGACAGGCAAAAGCACTAATTGTTGGGTTCCTGTTGAAACGACTTCCCAACTCTCATGTAAATAAACACTGATGTTATGAAATGAATGTTTCCTTTCTATGTCTGTCTTTGTGCAGGGTGGAGCAGAGGGAACAGGAGGACTTGTTTGCCTGTTTATTTCTGAATTTCAGAACTCCAGAATTGCTCTTATCCACTCATGAAGTGTAGTATCAAATGAGATGGGAGATAAGTTGTCTTCAACCTTGTTCTCCAGATTTTGGAATAATCCAGCCATTGGGTGCATAGAAGACAGTGTTAATTTGTATTTTAGGGCTTGTCTGTCCACCCTGACTGTAATCCTTTTCAAGTAGACAATAATCTTTATGTAATGGGCTTAGCAGTTTACCTTGTGCTATAATATGCAACTGTGAACTGTTTCCTGAGTCACATTCACTTTTGTGCCTGGTTGTCTTTGCATGCTTCGTAGAGTTATGAGCAGAGCATATGTGCTTTAAAAAAAACAAATACAACTTAACTCCAAAGCCTAATTCAACTAGGAAGGGCTAATGCCATAACAGTTGAAGTAAGGATGCACATGTGCTCTCTGTACTACATCCTGTTTTGATAACTTGTGTGCTTCATCACACAGGAAGGACTTTCTTTATGGAAAGCTTACATTTTTAGATTTGTGTATGCCTGAAGGCTTTTGGTAGTTCCTCATTCAATGAGACAAGGTCAATAAAATACATAGAACTGAACTTTGTGCTTTCATGGTAAAAATATCTGCCCCTTTTTCTACTATGGGATTGTATCTGACCTGTCTGTGCCCACAGTGTTCAACAAAAACAAAACCAAAAAAAGCCAGCTGTTAAGTCGAAAGGGAGGAAATGATAACATAGACAGTTTTATCCAGCTTGTTACTGAGACCAAAGGTGAGCATTGTCTGCTTTGCTGATGACTGAAACAAAAGGTTAATATTACTGACACATGATGGAAGTGGAAGATAAAGAACTGGAAAAGTTAGGCTGTGGCTTGCCATAGAGAACTAACTTCTTTGGAAAGAAGAAGTTAGTAGTAAGAAAGCTTTTGCCTTTGGGAATGTTTCTTTGATTTAAGGAGATTATTTTCCTGGTTTAAAGACTTTCCTCTAGCGTATTATCCAGTGAGTGTATAAGCACCAGTCACTTGGGAAATCTCAGTGTGGGCCTCAGCACTTATGAGTAGATGGAGTTCTCCTGTCTGCATAGAGTTATGCATTGTTTTGTACACAGAGTTTAGGTGTGGTATGAGAAATGCAACGTAAACTTGAGATACTAACTTGAGAAGAAGCCTACAATGAGCACGACTTTCCCTTGGTCGAGGAGGACTGTGTGAGGGATCGCTTAAGCGATCTGGATGTCCACAAATCCATGGGCCCCGATGGAATGCACCCACGAGTGCTGAGGGAGCT
>Ga0065711_1049756_pt1 | contig 11145 bp, 8 predicted proteins | sample Hoacrofraction12_FD_59098 | JGI IMG/M metagenome (GOLD analysis project Ga0065711, IMG submission 59098) | Hoatzin crop microbial communities from Cojedes, Venezuela - Epithelial fraction 12 v2 (version 2) | ecosystem: Host-associated > Birds > Digestive system > Esophagus > Crop | place... | reverse complement strand
TTTTTCTTTTTTTTTTTTTTTTTTTTTTTTTTTTTTTTTTTTTTTTTTTTGCCTGTAAGGAAAATCAGAACAGTAGAAGTAACACATGCTGGATGGGATATATAGCTGAAAAGCTGAACAACCCAGTAACATCTACTTGGATAATTTGACCCTTTGTTATTTGCCTTAAGATCTCTACCACAAAAGTTCTACCCAATATGTTCCTGCTAGCAACGATCTGCACCAAAATTAGTCTCTCTCAAGTAGCAAGTGTGGCATACATGACAATCTCGATGAAAGCGGCAATTAACAACTGCTACAAAAAAATAATTATATATAAAGATGGTTTGAAAGACAATACTCTATCTGAAATGACCTCGCTGTATTCATAGCACTGATAAAACAGTTTTCCTTTTAAAAAATGCTGCTTTTTTAATTCATCAAAAGAGAAAAGCCCCAAGGTCACCTGTCAATAACAGAACAAACCCTCAGTAAATCACAGTGCTTCACAAATAAATTCCTCATCAGTAATTAAAACCAGGCCTCTCTGGCCCTGTGTTATCAGCTCATCAAATTCATTGCTCATCTAGAATAACAGATCCACATCTGCAGTCATTACAGCATGCCAGATAAATCAATCCTCTCAATGATGCTTTGAGCCATCTCTGCTCCCTTTTAACCAGCCCGATATTTATTTCCCCCTGACACTTCTGACATTCTATTTACTGTAGGCAAATGGAACTCATACGGCACCTTGTAATGGCTTTACCAAACCCCATTGTGGGGCATATCTTCGAAGACTGATGGTCGCAATAAACAAGGTTTTATGGTGTAAGTGTGAGCTTCCAACTTCTTTTTTTTCCAGGAATTTGACTTCTGCAGTGAAGAAGGTTTATTACATTTGATTGCAGGTGGAAAAAGCTATATCCACTTAGAGACCTGTCAGCTAAAAGCAAGCAGAAAACTTTTGAAATAATATTATTTTTGTAATTTTATTTTCGCATTGATAACAATACAGAATAAAGCATCTCCCGGTCAGGACTCAGAAAGCAAGCCCATAGTTTATCATTCCACCTCCACCCTCCCTCCCACCAAATCAAACACAGGTCTCCTCCGGCAAACTTCAGGAAAGGTACAACAGCAATCTATAATCACCACATACGTACAAAGTACACAAACCCTTCCCAATATTGTTGCTTACATTCAAATTTGAAGTATGTTTAAGTAGATACGCGTGTATTATCATATAGGGCCAGTTGTCTTTTTTTGCGGTATCTGAGCCCAGTGAAAACCACAGGTTTCTTAAATTTACTGCAGAAACCAAAACTTTACACTGTTTGGTGCATTCTTTGATAACAAGCGTTAGGTTGTTGGCTTCACAATAAGAAAATAAACTGTTTCATTGAGAGTGAAATAAACAGCTCAAAAATTACTTTTCAGCATAAATTTTCTTTGTTTGTACACTATCACAGCTGCTCTATTTCAGGAAATGGAGTGAAAATCTGTTTAAAGGAAAAGAAAAACAATTTCTAAAATCTGAATGCAAGAGCTCTGAGAATTTCAGCCATCTCTAGAATTTAAGCAGATACACCCCTTCCTCTGTGAAGGTGGTGTGCTCACCTGTACATGTGTACATTTATACAGCATATGCCTACAAGCATATGCTACCCATCCAGTAACCTAACTCTTGTACTACAAATCCATAGTTTCTGTGCTACAAAGATAATTATACTATGTATAATTTGACTACCAAACCAAATTTCTAGCACAGGAGAGAAGTCAGGGAAGAAAAGCAACCCAGCTTACCCCAGTGAGCCAACTGTACTGCAACTGGATCTGTGTCGCTCTACACAAACTGTCCTTAAGAACGAGCAGTGCTCCACATCACGCCTGCAATTATGCATGGCTCAAAACTGACTTGCATTAAATTGCTGCCACAGTGTTAGTGGATCTCTCCTTTAGCATATATTAAAGTTTTATTTCTGTGTGTCAATGATGCCTCACAGTAACACGAAAAGGCTGTTAAGTCCTTTTCTGCAACAAAAATAAAGTTAAAGCTTGTAGGAGGCTATGAATTCTCAGATCCTCTTTTGAACACTGATTCAAAAATGACAGGATATAGTCTTTTCCTTAATGAAAAATCTATATTTATCACTCTATTGTTCTTGTGTACTGATCCTACTGCTCTCTGAGGCCAAAGTTTGAATATATTGGATTTTGAAATAATAGCCCAAGGCTCCGAGATGCTGGGTCATGATACATAAATGATGAGAGGGTTGTTCCCTATTTCTCTGCTTCTCATCACAAAAAGAAAATACAAATTCCAGGTTGAAAATCTTCAGGAGTCTACATATCCGCAGAATGCAAATTATGTAGGCATATTCACGGAACTACAAACAACAAAATCAGAATACACTGAGAAAGATGATCTGTCTGTTCTATAAATGACCTAGTAATTTGTTGCTTTAATATCATACAGTAAAATCCTTTTTTACCTAACCATAGATGTGGCAAGCTCAATTTGTTTGGCTTATCATCTTAATTCCAACTGAGTTTGCATATAATAAAGAATCAAAATACTTTAAAACACCAACTCAGAAGAACTCAGGGACTGAATTTATCAATCTGTTGTAATTCACACTTAAAATTTTTAGGTATAGCGGAAGTTGAAAAAGAAACCCCCAGCTATAGTTTGTTAGTGCTAGGAGAATAAAGAGATTAAAAACTTGTATTTATAACTTGTAGTAAAATTTAAGGCTGCTGTTAGGATGAAAACCTAAGGGGGGAAATCTGGGAAGTACTTTTCACCTTCATCCCATAATAATATAGAACTGCTATTATATAGATTTCTGTGAAGTTACACCTTCTAACCGCTGTATTTTCAGTGTATGAGAAGAGCTGTCTCTCTAGATTTTGTCTTGGATGTGTCAAACCTTCCTCTGACCGCAAGTGACTCTGGCTTAAGTTCTCAAAACCAGCCACTGAAATACTCATCTTGCCCCAATATCCGATATAATTTCACATGAAGCTGGGAATAGCTGATCTTCATGCTTTTTGTTAAATACTTGAAAATTAGGCTCTGAGATTCATAACCTACTTGAGCAGTTTAACATACAGTATCCAGTGAGAATTAACACCTCAGGGAAATCCTGAGACTGCCGCAACAGTAAGTGCCACAGAAATGCAAGTAGAACTTTATTACGCTTAATGAACATTCTTTTAAAAAACTATTTAGATTATGAATTTTTATATATATATAAAATATATACATATATAAATATAGCATGTATATATAAAATCAAATTTTAAAATAATGAAAATAATCACCTCATGCAACAATCCATGCCACACCATTTTGTCTATGCATACTACATTTCAGGGAATTTTTACAGATCAAAAATTCTTTGATTACCAGAACCAAATGCAAATTCAGTTTTTCAGATCTTGAAGACGACACTTCCATTAGCTGCATTCCGTAGCACCACGCAAGCCTGATTCTGCACTGACCCAAACCAAACAACATCACTACTTCCTGCCGGGCACAGCACCTTCTTACACGGTTTCTAACCGAGAATCAAACTAGTTCACATTTGATTAGCTGAGGGTTGACAACCAAACGTAACGACACACGGCTGTTCAGCCTACATAAATGCCTTCTGCACACCTCCCCACACCAGTCTTCTAACTACGGGGTTCAGAAATTCAGCAGCAAGAGAGCGCTTGTACACCACACACAAAGCTGTTCCGCAACACAGACAGGACACTTGTTCTACTCAGAAAGGAGTTTTAGAATGTATTCCATATATTCCACAAAAATATTCACAAAAATTACTTCAGCTTGGCATTGCTGAAACTGTACCACGTCTGTTCAGATAAAATTGAAAATTCACCGAATTACCATGGTCTACTTTTACTTCTAAGTAACATCTTAGAAGTGAAAACCAGTATTTGCCCAGATTTACAGAGCCATTTCCTGCACTGAAGAAGCCCAAAGGAGGAAACCATGATCCCTAAGCACTAGGTCCTCCCTTGCCAGCCTCCAGAACGGCAGAGGCCCCTATGTTTTTACACAATAGAACGACACAGAATAGTTTGGGTTGGAGCGGACCTTTAGAGGTCATCTAATCCAGCCCCCCTGCAATAAGGAGGGACATCTGCCGCTACATCAGGTTGCTCAGAGCCCCGTCCATCCTGGCCTTGAGCGCTTCCAGGGATGGAGCCCCTCTGGGCAACCTGTGCCAGGGTCTCACTGTGTCGACTGCACTGCTCAGCTTGATGTCATCTGCAAATTTGCTGAGGGTGCACTCGATCCCGGTCCATGTCACAGATGAAGATATTAAACAGTACTGCTGCCAATACGGACGCCTGAAGCACACCACTTGTCACCCATCTCCATGTGAACATGGAGCCATTGACCGCTGCCCTCTGGATACGACCTGGATGATAACCTGGGACACCCAGCAGCCCAGCTCTCCTTCACTGCCCAGTGGGTGCTTCTGAGTCTCCAGAAATCACAAGACAAGATCAAGAACCTTGAGTTACAAGGTTGTTGTTCCAGTCATTGCTTCCTTTTCCCTCACTATTTCTTACATGTTGTTCTATTCCATCCTACTTCACCAGGAACGAGGAGAAAATACCATACCCTAGTTCACCAGGGAATTTCGATTACATCAGATGCATTTACTACAGTAAACGTGAACTGGTTTTGCCCTTCCTCATTCTCCCTTCCTCTTTTTTGCTGTTATCCTCTTGTGCTGCTATACTAATCAGCTTTAGAATATTTCCAGAATACAGAGGCTCACTTTTTCCCCTATGGTTGTCTATATTGACAAATTTGATGTATTTATACAAACAGTTCAAAATGTTAAATTGCCACTTACAAGTCATCCAGTCATTACTGTCTGCAGTTCAATTCTTTACCTCCTCTTGCTACAACCTTTACTTAAGAAGTGATTTAATTTATCATTTTCAGGCTTTTATGACTGATCAGATTGCTGGTTTCATTTTGATTTCCAGATTGCAAAGCAGACTAGCAATGTTTTTCTAATTAAAAAGGATCTCGGAACCAGTGTTCAAATCATCCCAACACTGTGACCTGGGAGAAGTACAGCTTCTCGCATCAGCACCTTAAAAGACAGTGTTTAGGTTCTCCTGGCCATAAACTGTGCAAGTAAATATTGCCTACAGAGAACCTTGAAATAGTTTTCTGCATGAAGAAAAGTTATTGCAGTCATGTAAAACACTGGACTTGGAACAGACTCATTATTTCTAGTAGCTCACTATCACTTACATGAGGAAGGACAGCAGGCTTAAGAGTTAAACTATTTATTAAAGTTATTAACAAGTTAAAGAACTGTTTCTTGGACATGCATAATACCAGTTTCAAAGGAGTATTTCCGACTATTCTAATTTGAGATCATCTAGAAAGCAAACAGATAACTAAGTTTATACTAGAAAAAAAATAGTATGAACAAAATTGGATCCTTAACATTTGGGACCACAGCTCAAACACTTTCTCCTACAGGCTAGTCTTTCCATCTTGTTGCAAATTTGATCTTAACGAAACACAAAAGCAGCAAGAGGAATCTTCCTCTATGTAAACACAAAGAATTTAACATACTACTTACAGCAGAATGCATTCTTTCAAAGGGCAGTCAGAATGCTTTCTTGTATTGACTGAGTGATCCATATGGACCGACCTGGTTAGTAAGACAGCGTTTAACTTTCAAACAAACGGTGGGATTTCCCCACACGTGTTAAGTAGTGGAAAGCATTATATTTACCAATGTAAATTTTCCTGAAGGAGGGAGGGGGGCAAGAGGGGAAGCAAGAGGGAAACAGAGAAGAGGAGATGGAAATGAATGGGAATCCCCAAACCTCTACTCACCAGAGCGCTCTACGTTGCATCCTCAAAGGCGAGCAAAGCTGAGGCGTCTCTCCCTTACAGTGGCTCCACACCCATACCACTCTCATGCTGCCTTTATTTTCACACACACCCCCTCAAATAAACCCACTCTGATTTAAGACTGAAAGTAGAATGTCTCATTATTTAATAATGAAGGTTCATTAGTAAATTTCATTATTATGTTCTCTACTACACAGAAAAGGATGTATCTCAGAAAACTTGTATTTCCAAACGACGTTGATTTGGCCACTTGAAAGGCAGTTAGGTCTCCTTTATCTCACACACTATCTTAAACCCACATGTAACTTTTATAACTCAGACAACAAAAATCTTCCTATTCTTAACATTGATATTACTACTATTTTTTCAGGTGAAATCAATGTTGTATTCCTAATTCCTACTATCGATAACTGACAGAGATGATTTATCTTTAAATTTACATTGCTTTCATTCAAAGAAATTTGATCTCTTCTTAAAGCCAAACAACAGCTGTGGCTAAGAGGACAAATGCTTACTTAAAAACCCAAGGTAAGCAAATGAAATACAGGATTGAAAGGAACTCATGAGAGCTGACAACACATATTTCACTACAGAACAGGTATTTACCAGTTACTGAGCTAACAACTGCATCTAATTAGCCAAGCCTTACAACTTTGTTTATTTACGAACCAAAGGCTTGAACAAAAAGGATTACATATGTCATTAAGTATAATGCTTACCATCCTACAAATTAAACAAGCATACACGACTAGTTTAGCTTATTTTCTTCTGTGACAATTTTAGTTCTGGCACCTATTGTATCATAAATGGGACAGTCTCGTTTTTGAGGTTGACCTGCTGGGCATCTACAATGTTCAGAAACAGACAGTCTCTCCATTTGGAAGCAAGGGTGGTTTTGAAAAGACTTTCAGATGTATTCGGTCTCCGATCAGCATAACACTAACACACAGCCAGTCTACTTGAGGTCACTGGATTGCTAGATTGGTAGCATTCAGAGCTGTTTACCACATATGTGCACATATGCACAAAGAAATTCCCCGCTCTCCATGCCCTTCTCTCTGACAGCTTCAGGTGTTCAGTGAATTTCTGATTTAACAAATTTCCCGTGTTTCCATGGGGTTCGGTCTAATTTGCTACTTTTCAACACAACTACTTTACTTTGCAACTTCAAGTCCACTTCACGAGTCCCTCCAAAACTTTCACAAGCACCTCACAATTAACAACTACAAGCAACCCAGAAGATGCGGTTCCTCAAAAAGCAAAGATGCCTCTCTCTTCCCTCCTCTTTCGGCTAAAGGCAGCTGATAGCAAACGTACAGAGAAGAACAAGTACCTGGTAAGCATTCATTAACACTTCCCTGCACCAAGTAACTGGAAATTTTTGATCAGAAATAGTACCTCTATGTACAATAGCCTCCCAAGAGAATTTTCTTGCACTAATTCGTCTAGCCTGTCAAACCCATGTACATTTGAGCACTCACAGCATCCTTTAGTAGAGCTTTGAGTTTACTGGATTTTGAAGAACCACCTGCTTTTGCTTGGTGTAACATCTGTGAATTTCAGCTGTCCTCTAAGCCTTGCGTTGGCAGAAACAATCAACAACGACTCCTCATTCACCTTCTCCATGTCATTTGTGATTTCACACAGCTTTATACCACCCTTCGTCATGCAATACAGGAGCTGCTCTTCACTCATCATCCTCATCATTTTTCTATTTTTCCCTCTCTGATTTTTTTTTCTGTGTCCTTTGGCAGATAGCTGGAAGGAGACCAGAACTGCACCACATTCAAGATGAAAGCACACCTTGAATCTGCAGTCACATACCACTGTTTTCTGTTTGTTCTATACATGTTTCCAAATAATTGCTAACAACCATTTGTTTTTTGACTTCTCTATGTTAAGAAATGCTAGAACTGACAATGTAAATCCTTGCTAACTAAGTAATTATTCAGACACATAATTTTACAGGCAGGCTGCCTATACAGCTTTAGAGACACAGGGACACAAGCCTGATCTCAAAAGTAAAGAGACAAGATCCTGCTGCGGTATGTCTAATACCAGTATTTTCTTCATAAAAATACATACATAAAGGCCGCTCAGGCAATCTGTTTATATTTAAATGTATCCAGAATCAATGTGCCCCATTACTATTTATTTCATCCTGTTCACTGGCAGAGGGTTGGGAGGTTTATCAACCAATTAAATAGAAGACACATGTACCAGCATGCTTCATACAGGTGAATACAACTTCAGCACTCCCACTACCTCCCAAACAACCACACTGTCCACTGCCAAAATTAAACACTAATTTCCTATGATATTAATAACAATACTAAGTATCTTCTCGACACAGAGAGACCATTGGAGTGTACCCATCTAGAAACTTGCTTAAGTGTCCACTGGAAAAAATACGAGATTACCATTTTCCCAATCTCTGCTTTACATCATGCATAGCTCACACCAAGAGCTTGTAAACGCTGAAGTCTAAAGCACTGCAGAAACCAGAACAATTCCTAGAAAGGTATTAACCCGTGTGTCTGCACAGCCTTGAAAATCTACCTTTATCTTCCTATACTTCACTAATTATTTTAATAAATGCTTATTTATCCTAACTCTTAAAACATGCGGAATATGACCAAGAAAGACTAATTTGGCAGAATATATACTCAAAGGGTAATCTGTGTACAACCTTTACAGTTTAAAAGGGGCCACACACACATCCTCCCAGTGTTCCCACTGTTTCCCTCCCCCCTCCACATTCCCACAACATTTCCATACAGCTGCAATTTGAAAACCAATCCACATTCCAGCTTGAACAACAGTGAGTCACAGACAGCTAATCACAGGTCCATGATAAATAAAGTTGACATCTTTAATGTTGTGAGTCATTAAAAGTAGAACTTCAGCATTTTCTGGAAAACCAACATAAAAGATTATAACTTCTAAGAAATAGTAAAACTATGCAAATATATTAACATGATCACACAAATATGCTTAGTGTGTCATTCCACATTCATCCACTACTAGGTTCTGAACCTAATTAGAGAGATTAAGAAGTGCGCATCCTACTGCTGTGGAAAGCATGAGACCGTTATTGCTTTCAGTGTATCAAACTGGAGTTTCACCCACATGGGTGAAGATAGATTGGTCACAGTATTCTTCTGAAGTCACAGAAATCTGATGAACATGGCTTTGTACCATATGATCCATAATTCCAGAAACTGTGCATCACATACTGCACACTGACAGTCTGGAGTCATAAATATTTAAATGTTCTACTATTTCTCAACAATTGCCAAAACCTCTTTTCAGAATTTTAAGTTTCTTAAAAAATATTCAATTACCCCAACCCACAATAAGACCACAGAAGGGAATACATTTGGATTTCTAGGCTAAACTAACTTGAAATCAGCAGACAAATCAATAACTTACTCAAGACCATTTCTCTGTAAGAATTCTCATTACTCCTACAATGTCACAATGGGCTTAGAGCTTCCCACTGATACTGGATCTTGCTTTAAAATCACACTAGTGAAGCTGCATACTGGTTTAGTGTTTTGTGTAATAATTTATTTTAATTTAATATATAACTCAAACTTGATTAGTAGTAAAATAGCCTTTGCCTTAACTGCTGTAAAGATTATTACACCTACCTAATTGTTACAAATAGGGGCTCCATTAGCATTAGAGATATTAGCAGCTATTGAATAGTGTTTTAAGTGCATAAATCTCAAGGACAACTGAAAGATCATTTAATCGGTGGTTCTATTGAAATATTTCTTTGGAGGAACATATGCTCATAAAGGTAAAGACAGTACATCCCATGCAGGTTAAGAATACCCTCCTCAAAAGCGGTAAGCGTTCCGGGAGGTACAAACAGCACCTGAAGCAAATCCCTTTCATAGGCTCCTGAATTTATGTAGCAACTTCCCTCTTCCCCTAAACAGTCACCTGAGAACTACTGCCTGTGCTAAGACCACCCATCATCTCATTAACATGCAGAATGACTGCCACAGAATGAAAACAAAAAATAATGCAAGGTGAGAACACAGAAAATCAGAGCCATGTAATGGACTCTCCCTCAAAATATTCATCACTCATGCAAACTGAAAGCCCAGTTCAGGTGTCCCATTTTTCAGCACCAATACAGCTAAGGATGGGTTATTCCATGTATCAGATTATTATAAAACAAAGAAAAACAAAAACAACAGAAGGAAAAGAAAAAGCAGCAGGTATTAACTTTCATCCCTCTTACTTGGGTATAAATCTTCAGCTTGTAAAGTACAAGACCAATTAGTAATTCTAACTGAAATACATTCATCTCAACTTTTCTGAATAAGCCATGCATGGGCACTAAGCAGTTTCAAGAACATGCAGAGAGGTCAAGATTGGCTAAAAATCTCTCACATTTAAGAGACTTTACAATTTGATTAAGTGTTACTGAGAGGCATTGTGTTCAGAAAGGCTGCTAGATTTTTTTAGCGGCTATCATGTGTCTCAGTATATAGAATTAGCCGTTCCAAGTAAGCCCAACAGTTAACCCACCAAGAAGGGGAACACGACGCCATGTACGTAAATGATTTAATACTTTCTGAACACAAACCCACAAAGAAAAATCATGAGATGGCTCCACTACTGTCTTTATCAAGCAAAGTTTTCCAAGAATTCTTTCCAGTTCAACTTCTTGCAAGGAGAACAACTTCATCCATAAAATGATTTGAGATCTACCACCGAACGTCACATATCATTACTGAATGAAAACTTCCCAGTACAGACAGAAGAAACACATCTGAACGAGCACCTCGATAAAACAACGACCTGAGCATGTGCAGACATAGAAAACTAACAGGTATCTGAATCCTTACTGCAGACCACCTACTTCCAGTTTGCCTGTACCTAATAGTTGGTAAATACAGACTACAGAAGCATTTATATTCCTTGTTGGTGCTAAAACCTTAAAGATTAGCACCTACAAATAGCACTTTCTATCAGACTCAATGAGGTATCTCAGCAGATACCAATCCCAGATGTCCTGACCTCAGTCCTACAGTCCTGCCATACTAAAATGCCTCGGCAAAAAGCCATCAGGGTTAGGAAACTCAACCACATAAAGAATGGGAGCTGGATGCTGTGCACCACTCTCTCCACTGACTTCTCACACAGTATCAGCACAAGGCCTCGATTTTTACCTCTACTGCTTGTGGTGAATATCTGGATCCAGAAAATAAAAAAAAAAAAAAAAAAAAAAAAAAAAAAAAAAA